>Ga0315336_1000509_pt1 | contig 106418 bp, 100 predicted proteins | sample ASW5metaG_FD_204512 | JGI IMG/M metagenome (GOLD analysis project Ga0315336, IMG submission 204512) | Ammonia-oxidizing marine archaeal communities from Monterey Bay, California, United States - ASW #5 | ecosystem: Environmental > Aquatic > Marine > Intertidal zone | place: USA: California...
CTTGGACCAGATAGAAGCCATACCTCCGCCAAAGGGGTAGTACAGACCTGCCGGACCACCCGTGGCTATGGCGTATGTCTGCCGCGAGCCACTATCATCCTCGCAGCCGCTGACCGCACAGATCAGTAGCATTGCCGTCATCGCGCGCAATATGCTCATGCTGCGCTACCCGCAGCAAGTTGTTCGTTCATGCGGCGCAGGGCCCGGGCATAGGGCGTGCGCGCGGTGTACAACAACACAAAGCCAATCAGGCCAAACGCCACGGAGACGCTGATGATCGAATACCGCACCCCATCGGCTTGTGGAAACAGCACTTCATTAAAGAAGCCCGCGATGGGTGGCCCGAGCAGGTTGCCCACGGACACCACGAACAGATAGATCGCCGCCACCTGGGCGTGTATGCGCGGTGGTGCGATCACAGGCAGAGCCCCATTGGCCAGACCGAAAGGTGCGTTGACGAATATCATCGCCGGCACGTACATGACAAATGCCCAGGTTGCGCTCGGCATGAATTGGATCAACAGAATGCAAGGTACCGCCAGGCAGCCTGCCGTCATGCCGGCAATGATGTTGCCGTCGTCACGGCCCCTGTCGTTCAGGTAGCGGGCAAACATAGCGGCTGCTACCGGACCGAGGGGTCCTGTGAGAAGAAATATCCAGCCGAACGTTTGCGCGGCTTGCGCGGCTTCCAAGCCGTGTACGCGCACAAAGAAAGACACGCTCCAGAACACGAATGCATAGCCCAGCAGCGCAAATGCGAGGAAGCCAAGGTGGTGGCAGGCAATGGCCTTCAAGTTGACACGATAAAACTCACGTAGCATCGGCCATGACGACTCTTCGGTCACCGCCCGCATCCGTTGCGGCTCGCGCATGAACAGAAACACCACCGCCAACGCCAGCCCCGGCAATCCTACATACACGAACGTCTGTTGCCATGGTTTCAGCTCGCCCACCAGCGGAACGTAGAGCGGCTGAGCGTGTTCAACCAGGGACAGCACGACCCCACCGATAATGAAGGCCACTCCGGACCCCATAACCGCAGCCGTCTGAAACACGGACAGCGCCATGGGAATCTGCGCGCGGGGGAACAGATCCCCCACCATCGACACGGTGGCCGGACCCAACGAAGCCTCGCCCACACCGACGCCTATGCGCGCGAGAAAGATCTGCCAGAACTGGCGTGACAATCCGCAGGCGACGGTCATGATAGACCAGAAGAATATTCCAACAGCAATGATGTGCTTACGTGAGCGCCGGTCCGCGGCCAGAGCTATGGGCCATGCCGCCAGGGCGTAAAACACCGCAAACACGCCATACAGCCAGCCGATTTCGGTATCAGAAACACCGAGGTCTGCCTTCATTGGCCCGACCACGATGGCGACCACCTGACGATCGACGAAACTGACCACCGATGCCAGCATGAGCAGCGCGAGCGCGAGCCACGCCTTTAACGGTGCGCGGGATAGTGTCAAACCTGTACCTTCCGCTGGAAACTTCGTATGTTAAGGAACCCCGCACAAATTATCGAACACAGGAGTAAACATGCACCCGACACATGGACCTACGATTCGCGCGATTCTTTCTGTCATCCTGCTCGCCGGCAGCATTCAGGTAACGGCGCTCGGCGATCCCGCCCCCATGAGCAAAGCGCAGTTCGACACTATGATGCAAGAGATTTCTAACTGGGGCCGTTGGGGTGAAGATGATCAACTCGGCACCCTGAATCTGATTACCCCCAACGTGCGCAAGGCGGCCGCCGCGCTGGTGCAAGACGGCATCACGGTATCCATGGCGTTGAATTTGAACACCACTAAGGACGAGCTCAACGCCAACCCTTTCGAACATGAACTTTCCCGAGCGGAATTTTCCGGCCACCAGGTGGCTGGCGATCGGTACAGCGTTGAATATCACGGCTTCGCGCATTCGCATATCGACGGGCTGCCGCATTTTGCGCACAAAGGTTTTTTCTACAACGGTGTGCCGTATGAAACTGCTCACGCAAAGGGCGCTGAACGTCTTGGCATCCACAATGCGGGCATCAATGGCGTGTTTACCCGTGGTGTCCTGGTAGACCTGCCACGCACGCTGGGCCTGGACTATCTGGAACCTGGCGCCGCCATTACCGCTTCCGACCTGGAAGCCTGGGAAAAAGCCCAGGGTGTCACCATCGGCAGCGGCGACGTGCTGCTCATCCGTACCGGACGCTGGGCCAAAGTTGCAAAGGACGGCCAGTGGGACTTTCTGGAGAAGGCGGCCGGTGCGCATGCATCTCTCGCAACCTGGCTAAAAGTTCGGGATGTAGCAGTCATCGGCTGCGATGGTGTTTCGGATGTGATGCCTTCAGGCGTTGAGGGCCTGGCAAATCCCCTGCATGAACTGGTGCTGGTGGGGCTCGGAATGCCGATTCTGGACAATCTCGATCTGGAAGCCGTCGCCAGGCAAGCTGCTCAACGCAACCGCTCTACTTTCCTGTTCGTCGGTGCGCCACTACGTGTGATCGGCGGGACCGGCTCGCCGCTGAACCCGCTGGCCGTGTTCTAAGAAATCGACGGCAACCTGCTTGTCACTCGCTGGCCTGGCGCAGGTGACCGTACATGAGCTCCTCCACGAACTCGACGCACTTGAACTGCTGCAGTTGCGCGTCGGCTCCGCTGCGACGGTACAGGGTCATGCTCATGTGCCAAGGTTCGGTGAAGGTCAGCTCATCTTCAATCAGCGCGTCGTAACGCATCGTATGATCGCTGGTCGGCGTGTAGCGCTCGGTCACCTTCATAAACGCGCTATGGTGATTGCCGGCTCTATCAAACCAGGTGGCGTCGGATTGGCCGGTCACTTCGACCACCAGGGTGTCGCCCTCCCAATACCCGTAGGATTGTCCCATCCAGGAATCTACCGGCGCCTCGCCGGGATCCTGCAGATGAATGTTTCTCGCCGCGCCAGCATATTCGTAGGAGAAGAAGATCGCCTGGGCACTGTGCACGATCTGAAATGGAAACGGCATGTAGGTCGCACGCGGAACACCGGGCAGATAGCATTTTATTTCCGGGTCGCGATCAATCCATTCCGCCTGGTTGGCAAGCTTTGTCTGCAACGCTTCGGGTTTATAGGGTATGCCGCCACCCACCAACACACCGACGCCCGCCGGTACGGCGCCTACCGCCCCCAACGCAACAATCCTGGGGTCCGGCACCGGACCTAAGTCACCATCGACCATCGCCATGGCCGCTCGCGCGGCATGGGCTTCGATGTCGAAGTTCGCGCGATTGAAAACCTGCCACACTCCATTTAGATCCGGTTTGCCCAGAGGCCCGCGTGGCGCCACATAGTCGCTGGCCATGCCGGGCAGGGCGACAACCATGATCAGCCATGCCCACGCTTGGCTAAAACGCGTCTTACTAAAAAGCATAGTAGCCTCCGTCAATGAGGAACGTTTCGGCCGTGTGGTATGCGCTGGCGGTACTCATGATGTATATCGCGATGGCGGCAAAATCGTCCCCTTGGCCCCAGCGGCGCGCAGGTATGCGCTTAGATACGTTGTCGACGAATTTTGGATTGCCGAACGCACCAACAGTCAGATCTGTTTCGATCCAACCCGGCAGTATCGTGTGCGCGGTTACATTGTACCGGGCATATTCGACAGCTAGCGCCTTCATCATCGACACCATCCCGCCTTTGGTCGCCGCGTAGTGCTCGCCTCGTGCCTGACCCGAAATCGCGGCCAGACTCGCCGTGCCTACCAGCCGGCCGAACGGATCACCCGCTTCGGCACGTTCGCGCATATGTCTGGTGGCGGCACGAAATGTATAGAACACGCCACTTTGATTTACGCCGATGATGCGATCCCACTCCTGCCGGGTCATTTCGTCGAAGCCGGTACCACGGCCGCCGATGCCGGCATTTGCGAAGCAACCATCGACACGCCCATGTTCCGTTAGCGTTTGGGCAAAGGACCGATCCACCGCCGCTTCATCAGAAACGTCGCAAATCTGCGCGCTAACTTTCGGCCCGATTCCAGACAAACTCTCCAACGCATGGGCGTTCTTGTCGGGGTTCGTTCCCCAGATGCAGACCTCAGCGCCCGCTTGCGCCAACCCCTGAGCCATGCCCAGGCCGATGCCGCTGTTTCCGCCGGTGATCAGCACCACACGCCCACTCAAATCAAATGGCTGAAAAGTCATGTATTACCTTAGTTTTACTAGTTAACGATTTGATATTTGGAAAGAAATTTCGACTCGATTATTTAGACGCGCCCTCTCGTTCCATTCGCCGGCAGTGGCTGTAGTCCCAGGGTATGGATGTATTTCGACGGACGCCGGGGCGTCTAATGCCACCAGTTCGAGGGTCGGAGCCTGCCCCTCCCGCAGCCGCAACAAGCGCGAAAACTCTACCGACAGACGATCGCTTGCATATCGATTGTCCTCCAGCACGTGGCCGTTGTAGTGGCAATCGAGCATCGGCATGTCGCCAGGCGCGCTCTGATATTCGCCCACCTCATCCACCACCAGACAAAAGCGTCCCAGATGGCTTGTTAATGTCATCTCCCCGGTAAAACCCATGTCTTGCAGGTAAGGTATCAATGAGCCGACTTTTTCCGCCAGTTCCGCACTAAAGGCAGGCTCGCGCATGTCGGAGATGGTCGTCAGCCCAGCAGCGTTGGCAAATCCCTGCAGTGCAGCGTCGAGCATCGCGCCCGACTGTGCACTGGCGCTCGCCAGTTCACCCTCCAACTCACTTACCGCCGATTCTTCAGCGTTGGCCCGACCCGTCTCCAGCGCCACCAGTTGTCGGTAGGCTGCATCCCGCTCGCTTTTGAACTGCCAGGCGAGAAACGTACCTACCAACGCTGCAACCACGACGACCACCGCGGCCAGGGGTCGCGCGAACCACGAGCGTGTAGGCGCATGCGCCGGTCCGCCCTCATCAACCGCACCATCCACGTCGGGAGCCAGCGCCTGCTCTTTGAGAATTTCGTGCGCGACCTGCTTGGCGAGCGACTTCTGACTACGCAGAATATCTGAGCGCAAAGTGAGATGTTGATCTTCCAGGATGCGCGTGACCAGGGCCTGTACCGACATGCCCAATGCCTGATCTTCAAGGGCGCGGTCAACCTCATCTACCACCTGGGCCAGGTTCTCGGCGCCCTCACCAGCTCTGGCGCTGCCACGACGCTCTGAAACCAAACCCAAATGGAGCAACATTTCAAAGAGTTGATGGGGTTGGACGTTCTTAGGTAACACGCCAACTGCTCCCAACGCCCGCGCCTGCCCTACGTACACCTCCCCTTCCTTGGTCGTATACATCATCACGGGAATGGTCGCGGTTGCTGGATTGGTTTTTATCGCAGACACGGCTTCCAAGCCATCCATGCCAGGCATGGTGTGATCCATGAAGATCACGTCGACCCCTTCCTTGCTCAGAAATTCCAGCGCCATTTCCCCGGACTCGGCTTCCGCTACGTCCAGGCTATGTTCTTCGAGCAGTTTTCTAAGCGCCGCACGGGCGGAGCGAGAATCGTCAACGACTAAGGCGCGCTTCAATGGCATCAATGGCGTACACCGCGTTTTTGCGCAGCTGATAGTAACTTAAAGCGTCGCGCGGCGGTGCTACCTGAGTCGAAGAATTTACCAGCCGAACGGCAACTCAGAACTTCATCAGCCGCCAATTCAACCCTTGGTCTGCCGCTTCAACCTGCAGCGACAACATTTCCCGACGGGATTTCATCGCGCCCTGCCAGATGGCTTGCCAGCAGTTGCTCATGAGCTCACGCTCATCACCATGTAAGCCCCGTAAGACGCGTAAGGCGTTGTGTTCGAGCACATATCCGTTCTGGGTCTCGCGCACAGTTACCTCATCCCCCAGCGCCAGAAATAGCCGTTGCAGGTAACGCGCCGCCGATTCGATCCCAGCATCTTCGATTTCGAGCTCAGCCGCGGTATCGGTGTAGTAGTTCAGCCCGATCAGCTGTGCCGCAAGCATGCCTATCCCGGTGGCTTCCTCGCCTACCACCGCGGCGAGCTCGGCCAGCCCATTGCGCAAATAATCCACCGCATAGTTGCGATTGGCTTTAGCGAGCCGCGTTTCATTCCACTGATCAGCGGGTGGCGCGGGCTGCGCTGCCGCGTCATATGGCGGCGGCCGCTCGTCCTTTGCGTAACGAAGGCGCTCAGCCTCATTGAGATCGCGCTCATACTCGAAGAAGTACCCGCACAATCCAAACTCGCCGGTCATGTCTTCGGAAACGCATACAAATCCCAGGCGCGGGTTGTTGAGCGAAACCCCGTTGTGCGCATACCAGCCACGCAAGAAGCCGTGACTGGCTTGCGGAGTCACGCCACAAATTGTCGGGCCAGCAAACATCCAGCGCGGATAGCGAAAACGAACCCAGGCTTTCTGATCGCTTTCATACATATACTCCACCGCGACGCCGCCGACGCTGTTTGACAGAACGTGATACTGGGCGCACGCCACAGCATCAGGTAGTCCGTCCAGACCCAACTTGCTGAAGCTCGACAGAAATTTTTCCTCATGCTGGCGGCGGAACAAACGGAACATCCATTCGCCCATGACCTCCGGCCCCTTGCGCGTTGCCACCATCAGCTGCAGGCCAAGAAAGTAGGCGTGATGAATCCTGGTCAGCGCCGTCAGGGCAGGCAGGTCGATATCGATCTGGTCCGCGCTCAAACCCGCGGCGCCCGCCATGAAACCAGCGCCCAGGCACGTTCATGAAAGTAGTAGATGAAAAACTTCAGCACAAATTCAATGCTGCCAATCATAGCCGCAGTGTCCAGGCGACCGGTCACAATGTAGGCGATCGTAGCCGTGGTGAGGGTAGCCACAACCCGCCAGGAAAACGCCTTGGCGAGGCTGCGTACGTGCGAGTCCCGCACGACATCAGACATGATCCAACACCTTGGCGATTGATTCCTCGAGGGTAAGCTCTGCGGTGTCTACCCGCACCTCTGCAGTTTCCGGCTCCTCGTAAGGCGAATCGATGCCGGTAAAGTGGGGCAGCTCCCCGCGCCGGGCTTTCTTGTACAGCCCCTTCGGATCTCTTTGTTCCGCGACCTCCAGGGGCACATCACAGAAAATCTCTACGAATTCTTCCTCATCAAACAACGCCCGGGCCATGTCCCGCTCAGAGCGGAATGGGGATATGAACGCAGTGATGACGATTAGCCCGGCGTCCACCATGAGTTTCGCGACTTCCGCGGTGCGGCGTATGTTTTCGACCCGATCAGCGTCCGTAAACCCCAGGTCCTTATTGAGGCCATGTCGCACGTTGTCACCATCTAAGATGAATGTGTGCTTGCCCTGCGCATGCAACGCCTGTTCAACGCCATTAGCGAGGCTGGATTTACCAGAACCGCTCAAACCGGTCATCCACAAGACTTTGCCAGCGTGCCCGTTTAAGCGCGTACGCGCTTGTTTGTCCACCATATGTGCGTGACGATGAATGTTCTTGGCCCGGCGCAAAGCGTAATTGATCATCCCCGCGCCTACCGTGGCATAGGTGTAACGATCGATCAGAACGAACGATCCCATGCCCTTACAGGCTGCGTAGGTTTCGAACGGTACACCCTTGTCGAAGCTCATGGTCACCCGGCCAATGTCGTTGAGCTCAAATGCGGGGGTAGACAACTCATCCAGGGTATTGATGTTGTATTTGAACTTGATGTCGGTGAGCGTGGCGTTAATGCGCGTGGTGCCGAGCATTAACCAATAGCTTCGGCCAATGTAGCCCTCCTCGGTGTCCATCCACACCAACGATGCGTCAAATTGGTCAGACACTTCGCATGGCGACTCGGCCGCCACCAGCACGTCTCCGCGAGACACATCGACCTCACGATCGAGAACAATGGTCACCGCCTGATCTGTATGCGCCCTGTCGAGATGGTCCTGATACAGCACGATGTCGGCCACCTTGGCCACCGCGCCGGACGGCAGTACCCGCACATCGTCACCAGGACTGACGGCACCGGCCACGACGGATCCGGAAAATCCACGAAATTCCGAATCAGGCCGGTTTACCCATTGCACTGGAAATCTGAACGGCAGGCCACCTGCTTGTTGGTGGACATCCACGGTTTCCAGGTACCCTAGCAACGTGGGGCCGCTGTACCAGTGTGTATTCACCGAGCGTTCGATGACGTTGTCACCTTTCAAAGCCGATAGCGGGATCGGCGTTATGCGTTCGAAGTCGAGCCGTTTCGCGAACATCGCGTAGTCGTCGACAATCTTGTTGTAGATCGCTTCGTCGTAGTCAACCAGATCCATTTTGTTGACCGCCAACACGACGTTCTTGATGCCGAGCAGGGAGGTGATGAACGAATGTCGGCGGGTCTGCGTTAACAGACCATTTACTGCATCGACCAGAATCACCGCAACGTCTGCGGTGGAAGCACCGGTGACCATGTTGCGGGTGTATTGCTCGTGCCCAGGCGTGTCCGCTACGATGAACTTGCGATGATCCGTGCTGAAGAACCGATACGCGACGTCTATGGTAATGCCCTGCTCGCGTTCCGCGGCCAGGCCATCGACCAATAAAGCAAAATCGATGTCTCCACCCTGAGTACCCTGCCGCCTGGAGTCCTGTTGCAGCGAGGTGACCTGGTCCTCAAATATCAGTTGGGCTTCATACAGCATACGTCCGATGAGCGTGCTCTTGCCGTCATCAACGCTGCCGCAGGTGATAAATCGCAACAGATCGAGGTTGGCCTGACTGTCGATATAGGACTGCACACGATTTTCCAGTTCCTCGTGGGTCAACTCCTGGGTTGCTTGGCTCACTAGAAATACCCCTCTTGCTTCTTTTTCTCCATGGAGCCGGAACTGTCGCTGTCGATCGCGCGCCCCTGGCGTTCGCTGGTACGGCTCTGTAGCAGCTCCAACACAATAGACGACAGATTATCCGCGTGAGAATCTATAGCGCCGGTAAGCGGATAGCAGCCCAGAGTTCGGAAGCGGATCCGCCGGGTCTGAATCTCTTCGCCGGGCAGCAACCGCATGCGGTCGTCGTCCACCATCATCAACATGCCGTCACGTTCCACCACCGGGCGCTCAGCCGCAAAGTACAACGGGACGATGGGGATCTGCTCACGGTAGACGTATTGCCAGATATCCAGCTCCGTCCAGTTAGACAGTGGGAATACACGGATACTTTCGCCTTTACGCTTGTAGCCGTTGTACAGATTCCATAGCTCAGGCCGTTGGCTTTTCGGATCCCAGTGGTGAGCCTCGTTGCGAAAGGAAAACACCCGCTCCTTGGCGCGGCTCTTCTCTTCATCGCGCCGCGCCCCGCCAAAGGCGACGTCAAAACCATACTGATCCAGCGCCTGTTTCAGCCCCTGGGTTTTCATGACGTCCGTGTGCAGCGCACTGCCGTGATCGAACGGATTGATGTCTTTGTCGATCCCCTCAGGGTTGATGTGCACGATCAGATCCATGCCGATTTCCTCGGCCATCTGGTCGCGAAACTCGTACATGGCCTGGAATTTCCACCGTGTATCTACGTGCATCAGAGGGAACGGCGGCGGGCTTGGATAGAACGCCTTGCGCGCCAGATGCAGCATAACCGAACTGTCTTTGCCGACGCTGTACAGCATCACCGGGTTTTCAGCCTGGGCAACCACTTCGCGCATGATGTGGATACTTTCCGCTTCCAATCGATCGAGGTGGGTCAGTTCTTCATCGTGGCGCGGCGGACTCTCAGGATATGCCGCCAGCGTAAGCGGGGCGTGATAGGCAGTGAGCGCAAGGGTTACCTTGACGCCGGAAGGCAGATCAATCTGCACACTCTTGGCATCGCGTTCCAACCTGCGGAACAATTTTGTCATCTCGCCGTGAGGCCACAGGTACGCCGGTTTACCCTCACACAACACATCCAGCACATCGATCAGCGCGCACGTTTTGATGTCTTCAACGAAAATCCAGCGGCGCCCACCCCGTCCGTCGTTAGCCATCACCAGCGTGGCGCCATGAGGCTGCTGGCGAAGCTGCACAAACAGCGAGTGCACCCGCTTTTTCTTGCTTTGCACCTCAATGGCATCTGCGACCAGCTTCACCAGCGGGCGCTGGGCCTCATCGTGCAGATCTGCGCGCTTCAATAACGGCGGCAACCATTCCGCCCGGGCTAGCAGGCGTTCCGTTTGACGCAAGTTGTTCGAGACAGCGGCATCGCTTAGCAGGGCGTGCACACGCTGGGTGTCCCAGAAGGCACCTTCGGGGGGATTTTCGAGCAGCTCCGCGGGCAATGACATCCCACATCCTCTTTATGTCGCAATCTTCGAATAATAGGAGACTACCCGGGAAAGTAAAGAAATTATTTGTACGAAATGGTAACCAATAGAATTTTACGCTAATTGCGACAAGTCCAGCAGGCTAGCTGGCCCTCACCGCGGTAGCGACTTCTCCCCATCGCGCCAGGTTTTCCGGGTGCCTGCGAATGTCATCGGCGGTCAGGTAACTCACTACACGACTTGCCACGCCCTGATAGCGGCCACGCAAGTTGTCGGCCAGATCATCCCACGGTGCACACACGGCGAAGTGTTCCAGCATCTCATCGGTGATGACGTCCGCCATGCCCTCCATGTCCCCCGACTTCATCAACGCTCCGAGCCGGGCAGTGGTGCCTGCATAGCCGAGGTCGTCGAACTGAAAGGCGTAGTTTGGCGTCGACCCATAAAACGCGACCTGGGTTTTCGCCCGCTGCTTGAGAGCCGCCTGGGCTTCAGGACTGTCTCCGGGGATCGCGAACACCGGCACGATCAAATCAATCTGGTCTACATCGCGACCCGCCTTCGCGGCCCCTTCGGCGACAGCGGGCTGGAGCCGATTTTCAATGTAGGGCATGGAGTGCATGGGATGCACATGGATGCCATCGCAAAGTTCACCCGCCATGCGGCACATGTGCGGCCCAACCGCCGACACATCAATTTTTACGTCTTCATACTCGTGGCGCGATGGGCTCCACGCTGCCGGAAGGTAGCTCAGGTTGTAGTAAGGGCCTTCGTGATGAAGTTTTTCTTCGCGCCGGAAGGCGCGCAGGCAGGCCTGCACGGCGCCCACATAGTCCCGCATCTGCGGTGCCGGTTTGTCGAAAGTCGAACTGTAACGACGCACCACGTGGCCCTTGACCTGGCTGCCCAGGCCGAGACGAAAGCGCCCCTGCGTGTTGGCCGCAAGTTCCCACGCGATCTGCGCTGATATCATCGGACTGCGTGGGAACGCGACTGCAATGCCTGTGGAGAGCTCCAGTTCCGGCGCGGCCATTGCCGCAGCCGCGATCTGCATCCACGGAGTCTGCCCGGTTTCCGTGAAGAGCATTCCGGAAAATCCTGCCTGTTGCAGGTTCCTTGCCAATTCGGCGCTGGCAGCCCAGTCCATACCACCTACCATCATGTCAAACTTCATGTATCCCCCTAGCTAGTTGCTGTGCGGCAATTAGTATTATGTTGTGTTACTTGTCGCGGCGCACCCATCGGCTGGTAGAAGCTACGTCTTCTACTGCCCCGCCGGCTTTCTTCCAACCGTTGAAACCAACTTCCAGATGCGCCACGTCTTTGTAGCCCATGTCCTGCAACGCCAGCGTCGCGTACACCGAGCGGCCGCCGCCGGCGCAGAACACCACGGTGCGTTTGTGCTCGCCAAAATAGTCGCGGTAATAAGGGCTCGACGGGTCTGCCCAGAATTCCAGCATACCCCGGGGCACGTTTTTCGCACCGGGAATCGTGCCAAGATCCACCACCTCCTGTATCTCCCTCAGATCCAGCACGAGAACGTCCTTGCCCTCCGCTTGCTCGGCCTGCAACTCGTCCACGCTCAGATTTTCGATCTGCGCTTTCAGCGCGGTGGTTTCTTCAAAAACATTTTTTATAGCCATATCAACTCCTGTCAAAATCCTCCGACGTAACCTTCTTTACGATGATCTGAACCGCCCACATAGCCGTCTTGCGTGCGCAGGATGAGCTGGGCGCCTCCAAAAGTGCTTTCCAGGCCACCCAAGGAAATATCATGTCCTCGATCACGCAGCCCCAGGAAAACCTGTTCGGAAAAACCAGTTTCCAGACTGACTTTGAAATCCTCATGCACATGCCAGCGCGGCGCGTCGCTTGCGGCCTGGGGATTCTGCCCATGATCAAACATGCGCGTCACCATCTGCACGTGGCCCTGATGCTGCATATGGCCACCCATCACCCCAAAGCTCATTAGCGGTTGACCATTGCGGGTGACGAAGCCGGGAATGATCGTGTGGAACGGACGTTTGGCAGGCCCGACACAATTCGGATGGGCCGGGTCCAACACGAATCCCGACCCGCGATTCTGCATGGCGATACCCGTGCCCGGAATAACGATCCCGGATCCGAAGCCCATGTAGTTGGATTGGATGAAAGAGACCATCATGCCTGATGCATCGGCGGTGGTGAGATAAACTGTGTCCTCGCCCACGGGCAACGCGAGCGGCGGCAGCGCTGCAGCCATTGGGCCAATGGACGCCGCGGCCCGCGCCAGGGAACCCGGTTCCAGCAGGTCTTCAATTTCCACCCGCATGGCGCGCGGATCTGCGAAATGTTGCTGTGCTGCGCGGACAGCGATTTTCATCGCTTCAATCTGCTGGTGCACCCAATCTACCGAGTCCAGCTCAGCAGGCGGTAGGTGGCGCAGGATTGCGAGCGCAATCTGTGCTGCCAACCCTTGCCCATTAGGCGGAATCTCGTGCAGGGTCACACCCGCATATCCCATGGCGGTAGGCGCCACCCACAGCGCCTCATGCGCTTCGAGATCGGCCTCGGTCAGGGCGCCCCCGGCGGCATTGGAAGCGGCTGCGATGGCGGCCGCCAACTCCCCTCGATAAAAAGCCGCGCCACGGGTTTCGGCTATGAGCTCCAATGTTCGAACCAGCTCGGGCCGCTTGAAGCGCTGCCCCGCCGTGGGGGCGGGCAGAAAATGATCGGCGAAGTCCGCGAAGCCTCCCAACCACTCAGCAGATGCCTGCCAGTAGTAAGCGGACTTCGGCCCCACCTGAAAGCCTTGCGCGGCATAGTGAATCGCGGAGGTGAAAAGGTCCGCGAACGGTAATGCCCCATAACGCTCGGACAACGCGACCCAGGCGCTGACCGCACCAGGTACGGTGACCGAGTTCCAGCCGAACTGCGGCATGCTTTCACGACCGGCAAAGCGCTCGGGGTCCCACGCTGCGGGTGAGCAACCCGAGGCATTCAGACCCACTAACTCCTCGCCATCCCACAGGATGCAGAACGCGTCGCTGCCAACGCCATTGTTATTGGGCTCGACCACGGTGAGGGTGATGGCCGCGGCCAGGGCTGCGTCTACCGCGTTGCCGCCGCGGGAAAGAGCCGCAATACCAGCCTGAGTGGCCAACGGTTGCGAGGTCGCCACAAGGTTATCTGCGCTCACTGGCGAACGTTGCGACGGATACGGTTGGGCGCTGTCGTACACGAGCGGCGACTACGATCCCGGCGTTGGGATCACGGTGGTCGGCATTTCTTGTGGCTCCAGCCCCAAAGAGATCAGCACCTTGGACATGCCCAGGAACAGCCCCACCCCAAGGGACAACTCCACCAGGTCGGCATCGCTATACAGGCCCTTCAGCTTCTCCTGCAGCGCACCAGGGAGCGGCCCCGGCATGCCAATCAACGCGTCGGTCAGCTCGAGGGCGGCGACCTCATGTTCAGCCAGGCTAGAGCGATACCTATCATCCACCAGCGACGCTTTGCTCTCATCCAGCCCTGCCGCACGGGCAGAGTCGAAGCGAACGTTTTTTCAGTAGCCGCAATCGGTAATCCGCGCATTGCGCAGGCGGGTCAATTCCTTGATCTCCGCCGCTACGACCCCACGCTGCCAGAACTCAGCGTAGAGATCGAAAAATCGCGCGATCATCTCTGGTGCATGCGCCGTTACGTTGCCGAAGTTCTCCGGCTCGTCGGCAATCGCGGATGGGACTCTGGGGATAGTGGACATGTTGACTCCTGGCTACAAAGGCACGATCTATGGCAGCGCGTCAGCGGCTATTTCGCCCGCTTGTTCGGGCACTTCCATGACCATTTTTATACGGCAGCTCACATCAAAGAAAGCCAGCGCTGTCAGGAGCGCCACGCAGCCCCCATGACCGAGTTGCGCATCGGCGTCCGCCACCATGGCGTCGGCGATGAGGTGAACGCCGTGAGGCATGAACTCGGCAATGCCCAGCGCCACCTGCTCCGCCGGCGTAAACAAGGCCATGTCCGCGCTTTCCAGGGCGGATTCTTCCGCATCACTCAATGAGACTTCAGGGTCAGTTACCGCAAGCTCAGCCTGGCAACCGTGTATGTGTGCAATACGCCTGCGGCAGAGTTCCAGGATCCGACGCGGCACCAACCCGTCCTGCCAGAAGCTTTGATAGAAGGTGCGGTACTTGCTGAGCAATTCGGGCCGGTGACCGAGCAGCCCTTCCATGCCGGTGACTGCGGCTTTGGGCTCGACCAACATCATGCTGATCCTGCCAGGGCATGGTCGGGATCCGGCGCAGTAGGTTCCTGCTGGTAGCAGGCGGTATCGTAAAAGTCTCGCAACGCACAGATCTTCGCATCGCGCACCTCGATTACGCCAGCGATGTGCGGCGTCATCAGATCACGCCCCTGGGCATCCCAATGGTGGTCTATGCGTTCGGTAAACACGGTATTGCCATTGCTCGCTATATGCACCAGATCCGCACTGAACGAAGCCATGGTTTCGAGGATGGGGATGACACTGGCAAATCCACCACTCGCCATGTGCTGAAATATCGCCTGTTTGCCACGTAGCGTTGGCAGACCGCTGTTGGCCCAGGTGAAATCATCGGTGCACAGCACTTCAAGTTGCGCACCCAGGTCGCCGACTTCCATGGCTTTGAAAATGCGCAACGCCAACGTTTCCGCGTCGTTGCTGGCATCAGCAAGATTGATCATTCCACCGTCACTCCCCTCACGCTAAGATCCCCATACTAGCGTACCGCGATACCGAACATAGCAGCACTAAACCTACCATGAACAGCGCAATCGGCAACTGGCTCATCATTCTGGGCCTATTCCTTGTAGTCGCCGGCGTCATCGCCAAAACCGGCGTATTTGGCTGGTTTGGTCAACTGCCGGGCGATGTGCACATAAAGCGCGAAGGGTTTCAATTCTTTCTGCCGATCACGTCCATGCTGATCGTGTCTGTGGTGCTGTCGCTATTAGTCTCCCTGGTGCGCCGTTTTCTGTAGCAACGGAATCAGGAAGGGTTTGTTGGCGGCAATTTCCGCGTGGGTCAACCCATTGAATTCGTAGGGCAGCACCAACCATTTATCCGTTTCGTGCAGACAGTAGTCGGGTTCCGCGGCTCCGCTGTCTCCCGTAGGGCGATACCACAACGCAGCAACGCGGATATCGGTTGGCATGTTGCGCTTCATACCGGCCGCCAGCTGATCTACCACTGCCCGGGTGTGCCGTCCGCTGCTGAATACATCGTCGACGATCAACAGGCGATCCGTAGCATTCAGGTTTTCCAGTAAGTATTGTTTGCCATGCACACGTACGGGATCTGCCACCGCAGCGCCTTGTTCGTACTGCGCACGCCCGGCATACGATGTGCGTAGCGCTATGTGGTCGGTTTCAACACCCAGCGTGGCCAGGCATTCCTGCACCACCAGGCCAACCGAACTGCCACCGCGCCACACGGCAACGATGAAGGTCGGCTCGAAACCACTCGCGTAGATACGTTCGCCCAGCCGATAACCGTCGAGGATCTGCTGCTGCTCGCTGACGTAAACTTTCGCGCTGGTATCGATACCGTTACCTGCCTTACCCTCGTGAAGGGCTTACTATAACAATTCGTTCTCGCCAGCACGCTACCCAGACGCCGGCGAGCACACCATGGAGGAGGATGTGAGCGAGAAAGTCTACTTAGACGCGCAGGAACTACTGGAAGACTCGTTTGCGCTTGCGGCGGATATTTTCGACAGCGGCTTCAGGCCGACCTTCATCGTTGCGGTCTGGAGGGGCGGCGCGCCAATTGGGATCGCGGTACAGGAGTTTTTTGCTTATCACGGTGTCGAGACAGACCATATCGCCATCCGCACCAGCGCTTACAAAGGCATCGACCAACGCAGCCGTGAAGTCGCGGTTTTCGGCCTGAGCTACCTGATCAAAAATCTGACCCACGATGACAGCCTACTCATTGTCGACGACGTGTTCGACACCGGGCACACCATCAAGGCCATCGTCGATGAAATACGGCACAAGCTTCGCCTAAACACGCCGCACGACATTCGCGTGGCCGTGCCCTACTACAAGCCAGCTCGCAACGAAACACAGTTCATACCCGACTACTACCTGCACGAAACCGAGCAATGGCTGAAATATCCACACTCCCTGGAGGGTCTGTCGGCAGAGGAAATCAAGACCCATCGTCCTGAGATCTACGCGATTATCGGCAAACACCTCAGCTCAGACTGACTCGAATCCACGCAGGGGAAAGTTCGCGCTGCGCTGAATCCAATTCTGGGCTGCATATTCCGCACGTCCGTCCAGTACATGCATGGTGTATGCATGGCGAGCCAGTCCCGACGTGTTGGCGGCGCTGTAATGTGGCAACAGGCCGCTGAAACACACGAGCGTGCCCGCCGCAACTTCCAGGGGCACGGCCTCGCGCAGATCCGGCCAGGGTGTGTCGTCGAGAACGATGGTTTGTGAATCCGCCCCGGATACCTGGAAAACAGCACGCAGCGGCGTATTCACGCCGCAATTGGCGGCCCATAAACACCCGTTCTCCCGGGTGGCGTCATCCAGAGCAAACCACAGAGCGACCACAGATTGCGGATCACTGGACAGGTAGGTCGCGTCCTGATGCCACAACACCTCACCACCGATATGCGGCTGTTTGTAGATGTACATGCTCTGCCAGATCTGCGGTAGCGCCACGCCCAGGTCTGTCACCACGGACTCTACACGCGGATCCCGGGAAAACTGGTCAAACGCTGGATCAAGATCATGCAGCGCGTGGCCGATCTTGTTAATCGACAGTTCCTTGCCACGGCGTAGTTGGCCAGCTTCATCCAGCGCGTCAGGCTCGAGGAAACAGCGGACCTTGTCCCCTGACGTCAGGAAATAGTCATCCAACGCGTCGTCCTGGCCAGTGACGAAGGTCGAGTGAAGGGCCTCGACATCAAAGGCCTCCACAATTTCCGCCGCCGCCGCCTTCAACGTCGCCACTTCGGTCTTTGTCTTGAAACCCTCCAGGACGGTATAGCCGCAGGTCTGGAAATCTCTTATCTGCTCAGGACTCAACATCAGGGCCTCAATAGGGCGTATCGCCACCATCTACGTTGATCGATTGCCCACGAATGATGAGGGCATCGTCTGACAACAGGAAGGCAACCACCCTACCCACCTCGACGGGATCAATGCGGCGCCCCAACTGCGCGGGCCCCATACCTTGCAGCAGAGCGTCCGCCGGCGTCTGCAGCCGCGGCGAAAGCCATCGCGCGACCTCACGCAACATCGGAGTATCAACCCCGCCGGGACAGACCGCATTCACATTTATGTCGTGTGCGGACCATTCCGTCGCCAACGATCGGGTCATATTGATCAGCGCTGCTTTGCTCGCGTTGTAGGGCGCCATGTTCGGATAGCCTACTTTGCCGCAATTTGAAGCGACGTTGACGATGGCGCCACCCTCATGGTCGCGTAAATGCTCTGCCACCACCTGCGCCATGACGAAGGCGCCGGTGACATTGACCTCGAAGTGCTCGCGCCACTGAAACGCATCGGTCTCCCAGGCGGTGTTCATCCTTATCACCCCAGCGTTGTTCACCACGCCGTCCACGCGCCCGAAAATCTCCACTGCCCGCGCCAGCGACGCCTGGGCATCGGACTGCTGAGTAACGTCGCACTTGAATGCCGCGCAATTGTTCCCGGTCGAATTCAGGGCTTGTGCATTGCGCTGCGCCTGTTCCTCATGCACGTCCAATAGTAGCACCCGGCCTCCGCCAGCCAGAATCGCCTCGGCAATACCGGCGCCAATCGCGCCACCACCACCGGTAACGAGGTACCCCCGGTCACTCAACTCATCTCGCATATCCAGTGTCCCGTCTAGAAGAACAGGCTCGCGATGGTAGCAGTCATGAGGGTCACGACCGTACCACCGAGCATGCACACAAAAGCCGTGCGCGCTATGTCATCGCGTCGTTCCGGCACCAGCGCGCCTATGCCGCCCACCTGCACGCCTATCGAAACGAAGCTGCTGAATCCACACAGGGCAAACGTCGCCACCGCGGTAGAACGCTCAGAAATCTCACCGCTCAGCTCCTGCAACTGCGCGTACGCCAGGAATTCGGTCAGAAAAATCTTCATACCCAACAGATTGCCGACGTGCGCGGCATCTTTGAAATCAGCGCCAATCAACAGAGCAAACGGAAAAAATATCCAGCCGAGCATTCGTTGCAGTGTCAGCGGTTCTCCAAGTACATCTGGCGCCAGCCCCAACAGCCAGTTGAGCAACGCCACCATCGACACAAACGCTATCAGCATGGCAATGACGTTGGCGGCCAGCAACAAGCCATCAGACGCGCCCTTGGTCATGGCCTGAAACATGTTGACTGAATCGGATGGCATGTCTTCCACTTCGCCGCCCATGGTGAGCGGTCGCTCGGTCTCGGGAACGAGGATCTTTGCAACAATAAGCGACCCCGGCGCCGCCATCAGCGATGCGGTCACCAGATACCCGGCATCTGCGCCCATACCCACGTACACGGCCAGCATGCCACCGCTGATGGTCGCCATGCCCGCAGTCATCATGGCCATCAACTCGGAACGGGTCATGCTGGCGATATAGGGTTTCACCAACAACGGTGCTTCTGTATTGCCGATAAACACGTTCGCACACGCCGCCAGGGACTCGGCGCCGGACACCGGCAGGGCGCGACGCACGAGGCCGGCCATGCCACGCACCACCCATTGCACAATGCCAAAGTGGTACAACAGCGACATCAGCAGCGAAAAAAATATGATCGTGGCAGGAATGGTAAAGGCGATGAAGTGTTCTGTGTATCCCGCGCCGAATACAAATTCAGCACCTGCCGCCGACGATTGCACAACGTGGGTAACCGCGTCGCTGATGCCGCGCAGCGCGATCTGCCCTGGCGTTGACCACAGCACAAGCACCGCGATACCGAACTGCAACCCTACACCTACGATCACCGCTCTCCACGGCACTTGAGCGCGATCCGAGGACATCAGCCAGCAGATAAACAGCAGCGCGGCCAGCGCCAGCGGTACGCGTACCAGGTCGGTAATATCCACTACGCGACTTCGAGTTCCGGCGTGCTGTCATCCTCGAGCACGACATAACTTTCGGGTTTAAACCGTGGCGTGCATATACACAGAAAAACAAGTTCATCCACGCCGGTATTGCGGATTCGCTGCGCGCAACCTGGCGGGATGGCCACACAATCGCCGGGCGCAACCGCAAACGGGTCGCTGCCATGCAGTTCCATCAGTCCCAGGCCGCGTTGGATAAGATATCTTTCCGTGATGTTTAGGCTGTGCAGCTGGGTAGTGACGCCGGGCGCAACCCGGCATTCGGCCAGCGAAACATCTTCGCTTTGCGGTGCGTTCATGTGCTCGACAACATGCAACCTTTCCTGGGTGTAGAAGGGGTCTAACGAAGCGGATTTGAACAAACCAGCGAAGTCGGCCATGTGCTGACTCTCCTGTGGTACATCGGGCAACGAGTGCCGGATTCTACCCGGTGCCACCAATACACGCTAAGGTAGATAAAGATATTGATAAGGCGGGATCATGAGACCAGTTAAAGACCTGTTCGATCTGCATGACACACGGGCGCTCGTGACCGGAGCCGGCGGCAACATCGGCGGCGCCGTAGCCCGGCGCCTGGCCGAAGCCGGTGCGTCCGTGGCACTGCATTATCATACGAGCATCGAGGCGGCCGCGGGTCTGCGCGAAGAAATCGGCGCCAACGCGCTCACCGTGCAGGCAGATATCAGCACGGACGGGGGTGTGCGCGACATGTTTGCGGCTCTGCAGGACGCGAGTTTCGAGGTCAACGCGGTTGTGCTCAACGCAGCCGATCAGGCTGTCGCCAACCTGCAGGACATCACCCCCGAGCAGTGGCGCAAGATGATGGCCACCAATCTGGACAGTGCCTTCCTCATCTGTCAAACCGCAATATCGCTGATGCCGGGCGGAAGTATCGTCAACATCTCATCCATCGAGGGCGCGGACCCAGCGCCGGGGCACGGACACTACGCCACCAGCAAGGCAGGTTTGAATATGTTGAGCCGCGCGTTCGCGCTGGAATCCGGTGAGCACGGCGTCCGCATCAATACAGTGTCGCCCGGTCTCATTCGTCGGGACGGCATCGAGCAGGCATGGCCCGAGGGCGTTTCCCGCTGGCAATCACGCGCGCCCCTGTCGCGCCTGGGCGAGCCTGGTGATGTTGCCGATGCATGCCTGTTTCTCCTAAGCGACGCGGCCCGCTGGATCAGCGGAGAGAACCTGGTTGTGGACGGCGGGATGAGCGCCCAGGGCCGATGGTAAACGTCAGTGCGCCACCACGTGCCCACCATCCACATTGTAGGCCTGGCCAGTAATCCAGGCGCCCTGCTCGCTGCATAGGAAAGCAACCATATTGGCGATATCCTCGCCGCTACCCGGCCTACCCAGGGGTATCAGCTTCAGCATCCGTTGCCATGCATCAGAACGCCCCAGGTCATCCATACGATAGGTATCGATAACGCCGGGGCAAATCGCGTTGACGCGTATGTTATTTCCTCCGAGTTCCTGAGCCATACAAGCGCTCAGCGCTTGTATGGCTGCCTTGCTCGACGCATAGGCAGCGGTATTCGGTGGCAGAGCTTTGCCGGCGATAGACGAGATGTTAACGATGGCGCCACCCTCCTGCTGATCGATTAACGCGCGACCAAACGCGCGACTCATATAAAAAGTGCCGTTCAGATTAACGTTCATCACTTTGTGCCAGTCATCGATGCTCAAATCCACAACCGGCACCCGGTCTGAGCCGCGCGCCGCGCCAGCGTTGTTGACCACAAAATCCACTCGTCCGAATTCGTCCAGCGTCGCCCTTACCAGCTCATCCACGGCAGCTGGATCGGCGACATTGCTTATCAGCGCCAGGGCTTGCGACCCCACTGCGGTGACCTCCTCCGCCACAGAGGTAATATCCTGCCAACCGGATTTTTGCTCATCCTCCGGGTAATGCTCCGGATCTCGCCCGGTACCGGTCAATACTACGCGACACCCTGCACGGGCCAGCTCAACGGCAATTGGTCTGCCAATGCTGCGCATGCGCCCGGCACCGGTCACTACTGCCACCTTGCCCTGTAAACCGTCGAATCCACTCATTGCCTCTGCCCTCACAATCGATTAACCACCGTGAGTACCATACAATCCACACCCGACAACGCAAATCGTGCCTATCATGAGCATTCGTCGTATTCATCATGTCGCCTACCGCTGCATCGACAGTAAGCAGACCGTAAACTTCTATCGAGACCTGCTCGGTATGGAGTTCAAGCTCGCCATAGCAGAAGACAAGGTTCCCAGTACCGGTGAGCCGGATCCATACATGCATGTGTTCATGGACGCCGGTCAGGGCAACGTGGTGGCTTTCTTCGAGCTACCCAACTCTCCCGACATGGGCAGGGACCCGAACACGCCCGCCTGGGTGCAACACATCGCCTTCGAGCTCGACAGCCTCGATGAGATGCTGGACACAAAAAAACGCCTCGAGGGAGCTGGCGTGGACGTGCTGGGCCCTGTTAATCACGGCATCTTCGATTCCATCTACTTCTTCGACCCCAACGGGCACCGGCTGGAACTCGCGGTCAACAAAGGCACACCCGAACAACTCGAACGCCTGAAAGACGTCGCGGACGAGATGCTCGATGAATGGACCACCACGAAACGCGCTCCACGCCACGCGGACTGGCTACACGAGTAGCGGCCGAGCAGTTATGCGCCGCTGGATCTGGTGGCCAAACCGGTGTCTAACAGCGCCTCAAATCCCGCCGTGGAAGCAGCAGCAAATCTTTCCGGCGTGTTCGCCGACGTGGCAATGTCGCCCAGAGCAAAGTTGTAGGCTTGTACCGCTTGGAAATACGGCACCTCCTTCATCGCCTCTAACCAAGCCGCGGTCCGGGGAAACTCGGAGAAGTCGAAAAGATTGGCCAGCTCGAGCTGCCCGATCTCGGCATAATGCACCAGGTCCGCAACACTCGCCTGGGCTGTACCACAGATAAAGGAAGAGCCTTGCGCGAAGTAGTTATCTTCAGTGAACGCTACAATTCGTCTTACCTTCTCTGCCCCAGCTTGCAAGGGGTTCTGTTCGTCAAACGCGCTCAATATGGCACTGTTGCTGTTCATGCTCAGCGCATTGCTCCCCACCCCCATACCACCCAGGGGCTTAATGACATGGGGCGCCATCAGCTGCAGGGTGGCTAGACGCACCAGCGTGTGATGCATGTGCAGATATTGGTGCACCCTCGCGCATTCGGCCAAGTCGCGCGGAAAGATGTTCTGCCAACCATGCTTCTCGTTGAGATACCAGATGATCGCCGCCATTTCGGCAAGCACGAAGCCTTCATCGTTGATGCACGGCAACTGCCCCCTCGGGTTGGCCCCTGGGGTGAGAGTAAAATCTTCAGACAGTGGCAATTCAAACGCCAAACCTGCTATCAGGCACGCCCAGAACACACTGCGAGACGGCTGACTGGCCGGGTGGCCATAAACGATCAAAGGCATTTCAGATCCTCAGGCCAACGCCTTTTCGAACAACGCCAACAATCGTGCCCACGCACGTTCGGCTTGAGCCTCGTTGTACACCCGGGAATCTGGCGGGCACCAGCCGTGCAAGGCGCCTTCGTAGACCTCTATTTCCGCGCTTAGCCCGGCCTCGGCGTAGGTATCGCGCAGCACGGCTTTGGCATCCGGATCGCGTTCATCGTCATTGGACGCTATCGCGATCAAAAAGCTAGCCTGCATTTGCGCCACCAGCAGGTGCGGACTGTCGTCTGCGTCGGTGACCAGACCCCCGCCGTGAAAAGAAGCACCCGCTTTGATGCGTTGTGGGATCGCAGCAGCTGTGCGCATGGTCATCGGCCCACCCATGCAGTAACCCATGGTACCGATGCCACGACTGGTGTTTACCGCGCTCTGGGCATCCAGATATGCGGCAAACGCGCGGGCGTCGGTAACATTGGTTGCAGCGGACAAACTGCGAGCCATGGGCAATACTCTTTCCCTGGTCTCAGGGTCCTGGAACGAAGCCCCCTCGCCCACCACAGGAGACTTCGCGTCCCGGTAGTAAGGATTCACCACCAGAACCGCATAGCCAGCTTCAGCCAGGCGCCTGCCCATCCCGCGAAATGCCGGCCGCAAACCGAGTACGTCCGGCCAGATAATCACACCAGGATGGGTCCCTTGTTGCGGATGCACGAAGTAACAATCCGCTGTTCCGTCAGGTGTAACCACCTGCACATCGGATTCAACCACTGCCAGCGCGTGCCCTGATCTTGGCAATATCGCAGCGATGGTGGCGCCTGCCGCCAACACTCCCAGCTGGCGCCGCGAAAGGCTCGCACTCTGATTCAGATATGTCTCGTTGTCAGCGACGGTTTTTTCATCACACATTTTCAGCTCCCCCTGGTCCCGAATTGGTCTGTTTCATTTTCGACGAACCTACCATGAATAGTCGAGCCGGGCGAAAAAGTTGCGCCCATATCCTGGCAGCCGGTCTCCGACACGCACGTCTTCATTGCCGCGCACACGATTAACCCCGGCCAGATGATCCGAATATTCCCGATCTGCCACGTTGTCTACACCGAAGCCCAATTTCAACCCGTTGCCGAGCAATACCCACCCTTTGAGATTGACGAGTCCGTAACCGCTGCTGGAGGTCTCATTGTTGGTGGCCGACACGTTCGACTGTCCGTCATAAACGAACGCCTCCGCAATCATCCCCCATTTCGGCTGGGTGTAGTTCAATGCGAACAGGGCATTGGGTGCCGCGACCCGATACAGGTCATCTCCCACATCGTCACGCTTTGCACGGACGTAGTTCAGCACGCCGTTGAGCATCCAGTTCTCGCTCAACTCGAAACGCCAATCTACGTCCACACCGTAAAGGGTGGCGTCCACATTACTGAACTGCAGCGGTGCAGGAGCATCGACCCCATTGGCCATATTCATCATGCGCACGAGCATCACAGCGGCTGGATTAGTCGATGGCGTGCCTTGTACGTAGTCATCGACCTCCTTGTAGTACAGTCGCGGGGAAATCGTCAGGGACGCATTCTGCCAATCAATGCCGAACTCGATTTCGTGAGCGACTTCAGGGCGCAGTTCTACGTCACCCGTGTAGGTTAATCCATCACCCAGACCCGCCGTCGCCTGCAGCGGCAACCACAGGTATCGCTCCTGATACGCGGGTGATCGGCTTTTGCGCGCGACGCCAACGTAGTAGGTGAGCTGGTCCGAGGCAAGGTAGTTAAACTTGGCCACCCAATCGACATTGTCATCGCTCCGCGAACGGTCCGCGCCATTAAATGCATCACGCAGGGCAACCGCGGGCGGCATACCGACCACCGCTGGCGTGGCATCAACCGTATCGGCATCCGTGGTCACGCGGTTGTAACGCACTCCCATTTCCATCACCCATGCATCGCCTGCCAACCATTCTCGTTCGACATAAACACCCAGCACCTGCCGCTCTGCGTTATTGAAGTTGGTCGCAAAAAACATCGGGTTGTTAGGGTTAGTAATATCGGAGTCATGCAACTCGCGGTGGCCCGCCACACCTGCACGCCACCCATTGTTAGTGACGTCCAGCGCAAATCCACGGTTTGCTACGGCGGTAACATTGCGCCGCCACATGCTCGGCGCCCGCGGAGCGGTTCGCAAGTGATAGTTAGACATGCCGTGATCGATATCGCTGGCATAAAGCTTGCCGCTGATGTGCCACACGTCACCTGCGTACTCCCAACTCAGGGCGCCGAGGTCCGCATCGATGTAGCCAATATCCATGGGCAGCACTGGCGTACCCGCGTCACCGGTTTCGTTGCGCCCATAATCCAACCGTATGGTGTGGGCGCCCGTGCGAAAACCATAGCCAACATCAAGCCTGGTGCGCGTGTATTCGCTCGGCAAAACATCACCACGACGGAACCTGCCATCGTCACCGCTTTCGGTCAGGCCAGACAATTGCAACACGTGTTCGCGACTGCGCAACGCCAACGCCGCACTGACCACATAGCCGTCGTTTACGCTGCGCGCCCCCGTGCGTACACGCCCACCAAACGAGGGGGTCGAATCGCTGAAGTCCGCACGCCAGGTGTTCGCGCTTATCGCACCACCGATGGTTTCCAGTCCCGCCCCGACTGAAGCGATGCCCCGCTGGACTTCGATGGACTCTAACCATGCGGCCGGCGCGTACGACAGCGGCGGATCCATCCAGTTAGGGCCCCCAGCACTCACGATGCTACCGTTGATCTGGGTACCCACGCGAAAACGGGACATGCCTCGATACTGGGCCATGCCACTCAGGGGTCCATTGCTGACGACGTTTGCCCCCACTACTCGGCGCAGAATCGCGGCGGAATCCGGCGCTACATCCACAGTTTCGGCCAGCTCAAACACGCGTCTATCGCGCTCCGCGACCACCACCAACTCGTCTATTTCGCTGGGATCGATATGGTCGCCCCACACCAGCGGGGCTATCCCTCCCAATAAAATTGCGCAACACATGAAACGCATAAGAAAATCTCCAGAAATATTGAAAAGCGCCGGGCAAGAGCCCCGCACTGGAAACGAATAGCTTTCTAGGAGATTGGGGGTGCGCGGGCGCGCGTATTGCGAACCGTGCGCGTCGCAATTTGTGGGATCAGGGCATCCGCGTATGACGCCGCAGTCAGCTCGAAGCCTTGCAAAACACTCGCGAAATGGACGTCCACCGGCTGGTCCAGCGCGCCGCCCAACTCACAATTGCCCGGGGCCACACCTGCCGCCTCACCCTTAAGATGACCAGCGTGATGGGCGCCATCTGTTACGTCGTGATCCAACTGACGCACAAATTCGGACGGTAAGCCTTGCGGGCACAGAACGAACAGCCAACCGTCGGACAGACGACCGGGCATGAAACCGTTGGGTATCAGCGCCTGTAACAACAGCGCCGCGCCAACAGTGTAGGTACAGATTTTATGCAGATTAAGCATTAGAAAAGTTCTGTTAGCCTTTGTTTTTACTCTCTATTTTTTCCATAAGAGGCTGTCCAAGGGCCATGCGGAAGGTATTGTGGTAGTGATGCAGCGCTGGCTCATTACGACCAAACATCACATGATCGATCAACCCGCTTTGCACCGCCTGCTGCGTGGTTTCCCCCATCAGATAGTCTTCCTGCTCAATAGTGCTGTCAAATATCTCCATGGTCGCTTCGATGGATGGCGCCGCATTTGCACGCTGCTCGGGATCATAAACAGTCTCCCTGCTCATCACGTGCGTCGCATTCGCCGACGCCTCAATCAACTCTTGGCAATAGTAGTGCCCGACCCGAGTAATTGAACGACCCGGATTCTCACCGTCCGGATAGATTTTGATGACGCTGGCCGACTTGCCGCCACCTGCCAGCTGTACATTGGGAAACAGATAATACAACCAGCCCGCGCCGTGCTCGTAGTTCCACTCACTTTGCGGACGACCGCGCAGATCGTCGATGCCTCTATTTGCCCACACGAAACGATGGTTGCGCTCGAACGGTTCGTAAACCAAGGCGTCCCCGTAAAACAGTTTGCCCAATGTTTCCTTGTGCAGGCGCGGAAAGTGATAGGTCTCACCGAAGGTATCGTTGGCCAGCTTCCAGTTGAGATCATTACGCAATTCAGATTCGCCGACATACACCAGATCAGCAAAGTTCCATTCGCTGAGTTCTTCGGCCAGCCCACCCAGCATGACGTCGACGTCAAACTTCCCCTCAGGTTGCGGGTGCACCCAGAGCATTCCGTACTTCTCCTGGGCAGGCAACTCCTTCAGACCATGGCGGCTCCGATCAAGGTTACCGAAATCATGCGCCCTGGGCACGCCCACCAGATCGCCATTGGTGGCGTAGGTCCAATTATGAAAAGGGCACATGAATCGCGCCGTGATGCCCTTAGTCTCGTTAGCCACCCGCACCCCACGATGACGGCATGCATTGACAAAGGCGCGGAAGGTTCCGCTCGCGTCCCGCGTCGCGAGCACCGGCACGCCAAAATCGTCTATCGTGAAATAGCTGTTTGGTTCGGGAAGGTGGCCACTCAAGCCAATCATCTGCGGGTGGTTACGGAAGAAGTGCTCCCACTCCTGCTGTGCCAATGCGGGACTGGTGTAAGCCTCGGCGGGATTACGATATTGCACGCCGGCATCGATGTTAACCTGCTCATCAAGTTGTCGCATCAGCTCTGCCAGAATTCTGATTTGTTTGTCGCGGTTCATAGCAAGCTCCTTAATGGCTTCATTTGGCCTCGAGCAGCCCGATTTCGATCAGACGTTGGGTCAGGTAGTCATCCGCAAGGATCGGCTTCCGATAGCGATTTGGATTGTCCGCACTGATACAACTCGCCAGCGTGGCAATTTCAAAATCCGGGTTGGGGTGGAAGAAGAACGGTATCGAGTAACGACTCTCGCCACTATAGGCTTCGGGGATGTTAACTACCCTATGCGTCGTCGAGGGGAGCACATGGTTGGTCAAACGCTGCATCATGTCACCAATGTTCACCACGATAGTCCCGGGCATTGAGTTCACCGGTATCCAATCTCCGCTACGAGCCAGCACTTCCAAGCCCGGCTCCTCAGAGCCGACCAGCAACGTTATCAGGTTAATGTCCTCGTGTGCGGCGGAGCGCAATGAGTGCGTCTGTCGCTCGGCTATGGGCGGATAGTGCAGCGGCCGCAGGATGGAGTTGCCCACATTGACGTTGTCACAAAAATAATCCTGGCCCATACCTAAGTACAGTGCCAGGGCCTGTAGGATCCGATTCCCAAGGGACTCCATTGCCTCGAACAAACGGTAAAGGCGTGGCTGAAAATCAGCCACTTCCGTCGGCCAGATATTCGCGAACAGGCTACTGTGATGCGACGTACCGTCGGCTAGCTCCCTGCCTACCTGCCAGAATTCCTTCAAGTCCGGATAGTCGTTGTCCTTGGCCGTCTCAACGCCGAATCTGGTATAACCGCGCGCGCCGCCGACACCCGTTTCGTATTGGGCCTTGGTTGCTTCCGGCAGGGCGAAAAATTCACGCATGGCCGCATAGGCGTCCTCAATAACAGCGTCACTGATGTCGTGTCCAACCACCGCGCAAAAACCGTACTCTTCATAGCCCTTGCCAAGCGCCGCGACGAAATCATCATCGCCAGGAAAACCGGAAATATCCACGGTGGGTATCGCCAGGCGCGACATCAAGCCGACCCCAGCAGGAGAAAGAAGCTGGCAAACGCGGCACTCATTAAATTTGTCAGGGAAGCCGCCAGCAATGCCCGTACACCCAGCGTCGCGATCTCCGGGCGTCGTTCCGGCGCCATGGAGCCGATGCCCCCCAACAGAATGGCAATGGATGAAAAATTAGCGAACCCGCAAAGTGCGAATGTCACCACGGCGCGGGTATGATCGCTCAGCGCGCCGCCGTTAGCCACCAGGTCGACATAGGCGACGAATTCATTCAGGACCAACTTCTGACCGATGTATCCACCCGCTTGAACCGCCTCTGCCCACGGTACGCCGATCAGAAAAGCGATGGGCGAAAATACATAGCCGAGCACCAACTGTATGCTCAGATCAGGCATACCAAACAGGGCGCCAGCCCAGCCCAACGCGCCATTGGCCAGTGCGATCAGGGCAATGAAGGCGATCAACATCGCTCCCACGTTGGCGGCCAGCATCAGCCCGCTGGTGGCCCCTTTGGCCGCGGCGTCGAAAACGTTGACCGGGATATCATCAGCGGTGGTGAGTTCGCTCACCTGATTGATCAATTGGGCCTGCTCCTGCTCCGGCACCACAATCTTCGCCATGGCCAGACCGCCAGGTGCCGCCATGAAACTGGCTGCGATCAGATACTTGAGCTCAACCCCCAGGGTCACGTAGCCCGCCATGGTAGCTCCCGCGACCGTCGCCAGCCCGCCCACCATCACCGCGAATAATTCTGAGCGCGTCATCTGCACGAGAAACGGCCGGATCGCGATTGGCGCCTCGGTCTGACCGATGAAAATGTTGGCTGCCGCGGACAGGGATTCCGGAGCACTGGTTTTCAACAGGCTACGAAACAGTCCACCGATTATCTGCACGACCCATTGCATGAGGCCGGTGTAATACAGCACAGAGATCAGGGCTGAGAAAAAGACGATGGCTGGCAAGACCTGGAAGGCGAAGACGAAACCGAGCTTGCCGGTGCCTATATCTCCGAACACAAAAGCTATCCCATCTCTGGCATAGCTCAAGACCGCGCCCACCCCGTCGGCCATGACTTCCAGGATCACCTGCCCGAACGGGACATACAGTACCAAGGCTCCGAACGCACCTTGCAACAGCAGTGCCAGGCTGACTGTGCGCCAGTTTACGCCGCGTCTATCGATGGAGAACGCGTATGCAACACCGACGAGGGCGGCGACGCCGGCGAGACAGATTAGGGCATTGACCATGCCAGAAACCCTATCACCGAAGCATCTCTATCACCAGCAAGCGACACCGGCTGCACCCGATGTTATATATTCCGCAGTAGTTGAACGCACCCACCACGCAAGCGAGGTACCCATGCACGTTCCAGTGATCGATTTTGCTGCTAGCGACGAGCAGCGGCTGAGCACCGAAATCGATCGGGCCCTGGCTGAGGTCGGCTTCATGTTGGTCAAGAACCTTGGTGTCGACGCACAACTACTCACCGACGTATACGCACTGAGCCGGGCATTCTTCACTGGGCCGCAGCAGGTCAAACAGGCATGCGCTTACGTTTCGGCAGCCGAGAATTTCGGCTACCAGGGCCTCGCCCAGGAAAATCTGGACCCAACGTCACCGGCGGATCTGAAAGAGACATTTACCATGCGCAATATTCTCGGCCTGCCCATGGAAGAGCGGCGCTGGCCCGACGCTACGTTTAAAGAAGCGGTAACACGTTTGTACACGCAGGCCCTCCACGCAAGCTATCGTCTACAACGTGTGATTACCCGTGCGCTGGACCTGGAGCCAGAATTCTTCGTACGCTGTCACAGCGGAGAGAACGTGACGCTGCGACTCCTTTACTACCCGAACGCTGGCGTCGAACGAATAGAGCCGAACCAGCTGGGCGCCGGTGCACATACCGACTACGGACTGTTGACGCTGTTGTTTCAGGATACGGTAGGCGGGCTGCAGGTATACGACGCCAACGGTCAATGGCAGGACGTGCCGCCGATTCCCGGCGCCATCGTCATTAACAGTGGGGACTTGCTGGAACTGTGGACCAATGGCAGGTACAAATCCACGCTGCATCGCGTACAGCCCAAGATTGGCACCCAGGACAGGATGTCCATCGCCGTGTTTGTCGACCCGGACAGTGCCACCGAAGTGAGTGCGCTCGATTCCTGCATCGACGCCGATCACCCGGCGCGGTTCGCGCCAACCACCGCGGGGGAACATCTGCAGCGCAAGATCCAAGCCAGCCATAAAGACAGGTTCGCCTAGGTGGTCCGCGCGCGATCGTTCCTGGCTACCTATCTCACTCTGGCGATAGCGGGCAGCGCTGCTTATGCCATGTCCACTATGTTCAGTGCGATGAAACCAATTCTCCTGACCCGCTTCGTTGAGCAGGTCGGCTTTGGATCAGCCCTGGCGGGCTTAACTGTGGCTATGCCCTTTGTCGGTATCGCCAGCGCTTCCCTTATCATGCGGGGTTGGCTGCTGCGCACGCGATACTGGGTTGTAGTCGCTTTATTTGGCTGCCTGCTCACCCTGGCCGAAGCGGTGAGCGCGGTGCTATACGCCAGCAAGCCGTTGATTCTCAGTGCGCAATTCCTCGGCGGCATCAGCGTCGGCGTATTGATGGGCACCACCTCACGCTACATCGCAACCACCAAAACACCAGAAAAACTATTCGGCTTTGTCGACATGACCGCGGTATTCCTGATGTCCTTTATGGTGTTCGGCATTGGCCAGGCGGTTGAGGCCGCGGGGCTCTACGGCGGCTTCGGCCTCGCTACGCTGCTCGCTGGCGCGTTCACCCTGTGCATGTTGTTCTTTCGCGGCGACCCCACCGACCGGCATGGCGGCCGCGAGGTGCCTCCTCGAATAATAGTCTCGGCGCGTCCAATTGCCGTGGTGGCGATGGGCGTATTGTTCGTGACCAGCAGCGGCTTTGGGTTCGCGTTCATGTTCACCATGGCGCGAGACCTGGGCATGAGCTACGAACGCGCCGGCACGCAGATTGGAATTCTGCTTTTTCTGTCCGCATTCGCCTGTCAGCTGGGCGGTTGGGCAAGCGCGAAGTATGGCCACCGCCGGCCTCTGGCCGGCGCGTTCGTCGTCTGCGCCATTGGCTGGTTTGTTGCAATCAACACGTCGCACCCGACCATATTTCTAGCCGCGCTGGTGCCTGCAGTGTTTTCTTTACAATTTAACTTTCCCATCCTGCTGGCGCTGGCGGGTTCGTTGGATCGGCACGGCCAATGGGCCGCTATCGCCACTCCTCTGCTCGTCAGCGGCTTCGCCTGGGCAGCGATTGTGGCCGGTGTTATCGTTGACCGATGGAGCGTGCAGGCGTTAGCCATAGCGACGGCGGCGGGCATGGCAATATGCCTGATTCTGCTGCAGTTCACCCGCGCGCGCGCCGTGTCCGAAGCGCAAACAGCATAGTCAACGAGGCACATCGCATGAACAGCCCCGAACACCCATTGATCCAGGCGTACCGCTCATTCAGCCCTACTTCTGCGCTGCGCGCCGAGCGCGCCAGAACCGTTTTCCCTGGCGGCGATACCCGCTCGAGTGCCCATTACGGCCCTTATCCGCTGGTCATGGACCATGCCGAAGGCGCTCACCTCACCGATGTGGACGGCAACGTGGTGCTGGATTTCATGAACAATTTCACGTCCCTCATTCATGGGCACGCCCACCCGGCGGTGGTGGACGCAGTGCAACGTCAGGTCGCCCAGGGCAGCGCCTATGCCGCGCCCAGCATGGACCAGATCGAGCTGGCCGAACTGATCGTAAAGCGCGTACCTTCCATACAACAGATGCGCTTCACGAGCTCTGGGACAGAAGGCACCCAGATGGCGATACGCGCAGCCAGAGCCGCTACCGGAAGGCAGAAGATCATGAAAATGGAAGGCGGCTACCATGGCAGCTACGAACTGGCGGAAGTCTCATTGGTGCCGTTGCCGAACGAGAGCGGCCCATTAGACGCACCGGTATCGCAACCCGTAGACGCCAGCTTTCCCAACAGCGTGCTGGCCGACACTGTGATCTGCCCATACAACGAGACAGCCATAGCGCGAACGCTCATTGAAGCACACGCGGCGGATCTTGCTGCGGTTATCGTAGAACCGGTGCTGGGCTCCATGGGTATGGTGCCGGCCACCACCGAGTTTCTGCAGGCGCTCCGGGACGCCACCGCAGCACACGACATCGTGCTGATTTTTGACGAGGTCATCACCCTGCGCTTGAACGCCGGCGGTGCACAGACGCCGCACGGCATCACGCCGGACCTGACCTGCATGGGCAAGATCATCGGCGGTGGTTTACCCGTGGGCGCCATGGGTGGCAAGCGCGAGTTGATGCAGTTGTTCTCTCCGGAGCAGGAACGACCGGTTATGCACGCCAGCACGTTCAGCGGTAACGCGCTGACCATGGCGGCCGGCCTCGCCGCTATGCAAAACTACGATCAGGATCAAGCCACGCGAATCAATGAGCTGGGCGAGCAATTGCGCAAAGGATTTAACGGCGTTTTCCAACAGGCCGGCTTGCGCGCACGCGCCATGGGAAAAGGCTCCCTCACCAATGTGATGTTCAGCGATGGCCCAGTCAACAACGCCCGCGATTTCATTGCTGCCACCCTGCAAGCCGGGCACATTCCGAAACTTCTACATTTGACCATGCTGCGCCACGGAGTCATGTCCGCTACGCGCTTGATGTATTGCATCAGTACCGCCATGGACCAAAGTGGTATTCAACAGGCCGTCGCGGCCATGGCCGCGTCAGTGGAAGAACTCGTGCCGTATATCACCGCAGAAAGACCCGGTCTGCTCGCGGTATGATGCCATGAGCTGTGCCAAGTCAATTAACTCACTTCTCACAGGAGCCCTCCCGTGTACGACATTCTGATCAAAGGTGCGACAGTCATCGACGGCACCAACCAACCCGGATTCGCCGCCGACGTGGCGATAGCGGACGGAAAAATCGCCGTCGTGGATCGCGAATGCTCCCTGAGCGGCGCACAGCGCACCATCGACGCCCACGGCGCGCTCCTGACTCCAGGTTTCGTAGACATTCACACGCATTACGACGGGCAAGTGTGCTGGGACAAACAGATAACTCCCAGTAGCTGGCACGGAGTGACCACGGTTGTCATGGGCAACTGCGGCGTGGGTTTTGCGCCGGTACGTCCAGGCACCGAAGGCGAACTCGTTGCCCTCATGGAAAGCGTGGAAGACATACCCGGGACCGCTCTGCATGAGGGCGTGCCATGGGCTTGGGAGACGTTCGACGAGTATCTGGACGCGATAGATACGCCATACACCATCGACGTCGGCGCGCAAGTTCCGCATGTCGCTGTACGCCACTACGTCATGGGCGACCGCTGCTACGACGACGCTACCCCGGATGATATGGCGCAGATGCGCGAGATTACCCGTAGCGCGCTACAGGCGGGCGCCCTGGGATTTTCGACATCGCGTTTTTATGGGCACGTCGACAAGGCTGGCAACGTCGTTCCGGGCACCAACGCGTCGTCACAAGAGATGTGCGCCATTGGCGATGCATTCGCAGGCTTGAGCCACGGCGCCATCGAGATCATATCGGATCATCTGGAAAGCGATGACGAGCTGGCCTGGATCGAACACATCGCCCGCGCCACCGGTCGCCCGATTACTACCCTCGCCTCTTCCGGCAAGGGTAAGATCTGGGACCTTGCGCAGCAGCTTGCCGACGACGGTCTGACGTTGCGGCCGCAAATCGGCGCCCGTCCTGCATCGATCCTGATGACGCTGGAAGGCACGATCAATCCCATGCGCCAACACAGCGCGTACCGGGAAATCCAGTCGCAACCATTGAAGGAGCGTCAGGCCGCGCTGCTGGACCCACAGTTCCGCCACCGCGTAGTCACAGAAGAGCCGATTCTGCCGCGCAACGCAGATGCATTGCGCTTCATGAACGACTACGACCGTATCTACGTCATGGACGAGGCGCTGACCTACGAGCCCAGTACTGACGATTCCATTGCGGGAATCGCCAAAGCCTCGAATCTGCACCCCCTCGAAGTATTGATGGATACCATGGCCGCGGGCACCCCCTTGCTGGTCTTCTTTCGCGGCTACAACGATGATTTGGAGGGGCAGCGAGCGACCATTGAAGATCCGCGCAGCGTGTTCGGGCTTTCTGATGGCGGGGCCCACTGCGGCGTGCTGGTGGATGCCAGCGTTCCAACATATATGCTGAGCTATTTCGCCAGAGACAGAAAGCGTGGTCCGCTGATGTCGTTGCCTTTCGTCGTGCACAAGCTGACTCAGGACTCAGCCAGCATGTATGGTCTTTTTGATCGAGGCGTGATTCGTCCCGGCTACAAGGCGGATCTCAACCTCATAGATTTCGAATCTCTGAAACTGCACCAACCCGAAATGGCCTACGATCTGCCAGCCGGCGGCAAGCGTCTTGTGCAGGGCGCGCAAGGTTACCTGTTCACCATGTGCAATGGCGAGATCACTTATGAGGACGGTGAGCACACCGGTTGCATGCCCGGACGCCTGATCCGCGGCGGAGCCTAAACCGATGCCCTTGAGCAAAGACATCGTCGCCATGGAAGCGGATCTGGTCGCGTGGCGACAAGATCTGCACGCTCACCCCGAGCTCGGTTTCGAGGAACAACGCACCGCCGAATTCGTTGCGCAGAAACTTGAGTCGTTCGGCGTGCAGGTCTATCGAAACATTGGGAAGACCGGTGTTGTCGGCGTGTTGCGCGAAGGCAATGAAACGCAGTCTGTGGGATTGCGCGCCGACATGGATGCCCTCCCTATCGTCGAGGAAAACACGTTCGGGCATTGTTCCATCCACCACGGCACCATGCACGCCTGCGGCCACGATGGTCACACCACCATGTTGCTGGCGGCGGCAAAGTATCTGGCGGACACACGACGTTTTCGCGGCACCGTCAATTTCATCTTCCAACCCGCCGAAGAAGGCATTGGCGGCGCCCGGGCGATGATCGAGGACGGTCTGTTCGATCAATTTCCCTGTGATCAGCTGTATGCGATGCACAATGCGCCGGGACTGCCCCTTGGTAAGTTTGGCGCCACTGCCGGTACGGTCACAGCCGCCGGCGCGTTTTTCGACATCGACATCCACGGCACTGGCGCCCACGGCGCCTTTCCCAACGATTCGGTCGATCCCGTCATCATTGCGGCGGAGGCAGTATCCGCTTTGCAATCGGTGGTGTCGCGCAATGTGCGCCCCACCGAAACCGCGGTGCTGTCCATAACGCAGATCCACGCCGGAGACGCCTACAACGTCATCCCGAGCCATGCGCGCCTGGCAGGCACCGTGCGCACGTTTTCGGTGAAAACCATGGAGCTCATTGAAGCGCGTATGAGCGAACTCGTGACGGGAATCGCCAGGGCGCACCGGGCCGAGGCCACAATTGACTTCAGGACGGTGTTCCATCCTGTGGTAAATGACCAAGCAGCCGCGAGCCTGGCTGGCGACGTCGCGGCCGGATTGGTCGGAGAGAACAATGTCCACCGCAGCCTGCCACCCGGCACCGGCTCAGAGGATTTCAGCTTCATGCTGGAAGAAGTGCCCGGCTGCTACCTGCTGTTAGGCAACGCGGACGACGACCACACCCGCCCGGTGCACAACCCAGGTTATGATTTTAACGATCGGGCCGCGGTCTATGGGGCAAGCTTCTTCGCCCAGGTGGTCGAGGCAGCCTTACCCTCCAGCTGAAACGTGCTCAGCTAAGCTCGAAACCCGCGTAGCCGTCGTCTGCGACCTGACGGATACGCTCCCGATACTTTGGCGCGCCCAGCAGATACATCATGTAGCGCATCTTGTCGTGGCCATCGAGATTGGTGTTATATCCGGTGAACCACGATTTTGCGGTGGCCAGTAGAGAGCCCTCATATCCACGAATGACGTCCTCCATCCACTGCGCTTCGGCCTCAGCCGTTGCCTCGATGCGCTGGTACCCGTGCGCGCGTACAAAGCGCATCAACTCCGTCGCCCATTCCACGCCATTCTCGATGCCCGGCGGGAAATTCGAAGACGCCGAAGCGCTCTGTGGGCCCGCCAGCAGGAACATATTGGGAAAACCCGCGATCTGCATGCCCAGGTACGTGATCGGTCCGTCGCGCCACTTATCACGAAGCTTCTGCCCGCCAGCGCCGGTGAAATCGATGCGGTCGAACGCGCCGGTGACGGCATCAAAGCCAGTGGCGTAGATGATGATGTCGAACTCGCGCTCCTGGTCCGAAGTCTTGATACCCGCAGCGGTAACGCACTCAATTGGCGTTTCATTGATGTCGACCAATGTTACGTTGTCGCGGTTATACGCTTCGTAGTACCGCGTCTCCATCGGCACCCGGCGGCTGCCGAATCCATGGTCCTTGGGAATTAGCTTTTCCGCCACCTTCGGGTCGTGCACCCGGCCGCGGATTTTGTCAGCAATGAACTTCGAAAATTCCGCGTTGGCGTTCTGCTCCACCAGCACGTCGCGAAAATTCCCTAGCCAAACACCAAATCCCGGAGAGGCGTACAGCTCCTCCCAGAACGCAAGCCGTTCCTCCTCGGACACCTCAGCAAACGCCCGTCGGTCCGGACCGTGCATGAAACCACCCGGGGTCTGTCTGCACAGCTCAAATATCTCGTCATACGAGGCTTTGATTTTGGCCTGAGCTTCGTCATCGATGGGGGCGTTGTGCAACGGTGCACACCAGTTCGGCCGACGCTGATAAACCACCAGCTCGCCAACTTTGTCCGCTATCGCGCCAATGACTTGTACGCCAGTAGCGCCGGTGCCAACTACAGCTACCTTTTTACCAACCAGATCCACCGGCTCCTGAGGCCAGTAGTAAGTATGGAAGGATTGCCCTGCGAAACTCTCGACGCCTTCGATACGCGGCAGTACGGCGGCCGACAGTACACCTATCGCCGTCAATAGGATGCGCGTCCGCAGTTGCCGCCCGTTTTCCAGGGTCACGGTCCAGGAATTGCTGTCATCGTCGAACGTTGCCGCCTTTACCGTGCAGCCAAACTGCATATGGTCGCGAACACCGAGCTTGTCAGCCACGTAGTTGAGGTAGCGCAGAGTTTCCGGCTGGCCGGCAAAATGCTCGCTCCAGCTCCACTCCTGCAATATTTCCTTGTCGAAGGAATATCCGTAGCTGTAGCTCTCCGAGTCGAAGCGCGCGCCCGGATACCGATTCCAGTACCAGGTTCCGCCTAGATCATCACCGGCTTCAACAAGGGTAGCGTCCAGCCCCAATTCCAACATCCGATGGAGCGTATAAATTCCGCACACACCGGCGCCCACGACGATTACTTCGCGTTGTTCCAGCGCTTCGTCAACCGCTTCTGCTTGCCCCACTATGTTCTCCTGCAACTAATCGTCCAACGTCGCGGCCAACCGCTCCGTGGCCACCAGATAATCTTCCATGAACTCACGTACCACCGTGCGGGTATCCTGTATGTCGTTCATCAGGCCAACACCCTGGCCGACAAAAAAAGTCGCCAGCTGCCGGGCGCCCTGATGACCACCCTCAGAGAGTTTGGTGACCCTCGACAGCGCTGGTTCGCTGACCAGTGACATGAGTGGCATAGGTAGTGGCGCCGGCGCCTCTTCGGCCTCCCAGGCGTCTGTCCATGCCGAACGCAATTGGCGCGAGTACTTACCGGTGCGATATTTCGAACGCACCGTCTGCCGTGAAGAGGCTTGCGTGTACTTTTCTTTGACCACCGGCGAGGTCTCCGCTTCAGAGGTCGTCAGCCACATCGAGCCGGTCCAGGCACCGTGAGCGCCCATGGCCATGCACGCCGCCATCTGACGACCCGTAACAATGCCGCCCGCGGCGAGAATCCCTACGTCCATGCCCTGCACCGCTTCGCAGACTTCGGGAACCAGCACCATGGTACTTACTTCGCCGCAATGGCCGCCTGCTTCGGTGCCAGCGACCACAAGGATATCCACCCCTGCCTCCACCTGTTTGACGGCATGCTCTTTTGCCCCTACCAGGGCCGCCACGGTCACGCCACGCTGTTTGCCCATTTCCAACATGTAGCGCGGCGGAACGCCCAGAGCATTAGCTATCAGTTTGATCGGGTGTGAAAACGCAACATCAATAATGTTTGCGGCGCGTTTCTCGGTGAGAAAGCCGCTGGCGACACCAGTGCGCTGCTTGGCATACACGTCGCCCGCATCAATGCCATGCTGGGCAAGAATACCAATGGCATAATTGCGGTGTTCGTCAGGCACCCGCTCGAGCATGCTCTCACGCGTGTCGTCATCAGAGGCGGCCATCGACGTGGGCGCTATGAGATCCACCCCGTATGGCAGCCCGTCGATGTGCTCATCTATCCATGCGAGTTCGACTTCGAGGGTGTCGGCATCGTAGCCCGCAGCTCCGAGCACGCCCATGCCGCCCGCCTTGGAGACTTCCACCACGACGTCTCGGCAATGCGTGAACGCAATCAACGGAAACTCAATACCCAGCCTGTCACATATAGGCGATTTCATGGCCTACCTCCTGTTTTCAAGAATGATTATTCAATCCCAGGGCGTACGGGTAACTGCGTAGAAACCCGTAGCCTAATCTAATCCCAGCTTATCGCGCAGATCGTCTCCGCCACGCGGAGTCGCCCACAACCCGCGCACAGTAAAGCCACCGTCGTGGTTCAGCACAACACCGGTGTCTGGCACGTTGTCTTCACGGCTGGCGAAAAATACATAGGCGCCCGCGTACTGTGCAGGCGTTGGCATCTCACCCAGTGGTATCGCGCGTGGTGCGCTGTTTTCAATTTCCTTAGCAGGAAACTCGCGGTCCTGCATGCCGAGGCTTTGCGGGCCTTTCAATTGCGTAGCGATGGCGCCTGGCGCAACGCCATTTACCCGCACATGGGGCGCCAGTTCAAATGCCAGCTGGCGCACCAGGCCCACCACCGCGTGCTTCGTCGCCGTATACAAGGGCCCACCGCCGGTGGGCCAGAAGCCAGCATTGGAAACGGTGAAAACAATTGATCCGCGGCTCTCCACCAGGGGCTTGAGTGCTGCTTTAGCGAGCAGCAGGTAACCCAACACGTTTATTTGAAACAATTCGTCGAAGGACTCGTTGAGCTTGTCGGTGGGCAAATCAACCAAAGGCACCGAATAATCCCAAATCCCTGCGTTGCCAATCGCGCAATCGAGCCTGCCGAAGCGCTGGAGACAGTCGTTAACCGCTTGCTCATTGTCCTCGTACGTACGCACATCTCCCACAGTACAAACAACGCGATCGCCGTAGGTGGCGGCTAACTCTGCGCAACCTGTTTCCGAGCGGTCGAGCACCGCGACCAGCGCGCCCTCCGCAACAAATCGCTCGACCAAGGCAGCGCCAAGCCCGGACGCCCCGCCGCTGATCAACACAACCTGTTCAGCTAAACGCACCACGGCTAGAACAGGTTGCTCATGTTTTGCGAGAGGATCACGGTCTGCTCCAGAAAAATATGCCGGCGGGCAAGTTTCAACGCTCCGCCGACCCGACGCAACAGGTCTTCACGGCGCCCAAGCCAGCTGTCTTCTTCACTGTTCAGGCGCGCACGGTACAGCTGAAAGTTGCATCTTACCGATATCTCTTCGCCTTCGATGCCATCGATACAAACGTTGGTGATCAATCGCCGGGTGCGCGACGGAGGATCCTCGGCCCACGCGCGCGCTACCGTCAACCGTGCGACACGCATTTCCAGGGTGTTCCGGTCGTCGTCAAAAAAAGCCATGCCACCGGGTTTCGTGAATTCATTGGCAACCTCTTTCGCTGTGGTTGTGCGGCGGATGGGCATCCAGTATTGAATATCGTCTGTCAGCAGCGTCAGCCAATCCTTGTAGCGACGGCTATCGAGCATATCCGCTTCGCGGTACAGAAACTGTTCCACTTCAAACTGCAACAGCATCTGCTCAGACAGATCCAGATCGTCCTTCGCCCGCTTCACACGGCATCCGCCGGCGGCTGGGAATGATTGGCGATCAGATCCGGCCACCCTTCCGCCAGCATCCACTCCTGCCAGGCCTGATAGGTCCAGCGTTGGCCGTGCTCGTTGACCACCGTCTTGATGCAATGCTGCCCGGACGGATCATGTTGAACCGCATCGTGGCCGCGTCCCATGGCATAGTTCAACGGCAGCGACTTGCTGACACCGCCGCTCGCGCCGCGCGTGGAGTGACTCCAGTTTTCGCCATCGTCCTGCTCCAGCATTCCGGATGGTCCGAAAACATGGTTGGCCATGAACATTGCCATGCGCCGCTCTTCACCATCCATTTCTTCTGGTAATAGCGTGAACCACCACAGTTCTGTTTCCTGCGGACCGCGCGGAATGCGCAGGCATATCTGATTGGTCAACGCGACCCATAGATTGGGAAAGATGTTGGGGTGACCGAACGAACGCGAGCCAATGGGGCCAAGTTCGTTGCGCGCCTCTTTGCTCATGCGCCGGCTTGCCGACAGGTCGTACCATTGCGCCTCCCCGTGTCCGGTTTTCATGCGCTGGTCAAACTCTGTCTGCTCTTCAGGCGTGATTCCGGGCCCGCCGATACCATGGCCATACTCGCCAAGGATCACCATCTGACTGTCTGGCGCCATACCTGCTTCGTCAAGAAACCCTACGCGCAGCGCCGAGCCGTGACTGACGTTGACGTGATACCAATCGTAGAGGTTGTCGACGGCCAGCTTCCAATTGCACTTGAGCCGGTTTTTGACAATGCCATCTACAACCTTCAATTTACCCTTGGACGCCATCATGTCGAGGCCCAGGCGCCCAACCCAGCCGAGGTAGTCACTCAATGCAGGCGCTTGTGGATCCAGGCTCGCGAACACGAAACCACGGTAACTCTCGACCTGGGCGGCGCGCGTCAAACCCCACCCTGCTTTGTCGATGTCGCCTCGATAAAATTTGTCCTCGCCCGGCATGCCTACCAGGCTGCCATCGAGGTCGAAATTCCAACCGTGGTAAGAACAGAAGAAACTGTTGGCATGCCCTTGCTCGGCGCGACACACGGTGTTGCCACGATGTGGGCAGGTGTTCAACAGCACGCGTACCACACCTTTGCGGTCACGCACGGCGATCACCTGGTCCTCGCCGATGTAGTTTAAGAAGAAGTCACCAGGAACCTCGAGTTGTGACTCGTGGCAGATAAAGTTCCAGCCACGGGCAAAGATACGCTGCAATTCCTCTGCATAAATGGCCTGATCCGAGAATATGCTTCTGTCCAACACACCCCTTTCGACGTCGAACCAGGGCTGCTGCTGGGTCCCGTTTACCGGCTCAGCCATCTCGCGATGCCTCCAATGGTTGTTCGTGTATTATCGACCGCAGCGCCTTTAAGTGTTTAACGTCCCACCCTTCTTCGTAGGACTGCAGTTCGTCTCCGGCGCTCGATCCAAGCCGTTCAAAACCGTGGTGAAACAACTCGACCAGGGTGCCATCGTAAAAAGGCGTTAGGCGTATAGTCCAGAGCGTGGGCACGGACCAGGCAGAGTCTGATTGCCACTGGCTGGTGAAGGTCAACTCACGCTCTGGGTCGTAGCTGAGGACCCGCCCACCGAAAAACTGCCGCTCGCCCTGAATGTCTACGGACAGCTCAACCTGGCCTCCTACCCGGGGCTCGAGTTTATGCAGCCGATGGCCCAGATTGAGCCAACCCTGCAAACGCTGGAATGTTTCAAACTCCTGCCACACGCGTCCCGGCAAGGCGTCGATATGAACGCTACGCCTGACATGCATTGGTCCTATCTGGGTACTCATGGCACCAGCACAACCTTGCCGAAAACTTCGCGGGCTTCCATCAGGCGCTCAGCTTCGTGTACGTCACTTAGCGGCATCACCCGGTCGATCACCGGCTCCAGAGTCCGGTCCGCGGCGTAGTTCAACATGGCTTCGATATCACTGCGATGCCAGCCGTTAGAGCCCAACAGATTGTGCTCATACGTCCACACGTAACGAATGTCGATCTGCTCTTCAAAACCAGCGGTGGCGCCGCAAGTCACCAACCGGGCGCCACGTCGCATGCAGCGCGTGGACTCTATCCAGCTGCCACCCCCCGTACAGTTGACCAGCAGATCGACACCGCCCTGGCCGTTGATGCGTGGTTTACCCACAATGTCCCAGGCTGCCTCGCGCATATTCTGCTCGACATAGTTGATGCCGTGGTCTGCACCCAACTCGGCGAGACGCGCAAGCTTTTCCGGACTCGACGCACAGGCCAGCACGGTGGCCCCCACCCGCTTGGCGAGCAGCACGCATGCGGTGCCGACCCCCCCGCTCGCGCCCATCACCAATACTGTGTCATCGCGCGAAACCTGCCCGCGTGTAACCATCATTCGATGCGCCGTGGCGTACGCCAGGGGTATGCTCGCGGCGGCTTCAAAACTCACATTGTCTGGCATCGGCACGAGTTGCGATGCATGCGCAACGCAATACTCGGCTCTGCCGCCGTTCCAACGCTCCCCAATCATGCCCTTTTCCAGATTGATAGGATCGATCAGAACGCGATCGCCAACCTGTACGCCGCCGACACCTTCTCCGATTTCTTCCACCTGTCCTGCTATGTCAGAGCCAATGATCAGCGGCAGCGGCAATTTGATGCCAGGCATGCCACGGCGACTAAAGATATCGTGATAGTTCAGGGAGCAGGCGCGTACCGCCACTTTCACCCACCCTGATTCAACTTGTGGCTCGTCGAAGTCATCCTCCAGCAGGATGTTGTCGATATCGCCGTGTTTCCGCACTACTGCCGCGCGCATCTTCCCTCCTTGCTCACTACCTAAAGACTAACCATGACATGTCCGCGCGCATCTGCCAAACCTGCTCAGGCGCGGGTATTTGCAGCCTAGATTGCCATAGTAAAACCCCATATCACCGCTGTGGTATGGCTACCCCTTCAGCGGTCGTCACAATCACGAGATTTCGGTGTTCGAGCCGGTGCCTGTAGGCGAATCTTTATATTTAACAAAGAAGCCGCCAGATACGCTACACATCCATCGGGTGTTCGAACCGTTGCGTTCGCACCCGCGATTTCTGGTCATCCGGTATAAGGATCTGGTAACAAATCCGTGAACACTAGACCGGCTTGGCGGCGTACACGGCGATATTGTCGCCCTTGAGATTGCGCCGTGCAGCCCAGCTATAGGGTGCTTTGCGCAATTCGTCCAACACCCGGTAAACCCCGTGGGGTTGGTCCGCACGGGTGGCATGAAAGCGAACGCCGTGGGTCGCCATCTTGACCACTTCGAAGCCCGCGCTCTCGCAATACAGACGCAAGCTGCGTGGCGTGAACATACTCAGATGCATACGCGGATCAAACAGCTTCCAGCGAGGGCCTAAGAAACGCCAGGTGTAGGAATCCAGGTTCACGGTATCAGCATAAAACACGCCGCCGGGGCGTAGCAGGGCGAACACCTGCTCGATCACTTCCCTGGGCGACGCCAGATGTTCCAGTACCGCATTGGAATACACCACGTCGAATGACCCCAGCTCCAACTCCGCAGTGTTCAGCACACCAATGTGAATGTTCAGGCCGAGCTGCTCGATACCATAAGTTGCAGAGGACTCAACCGGCTCCACCCCAAACTCATGCCAACCAGCCGCCTTGACCATATGCAGAAAGCTGCCGGTCGCGCACCCCACCTCAAGAAAATTACCGGTTTGCCGGTAAGGCTCAAATTCCTTGAGCATGCGTCGGTAATTCTTCTGGTGGCTGGCAGATGACATTTTGCCAACATGGTCGCTTTGCATATCCGAGATGATGTCTGCGTTAAACTCGGTAAAATCAAACTGCAAAACGTCTGCATAGACAAAGCCACACTCTGCACACTGCAAGTACTGCAGGTCGTGTTTTTCCGCAAAGGGTTGGCCGGCATTCGCACCACACATGTCACACGTCTGCACGATCGACCCCACGCCGTTTCGCCACATCGGCATTCAACCACGCCAATGCGTCTACCCGTTCCATGGCAACGGAGTATCCGTGGTCATAAAGATTGAGAAGCGCCTGCCTGAGCTCTTCACGAACCGGCGCGCCGCTATACACCCCATGCTCGAAACGAATGATCGATGGCCGGTAGGTAGAAAGATCCAGGCCGGCCAGAATCTTCATGTCATATCCTTCAGTATCAATCTGTAAAAGATCCAGGTGTTCAACCTGTTCAGATTCCAACAGCCGGGCGAGCGACATCGCCGGAACCTCGACCGCCTCGATGTCCTCGCTGCGAATTCCGCTGCGCGCGCTGGTAAGTTCAAATCTATCCTGATCCAGGGAGGCGATCCCGGATTTGTCCTGTCCACCATCCGCCTTGGGCCGATACAAAGTGACCTGGTCCAACTCCTCATGCACCGCCATGTTTAGTTTTTTGACCTGGGGATGCCGAGCATACGTCTGACACAAGTCCGCAAACACATCGGGTAGCGGCTCCAAGACGATCCCTGATACACGAAACGCCGTGACGAAGGCGTGAATTGGATCGTGCGAAAATCCGTCGTTGGCGCCAATCTGCAGGAAGAAGAAATTCCCTTTGTCACGCTGCAGAATGGCAAGACGCCGCACCAGCAGTGCTTCAAAATTCTCGCTCTTGGCAGTGCGCTCGATCATCAACCCCCAACGCGCAAGGTGGATGCCCGCGCGACGCGTACCCGCGCGTCGCCAGCGATTCAATTTATTAACAATTTGTCCCACCCAGTGCCGCCGCGAGCCGTGTCTTGAATCATCCTCGCGCGATTTCCGTGTGCAAGTCAACCAAAGCAGTAACACGTGCTAGATCTGGTACTATCGGCAGTTAATCGCAGCTACTTTTACTGGGGGAGTTACATGGCTGAAGCAGTCTCAAACGAGGTTCGCACCATCGACGATGCTTTTGCGCAACTGCTGGACGCAGACACGCACAAAGAGAACATTACTGATGCATTGCGGCGCAATAATCCGATGGGTCCCGGTCCTGCGTTCATCCCGGTTGCACGCTACACAGACCGCAAATACCACGAGCTGGAGAAGGAGCGTTTGTGGCGCAAATCCTGGCAGGTGGCTGCCCACGAAGACGACTTCCCCAACGTGGGCGACGTGGTGCCCTATGACATAACAACCATGTCTTTCCTGGTCGTTCGCGTTGCGGAAGACGAATACAAAGCCTATTACAACGCGTGTCTGCACCGCGGCCGCAAGCTGCGTGAAAATCGCGCCAGCGGCTTGGATGAGTTGCGCTGTCCGTTTCACGGCTGGTCGTGGAACATTGATGGGAGCCTGAAACAGGTGCCCTGTGCCCACGACTACACTGGCCTGGACCGCGAAGAGGAATCCTTACCCGAGGTCAAACTTGGACGCTGGGGACGTTTTATCTTCATCAACCCAGACCCGGACTGCGCTCCGCTCGAGGATCATTTAGGCGACCTTGCGACCCAGTTCGAAGTGCTCCCATATGAACGGCGTTTTAAGCAGGCCCACGTCGCCAAGGTCGTTCGCGCCAATTGGAAGGTGGTGCAGGAGGCGTTCATGGAGTCGTACCATGTGTTGATGACGCACCCGCAGATCCTCACCGGTGGCGCCAATGACCTGTGCACCAAGTACGATGTTTTCGGCAACTACTCTCGAGCCATCCGCTGCGGCGCTTTGGAAACCGACGGCGTACCGTCGTGGGAACCCATTGCAGGCGAAAACGGCAATACGCATCTGCGACATCCCTTGAATGGGTGGATTTACGAGAACGTCTCAGACGATGTCGTGGAGGTGACAACGCCCAAGGGCAAAACCGGCAAATTCAACGCCAACGGCGATTGGCTCGAGGGCGACCTCAAGAACGCGAATCTGCACATGATCCTATGGGCCGGCGGCGCGCAACTGCCAGATGAAAATCAAACCGCACGTCTGCAGGATGAGATACCTAAGGACATCATGCGAACTATCGGCGCAGACGCATCTCCGCGCGCAGTTCGCGCCGAGATGCAACGCCAGATGCTGAAAGAAGTGGTGCCCTCGGTAGCCGATTCGATCCCCGATATCGAAATCAACTCGTCGATCTACCTAACGGTTTTCCCGAACTGGCACCCCTGGGGGTCTTTCAATTTGATCAACTATCGTTTCCGACCCAACGGTGACAACCACGAAGAATGCATAATGGAATGCATGTACTTAGCCCCCATTCCCGAAAGCGGTGAGTATACCCCTGCATCTGAAATTCACTGGCTCGGGGCGGACGACGATTGGACAGAAGCTCCGGAGCTTGGCATGTTGTCCAAGGTCTTCAATCAGGACATGCGCAATCTGCCGTTTGTCTACCAGGGCATGAAGGCCACCGCCCGTGAGAACCTGCGTGTAAGCGATTACAACGAGTTGAAGCTACGGCACTGGCACCAGATGTACGATGAGTGGGTCGACTACGACTGACGAGGATCGAATTGCACCCACAGATGCGGGAGATTTCGCAGTATCAGGCTCGGCTCCGCCTGTGGGTCATCATGCAGAGGCGACATCTGTATGTTCTGCATTCGTTCGAGCAAGGCAGGAAATCCGAGGTTGAGTTCCTGCCGCGCTAACGGCGCGCCGATACAGTGATGCACTCCGGATCCGAAGGCGAGTTGCATGCCCGCCTTTTCACGATGCACATCCACCCGGGTAGGTCCTTCGAATTGCCGCTCGTCCCGGTTGCCCGCACCATAATGCAACATCACCAGTTCTCCCGCCTTGAGTGGACAGCCACCCAACTCGGTATCCTTAGTAACCAGTCGCGGTAGCCCTTGAACTGGAGACTCAATCCTTAAGGTTTCCTCTACGAACGTTTTCACCAGCTTCGCATCGCCACGCAACTGATCCTGTAACTCGGGCTGCCGGCACAGCATCAGCATGCCCCAACCAAAAGCGCTGGTTGTGGTCTCATGCCCCGCGACCAGGAACTGGCCAAGAATCGACAGCGCCTCACCGTGAGTGAGGTGACGGTCCTCGTCCTCCAGTTTGCTGTTCGCTAGGATGGTAATCATGTCTTCGCGAGGATCCGTACGGCGTGCCTCAATCAACCCAACCAGTAACTTCTGCAGATCCAGCGCCACCTGCGCGCGTCGAACCATCTCCTCCGGACCCAGCGGGCTCAAACGCAAGCCAGACGCGGCGGCCGTTGCACCTTCGTTAAACAATGGCCGGTCCTCGTCGGGAATGCCCAGACGATCACCAATAATCTGCAAGGGCACAGGGAAGGCGAACTCTTCCATGAAATCGACATCGTCCTGCCCAATTGCCGCCGCCATGAATCGATCGGCTACACCTTCAACAACCGCCCGCACCTGGTCTTCGCTCTTCTTAACCTGGCTACCAGTAAACAATCGGCTGACCAGCGACCGGTACCTGGTGTGATCAGGCTCGTCCAGGGTCAGCATTGTGGGAGGCACCACGATCATTTCAGCGTCGATATCAAGCAGCTTCTGTTTAACCTCCTCGGGCGCCGCATCGAACGCCACCTGCCTGGAAATATTCAGAAAACCATCATACTGACTCGAGTAGGTCTCGGTATCTTTGATGGCCTGCCGTATCAGATCATACCGGGTCACGTAGTGAATATTGAGTTCCGGCACGTGAAACACCGGCGCTTCATCACGCAGCGTTTTGTAAGCTTCGTGCGGATTGATTAGGGTTTCGACGTCGAAAATCTTAACGTCTTCGAGCTTAATTGCCTGGGCCATGATGTTCCCTCGTGGTCGCGTGGTATCTAGACGATCAAAATTGGACCACGCTCCAATTCTGTATGTCAATAACCAGATCTAGGTGCCCTGATGCCCACCGGGCTAAAGGTGGGCAATTCGCGGCAGCACCTCCTGGCTGAGCAGCTTGAGCGAGTTGTGCCACGCCTCCGAATCTTCCACGTAGTCAAAACCCAGTACCAGCAGACAACCGAAACCACCCACCTCGGCGTGCATCTGCTCGATCTTTTCTACGACCGTATCGGGCGAGCCAACAATCCAATTGTGTTGCGCACAATACTCAGGCGTTATGTCCGAATCCGGGACATCCGGATGGTGTTTCAAGAATTCGAAGAAGCCGAAATTATTCAGTAACGGTAGGAAATATTCTCGATACATGCGGCCCATATGTAAACCGACCGACAAACGCTGCGCTTCTTCATCGGTGTCCGCTACGAACACCTCACGCACCATCCGCCATTCGCTTCGATCAGGGGTACGCCCGGAGCGTTGCGCGCCAATCTCCACCGATTCCCAGTGGCTGGCTACATAGGCGGGATTGAGGTTCAAACTCATGGGAATGAACCCACGCTCACCGGCCAGCTTCAAAGTGTCCGAGCCCTTGCTCAGACCCGCCACGCCGATCGGCGGATGGGGGCTCTGCAACGGCTTGAGGTGAGGATTCAGCAGGCCGAACATTTCTTCAGGAAGGCTCACCTGCCAATAATTGCCCTGGTAGTCGAACGGCTCCTCGGCCGACCACAACTTCAGAATGATCTCCAACGCCTCACGCGTCATGTCCCGATTGGCGCCGCTTTCACCGTCGACGTTGAACATTGCCCAGTCGGAGGGCAGCCCCGATGCGGCCACGCCAAAGTTGAGCCGCCCCCCGGACACGTGGTCCAACATGGCCACCCGGTTGGCAAGTTCCGCAGGGTGATGATAGGGCAGTAGAAAACCACCAGGACCGAGGCGAATATTCTCTGTCTGCATCAACGCCTGGGACACCAACAGATCCGGTGACGGATTTGGCTCCCACTCCGATGTGTGATGCTCGCCAAACCACGCCTCGCTATAGCCGAGCTCGTCGAGCCAACGCACCACCTGAAGATCGAATTCGTGGCCTTCCCGCAAATCCCGCTCTGGTGGATGCGACGGCATGGTAAAGAAACCCAACTTCATAATTTTCCCCTATCGCTTGTGCTGTCAAAGGTGGAAGAGATTGGTTCGTGAGTCAAGCAACGACTACGATATAGAGACTAGAGGATCGGAGAAGACCATGCCTGAAGCTATGATCGTAACTGCTCAACCCGAGGCTTCGGAAGCCGGCGCGCGGGTGTTGATGCGCGGTGGCAATGCGATAGATGCTGCCATCACAGCCGCCCTGGTGCAGGGTGTAGTCGACCCGCAAATGACTGGTATCGCCGGGTTTGGCAACGCTCAAATCTACATGCCCGGCCAGGGCATCCATACCTGTATCGACTTCCACGGTAAAACTCCCATGGCGGCAACTCCGGACATGTGGGAAAAGCGGTTGATAGCAGAGACGAGGGATGGCTTCGGCTTCGTTCTCGAAGGTCATGTCAATGATGTTGGCTACCAGGCGGTAACCACGCCCGGCAGTCTCATGGCATACGGCGAGGCGGTCGACGAATTTGGCAGCTGGGATTGGTCGGATATCTGCAAACCAGCAATCGACTATGCGCAACACGGGTTCTCCATCCGGCCCTGCGTGCACTCCTGGTGGATGAGCGGCGCCGCCCTCGGCCGGGTGCAGGTGCAGGAGCGGCTGGCGCTAACGCAATCCGGGCGTGCGCTTTACTTCCGCGAAGACGGATCATTCAAGGGGGTTGGCGAACGCGTGGTCAATGCAGATCTGGCTGATACATTGAAGCGCATAGCGTCCGCCGGGCCGGACGTTTTCTACCAGGGCGATATCGCAGAACAGATAGCTGCCGACATGGCCGCTCACGGCGGTCTGCTCAGCATCGACGATCTCAAGGCGTACCGCACCACGCGCACCGATCCATTGCGCGGCGCGTATCGAGGTCTGGACGTGGCCACCAACCATCCCCCCGGGGGCGGCATCATGCTGCTGGAAATGTTGAATGTACTGGAGAACTTCGACCTCACCTCGCTGGGACACAATTCGACAGACTACATCCGCACGGTGAGCGAAGCGATGAAGGCTGCCACGGCCGACAAGGAAGCTTTCGTTGGTGATCCGGCATTTGTCGATGTGCCCATCGATCGGCTCACGGACAAAGACTACGCCGCGCAGATTGCAGAGCGCATCCGCCAGGGTGAACGCATGCACGTACAGCGCTTCAACCCTGAAGAGCCCGCCGACACCACCCACGTCGCGGTCATCGATGGCAACGGCAATTGTGTCACCATGACGCATTCCCTGGGCATGCCTTCCGGGGTAATCACCGAGGGCTTGGGCTTCATGTACAACGGCTGCATGGGCGTGTTCGATCCACGACCAGGACGCGCGGGTTCCGTGGCCCCAGGAAAGAGCCGCTTCAGCTCACTGTGCCCGACCATGGTGTTTGACGATGACGCACCGCGAATCGTGCTGGGCGCGCCCGGCGGCACGCAGATCGCCATGGGAGTGTTGCAGACGCTCCTGAACATCATCGATTTCAATATGCCCGCGAACGAAGCCGTGGCCGCGCCGCGGTTCTCGGCCACCAGTGACATTATTGATGTTATGAACCGAATTCCGGACTACACCGTTGAGCCTCTGCGCGAGGCCGGCTACGACGTAGTCCGCTCGCCTCTGTCCTATGGCATCGCCGGCGTCCATGCCATCGAACGCGTCGACGGCAAACTACGCGGCGGCGCCGACCCCGGCCTAGACGGAGTCGCCTACGGGGTTGAAGCTTAACGTGTATTGACCGCCGGGTAGGGTAAAGGGATGTAGCGACGTCAAAGCGCAGCACCGGGCGCGAAGAATTCGCGAACGGGGCTTGTTTCGTAAGCGAGGGCAGCGGGGACCGCTGCAAGCAGTCGCCTAATCCCTTTACCCTACCCGGCGGTCAGATCTCACATTCATCAAACGCCTCAGCTACCTCTGCGGAGGCGACTCCGACTTCATCGTAACGCGTTCACCGCGTCGCGATTCCGGGTAATAGTCCCATACTGCGTGATGATGCACCGCTCGGTTGTCCCACAGGACGAGCGTATTGGGCTGCCATTTTACACGTGCGTGAAAACGCGTATTGGTCTCAATGTGCCGGTATAACATGTCGAGCAACGCACTGCTTTCCCGGTCCGACAGTTCGTTGATGTTCTCGGTAAAGGGTTCGTTTACGAACAGAACAGGCTTGCCAGTCTCCGGGTGTAGCGGCACCACCGGATGGCTGGCACACGGATATGTCTGACCGGGCTCAGGCTCAAAACCATATGCTCTCAGATCTTTATAACCGCTGTGGTATGCACTCAAACCTGTGAGAAATTCGCGCATCGGATCCGATAGTGTTGCGAAGGCCTCATGCATATTGGCAAACAACGTATCGCCGCCGCCGGACTGAGGAACTTCGGTGATATACAGCGCGGAAGCCTTAGGTGGCACCGGTTCGCAGGATAGATCGGTATGCCAAGCCTCGCCATTGGCGACCTTGGTCTTTGCGGTTATGTTGATGTCAAAAATCTCTGGATCTCCAGGCATCCCGAGATTGGTCTTGGCCGGGTGCAGGTGCAACTCGCCAAACAAGCGTCCGAACGCTTTGTGCTGGTCCCGGGTGATATGCTGATCGCGGAACACCAGTACCAGATGATCACGGAACGCCTGACGCACCTCGGCAATCTTCACGGCATCCAGCTCAGACAGATCAGCACCACCTATCTCGGCGCCAAGTTTCGGCGTTATGGGTTCAACGGTGATGTTTTCGTACTGGTATCCCACGCGGTCTAGCCGATCAATTCGATCTGTCACACTTTATGACGTAGCTCCGCGCGATCCAAGTGATTCCCATTGGGGATGATTACCTAAATGCGTAAGATGGCAGTCATTTTAGGAGCAACTCAATGCCCGACCCTTACGTCACAATTGAACGCAACGGCCCCATCGCTACGGTTACCTTCGACCGCCATAAGAATCTCAACGCTTTCGATGGCCAGCTGATCGTCGAACTTACCGAGGCCGCACGCTCCTTCCATGAAGATCTGCAAACCCGCGCGGTGGTCCTGGCAGCCAGCAAGGACTATTTCTCCGCAGGCGCTGACCTGGAAGACCTGGGCTCGCGCAACGAAGCGTCGGACCTGGAAAAACGTCAGGTCTATCATCGCGGCGTGCGTCTCTGTGAGGCGTGGGAAGCCATGCCACAGATCACCGTCGCTGCCATGGAGCGATTGGCGGTTGGCGCCGGCGTGGCTTTGCCACTGGCCTGTGACTGGCGCGTGCTGGGCGAAAGCTGCTATCTGTATGTGCCGGAGGTCAAAATCGGTTTGAACCTGCAATGGGGCGCCTTACCACGCCTGATCAATCTGGTGGGGCCGGCCCGCGCCAAGCGCATCTGCATATTGTGCGAAAAAATGGATGCGCGCACGGCCCTGGACTGGGGGCTTGCAGACGAAGTCGCGGCAGACGGCCAGGCACTGGATAAAGCGCTCGAACTGGCGCAAAAAGCCGCCAGCATGCCGGTAGTCGCCACGCAGATGGTTAAAGAAGCAGTGAACGCCACCGCGGCTTCACTCAACCGCACCGCCAGCTACGCCGATGCAGATCAGAGCTGGTTGACCGCAACCACCGAGGACGCCCGCGGTGCGCGCGACCGATTTACTTCGAAATCCTAGGGTTTCGCTATCCACTCATCCAACAGCATGTGGAAATGGCGCGGTTTGCTTTCCCCATAATTGGCTAGAATAACTTCCGGTCTTTTCATGGTTTTCAAGCCGCGCTGAACTTCCGGCATGTTCACTACGTCCTGGTTGAACACTTTGGCGAGCATGCCAAGTTCCGGAGCGTCCACCCAATCATCATCCGCGCCCAGATAGTGAATCGGGGCTGCCGGACCGCGTGGTTCGCCTGGCGCCGTGGGGCCCATATACAGGCACTCCATGATGCACTCCTGTGGATTATCACCATTGGGGCGAAAGCGGTAGACGATCTGATTAAATGAGCCCCAGGGGTGGAAGTTTGGAAATACGGTCAGGTAAATGGAATCCAATAACTCCGCATCGCTGACCTGGTCCATGCTGTCGCCCAGCACTTCGCGAAACGATTCCCGCACCGGTTCGGCCATGACCTGGCGTATGTTTTTATCCTTGGGTAAGTTTGGCGGCGGATTAAGTGGGATAACGTTCGAGTCAGGCAACTGCTTGCCGCCTATCCAATTCACCATGTTCGGGTCCGCGTGAGTGATCGGTCCATCCACCCAGGTCGCATCGGTATTGAACCTGCTCAGCTCGCCTCGATGGTTGGTAACGTGTACCAATCCATCTAATCCCATTTCATAAATATGTCCCGTAAGTGCATGACGTAGCTTGGTATATAGCCGGCCATCTTCCAGGGGATCCCATGCTTTCTCGACATGGGGACTGGGCGTAAAGTTTGGTGACATTGCACGGCTGTAATTACCAAATATGTCGTATTGCGTGTTGGCATCGCCAATGGATTCAAGAATTGTCGGGTGCGTGGCGATAACGTGGTACGCCTCGCTGAACGCTTCCTGAGCGATCTTCCAGTTGCAACGCAATATCTTGTGCACATGCGCCACCTTCTGGCGTCGCTCATACGGAAGGTTCGGATACTGGTCGCTCAAGTCGCCAAGAAAGTCCTCGAGCGACTCCGCATTCTCATCGGGATTGATGAACACGAATCCGCCCCAGCGGCCTAGCCTTACTTCCGGCAAGGCATAGTCCTCTTCTTTAACGGTTGGGAAATCCCACTGACAGGGGATCTCCTTCAGGCTGCCGTCGGTATTCCACGCCCAACCGTGAAACGCGCAGCGAAATTCCCGGGCTCGCTTGCCACCGTGCTCCTTCAGCAACCGGCCCCGGTGCAGGCAGGCGTTGTGGAATGCCTTGAACTCGTCCTCGCCGGTGCGAACCACCAGGAATGACAAGTGTGCTATGTCATAAGGAATATAGTCCCCAACGTCGGGAATGTCGTCTTCGTGACAGGCCATCTGCCACACCCGGCTCCAGACTTTTTCCACCTCCAGATCGTGGAATTCCTGGGAGTAATACTGCTCTGCCGGGACGATAGTGGGACCCGGTGGCAGGGGATTTTCCACCCGCATGATGTCCGGCACAGGATGACTGTCTTCATCCAACAGGGACTGATAGGTTACGCCCGCGGAACGGTCGGTACCGGTCTTAGTTTCCATTATCGCTCACCTTCACCTGAGATGAAGACAAACTATAAAACCGTCCAGCGTGACGGTATTAGGGATTCTACTGAGTGGTGGTTACCAGGGGTGGATGTCACCGTTCCACTTGTAGAAATTCCCGGAATCCTCTTTGCTCAACCCGGATATCACGCCGCGAATGCCCGAGGCACTTTCTTCGGCTGTAATCTCGGCATGCGGGCCACCCATATCGGTCTGTACCCATCCGGGGTGCATGAGCGAGATCGTGACCGGATCGTCTTTCCAATCCAGCGCAAGAATCTGGCCAACTTTGCTCACGCCGGCCTTAGTGGTGGAATAGATCAACATCCCCCCCATCGGCCAGGTCGAAGCAGCCAGCTGGCTGGTGAGAATCATCAGATTGCCGTTGCCAGAGGCGACCAGGTTGGGTTTGAACGCACGCGCGACCAGTGCCGGCCCGATGGTGTTTACATCCAGCGCGCGATGCCACTCTTGTATGTCAAGGTCGTCCAACGATTGACGTCCGCCGCCCACCGCGCCGGATACGATAATGGCCGTGTCGATCGGGTCGTCGCCAATGCTCGCGGCGGCCGCTTCGATAGAAGCGGGATCTCCTACATCGAGCTGTTCCACGGTTATGTTCGGCATATCTGCAGCGAGATTGTCGAGTTGCGATGCTGCGCCTCGATCCCGTGCGCAGGCAATGACGTCATCCCCGTCGGCGGCGTACTGCTTAGCGAGTTCGAGGCCAATGCCGCGGGTCGCACCCACGATTAACACTTTGGACATAATTTCTTCCCCTGATTTGTGGCTAGTTGTATCTTGGTACAATTCTCAGCTCAGGCTACTGCCTTGATTGGATTATGGCAACCGTGACGAAGCCTGAAGGACACCCATGATAGAACTCTATACCGCATCGACTCCCAACGGCTGGAAAGCATCCGTCGCATTAGAAGAACTCGACCTGCAATACAGCGTTCACGCAATCGACCTCGCCAACAACGAACAGACGACCCCTGAATACCTGGCGATCTGCCCTAACGGTCGCATACCGGCCATCGTCGACGACGGCTTTGCGGTTTTTGAATCCGGCGCCATCTTAGTGTATCTGGCGGAAAAAACCGGCCGCCTCCTGCCTGACACTGTGCAAGGCCGCTCTGTCGTGATGCAATGGCTGATGTTCCAGATGGGCGGGGTCGGACCGATGATGGGGCAGGCCAATGTTTTCTTCCGCGCCATGCCGGAAAAAATCGCGCCCGCGATCACGCGCTACCAGAACGAATCACGCCGCCTGTTCGAAGTCCTGGACCTGCAATTGCTGCATCACGAATGGCTGGCTGGCGACTACAGCATTGCCGATATCGCCAACTGGTGCTGGGTGCGCCTGCACTTCTGGTCTGGTGTCGCGCTGGACGATCTGGAAGGCTTGTCGCGCTGGAAGCAGCAGATGGACCAGCGCCCCGCCTGCAAGCGCGGCGTGGACGTGCCCCACCCCCTGGTCCTTCCATTTGACGCCGAGGGCATCGAGCGGTTGTCAACCGAGGTTTCGCGAAAAATTCTTGTCAAGGACGACTGAGCAGGCCAGACAAAATACTGTATATATAGACAGCATTCAGATAAAATCATGGCATGACCGCCTGGCCCAAGATCGTCATGCACGCCGACATGGACGCGTTCTATGCTGCCGTGGAGCAGTTGGACGATCCTTCTCTACGCGGCCGTCCCATCCTGATCGGTCCAAACAGTCATCGTGGCGTGGTCTTGACCGCCAGCTACGAGGCGAGGCCATATGGGGTCGGCAGCGCCATGCCCGTGGCGGAAGCCCGCAGGCGTTGCCCGCATGCAGTAATCGTCAGCCCACGTTTTGAGCGTTACCAGGAAATATCCAAACGCATCATGGATATATTCGCTGACTTTTCACCCAGCGTAGAAGCGATTTCCCTGGACGAAGCATTTCTGGATATGAGCGGCGCCGAACACATATTCGGGCCACCGCTGAGCATGGGACGGAAACTAAAAGATGCTGTGTACGAAGCCACCCGACTGAACATCTCGGTAGGAATCTCAGCAACTAAATATGTGGCCAAGGTGGCCAGCGCCCACGACAAACCCAATGGGCTTACGGTGGTTCCTCCCAACGAGGCGGTGCGGTGGCTGGCGCCGTTGCCCGTCGGCCGCTTATGGGGCGCAGGCAAGAAAACGGTACCGCGCCTGCAGGCGCTGGGTCTATACACCATCGGCGATATTGCCGCGATGGACGAGCGTGTGCTGGCGACGCAGCTTGGCGCGGCCGGCCCACACTTCCATAAACTTGCCCGCGCCATTGATCCACGCCGCGTCGCGCGCGGCCGTACCGCCAAAAGCATTGGCTCGGACCGAACCCTGCGCGAAGATGTGTCTAAACGCGAAGACATAGAGTTGTACCTGCGTCGCGCAGCCGATCGCATCGCCAGACGGGTACGGGCCAAAGGCTACGTCGCTCGCGGCATTCGCGTGCGCTTAAAGACAACCCGCTTCGAGATGATGTCGCGCCAGCAGCACCTATCGAAGCCGTCCGACACCGCACGTGATTTCTACGCCATCGCCTGCAAATTGTTAGATCAGGTCGATCACCCAGGCCCCTTTCGTCTGGTCGGCATGGCCGCCTTCGACCTCGACTGGCGCAGCCAGCCTGAACAGTTAGACCTGTTTGAAGATCACAAGCCTCGCAGCCTGGAAACCGCCATCGACAACTTAATCCACCGATTCGGCAAAGACACGGTAATGCGTGCCCGCGATTTAGAGGGTACCGGTACGGTGTCCAGCAATGGCGTGAATCTGGACTATCTCGACTACCGCGACGGCGAGCGTGTATCCAGCCCTGCGTAGGTCGCCTCTGGCGGCCTTGAGGCGCCGTGGCGGCGCTTGAGTTTGAGCTTCAGCAGGCGAATACTGCGCCAACGGGAGGAAACATCGTTGGCGTAGTAGGCTACCCGGCACTAGCGATGTCGCTTCTTCAGGTTTTCGATAAATCAAAAAGGAATAATCATGAAGAAACTAGGTATCACTGCGTGCATGCTGCTCGCGCTCAGTTCCACCGCCGCTTTGGCGGACAATCACACATCGGGCATCGTCCAAGTGTTCGGCTGTAGCCTGAACGATGGTCGCAGCATGCTCGACGCCAGGGAAATTCTACGCGACCTCGCAGCCAACGCCGCCGCATCCGAAAACAGCGATCCGCGCTTTGGCATGTTCGTATGGCTGCCGGTGCGCGGCGCGTCCGATGCGGATTTTGTGTTCGGTGTGCTCAACTCTGATCTGCGCACCATGGCCGCAGGATCTGCCGCCTTCGCCGCCACTGAATTCGGACAAGACCTGCAGGAGCGCATGCGCAGCACTGCAGATTGCGAATCCGGAATCATGGCGTCCAATCAAATCGCCGACGGCAATATCGGCATGACAGCTGACACGGAAATAGACGCCATTGTGGAAACGTTCCGCTGCGACATTCGCGACGGATCTGACGCAGGCGACATAAACGCAGCCATTAAGAACTGGCAAAACGGCCTTGAATCGATCGAGTCTGAGGCTCTGGACAACTACGACGCCTATGTGTGGTGGCCGATTCGCGGTGGTCCCGGCAATGATTTCTACTGGGTAGGCAATGCACCGAGCATGGAAGCCTGGGGCAATGGCTTGCAGGATTACATGGATTCTGAAGCGGGCCAGAAAGCCCAAACCAGATTCGACGCCCACAGTCGCTGTGTGTCTAATCTCTGGGCCGGATATTGGTTGTACGCGCCTGAGGAATTCTAGGCTCGCTTGAAATGGGGGGCAGGCGCTTCTGCCCCCGTATTCCCTTCCAGCCAGACACACGATCCAAACAAAGTCGTTTGCGCGACGCCATCTTCGCCGACATCAACGTCTAAACCCCGGCTCGACAGCAATTCGATGGCCGCATCGAGATCTGATGCGCCAAGGGTCAACGCAAACATACCTGGGCCACGATCACGCAACTGTCTCTGCATCGCGGCGGCTACCGGCCTGGTCGTATCCACCGGCGTTACCAGCTCGATAACTCCTCCCTTTGGCGGATGAGCTGCTACTGATAGCACGCCCCGGCGCTGGTCAACCGATTGCGCATCCACCGGAAACCCAATGCCTGCACCGTAGATCTCCGCCGCCGCCTCGAGCGCGGGGACGGCGATGGACACGCTTAAGACACCCGTTAACCCGAGCGAGCGCTGCGTTTCCGCGCGCGTCTGGCTGAAGGAGTCGGTGGGATAGATACGAATCAGCACCCCATCAGTAGAACGTGGATGAATGTCACGCCCGCTCGCCCCGTGCATCAGCGGCAGTACGTCCAATCCGTTAGCGGTGATCATCTGGGCTTCGTCGTCAGGACTATCTGCCTCGAGCATGAGCGCAAACAACCCTTCACCGCGACGTTCCAGAAAGCGCTGCAGGCTCTGGCTCAAGGGCGCCTCCGGGTTCGCCGGGCTCATCAGCTCAATGTTGCTGCCGCCTTGGGGCACGCACATGGCAACTTTAGCGCCAAGCCCTGGTACTGTTGACGCGGAGATGTCTATCACCGGCAATCCAAGGACATCGCTAAACGTTTCCACCATTTGATCGAAATCCGCTGACGCGAATGCGATGCGCGGCATGGCTGTAATCATGGCTAGCCTAGTTCCAATCCAGCCAGGTCCCCTTGTTCGCGCCATTGCGCCAACAACGCATTAAAGGCATTGATGCCGGGACCGTACGCGTCGGTATTGATCCCGGGCCCCTCACCGAAGTGCCCTTCATTGTTGTAATAGCCCGGCGTGCACGCTTCGAAAAATTCTTTATTGGACAAGGCAAGACTGTGGATGGTGGATACCCATTCCGCCTGGCCCTCTTCACTCGGCTGCGAATACCGCGCACCGCGCTTCATCACTTCGTTGATGATGTAGGCAACGTGCTGGGCCTGATCGTCTAGCATTGCGGTCAGATTGACCGAAAGGCCATTCTGACCCAAGCCCAATTGGAAGCAGTTGGGAAATCCATGGGCGGAAAACCCATGCAGCGTTTTTAATCCATCGGCCCAGTAGTCTGTGAGCGTCTGCCCATTCTGACCGTAAACTTCGTAGCCCGCGCGTTGGGTATACGAGGTGCCGACTTCAAATCCAGTGGAAAAAATGATGCAGTCCACTTCATACTCAACACCATTGGCCACCACACCTTTTTCGGTGATTCGCTCTACTCCCTGGCTATCACTGGTATCGATCAAAGTAACGTTTTCACGATTAAAGGTCGGCAGGTACTCGTCGTTAAAGGTCGGACGTTTGCAGAACTGTCGATACCACGGCTTGAGGCCCTCCGCCGTATCTTTTTCCTGAACGGTCTGCTCAACACGGGAGCGAATGCCTTCCATCTTTTTGAAGTCCGCCATTTCGGCGATCTCAGCAGCCTCTTCAGGCGACAGATCCGCCGCGCCTTGCTTCGGCATCAGGCCCGCCAGTTCCCTGAATATCGAGGTCCAGCCGTCGTTGACCAGGTCCTTTTCGACTGGACGCCCAATCACCACATCGCAGAAATTGTCCCGCCGCTCACGCTGCCAACCGGGCTCCAGCGATTCCGCCCATTCAGAGTCAGTGGGCGAATTGCCCCGCACATCTACCGAAGAGGGCGTACGCTGAAATACATACAGGTGCTCTGCCGACTGACCCACAAATGGGATGGCTTGTATGGCTGTTGCGCCCGTGCCTATGAACGCAATCTTCTTGTCGCCAAGTTTGTCCAGGTTGCCCGTAGTGTCTCCACCAGTGTAGTCATAATCCCAGCGGCTGGTATGGAACTTATGCCCTTTGAAAGCGTTGATACCCGGGATTGCCGGCAACTTGGGCCGATTTAGCGGGCCGGTGGCCATCACTACGAACCGTGCTCTGATGGTATCGTCGCGGTCAGTGGAAACCGTCCAGCGCGCGGCCTCTTGGTCCCAGGTCAAATCCGTTACCTTGGTTTGAAAGTAGGCGCTGTCGTACAGGTCGTAATGTTCAGCGATGCGCTGTGAGTGCTCGTAGATTTCAGGGGCATACGAATACTTTTCCTTCGGCATGTAGCCCAATTCTTCGATGAGCGGCAGGTAGCAGTACGACTCAATGTCGCATTGTGCACCCGGATATCGATTCCAATACCAGGTCCCGCCGAAATCTGCTGCTGCTTCGATGATGCGCAGGTCCTTCAACCCTGCCTCGCGAAAACGCCCACCTGCCATCAGCCCACCAAAGCCACCGCCGACAATCACGACGTCGCACTCTTCTTCGACGGCATCGCGAGTGAAGCCAGGATCGGCATACGGGTCCTCTGTCAGATGATCAAACTCGCCAGTCACCTGGAGGTACTGTTTGTTTCCCTCCGGCCGAACTCGCTTATCCCGTTCCTGCTTGTACTTGGCCCTCAACTCGTCAGGATCAAATCCAAGGTTCGAGTATTCTTTGCGTAGCTGCTTCGCCATCTCCGTCTCCGAAATTTTCTACACCCCCTATTGTGCGAAACTCGCAACGCGCGTCAACATCAGTAATAACCCGTAGTATGCGCACCTTCACATGAGACTTGTCCGGCAGGCTGCTACTATGTCGAGCCTCCGATTTCAGTACGAAACACCATGGAACAACTCAGCCTAGAAGCGATATTCACGCCAGAGATCATCGCCGACCCGTACCCGCTGTACGATCAACTGCGCGCAAACAGCCCGGTCCTACCGCTACCTGATGCCAACATGATCATTGTCAGCAGCTACCAACTGGTCCAGGCGGTACTCAAAGACAAGTCTCTCGGGCACACCGATGATCCTCGCCTCACTGAGGAGCAACTGGCGGAGCTATTGAGCAACCCTGCCGTCGCTACCTTGCGCCGCACGATGTTGCTGATGAACCCACCCGACCATACCCGCCTGCGCAGCCTGGTGGTGCGCGCATTTGACGCGCGCCGTATCGAGTCCATGCGCGAAAGGATAGTACAGATCGCAAACGATCTGATTGACCAGTTCATCTCTCGCGGAGAGGGAGATCTGGTAAAACTGTTTACCCATCCCCTGCCGGTGATCGTTATCTGCGACATGCTCGGCATTCCATTAGAGGATCGCGGCCAGTTCGTAGAGGAATCGACTGTGTCCGGTCGCTTAATTGATCCCACGCCGATGACTCCTGAGGAGCTGCGCGCCGCCAACGAAAGCATGCTGGCCAACCAGGCCTACTTCGCCGGGTTGTGCGCCGAGCGCGAACGCGAACCACGCGATGATCTGATAACGGGGTTAGTGGAGTCGCACACCGAAGAAGGAAAGCTGACCCAGGAAGAAGTTACCGCCAACATCGCGCTGCTGTTTGGCGCGGGCCACGAAACCACCGTCAACCTCATGGGCAATGGCTTGCTCGCTCTTTATCGAAATCCCGAGCAGCTCGCGACGCTACGCGCAGATCCGAGCCTGTGGAGCAGTACCGTGGAAGAGTTTCTGCGGTTCGATTCTTCCGTGCAGTTGTCGGGTCGCGGGGCTTTAGCCGATACCGAAATAGCCGGCGTGCCGGCACCCAAGGGTACCCAGGTGCTCACGCTGCTGGCCGCCGCCAATCGCGACCCGGACGTTTTTACCGACCCCCAGACATTTGATATCCAGCGCGCGAATTCGAAGCCACTGTCATTCGGTGGTGGCATTCACTATTGCCTTGGAGCGCAGCTTGCGCGCATCGAGGCATCGCTGGGCCTGGCGACCCTGTTTGAGCGCTTGCCAAATCTGCAGCTCGACAACATCGAATCGCCGCAATGGAAACAGACAATTACCCTGCGCGGTGTCGAATCGCTACCTGCACACTGGTAACTAGGTGAACAGTTTTTTATGCCCGGCGCGTATCAGCAACAGAGTCAGGGACAACGCGCCACCGACGCTGTTGATCGGGGCAAGCAGCTGGGCGACCAGACCGTTCTCGATCTGTACAAGCGAGACGATCAAGACATGAGCGAACTCCAGGGCAAAGTCATGCAATGGCATTGCAAGCGCGGCTATCAACACGGCAAACAGCGCGCGCCGAGCAATGGCGCGTACGCGATCCTTACGCGCGCCCTGCATGACCTGTGTCGTAAACTGATCGGCGGGCAGACTTTCGTCGCTCTGGACAAACAGCGCCTGTAATTGAGGGTCGAGGGGTCGGTCGGTCATGTCACATCTCCGGGCGCCGTTTCGAGATAGGCTGTAAGCGCTTCGCGCAATCGTGAGGTCCCGCGGCGAACGTGGGATTTAACCGTGCCGAGGGGAAGGTCTGTGGCACGAACGATTTCGGCATGGCTCATGCCCTCGTGGTAGGACAGGACTACGCACAGACGGACCTCGGGCGCGAGCATTCCGAGCGCGCGATCCAGGTCCACAGCCACAGCTGTGGTGTCGGCAACGCCCACAGCCGCCTGCTCGGCAGCATCGGCGTTACGCAACGGATCATGCTTACGCAAATGTTGACGCCAGGTGTTAATGGCCAGCCGCTTCAGCCATGCGGCGAATTTATGCGGGTTTCGCAACTTGGCTATGTCGCGCCAGGCTTGAAGAAACACCTGTTGCGCCAGGTCGTCTGCAAGGGTCTGGTCCCCGCAACAACGGCGCATGACATTGCGGATCCAGCCCTGACGTCTGCGCACAAGATCTTCGAAAGCCTGCCGATCTCCGGTGCGCGCAAGCCCTACCACAAGCGCTTCGGGGCTGTCAGCATACCTTGTTGCTAGCGCGGTCACCTGAGGTTAGCTTCGCTCAGTCCGCCCCCAGATAATTGTCATCGCCATACCAGCGCCGCACCACGGAGGCAGCGACCAATAACCCAACCCCCACAAACATGACCATCGCAGATACCGCCAACAGCACGCCGAACAATTCTTCCGCCAAAAAGATCTCCATGATCCAACCCATGATGGCAAGGCCGGGTGCTGCGAACAAAGTGATCAAGCCGCCCACATTGAGGTCCCGTTCCAGATTCTGATTGCCGCTGGTGAGCGACAACAGCTTGTCCGTCAGCTCAGCATCGATGCTCTGACCACTTTCAATGACCCGACGCAGGGTTTCATGCTGAGCCTCGCGCTTGCGTATGCCATCCCAGACGCCAGCCGCCACAACAATGGCGACGAATAACCAGAAGCCGAGTGCCGCCAGACCCGCTCCAGAGCTGAATTCCTGCATAAAGTCCTCCTTGATCGAACCGAAATTGTTACGTTTCTACAAAGAAAGGTGCGCAGAATGGCCTTTTGGATGCACCAGCGAAAAGAATATTTCGCGCAAGCCCATCGGCTGGGCAGCGCTCACATCAGTCTAAGGTAAAAATACGTGCAGCTCACACCGGTAATGAGCGCGCCGCCGCAAATGCTCCACGCCTGCAAAACGCGGCCCGGGCGGTACCCCAGGTCCACATTGTCACTGAGAATGGCGCGATGATTGAGAAACACAATCAAGGGCGCTGTGAGGAAGCCGAGGCTGGTGACAAAATCGATGAAGGTGCCAAAGTCGGTCATGAAAAACTTCAGCACCACGAGCGCACCCACCGTAAATATGACCAGGATGCTAGGATACACCCAGGCTGCATCGCCGAAGCGCGTGTGCGAGCGCAAGATAAACTGAATCTGCCGCGGGCTTCCGTCCAGCACCGTTATCACCGTCGAGAACATGGTGAGTAGCGCCGCAACGCCAATGAGGTAAAACGACCACTCACCAATCTGGCTGGTAAACAAAGTGATCACCTGTCGCGCAAATGGACCCGCCGCGAGTTCCGGGGCAACCCCCTGGGCGTGCATCACAGCCGTACCCAGGGCAAGAAAGCACAGCGCGGTAAGCACCGCGCCGACGTATCCAACGTTGAAATCGAAGTTTGAGTCGCGCAGGGAAATACGCCCGCCTCTGGCTCTCGCCCGGGTCGCGGTCCAGGTGGAGGTCACCACCGCGGCGTCCACCGGTATCGGCATCCATCCCGCAAGCGCGATAACAAAGAGAATCACGCTGACGTTGAAAGTTGGCAAGGCGAAAAGCTCAAAGGACCAGTTGATGTCGGGAATAGCCAGACCCGTGACAAGCAGCAGCGCGACGGCGAGGGTGAGCATCAGCCATTTGGCCAAACTCTCCAGCCATCGGTAGCCACCCGCGAGTAACAGAACCACGCCGCAAGCCATTATGAGGGCGGCCACAGTCAACGTGGACAGATGCAGGTCAAGTCCGGATTCCAGCAGCGCCTGGGCTATGCCGGTGGTGGTGATCGTAACCGCCGCCAGGATGAACCACATCGAATACAGCAATAGCATGGTGTACAACACCAACGCCCACAATCCCTGGCGCCGATAGTTTTCCAGCAGGCTCTCGCCCGTGGCAGCAGCATAGCGGGTGCCGAACAGCAGCGAAGGGTATTTCAAGAAACACGTAACCAGTATCAGCCCGAGCATGCCAAAACCGTACATCGCGCCGGCCCGGGTGGACTGAACCAGATGCGACACGCCAATCGCCGTGGCGGCGAACAGGATACCGGGGCCTAAACGCGCAAATAGAGTGGATGGTCCGTCGGGTGTCTCGCTCAACGGATCATCTAATCCTGCTCGAACCCTACGAAACTGACCACGTCATCAACCGGGCGCCGCGTAGACACCACGTCGTTGGCAGCAAAGTCATCAGCCGGATAACCCATGGCAACACAACTCATGATGATTTCGTTGTCTGGAATGCGCGCGTGCTCGCGTACCACCGGCGATTGCATGATGCCCTGTCCATTGATGACGCAACCCAATCCTTTGGACCAGGCCGCATTGACCAGCGCGTTCACGACCGCACCGCAGTCGAAAATGGCAATGTCGTTGTCCTCCAGATCCTCATCGAAGGTAACGACTATCGACAACGGCGCGTCAAACTGGCGAAAGCCCCTCATCACCCAATCCTGCCGTCGTTCCCGGTCGCCCCATTCGATACCCATGGCGTCAAACAGTTGTAACGCAATGGCCTTCTGACGATCTCTATGGATGCCTGCATAGGGTCCATGCATGCGAATCTCCCGGGACGCGGCAACCCCCGCCAGGTTGCGCTCGGTATTGCCCTCACGGATTCGTTCTAGAGGTTCGCCAGCCACTACGTGCAGGTGCCACGGTTGCGTGTTCATTGAAGAAGGCGCGCGCACCGCGAGTCTAACCACTTCTCTAACAACGTCCTTCGGTACCGGATCTGACTTATAACCTCGAATACTGCGTCGCCCGAGCATGACGTCATCGAATTCCATAGGCTGGCCCCAAAGTGTGTAACAAGGTGAGTGACGCGATCTTAACGACGTCACCCACGGGAGGCTAGACTCTGGTCACCCCGTTTTACATTCACCGGTATGGCGCTCATGCGAGGCATACCGGTGCGCGGATCGTAGTGTTCGTCCACACTCGTGAGACGTCCTGTGTTGGAGCCAATGTAGAACACATCCTTGTCGTATTGCGGTGCATCACCGAACGCATGCGCCATGGAAATGACCCCGGCACGAACGTCCTGCGCCTCTTCCACCACACCCAGGATGGTGGCGTGGTGAGAAGATATCTCTACTACGTCGCCTGCGTGCAGGCCAAGCTCTTCCAGATCTTGCGGATTCATGTAGGCAGGATTGTAGCGATGGTTACGCACCAGGCGAGGAATGTCGCGACCGGACGAGTTGTAGACGTCGTTGAGACGCCGGCTCACCAGGCGGTGGCTGAACCTACCCTCACCGGCATAGCCGGCATGTTGAGTAAACCCTTCCTCCTGCACTTCCATGAGTTCCGCAATCATCTGCTGATTGCCCACATCCAACCGGTCTTCGCAGTCCTGCTCCCGTGGCAACACCGTTATGCCAGGGTCGCTGAAGATGTGGCCATGCGGGAATCGCTTCACCTCCTCGAGCGGAATGCGTGAGCCGGCGCACAACATCTCCAACAATTCGTCCGTAGTTGGTTTGTTGCTCATATCCAACTCTTGTCGGGCAAAAGTCAGCGGCAAGCCTAAGCGTTGTGCAATGCCATAGAACACTTCCCACTCCTCCAGCAAATCCGAATCCGCGGGCGCTTCGATGAGCGTCGGCTGGTACATCGCGTAGGGTTCCGGGAACCCCGTGGAAAAGCCGTAAAACCAGATCCCCTCGTTAGGCTGGGTGATCGCCGGCGTTTCCAGGCCAATTCTGGGTGGCAACACGTAGTCGGCGAGTTTGGCGGTGGCAGACAGCTTGATGTCCAGAGCGACGTTCAACTCCAGCTTCTGCATGGCGGCGAATGTTTTCAGCTGGTCCGGCCATGCCGCCATGGGATTGCCACCCACGCTGAACAGCGCTTTAACCTGTCCATCCCCTTCTAGGAGAATCTCATCTGCCAGCGCGGCAGCGCTCAGGCCACCCGCATTGTCGGTGAGGTTACGCACCCGAAGTTGTTCGCCAAAGCCAAACGCACGCGGCTTGGGTTCTGCCTGGGCGCGCCCGCGGCGCTCTGGCAACAACACAAACGGGTTCGGCATGGGCTCACCTGCTCTCAGCCACCGCCCGCAAAGGGTATTGATCGCCAGGACCAGGTACTCGGTGAGCGTGCCCCGAGGAGCCATATTGGGCCCGGTACCGCAGGTGGTCATGCCGCGCTCACCGCTGGCGTAGACCCGGGCGGCATCGGTGACCTGATGAGCTGGTATGGCGGCGCGGCGCGCGACGTACCCAGGCGTAAACTTTCGCACCGCCTGCTTCAGGTCATCGAATCCGACCACATCTCCCGCTATAAAGTCTGCATCGTACAAACCTTCGCTGATGATGACGTTGATGATGCCCGCCAGGATCGTTGGATCTTCGCCCGGCCTGCATTGCAGGTGCAGATGCGCGCGACGGGCACTTTCCGTGCTCCGTGGATCGATAACAACGAGCTTCATGCCGCGTTTCAGCGCGTCGTGCAGCCGTTTACCCGGATTGTATTGCGGGATGCCGCCCCATTTGGAAATCACGGGATTGGCCCCAACCAGCATCCAGGTATCAGATTCGGAAAATGGTTGCGGCCCCGCGTTCCAACGACCATGAAATGCAATGGCCATGGGCTTACCGGGTTGATCAATGGAGCCGGATGTGAAGCGCATCGGCGAACCAATGGCATCCATGAACGCGGTCGCCATTGCGGTACCTGCCGGGTAAGGAAAAGAGTACGTGCCGGTATACGTGGCTATCGAGCGCGGTCCGTGATTGCCAACAAGGGTCTCGACGCTCGCAGCTATCTCGTCCAACGCTTTGTCAGACGCGATCGTGGTGCGCGACCCGTGCGCGCTCTTCTGGGGCCTCAATAGACGTTCGAGATTGTAGTGCTGGTCGGCAAGTTCACGGCCCTTGATACAAGTGTAGCCGTGATACATTGGATTCTCAGTGTCCCCCAGCACTCTGATCAGCTTACCCTTCTCGAGCTCAACGTTGATTCCACAGAACGAGTGGCAAAAGCGGCAGATAGCGGTATGTTGGACCATGACTTTTCTCCGAGCTTCGAGGGATCACGTTAGCGCGGCTAGTGGAGCTGCACAAGACACATGCGCATGACCGATGACTGACCCATGACTGACCCATCCGAGGCCAACACATGCTTCGCTCCGGCGCGGCTCAACGGGCTCACGCTGCGCAACCGGCTGATCAAAGCCGCGACTTTTGAAGGTAGAACTCCGGCCGGCACGCCTGGCGAGGCCCTGACTTGCTTCCACGAACGTTTCGCGCAAGGCGGCATAGGCATGACAACGCTGGCCTATTGCGCCGCCGAAGCCGATGGACGTCTACACGAAGACACCTTGTACCTGCATGAAGGCATACGCGAGCCGCTAACTGATTTCACCCGACGCATCCATGCCATGGGCACGGCCGTGTGCGGCCAGCTCACACACTGCGGCGGATTTACCAAAAACGCCCCGCTGCAGACCCGGCGCCCGCTCGGTCCCAGCGCTTCGATCAATCTGTTGGGACTTGGGCACGGTATGCCGATAGTGGATGCCTTGACCACAGCTCAAATCAGAGCGCGTGTGGGCGAGATGGGGTCTGCAGCCGCATTCATGCGTTCCGTCGGTTTCGACGCCATCGAGTTACATCTCGGTCACGGCTATGGCATTAATCAGTTCATCAGCCCGCGCACAAACCGGCGCAAGGACACGTACGGCGGATCGCTGATCAACCGCATGCGCTTCGCGCTGGAAGTAGTGGCTGCCATACGTGAGCAGGTCGGCGAGTCCTTTCCTCTGCTCGCCAAAATCAGCATGAGTGAGGGCGTACGGGGTGGCACAAGCGTCGACGAAGCGACGGACATTGCGGCGATGCTTGAACAGGGTGGAATTGATGCGGTGGTGTGCAGCGCCGGCAGCAGCGCGGCAAACCCGATGATGATCTTCCGCGGCGAGAGCCTCTTGCCCGGCCTGTTGCAAAATGAACCGAATGCGGCCATACGCATGGTTATGCGCGCCGCCGGCCCTTTCATGTTCAAGCATCTGCCGTATCGGGACTTATATCTTTTGGACTCCGCGCAGCGCATACGGGACCGCGTTGCTTGTGGGGTTTGCTACGTGGGCGGAGCGTGCAATCGTGCGCACCTCGACACGCTCATGCGCGCCGGCTTCGACTTTGTGCAGCTTGGCCGCGCGCTTTTGTTTGACCCTGATCTGCCGCGTAACGTGCAGAATTCGCAGGACTACGTGAACGGCTGCACGCACTGCAACCTGTGCGCTTCCTTGATCGAGGCGCCAGAGGGCATACGCTGTGTGTTGCGCGGCTAGTCCAATCCGAGTTGCTGTGCGCCCCGCGCGACGGCGAGCTCCATGATGTGCCGATTACCTCGATGCCATAGCACGTTGAGCGTGACCGCCTCGATGCGCCAACCCGTATCGGTGTTTGCTAACTGATCGTCGTAGTACCCACCCAGGACATAGTCGTTGTCGCCCTGATCCGTAATGAAAAAGTGCTCTGCCTGCATGTACATGCGGCAACGCGCATTGTCCCCATCGATATCTACCAACGGATTCGACATGGAATGCTGGGTGGCATGTAGACCTGTAAACAACACCTGCACGTTCGACACCCAATCGTCCGCGCGCATAACACTGGGCGGATTACCGTTATAGGATTCAAAATCGACGCGGATGTCTTCGGTAAAGATACTTCGATACAGCTCCCAATCTCTAGTGTCGATGCCATAGGCGTACTCGTACACACGGCGCGTAATCTCGTTGCATGTAGCAAAATCAAGATCAGCCATGCTATGCGCCTTTTACACCTGGGCCATCAAAGCCGACGCCAGAAGACTGTGCGAGCCGGGGACAAGCTCGGTGAGCTGCACCCGGTCAATTCCCATGGCTTCGAGCTCAAGCAACGCCTGGGCCACGTCATCGGCTGCCCCACAAAAACGTCCAAGGAATCCATTGCCCAGATTCTGTTTAAGCCCTTGAGTCACAGGGTCATCACCCGCTGCAGTTAATATGAAAATGCCGATTGGCACGTCTGGCCGAATGGACCTGACCCGTTCTACGTTGCGTCGCACTTCATCTTCAGTTACCGATGCCACGATGGCCAGATCCAGATGCCCCCCGCGGGTCGCTCGGGCACTGGCTTTGATTTCCACACGATCAACAATGGGCGTGACCTCGCGCAGGCTTCTGGGCCCACCAGCGGAGCCGATCAACAATGGCCGTTCTGCGCTGGTCGCCAGCGCCTGCTCGCCACTAATGTCTATGTTGTAGTGATCCCCAGCGAAGGTGCACTGACCTGATGCGAACAGTTGCTCAACGATTTGCAGCGCCTCAACATACATGCTGACCCGGGTTGGCCCATCCGGATAGGCCCATCCAATGGCTTCGATTTCATCCTGCGCCCAACCCGCACCCAGGCCTGCCTCGAAGCGCCCGCGAGAAGCTTCCTGCAGGGCCATGGCGCCCTGGGCAAACTCGACCGGCGAACGAAAAAGGTTGTTACAGAAGCTGGAAGTAATCTGCACGCGTTCCGTAGCACACGCCATCTGCGTGGCAGCGACAAAGATGTGGGGATAGCGCGTCCCACCAACCCAGAAGTGATCGCTGGCGCAGACCCCGGGCCACCCTTCAGTTTCCATCTGCCGTGCCCATTCGTCAGGGCGCACCCCACTGCTGGCTGGAAAATTTGGAAAAAATTCCACGCTCTTCCTGAAAATCTATGCGATGGTTGACTCTACAGCTTCACGATCGGTAGGAGAAAAGATTTATGAGCGCACTCACCGAATTTCGCCAACAAACCCGCGCTTGGCTTGAAGAGAATTGCCCAGAAGGCGCTCGCGGTCCCGGCGTGGTTCCCATCGGCTCCAGCAAGATCGAGTTAGACCCAGACACGCGCATCTGGCTCGAACGGATGGGTGAACGCGGTTGGACTGTACCCACCTGGCCCAAGCAGTACGGGGGCGCGGAACTGGAGCGAGACGAATACCAGGTGCTGATCGATGAACTGAAGCGCATTGGAGCGCGCACCCCCCTCACTGGGCGCGGCGTCAACTACATTGGCCCGACCATCTTAGAATTTGGCACCGACGAGCAGAAAGCCAAGTGGTTACCACGCTGCGCGGCAGGTCAAGGCGCTTGGGCAATGGGCTATTCAGAATCCGGCGCCGGATCCGATCTGGCAGCATTGAGCACCAGAGCGGTTCGCGACGGCGACAGCTACGTGATTAACGGGTCAAAAATCTGGACGAGTGACGCGACCTACTGCGACTACATCTTTGCGCTCGTGCGCACTTCGCCTGATAAGCCTAAGCACGAGGGGATCAGTCTGGTTTTGGTGGATATGGACCAGCCTGGTGTCAAAGTTTCACCTATCCAGCTGATCTCCGGCGCGTCGCCATTCTGCGAAACCTTCTTCGACGATGCCATCATCCCGGCCGAAGACCTCATTGGCGGCGTGGACAATGGTTGGACGGTGGGAAAACGCCTGCTGCAGTTCGAGCGCTCCACACATGCCGGTATAAATATCTCTGGCTCCCAGGGCGGGCGCGTGGAGGAGAGCAGGATGCCGGAGTTCGTGCGACGCTACGCCGGCGATGCCGCCGACAGAATAGGCGACACACGACTGCGCGCATGGCTGACAAACTATGAAATGAACACCCACGCCCAGCGCATAACCCAGCGCAGAGCCATTGAAGAGTTGCAATCCAGAGCGCCAGGGTTCACCTCGTCGGCAGTCAAGCTCACCAACGCATTGAACATCCAGGACGGCGACGAACTGATGGTGGCCGCCATGGGCAGCCAGGGACTGCGCTGGGAGGACGGCGTAGCGGATGTAAAAGAACTGGCCACCCTCAAACGCTGGCTGTATCAGAAGTCGCTTACCATTGCCGGTGGCACTAAGGAAGTGCAACTCAACATCATCGCCAAACGGGTCCTCGGTCTGCCCGATTAGCGCTCAAACCATCCTTCCTCGTGGAAGGTGACCTCGGTCACAGAAATTCGACTCCGCGGCCCTACACTTGCACCATTAAGTTTGGGTAGAAAAGTAACATGTTGTTAAGAATTGGCTTGGGGGTGGGCATGCTGTCCCTATCAGCCGCTGCGTTTTCCGACGCGGCAGAACATCAGAGGCGGCCGTCAACTACAGCCGAGCAGGCCACTGAAGAAATAGTAGTGACTGCCAGCAAGGTCGAGCAGAACTCAAATGCGGACGACGACCGCGTCAAAACCCAGGAAGCAGTGCAGGACGCCGTGCTCATCGATCTGGCCGGTCGGTTGTCACGCGACACCGGGCATCGCGAGACATTCTGGTACGAATAGCGTTCAAACCATCAGGTCATCACGAGTGAAGCACGCCTAACTTTACCTGTGTCCTGATCCACGAAGGCGCGCTCGATGTCCTGCAGCGGATAATCCTGCACGACATCGTCCAGGGGCAAGCGAGTCGCGTTGCGGCTCAAGAACTCGATGGCGCGCTGCAGACTGGCTGCGTCATATGAACCTACTGCCTCGATACGCTGGTTCTGCGCGACCAGACGGCCGGGATCACATTCGAAACTGGTACCGGTAAAAAACACACCTATCTCCAGATAGCGGCCACCCCAAGCCAGCATCCGCAAGCCCTCGTTGATGACTGCAGTCGAACCCACGAGCTCGATGACCACGTCTGCACCCATGCCACCGGTTAGGTCTTTCACCGCGTCTACGCGAGCCCTGCTGTCGTCAATATCGCGAAAGTCGATGACATGGTCTGCGCCCATCTGCTGCGCCAGGGCCAGACGATCGTCGATACCGTCTATGGCAATGACGGTTTCCGCGCCACGCTCCTTGGCAATCGCGCAAGCAAACACTCCAAGACCTCCACAGCCTTGTACGACCACGCGATCTCCAAGCTCGACGTTGACCCGCTCCAATCCCATGATGACTTGCGCCAAGGCGCAGTTCGCACTGACCACCATAGTGTCGGTAACGTTGTCTGGCACCTTGAAAATGGCCTGGCGCGGATAGAGATACAGGTAATCGGCAAACGAGCCCCGGGTGTAGGGCCATTCGTCGAGTTTGCCACGCTGTACGTTGAAGCTTTCACGGCAGGCTTCGCTCATCCCGCGCATGCAGTTGCGGCACCGCCCGCAGGGCTGAAAGTATTGGTAGGCAATACGGTCACCTTCAGCAATCGGCGTGCCATTCCAATCGCTCGCCACACCATCGCCCAAGGCATGCACAATGCCCGTGGCTTCGTGGCCGAGAATGCGTCCGGCGGGTGTACTGACTTGCCCCAGGCGCCCATCTCCACGCCAGATGTGTAACTCTGAGCCGCAGATGTTGGAGCGCGTTATCTTCAATGTCACGCCACCGGGTGCGGGATCCGGTATGGGAAATTCTCTAATCTCAAATGGCTGGCCCGGTTCAAAAAACAGTGCCGCGCGATTCACCTCAGACATGAGACCTCCAAATTGTTTGTTAGAACCCGAGCAGCCTCGCATAGCGATCGCGGTGGTAGGCGCGATTGCCAAACAGGGTTTCCAGCGCCCTGGCCCTTTTCAGGTACAGGCCGGCATCGAACTCATCTGTCATCCCGATGCCGCCATGGATCTGGATGAGTTGATTCGACATGTCGAACAGAAACTCGCCCACTTTAGACTTAGACAAGGAACACAACACACCGACTTCCGGCCCGCCGGCATCGATTTCCTGCAGGGCGGCTTCAGCGCACGAGCGCGACAGTTCCATCTGCGAAAATAGCGTCGCAGCGCGATGCCCCAGGGCCTGGAACGATCCGATGACGCGGCCAAACTGCTCGCGGGTTTTCAGATAGTCCAGGGTCATGTCGAATGCCTGTGCGGCGGTACCCAGCATTTCTGCACTCACGCCCGCCCGGGCGCGATCGACTACCGCCGACAACAAATCGTAGCCGGAACTTGCAGTTCCCAACACGGCTTCAGCGCCCACTTCAACGCCATCAAATTCAATCTCGGCATAGCCACGACTGTCAGCAGTGCGCATGGCACTACGTGAAAGCCCCACACTGTCGGCCGGCACTACTAGAAGATCGATGCCTTCGCGCGAGCCGGGATCACCTGCCGTACGCGCGACCACCACAAAGCTGGTGGCAGCCATGCCTTCCAGCACAAATGTCTTGCGGCCGTCGAGGGTGAAACCTTGCGCGGTCTGCTGAGCTTGCACGTTTACCTGTTTCGGAGCGTGGCGCGGGCCTTCTTCCAACGCGAGGGTGAGGATTTCACTACCATCGACGACCTTCGGCAACAGTGCCTGTTTCTGTGCATCGCTACCCCCCAGCACCACCGCAGAAGCGCCTACCAGCGCCGATGCATAAAGTGGCGAGGCGGTCAGCTGACGGCCAAGTTCTTCCAGCACGACACCGAAAGTCAGAAAACCGAGGTCCGAGCCGCCAAATTCCTCTGGAACGACGATACCGGTCCAGCCCATTTCCACCATCGCGTCCCATGTGGCCGGGGCGAAACGTTCAACTACGCCACTGTCCCGCATCGCGCGGAACGCCGTCACCGGCGCCTGTTCATTGGCCCAGGACTTCGCCTGGTCCTTAATCATTGATTGTTCTTCTGTTAATGCTGCCATTGCCGGTAATCCTTTATCCTTTCTGGGTGGTTTCGGGCAATCCGAGGATATTCTTGGAGATGATGTTTTTCTGCACTTCGCGTGAACCGCCGTAGATGGATATGGCCTTGCCCCACAGCCATTCACGGACAGTGTCCAGTTCCTCATCCGCAAAGTTGTTGCCTTCCCAGCCCAGACCCTGGCTGCCCATGATCTCCAGGGTCAGCTCCGCCTTGCTCTGGGTCACATCGGTGGCGGAATTCTTCAGTATAGAAGCCGCCGCGCTTACTTGAACATTACCCTTGGCTTCAGCCGTTATACGCCCAACAGTTAGGTTATGCGCATGGTCCGCCATCAGGTGATTGACCATTCGAGTTCGCAAGTCAGCGTCGGCGAGGGTGCCATCCTCATTGGTTCCGACATAACGTTTAGCCTTGTCCTGCAGGGTTTCCTTCTTGACCCCACCTCCGCTGCGGGCACTGGTCTGGCTCTGCCGCTCGTGTTGCAGCAGGCGCTTCACAACGCTCCAGCCGTCATTCAGATCCCCAAGCAAGTCACCTTTTTCGGCCCGAGCGTCGTTGAAAAACGTTTCACAGAACGGCGAGGCGCCGGAAATCAGTTTGATGGGCCGCGTTTCTACGCCGGGCTGGTCCATGGGAAGCATGACGAAGCTGATGCCGTCACGCTTGGGCACGTTCGAATCGGTGCGCACCACGGCGCCACACCATTGTGAGATGTCCGCGCCAGACGTCCAGATTTTCTGACCATTCAGAGTGAAACAGTCGCCTTCATCAACCGCCTTGGTGGCAAGCGATGCAAGGTCTGAACCTGCGTTGGGCTCCGAAAGTCCCAGGCACCAGCGCACCTCGCCACTGGCGATGCCTGGCAGGTGCCGCGCCTTCTGATCTTCTGTGCCGTACTCCATGACCGTCGGCCCCACCATAGTGACACCCATCCCGGCCATCACGGGAATGGGGTTGAAGGCTCCCGCCTTGCCCAGTTCCTGGCCAACGATTTTCGCTTGCGGGTGGCTCAAGCCGGCGCCGCCGTATTCCTCCGGCCAGGTCGGCGCTCCCCAACCCTGCTCCGCCAGGCGTTGGCGCCAGAGCTCCATGTCAGCCTGTATCTCTGGGCTACTTTCGCCTTCGATGCCAAGCGCCATGCCGTGCAATGACGCCGGAAAATTCTCATCCAGCCAGCCACGCACCGCCGCACGGAATTCATCCATGTCCATCGCTTCACTCATGGGTGATTCCTCAATTTGGAAAACCGCTTACCGTACCAGATCGTGCTGCGCATCGGTATGATTGAGCGTTTTCAAATCCCAGGAAGCAATTCATGTCCCAATCTCATTCTCTCGAAGGCCGTGTCGCCATCGTCACCGGCGGCAACCGTGGTATCGGCAAAGCCATTGCCATAGGACTTGCCCAGGACGGCGCGAATGTTGCGGTTAACTACCGCCGCGACACCGAAGGTGCGGCGCAGACCGTCGCCGAAATCGAAGCGCTGGGGCAGCGGGCCATCGCCTACCAGGCACCCGTAGACGACTACGAAGCCGTACAGGTGATGGTGCAGCAGGTTGTGGCCGACCTGGGCAGCGTCGACATTCTGGTGAACAACGCCGGCATCGCCAGCCGCGGCATGGCTGTTGCCGATACAGATCCAGCAGAGTTCGAACGCGTGGTCCGCACCCATGCGTTTGGTACCTTCTATGCGACCCGCGAGGTGATACCGCACATGCGCACCCGTCCGCGCGGCGACATCATCATGATTTCTTCCGCGGCGACCCGCAATTGGGGCGCCAATGGTGCTCCCTATAATGTTGGCAAAGCGGGCATCGAAGCCCTCGCCTACGGCGTGGCCAAAGAGGAACTGCGTAACAACATCCGTGTGAACGTGGTCGCGCCGGGATTGGTGGAAACGGAAATGGGCCGTCGCCTCATCAAGGCGACCCGGGGCGTAGACGACATCCGCGACGTGGACGACACGTCACCCTTCGGCCATGTGTGCCAGCCTGAGGATGTCGCCAACGCGGTGCGCTATTTCGTGTCGGATCTGAACACCTATGTGACGGGAGACAGACTCTACGTTGACGGGCTTGCCAGCGCCATGGCGAACGTTACCTGAGCTAAATCAGACCGCGCTCGCAGGCTTCGGCCACGGCTGGATCTGCGATTATGCGCCCCTCATTGATCGCGGCAAGCAGGTCAGCGCGCATGAGCGGCGACCAGAATCGATGCATATGGTCAGCGAGCCGTGCGGCTGCATCGCCACTGGCGTCGGCTGCGAATGCTCGAGCGATCTGATTCGCCATGCGTTGCAGATCTGCCTCAGCGCGCTTCACGGTTCGAACCTTGCTACAGAGCCATCGCCGCTTACACACGCGAGAGATAAGTTCGATAGCGCCGCAAGCTCCAACGCCAACGATGTGGGTGCAGACGTAGCGGCCAGCAGACAAGCGCCCATAGCGGCGGACTTACACACCAGTTCGAAGCTCAAACGGCTGCTCATAATGACGAAACCGCCAGCAGGCACCGCCGCATCACGCAACAGCCAGCCCGCCAACTTGTCCAACGCATTGTGGCGCCCTACGTCTTCCCGCACGGCCAATATGGCCCCTTCAGCGTCGCACCACGCCGCCCCATGTACCGAATGCGTTGCCTTGTTGAGGGGTTGACGCTTGGGGAATTCCGCAAACGCTCGGGTTAAGGCTTGCTGTGAAACGGGTCTGGCCCCCACCGTCGCGTTCAGGTGAGGGCGACGCATTGCCGATGTCAAAGTATCTACCCCGCACAGCCCACATCCGGCTCGCCCTTCCAGTCGTCGTGAGCGGCGCGCCTGTTCGTTCAGAGCTGCCAGCGGCGCCTGCAGGTCGGCAATCCAGCCTTCGGCAAACTTTTCAATGTGTACGCCTTGCGCAGCCTGTGGGTCAATCAACACGCCCTCGGTGAAGGCAAACCCCAACGCCAGGTCGCTCAGTTGGGTCGGCGTCGCCATCATTACCGCTAACGGCTCTCCGTTGATATTGATCTCTACCGCCGCCTCCTCAGCAATACCCCAAGTGGCGGACAGGTCCGCCTCAAGGCCGGAGAACGCCACCTCCCGGGACTGAGCGCCAGGGGGCATTTCAGGCATTGAACTCATTACCGGGCACCACCTGCACGGCAGTGACCTTGTATTCCGGACAGTTGGTCGCCCAATCGGAAAACTCGGTAGTTAAGACATTGGCTTGTGAATCAGGATGGTGGAACGTCGTGTGCACAACGCCGGGCGGAACCCGATCGGTCACCTCGGCAACCAGCGCCGTCGATCCTTTACGGCTCGACACCATCACACTGTCTCCGCTGGTGATACCACGCAGTTCTGCATCTGCTAAGTGAATCTCCAGCTTGTCGCGCTCATGCCAGCGCATATTGTCGGTGCGGCGAGTCTGCGCGCCGACGTTGTATTGCGAGAGAATGCGCCCCGTGGTAAGGATGAGGGGATAACGTCGGTTGGTGCGTTCGTCTGTAGGCACATACTCGGTAACGACGAACTGACCCTCGCCGCGCACGAAACGATCTTTGTGCATGGTACGGGTGCCATTCGAATCGAGATCAGGACACGGCCACTGCACGCTTCCGAGCCGGTCCAGCTTGGCAAACGAAACACCGGCGAAGGTCGGCGTAAGGCGCGCTATTTCATCCATTATCTCGCTGGCCGATGCATACCCCATCGGATACCCCATAGCGGTGCCCAGCCGGCACACCACCTCCCATTCGGAAAGTCCGGTGCGAGGTTCGGTCACTGGGCGCACCCGGTTGATGCGGCGCTCGGCGTTGGTGAACGTGCCGTCCTTTTCCAGAAACGAGGTACCTGGCAAAAACACGTGCGCAAACTGTGCGGTCTCGTTGAGGAACAGATCCTGCACAATCAGACACTCCAGGGAGCCCAGCGCGTGCTGTACATGCAGGGTATCCGGGTCTGACTGAGCAACGTCTTCGCCTTGAATGAACATGCCTTTGAAGGCGCCACTGCCCGCTTGGGAAAACATATTCGGGATGCGCAGGCCCGGTTCCGGGTCAAGTCGCACCTGCCAGTCAGACTCAAACGTCGATCGCGTGGCCGCATCGGTGATATGCCGATAGCCTGGAAGTTCGTGGGGGAACGACCCCATGTCGCAAGCGCCCTGCACGTTATTCTGACCGCGCAACGGATTCACGCCGACGCCATCGCGACCTATGTTGCCGGTCGCCATGGCGAGATTGGCCATGCACATGACCATGGTGCTGCCCTGACTATGTTCCGTTACGCCTAAACCGTAGTAAATTGCCGCGTTCGGAGCACGTGCATACAGTCTCGCTGCCGCACGCACGGCGGATGCAGGAACACCAGTTACCTGTTCGGTCTGCTCAGGGGCATGACAGGCATCGGTGATGAAGTTCAACCATGCCTGGTACGCAGCGGCATCACAGCGCTGGCGAACAAAGTCCTCATTGCACAGTCCTTCGCTCACCACCACGTGCGCCAGCGCGTTCATCAACGCCACATTCGCGCCCGGCACGACGGCGAGATGATGCGACGCTTCGATGTGCGGTGTGCGCACCAGATCGATACGACGCGGGTCCACTACAATCAACTCGGCTCCTGCACGCAGGCGTTTTTTCATACGCGAAGCGAACACTGGATGCGCATCGGTAGGATTGGCGCCGATCAGCAGAACCACATCCGCTTGCCCCACCGAAGCGAAATCCTGGGTCCCGGCAGACGTACCAAACGTCTGTTTCAGCCCATAGCCCGTAGGCGAGTGACAAACCCGCGCACACGTATCTATATTGTTGTTGCCAAATGCAGCACGCACCATTTTCTGCACCACGAACACTTCCTCGTTGGTACAGCGCGACGAAGAGATACCGCCGATGGATTGCGCGCCGTATCGTGTGCGGATATCTGTTAGTTTGCGCGCTGCAAAGTCGATCGCGGTATCCCAATCTACTTCAGTCCATTCGTCGCTGCTGGTTTCTCTAATCAGGGGCGCCAACACGCGCTCCGCGTGGTTCGCATAGCCCCAGGCAAAGCGCCCTTTCACACAGGCGTGGCCGGCGTTGGCGCCGCCGCTTTTCGACGGCACCATGCGTATGACCTGCTCATCGCGAACCTCGGCGCGAAATGAACAACCTACGCCACAATAGGCACACGTGGTTTCCACAACTTGTGCAGGCGTACCCTGCCTTATCACGCTACTTTCCAGCAGCGAGCCCGTGGGGCATGCTGATACGCAGGCACCGCAGGATACGCAATCGGATTCAAAGAACGGCTGGTCGGTACCCGCAACAACTCTGGTTTCAGGACCGCGGCCCTCCATCGTGAGCGCGTAGGTTCCCTGTATGTCTTCACACGCGCGCACACAACGCGAGCATTGTATGCACAGGTTTGGGTCGAACTCGAAATACGGGTTAGAGGTGTCGGTCGGGGCCGCGCTTGCAGCTTCACCCGGAACCGCGTAACGACTGCTGTGCACCCCAACATCGGCCGCTACCGACTGCAGCTCGCAATCACCGTCCGCCGCACACGTGTCGCAATCCAACGGATGATCCGCAACATACAGCTCCACCACGTTGCGCCGCACCCGGGCGAGCTGCTCACCCTGGGTGTGAACAACCATCCCCGGTTCCACCACCGTGGTGCAGGAAGCAGGCAATCCACGACGCCCTTCAACCTGCACCAGGCACACCCGGCACGACCCATAACTGTCCAACTGGTCGCTGGCGCAGAGCTTGGGAACCTGTATGCCCGCATCGAACGCGGCACGCATGATACTCGTGCCGGCGGCTACGCTGACTGAATGTCCATCGATGGTCACTGTGACTTCAGCCGCGCCACTCACGCGCGGCGTGCCGGCATCTGGCTCGGGCGAAAACTGCATGACTGGACTATCCATTGCGACCTCCATCCGTGACAAAAACCCCCGGATAAGATGCGAGGATACTACGGACCGGCATTGGAGCGAGACCACCCAGCGCACACAGCGAACCCACTTCCATGGTTTCCATCAGCTCCTCAAGCAGCGCCAGATTCTGCGCCGCGTGTTCGCCACGACGAAGTTGCGCGATGATGCGCACCGCTTGCGTGGAGCCCACCCGGCAAGGCGTACACTTACCGCACGACTCTACCGCACAGAACTCCATCGCAAACTCCGCCTGAGCGCCTGGATCAAAGGTATCGTCAAATACCACTACGCCACCGTGGCCAATCATCGCATCGGCTTCGGCATAGGCCTCATATTCCATCGGCACGTCCCACTTGTTCGCCGCGACGTACGCACCCAGCGGCCCGCCCACCTGCACGATCTGCATAGGACGGCCTGAGACTGTTGCCCGGGCATAGTCGTCAAGCAAGCCCTGCATGGTCACGCCGAAGGGCAACTCTACCAGTCCGCCCTGGGCAACATTGCCACCGAGCTGGAACGGCATGGTGCCGGTTGAGCGGCCCACCCCGAGGGCGGCGTAGTGCTCAGCGCCCGCGGCCATTACCGAAGTGGCTGCAGCCAACGTCAACACGTTGTGCACCAGGGTCGGTTTGCCGAACAGGCCCTCAATGGCGGGCACTGGCGGTTTCTTGCGCACGACGCCGCGTTTACCTTCGATGCTCTCGAGCATGGCGGTTTCTTCGCCACAGACATACGCGCCCGCCCCCATGCGAAGTTCAACGTCGAACGCGTGCGCGGCGCCCAATACTGATTCACCCAGCAAGCCTTGCTGGCGCGCAATGTCGATGGCAGCTCGGGTGACCTGGCCTGCTTTCGGATACTCAGAGCGTAAATAGATATAACCCCGTTTGGCACCCACAGCCGCACCCGCCAACGCCATCGCTTCCAGGAGTTGAAATGGATCGCTCTCCATGAGCAGGCGATCGGCAAAAGTACCGGAATCGCCTTCATCGGCATTGCAGACCACGTATTTTTCATCGCCAGGCGTTTGCGCAACCGTGCGCCATTTGACGCCGGCAGGAAACGCTGCCCCGCCCCGGCCGCGTAGGCCTGATTGTTCGATCTCAACGATCGTGGCCTCGGCGCCAACGGCGAATGCGCGTTGCAAACCCTGTAGCCCGCCGTGCTCGACATAAGATTCGAAGTCCAAGGGGTCAATCACCCCGGCTCGAGCAAACGTCAGGCGTGTTTGCGTAGCCAGAAATTCGACGTCACCCACCTCTCCCAGGCACAATGGATGCGAACGGTCTGGCAGCGTGCCCCCAGCCAACAAGCCGGCGACGTCTTGCTCAGACACCGGCCCGAACAACAGACGCTGACCGTTGGTCTCCACTTCGACCAGAGGCTCTAAATGAAATGCACCGCGGGACCCGTTGCGCACCAGACGTGCATCGATTCCCTGATCAGCGAGGCAAGCCGACATTTGAGCTGCCACCTGATCGGCGCCCAGCGCGCATGCTGTGGTTTCGTTGGGAATGTAGATGCTCGGTTTCACAGACAAGCGCCGCCCTCAGCGGTTGAGCAACCGATCCACCGTGACGCGGCCGATCACTTCATCGCCTAGCCGTGCACTTGGCCCAGCAGCGCAATTGCCAAGACAGAACACCCGCCGGACGCCGACTTGTTGGCCCGCCGCCGCAGTGCTGAGCGCGTTGTAAAGGCGCCCACCACCTACCGCCAGACAAGCTTCTCCGCCGCACACATCAACGCCATTGCCAAGCGGCACCGTGTCGAAATCGTCATAGAACGAAACCACCCCATAGACTTCTGCGGCAGAAACATTGAGCGCCTGTGCGATCAGGCGCATCGCACGTTCGGTAACGCAACCACACGCTGCCATGACGTGATGCAGGAGTGGCAGCAGTTGATCTTGTGACGCCTCATGCTCAGAGAGAAATCCGCTGATGACCCGCTCCAGGTTTGCGTCATCGTCCTGCATCATCTGCAACCTCTCCATCGTCGGGTTTCAATGGGTGCCATCCGTACTTGCGCTCGTTTGTGGAATGCCTAATCATCGCGTCACGGTTGCACCAGAAAATCATTGTAACCATCATACCGCTGCCACGAAGCAAGGACATCAACATGAAATATCACCTGATCAGCTCGTTCACGTGACCCTGGGTACAACGCGCCGTGATTGTTATGCGCGTCAAAGCTGTCGAATTCGAAGTCACCTACATCGACTTACGCAACAAACCCGAATGGTTTCTGGAAATCTCTCCCCACGGCAAGGTCCCAGTTCTACAAGTCAACGACCAACCGTTGTTCGAATCAAACGCCATTGCGGAATATCTGGATGAAGTGGTCGCACCGCAATTGCACCCTGCAGACGCTATCGTCCGGGCGCGTCACCGCGCATGGACCGACTACGTGCCGACGTTCGCTTCGGGATTGAGCGTGTACTACGCAAAGAGTGAAGCTGCGGTTAGCGAACGTTTGCCGGAAGCGCGTCAACGCCTGGGCAAGATCACCGAGGCGCTGCAGATGGACGCGGAGCCTGGACCCTACTTCGGGGGTAGTGAACTCTGCTTAGTCGACGCCGCTTATGCACCTTTTCTGCAGCGGTTTACGCTGGTCGACCAGTGGCTAAACACCGACCTGATGGACGAGTTTCCATTGGTAAGTGACTGGACAGATGCGTTGCTGAATGACGAGCGCGTGATCGGTTCCGTGCCGGATAACTTCACCGATGAGTTTATCGGTAACCTACGCCGGCGCGGTCTCTGGGTAGCGGAGCTGATACCCCAGGAAGTATCTGCAGGATAGTATCAATAAGCTTCTCTATGCGATTGATTGTAAAGGTTTTAATAGGTGTCTTAGTAGTATTCGCAATGATCGTTGGGCTGATCGTCTATCAGCCCATGACAGCGTCACGCTTGTTCTGGCCAATCGTAGAATACATTGCGATAGACGCTGACTTCGTCGGCATAACCAGCGACGGTAATGTCCAGGGCGGACTGTTTTCCATCGCCCCTACCGGGGAATCCACCCAGCCCGTAGTAGATGCGGCCGTAGCCTTTATTGACACCCTCAACGCGGACCAACGCGCCCGCGTGCTGTTTCCGGTAGACGATCTGGAATGGCAGCGCTGGGCAAACATTCACTTGAGCGCCCGCCAGGGTGTGGGGTTTCTCGAGTTTGACGACAGTCAGGCCCAGGCCGCATTCAACCTGATCGCTTCCGGCATGAGCGCCCGCGGCTACCATATGGCTGTAGACATCATGCGCCTGGAGGGCCACCTGGCTGAACTGATGAACAACTACGTCGAGTACGGCGAAAAACGCTACTGGCTCACGATCATGGGCAATCCATCCACGACGGAACCCTGGGGGTGGCAACTCGACGGCCACCACCTCATCGTCAATTTCTTCGTCCTCGGCGACCAGGTCGTGATGGCGCCGGTGTTCATGGGCTCTGAACCCCCGGAGGCTAAAAGTGGGCGCTATGCGGGCACTAAAGTCTTTACCGAAGAAATGTCATCCGGGCTGGAACTGATCAACGCGTTGGGCGTGGAGCAACGTGTGAAGGCCGTGTTGTCTGCGCAAAAGACCGAAAACAGCAATCGCGGTGAACTGTTCCAGGACAACGCGGTGGTGGCCTACGAGGGCTTGCCGCTGGGCGAATTGAACCAGCCACAACAGCAGCTGGCCCTCGATTTGATTCGGCTGTACGTCTACAACATTCGCCACGAACATGCCCGGATCAAAATTACGGAGATCATTCGGCATTGGGACGAAACCTATTTTGCCTGGATCGGCGGCACTCGCCCTGACGCTGTTTTCTACTACCGCATACACTCGCCCGTGGTGATGATCGAATTCGATCACCAAACACCAATTGCTCTAGACGGGCCGCCGGTCCCTAGCCGCAATCACGTTCATACCACAATGCGTACGCCCAACGGCAATGACTACGGAAAGGATCTGTTGCGCCAACACCTGGAAAACGTGCCGCACTAGTCGCGCAGTGAATCGCGAGGCTCGCCTCGCTCACTGTTGCGCGACGATATCCACACGACGAACCCGGTCACGCTCAGAATAAGCAGTGCCAGACCAGCTATGGTCATTAGCCATACGCCAACGCGGCCAAAGAACCGTCCGCTATGCAGGTCCTGCAACCATCGCTCCCAGGCGACATGCGCAGCACCGAAACGTTGAGCCTGAGAATCAGAAATCGGCGCGCTGGTGACCTCGGACCAACGCACGACACCATTGTGATCGCGCCAGTTTGCACCATAGTCATCCGATGCCATTACACCCTGGGACGTCCGCAATGCAATCTCACCCGATACGGTCGTACCAAATCTCTCTACCACGTGCGGCAGTAGCGAGGTCTCGGCGGGCGCGTTGACATCGGCTGGAATGAGCAGAAGCTGCGTCGAGGTAGCCACCACGGTCATAGAAGTTGCTGGTTGTGCACCGCGCAGGACGCCCCCGACGCGTAGGCTTCGTGGCCCCACCATAGCGATTTCACCCGCCTGGACGACCTGATTGCTGACCAGCACGCTCGCTGGCGGATGAACCCCATAGGATGCATGGACCCAGCCGAACGGCACTCCGGTGGAGCCCAACCTGAAGGTATCGGTGAACTGAAGCGGGACCCCTGTGGCTACAAACACGACAACGAGCAACGCAACACTGAGGCCGGTGACACGGTGAACCCACCGAAATAAGTGTGCACGCATTGTGGTTTCGACTTAGCGAGCGTTTGCTAAGGTGCCTGTGGCCTGGGGGGTATGTTGATGCATGAGCAAGGCAGCTTTCGCCATGCGGGTCATGGCTTTCACAGACAGGGTCGCGCCAGTGATGTTGTCTACCTTGTCACTGAGACGATGCTTGCCATCCAACCACAGATCGAGAAACTGGCGGGTGAAAAAATCGTGCTTGATTTCCCATCCGCGAGTTTCGCGGAATACCAGCACCTGAATGTCTTCAATACGGTCCTGGGCGATGGTCACCCCGGCCGTGATAGGCCGATCCTTGCCGACCTCATCGAGAACCCATACCGTTTTGCCGTCGGCTGCCCAGTATTTAAACCGCAAACTCGGGGTGTGGCCAAGGATATCTGTCAGTTGCGAGCGTAGATCATCGCTGGGCCACAAGGTCTCCCGCTCCGGCGCATGGCCCGAGAACGCGTTGGCCACATAATTTTCGGGATCCGCAAACACCCTCTCGCCACCGGGTGCTTCACCACTCAATGCGCTCAGCGGCATTGCGCCACTAACGCAGATAGTAATGCACCCGATAATCATTCTCATTCGCATAGGAGCCATTGTGCCAAATCCCACGAGAATTGAAACGGCTTCTTGCGAGTTATTTCTGCTGAGAACGGGCCTTCGTTAGAACTGAAATCCCACGCCTAGATCGACGGCTTTAAAGTCCCGCCCCGATGCCCCTGGTGTGTCATGTTCCCGGTCGCGGTAGTCGAGCTTGAATACCACGTTGTCGGTGGGCCATAGATTCACGCCCACTTCCCACTGCTCGAACTGATCCTGGGCGCGAAAACCTTCCACGTCTTCGAAACGGGAATACACGCCGATGGAATCAAGCAGGCCGAGGGCCGGGGTCCTGAATCGGTAGGAAGGCTCGACATACCAGCCGGACTGATCGTCCGCACCGGCAATCTCGACCAACGAACCTTCAATATCCCATTGCGCCCATAGTGCGCGCAGCTGAAACCCGCCATTGTTGTAGATTGCATGGGCCGTCAGCAGATCGGCTTCGTCCAACCCGTCGCTACCCGCCTGGCTGAGATCGCTCTGGTGTTGAAAGGCGGCGGAAAGTTGCAGTCCTTGTATGCCCGAGTAGGAGACGCGCCCGGTGTATGCAAGGTCTTCAGCGCTGGCATTAGAGGATTTCTGACGGCCGCTACGAATACGAAACGCGCTGCCACCACTGGTGGGGACCTCGAGCCCGGAATGCACCGCGAAATCCCAGGATATTCCATTGCCATACTGGCCGCTGATCGCCGCCCCATTTTCCCACCAGGTCGAGGGCAGAATGATGTTTTCAACATCGTTGCGTTCCACCCCGTAGAACGTCGGCGGCTCATGAGTTTCGTTCAAAATACCCACAGGCAGTAGAAACAACCCCGCCTTGGCCTGGTGATTGTCGTTGAGGTCCAGTTCCACATAGGCTTGTTCGATTTCCACCTCGCCACCATTGCTGCCGTCGGCGGTGTCCTTCACTAGGCCGTGCTCGATCTCGAACTCGGAATAAAATCGCACGCGATCGTTGAACTCATGGTTCACGAACAGGACGTAACGATGGATATCGGTTTCCTTGTTGTTGCGGCTGGAGTCGTCAGCGTCGACATCGTTGTAGTGAACCTCTCCATATCCACCCACACTCGTGCGATCCCACCAACTCGACCCGCCGCCGTTGCCAGCGGCTTGCTGCTCGACATATTCAACCGTGCTCATCAGCCGATCTTCGGTCAGCCCTACGTCATCTTTTGTGTCGGCAAGCTCCGCTCGGGTCGTGGCAAGTTCCGCCTGCAGCGACTGAATCTGCTCGCCCTGGGAGATCACCAGTTGATGCAAGGATTCCAATGTCACGTCTTGTGCGTGACCAAACGCCGGCAAAAACCCGAACAGGATCAGCGTACAGTTTCGTATCCCCACGATATTTACCCGGATCAGGAAAAGAGCAGCGAGTATACGGAAAGAAAATGTAAATACGAATACTTCGTATTAGCGTTATCTTCTTAGAGTTTATGAAGCTCCATCAGCCGCGCCACAGTATCCTGGGGCCGCCGACCAAATCCACACTCGGTCGCTATGCCGAAATCTGCGGCAAACTCACGGGCAGCAGCACAGCGGCGTTGCACCCCTGCCTCACCATCGCTGTAGTGCACCAGCCCAAGGTACAGCCGAGTCACCGGCGGCAACTCAAGCTGCGCAAGCGGCCTGAAATATGCGTCATCATCGCGCGTCCGGGGCACCGGCATGTGGATCCAATGTACCGGTCGACGGCTTGCCTCGACGATCGCTTTGGCTACGGCCACCAGATGACCCATGTCCTCGGGTTCACAGAAATGCCTATGACCTGCATCCCCGTAACAGAGGTGAAAGCCCATTTCGACGTCGACCGGCACCGCCGCGCATAGACGTAGCAGCCGTTCCACAATCCCCTGATACACATCCTCGATATAGGTCGGCATAACGCCTTCCAGCAAGGCGAACTCCACCGCGGTGTCCCACTGGACGGCGAGCTCAGTCGCTGGTATCGCCGCCACGATATCGTCAAGCTCCAGCAGCAGGCGAGTTTCATACTGCGCCTCAAAATCAGCTTGCAAGGCACTCTCTATATACAGATGACTAATGGCGACCGGGGTGGGAAGACAGACCTGAAAGCGAACGTGGGCCGGAATTTCGCCCGAACGCTGCAAGCGATTGAACACTGCGTACGAAGCTTTGGCCGCCTCGGCATAACCCAGATCACCCAGCGACAGATTTGCCGGGTTCGCGCCGTCGCTTACGCCAATCCGTTCACCCGCTGTATAGGTGTCGCTATCTGAGCCCACAATCTCCAGATTCGGATTGGATAACAATCTCGGTAACTGCCAACCGACCCAGTTTGTGCGCTCGCCTGTTTCACCATCCGGGATACGCACAAGGTGGTCGCCCAGGCTAGCGCTCACTCCGCGGAACACCTGCTCGCAGTCATCGAGGGGAACGCTTCCGACCAGATGTACCCGTTCTTGCGCGTCCATTTACACCAACGCCTCGTAGGTCATTTTCTCGAAGCGGAACATCAGATCGGCAGAAGGAAGAAACTGGTAGCCAAACACATGCGTGAAGAACATTCCCCACAATTCCTCCACGGGATCGACGAAAAACCACGTGCCGGCCGCACCGCCCCAGCCAAATGTACCCGCAGAGCCCGGCATGTAGGTGCCCTCGATGCCCTTGCGTACGGCGTACCCCAGGCCAAACCCGTAGCCCGGGCCCACCGCGAGATCGACGCTGCGCTCACCAATGTGATTAGTGGTAAGCAATTCGACTGTCTTGCGCCCGATAATCTGTACACCATCCAGAGTTCCGCCGTTTTGCAGCATCTGAGCAAAGCGGGCGTAATCCGGCGGCGTGCACAGCGCACCACCAAACAGGCCATTGCCGCTCATCAATTTGCGGTTGCCGCGGCCAACCTTTTCCGCACTCTCCGGCGGGTCCCGCACTACCAGCTTTCCTTCGAGGTCCCATGCATGGTCAGTGACAAGCCGGTCAACGCCTTCCTCGCCGCAATAAAAGCATGCTCCGGTCATCCCCAACGGACCAAAGACTCGCTCTTGAAACAGCTCGTCCAACGGCTTTCCGCTGGCCCGCTCCAGCAGCAGACTCAAGACGTCAAAATCTGACCCGTAATTCCACACCGCACCAGGTTGAGCATGCAACGGCGATTGGGCCAGAGCCAGCACCATGTCCTCGTAGCTACCCGCAGGGTCGTTCACTTTGTCGTCCAACGGTAAAAATCCACTGCCTTCCATGGCGGCGTTTATCACGTGCATGTACGTGGAGGGCGTGCGCCCCACGGCCGGCATCCCTGAAGTCATGGTCATCAGATCAAAGATCGTAACCTCACGATCCGCAGCTACGGTGCCGCCAAGCTCCAATGGGGCGCCTTTAACACGCTCATGTGCTGCCGGATACCCGACCACGCGCGGGTTTGCGAACTCGGGCAGCCACTTTGAAATGGGGTCATCGAGAAACAGCACACCATCTTCACAGAGGGTCATTGCCACCACCGCGGTAATGGGTTTGGTTTGAGAATACATGCGGAACAAGCTTTCCATGCCCAGCGCATCCTGGGGGCGTTCCAGATTGCGTGCGCCAACAACATTAGTGTGCACGACTTCACCACGCCGGGCGATGACCGTCACCGCGCCAGGGATCTCCTGCGCGTCCACCGCTTGCGCCATAACCGCGTTGATACGGTCCAGACGCGCCCCAGAAAACCCCTGTCGTTCAGGCGCTACTATCTCTAACCCTGCAAAATCAGCCATGAGTCCTCCCAACTAATGGTTACTGTTTGACGATTGTGCTCGCCAGCTCATCTTCTGTGTCATGCAGGCGCGCACCTCGCAAGATGCCGCCCATGGCGTAGTTACCTTCATGACAGGCGTACTCGAATATACGGCCGCTGGCGGGCCGCATCGGGAATCTCAGGGTAAACGGCGCTACAAAACTCGCCGGATCGTCGATTGTGGATTCATAGCGCAGCTTGCCATCAGCCATGGGCGTAAACCGCTCTATCAGCCGGGAGTTAGCGGCCGAGCCGATCGCGGCACTGGCGTCGGGGTCGGTCACAACCACCGGCATCTGGAACGCGGGCTTTTTATCCGAGCGATTGGTTGTCTCGACTACCAGCGTGTCGCCTTCCCAGTGCCCTCGAGAGTCGCCCATCCAGAAATTGAGTTCACGTGGGAGATGCGGAGTACCGTCTATGGGAATCACCCGCGATTCGTGAATCATTTCAGTCATGAGCATCACATGGGTGGGCGTTTGTACAATACGTAGATTGTTGTTGTATGCGCTGGGCATGATCGGCGGCCCGGCATTGAATCCCACCAGGCAGCGCTCGGACAAACCCAACGACTCCGGATGAACGGGTCTGAATGCAGTTGGATCCGCGCTATAGGAGAAGAATTCACGCACGGGTGCCTGCAGTCTTTCGCGGGCTTGTTTTCTCATTGCCGCTTCAGCAGCAGGCTTCATCTGCGGCAGACGCCCATTGGGAGGATCGATGATCAGGGAAGTTTGCAGGTTCTCGTCTGCCTCGGTACCTAAATCGAGCCATATCCTGTTGTAGGCGCCTTCCACGTCTAATTTGGCATTTTCGGTGCGACCGTCGGCGCGCGCGACGGCCAGAGATTGATCGCGTATTGCTTGCGCTTCTGCAGGTGTCAGAAACGCTTTGTCAGCGAGCGCAGGTGGTCGTTCGAGTGGTACAAGCGTGCGGAAATCCCAAACCCCTTGCAGGTCGGGAGCGCCCCAGGGAGTGCGCGCCAATGGTTGATCAACCCCGGCAGCATTTGCAGCGCCGCAGATAAGTATCCAGCCGATGATCGCTCTCACGATCACGCGTCGAAATGCCAACATGCCATCTCTCATTGCACACTCCCGTTGATTCGCGTGGCCGACAAACGCTGCTATCGTCGTTCATGGCCCGCGCTAAATCAATCCGCGTCCCAATTTGCACGCCCGCTTCACGGCGCATAAGATCAAGGCCACAAAACGGGGCGCAGGGGACAGACGATGGGTCAACCGGCAACCGGCCTGAAAAGCCTGGCGGACTTGGGATTAGATATGTTCGACCCACAGGCCATCGCCCGGCCGCACCAATTTTACGCCCGCTTGCGCGAAGAAGCTCCGGTGGTGTGGTCCGAGCAAACTCAGTCCTGGGTTCTCACACGTTACGAAGACGTACGTCGCGGCTTGCGCGACAATATCCTGTTCTCCAGTGAACGGCCCGATCAAGCGCTCTTGCGCGGTCGATCTGACATCCCCCTGGAACGCGTCGAACCCCCGGGCACCAAGAATATGCTGGCGGCGGACCGACCTGACCATACGCGTTTGCGCAAACTGCTGGCCATGGATTTCACACCGAAAAAAATCATTCGTATGCAACCCCGCATCGAAGAGATTTGTCGGGAAGTTCTGCAGGGTGCCGCCGACGAAGGGGACTATGACGTCGTTACCGGTCTGGCAGAACCCCTGCCGGTAAAGATCATTGCCGAACTGCTGGGCATACCCTCGGAGTTGCATTCACAATTCAAACAATGGTCGGACGCGTCTATCACGCCGGTGCCGCCAGACGCAACTGATGCATCGATTCACGCGCGCAATGACTTGATCACTGAGTTTCGAAAATACCTGCAAGCGCAGATCGAAGAACGCCACGCCAATCCTACTAACGATTTCATTGGTCGGCTAGTAGCCGCCCACGATGAGGACAGCAAGCTCAGCGACGCCGAAGTTCTCGGCGCCGTTAATCTGCTATTGCTGGCAGGCAATGAAACCACCACCAACCTCATTTCCAATGCCACGCTTGCGATGTCACGTTTTCCCGAACGCCAAACAGAACTGCGCGAACATCCCGAAATGATGGAAACGGCGGTGGAAGAATTCTTGCGTTACGACGGTTCGGTGCAGTTCACTTCACGCATTCTCACGGAACCCGCTGAGTTCCAGGGTCATACAATAGATGCCGGCCAGAGCGTTCTGCTGGTGTTGGCATCCGCCAACCGCGACCCAAACGTATTCGATCATCCCGACGAGTTGGATTTTCACCGTCCGAAAGACAAACACCTGGGATTCGGTGATTGGATACACATCTGTATTGGGCAGTTTTTAGCGCGTATAGAAACGCGCGCGGCTTTGAGCGCGCTGATAGAGGAATTTGGCGAGTTCGAGCTCGCCACAGCCGAAGCCGATGTCCCCTATCGGCCCAACTTCAACCTGCGCGGTCCCAGCCACCTGCTCATTCGCAGGCGCGCATAAGTATGGCTACTGCGCGAAGCACCGATGGCCGTACCGTAGGGTACGCGGATTTCGGCCAGCCAGGGCACACGCCGGTTATCTGGTGTCACGGCGGCCCCGGCTCGCGTATGGAGCCACAAGGCTGTGCGCAAGCCGCCGGTGAGGCGGGCATCAGGCTCATCGGTATCGACCGGCCGGGCTATGGGGCATCTACCCCGCTGCCTGGACGTCACATCGGCGACTGGCCCGCTGACGCGGTCGCCGTTGCCGACGCCCTGGGTATACAGGACTTCTTCGTTGTCGGTGTATCCACTGGCGGCGCTTACGCTCTGGCATGCGCCGCTGGCTTTCCCCTCCGTGTGCGTGGCGTACTCAACTGCTGCGCCATGACGGATATGAGTTGGGCTGTAGATCACGCCATGATGTCCCCCAATGTGCGCATCTGGCAGGCTTCCGGGCGCGATGAAGCCATATTTGTGGCAGAAGAGGACTTCGGCGCTGACGGCAGCCGAATGCTGGAAGGAGACGACGTCGCCGCCATGCTGGCCCCGGCAGACCTCGCCTACCTGGCAGACCCGGAGCTGGCCGCAAACTTCGCGAGCCCCGAGCCATTCGCCCAGGGCGCACAAGGATATGCGGATGATCGGATAGCAGATGCTCCACGCAACGGCTGGTCGAGCTTCCAGGTAGAGCACGTGGTATGCCCGGTAGTGGTGATCCACGGCGAGTCGGACTTAATCGTACCCGTCGCTCACGCACATCATACTGCGGATATCGTCGCGGACGCCAAGCTGATGACATTTCCTGACCACGGTCATCTCAGTATTAATGCAGAGATTGTCGCGGCACTCGAAGCGCTGATCGCCCAGAGCTGAAGCCATCCGTCGAGGATTCAGCTCGCACGCGGATCCTGTTCCGCCGCACCACCAGGATCCCCACCATAGCTGTGATCCGTAGCGATCAACCCATCATCGTTAAACGTGAGAAACACGCAGCTTTTCACAATTTGCTCTGCGTCGCCCCAGTACGCGTCCATTTCAATGGCCACGGTGTCGCCGCTCGCCACCATACGCGTGATGTCCATTTTTCGCGAAGCATCCATCGCCATCATCTGCTCCTCGATCAGGTGCAATTCGGCACGACCATGAAATGTTCTGCCGCGCAGCATGTCCGAGACCTCACAATCTTCCGCATAACATTCATCCACCATACGCATGACGTCGTTGTTCCACGTCCATTCCCAATGCCGTACCCGGTCCAGATTTTTTTCTTCGACTGAGCTCAACGTTTTCTCCCGCATCTGCAGCGCTATTCCAGCAACGACCGTACCCTAACGCACATTGAACGCAAAAAACCTTCTGACCTGCATGCTATATTCGCTCCCGCATCGACGTACCCGCGCGTATCGCGCCGCCATAGATACCGCATCGAACAAGTATCAAGTGACCCCACGAATTAGAGGAAAGAATCGAAAGAAACACATCGCTGTGGTCGGCGCAGGTATCGGCGGCCTCATGAGCGCCCTGGCGCTACAGCGCCACGGCCTGCAGGCCACGCTATACGAGCGCGATTCTGCGCCTCCCCAAGGGGTGTCCGCGCAGGACTCCATCGCATGGCTGCGCAAAGGCGTGCCGCAATCTCTGCACCCGCACTTCTTCATGGGTCGACTGCGGATTCTGATGGAAGAGCACTATCCGGATATTGTCGAATCACTGTTTCGAGCCGGTGTTGGCGAGAGCTCGGCGAGCGACTACGTGCACCCCGATTTTACTCACCGCGTAAGACCGCGGGCGACCGATAGCCGCCTGCGCACCCTCAATTGCCGACGCACTACGTTTGAGATGATTGTACGCCAGCATGTGGAGGCCCTACCTGGGATATCCTTGCGTAACGATGCACGCGCAACCGGCCTGCTCACGGAAGAAGCAGACAACGGCGCGTTGCTGGTACGCGGCATAACGCTTCAGGGCGACAACGGCAAGCAAGAAGTTGAGGCAGACGCCGTGATCGACGCTTCGGGCCGTTTCAGCAAATTGGCGCGATCGCTGGCTGAATCTGGCATAGACATGCACGAGGACCAGCGCGATTCCGGCATCTGGTACTTCACGCGCCACTACCGGATTAGGCCGGGCGCCACCTTTCCGCAGGTATTCGGTTTGCCGGGCGCCCAGTTCGAAGATTTCGTGGTCGGTGCCTTACCGGCAGACAATGGCACGTTTACGGTCACATTCCAGGTCTTCCAGGACGACAAGCCCCTGGCCCAGGCATTACGCAACCCCGAGCACTTTCAACGAGTCTGCGAGGCGACCAATCAGGTCGCCCCCTGGGTGGACCCGCAACGGGCCGTGGCAACCAGCGACGTCTACGGTTTCGGCCAGATGGACAGCTACTGGCGGACAATCGTTATCGACGGCAAATCCAGCGTGTTGAATTTCTTCTGTGTCGGCGACAGTGCGGTGCGCAGTAATCCAAAATATGGCCGCGGTTGCACCTGGACGTCGCTGGCCGCGCACAAAGCGGCCGAGGTTCTCGCCAGTGGCAGCTCGCCGGCTGAGCGTATACGTGAATACGAAAGTTGGCTCGAAACCGAGTTTCGTCACGACTGGCTTACCATGCGTGACATAGACCGATCCATGGAGCAGGCGTTTGCGGTGGCCATGGGCACGCGGAAGCCAGGCGTCCTGGAAAAAGTCACGCAACGCGTGCAAGCGTTCACCAACGACGCCATGATTACCGAACCTGCCTTGTTTCGCGACCTGTGGACCGGTTATAACGGCCTGCAGAATATGTCCACATGGGCCAGCCACCCGCTCAACTGGCTGCGCATGCTGCGCGCTTGGATTGGCCGCTCCCGCTACCCCCATGTTCATCTTTCACAACGCGGACGCATGCCTCACGACGCGATGTCACGTGTGGAGTCACTTGAAGCGTCGCCTGTAGACTAGCGGTCGGTCGTGAGTGATGACCTGTGCGCCAAGTTCTGCGAGGATGGCAGCAGTACAATTCGCACACGCAGGAAGGTTCAATGACAGTATCTCTGCAAGGAAAATCCGCCATCGTGACCGGCGCCGCGGTGGGCATCGGCACGGCCTACGCTGAGGCCCTGGCGGCCCAGGGGGTGAATGTAGCCGTCTGTGATATACGCAATGAAATCATGGGGTTACCTGACATACTTAAAGCAAACGGTGCTAGCGGTATCGAGGCGTGCGCATGGGTAGCGGACGTCTCTCAGCCCACCGACGTGCGGATGGTGGTAGACGGCGCGGTGGATGCTCTTGGCGGCGTAGACATTCTCATCAACAACGCCGGCAAATGTTGGGTCAGCCTCGCCGACGACGACCTGGACAAGACCATGGCCGACTACGACGGCATGATCGGCACTAATCTGAAGGGTGAATATCTGATGGGCCGCGCAGTCATTGCGCAACTAATAAAACAAGGTCGCGGTGGCGATATCGTCAATATTGCCACAGATCACATGGTCACCTGCGGCTCCCCCAACGAGCTGTGTCCCAAGCTCGACACCTGTCCCTGGGCCGATACACCACGTCCAACCGGCGGTGGTGAGGTGATGGACCTGTATGACGCGTCCAAGTGGGGACTGAACGGACTGCTGTTCGCCTGGGCCAAAGCACTGCAACCGCATAACATTCGTGTCAACGCCATGTGTATGGGCGCTACAGATTCGTGGATGATTCGTGACTTCTTCGGCTTCCCACAATCCCGCGCCGAGGAGAACGATGAGCAGCGCGCTGAAGTCGCTACCTGGATGTCGAAAGAAGACTCGGCAGCAGTCGTTATCGATCTGCTCAAGGAAGGACCCGACGGTCGGACCGCTCGCAATATGAACCTTTGCCTCGGCCGCGCACCCGTACTCGAAGCACCATTACCGAATATCTACATCACCGAGGATAGTCTCAATGTCACCACGTGAGAACGCTGCCCTGCACGACAAGGTGGCCATCGTCAGCGGCGCGGCGCAAGGCCTGGGCACCGCATTTGCGCGCAAGCTGAGTGAAAAAGGCGCAAGCGTGCTGGCGTTCGATGTACAACCAGGCATAGAGTCGATCGCCCAGGACATACAGAGCGAGACCGGCAATCGCGTGCTTGGATTGGTGGCTGATATCTCCCAACGCAGCGACATCGAAGGACTTGTCAGCACCACCATCGCTGAGTTCGGCGGTCTGGACTTGCTGGTCAACAATGCCGGCGCCTGGAAAAGGACACTTGTAGACAGCGACTGGGAACAGGCGGTTGCCGACTGGGACGAGATCATGGGACCGAACCTGCAAGGTTTGATCATGCTGTCGCGCGCCTGCGTCCCGCTGCTGCAACAACGGGGCGAGGGCGACATCGTCAATGTCAGCACCTACTACGTACTGCCAGCCAAATCAGAAGGAACCAACCCACCGGACACCGACCTGTACAACGCATCGAAATGGGCCCTCAACGGGCTTACCGATGCGTGGGCCAAGTACCTGGCCAAGGACAACATTCGCGTTAACGGCCTGTGCATGGGCGCGGTGGATACGCCGATGCTGCGTGGTTTGTTCGAAGACGGCCAGATACCCCCACCTCTCCGCGACGTGGTCATGCAGGCGGAGCAGATCGCCCAGCAGCTCGTCGAATTGCTTCAAGATGGACGATCGGGCGAGAACATCGGCGCCTGGGTGGGGGAACCTGTAGTAATCCCGCCGCCAGCACCATCCAACAGGATGGTTTCCGGGTAGCAGGCGCCAACCGCCTCAGGGATACAAAACAACATCGATTCGCCGATTGCGGGCACGTCCCTCAGCGGTCTCGTTGTTGAATATGGGTCGTGCCTCGCCGAAACCCAACGACGAAATCTGCAGCGGCGATAAAGGTGTGTTGGCGAGCAGATAGCTCGAAACCGACTCAGCCCTAGCCACGGACAACCGCATGTTGGTGTTATCCACACCGTAGCTGTCAGTGTGGCCCTCCACAGTGATGGACACTTCGGGAAACTCCACCAGTGCCTGGCGAAGTTTCGCGAGTATCGGGTCGTGGCGGGCCTCCAAACTCGAGCTGCCGCTCGTGAAACTCAATCCCACCAGGCGAATGATCAATTTGTTCTGCTCACGCAGCACCTGCGCCTCGCCTTTATCGAACAGACCTTCCACCCGGCGAAACTTTGCCGCGCGCCGTTCCTGGGCCGCAATGCGTTCGTCCAGTCTGGCTTTCGCTCTTTCCTCACCTTCAAGTGCACCCTGCACTTCCTGCAATTCCTGCTCAAGGGCTTGCGCGCGTCCTTCACTGTTCGCCAGGCGTTCCGCGAACGCCGCTCGAATATCGTCTTGTACTGCTGCCGCGGCGCGAAGATGGGCCAACGCCTCATCCGGCCCAGTGTCAAAATAGATTGGCTGGTCCAGATCTACCGCAAGAGCGCGTATCGCGGACTCCCATTCCAACAACACATCCTCTAAAGCAAGATCTCTATCATCAATATCGTCGGCCAGGCGGGCGATGTACTGCGCATGCCTGGCATGATGTAGAGCCTCGGTAGCCAGGCCTCGCGGACGATCGGTGTCATATCGGTTTTGCGCAAGCTCTGATCTCGCCTGGGTCAGTAGCTCAACTGCACGACGGTAGGATTGTGGCGCCCAGTCGTCCGCATCGAGCGTTTTTGCTGCGTTGATCTCATGCTCGATCTCGTTGAACAGTACCGTTTCAATCGCGGCCAGTTCTGCTTCGCGATAAAGACCCTCCGCTCGATCCGCGAAGCGATTCACACGAGATTCGCGGCCACGCTCGGCGCGCGACGCGGCTTCATAAAACTGTTGCTCCGCCTTTTCCCATATGTCCGGCGCCCTTGATTTCGCTTCGGCGCCTAATGCATCCAGCCGCGCCTGGTAAGCTGCACCGACGAACTCATTAACAGTAACGGCAACTTGAGCCGCAGTTTGAAAGCCCTGCGCGGATTCTTCGAGGTGTTTGCGCACCCGGTCGATATCTGCACCATTGTTAAAAGCAGCTTCACCCCGTTTATACGCCGCTGCCGCATCGCGATAGGTTTCCGGCGTCAATATCGCCGCTCCAGCCCTGTTTGCTTTGCCCAACGCCTGCTGCGCGTCATTGAACACCTGGCCTCGCAATGCCTCGCGCAAGCCCTCCTGTGCGTTGACGTTCAGCGGCACGACTACCAACAGCAGAGCGATCACGTACTGCTTCATCAAGTCCTCCAACGGTGAATTTCCACAAGCGGCACCCTCTGACGCACCACATTATATGGGATTCTCAGCAAGCCGCCGCGCCTGCCGGCGTTGCCACCCGGTTCGAGACTTATGGATGATCTTCGGCTTAAACTAACGGTGGCGAATTCTCATGCACGGCACACGGGAGCCTCGTGAACACTTCGAGCAACGCTTATATCGATCGCCTCATGCAGCATCTGCAGGCTCGCGTTGACGCGTCTGAGTATCGTGTTCTTGCCCCATTCGCCGAGGCCCTCTGGACGCGCACCCTGGAAGAAGACCTCGCAAGCCGTGACGCGGGCGATGATGCCGGCGCCACCATAGAAGCGTGGCGCCACCTTGCCCTCCGCACCGGGTCAGAAATCAACATTCATTTGAGCAATCCAGTCGTGGCACGCGACGGCTGGCAGTCTAGCCACAGCGTCGTTGTGGTGTCGGCACCCGACATGCCCTTCATGGTGGATTCCATGCTCATGGCGCTCAGCCACGACGGCATTGTCACTCACCAGCTGAACAACGTCGTGGTTGGCGTTGATCGCGATTCGAGTGGTCAAATCTCCGGCCTGTCGTCAGCCCTCGACCACACAAACCGCGAATTGCTAATTTACGCGGAAATCGATCGGCTCGAGGATCAGGCGTTACCGCAACTGAGTGGCAGGCTGCGTCAAACCGCGACGGAACTACAGGCGGTTGTAGAGGACTTCACGCCAATGAAGGCCAAGGTGCGCACAATTATTGAGCAGCTACGCGACGCCCCGCCGCCACTGGACGAAGCTGAAATCGAAGAAGCCATCGCGTTCCTGGAGTGGTTACTCGTCAATCATTTTACTTTCCTCGGCTGCCGGGAATTCGTCTATCCAGACGGCATGATTCGGCAGACCGACGAAGTCTTCGGCGTGCACCGGGTGCGGCCACCAGCGAGCGAGCGCCGCATGCAGGATCAGCCGCCGCGCACCCAGGGTTTTCTGCAATCCCCCACACTGCTGTCGTTCTCCAAATCGGGCACGAAGTCCCGGGTGCACAGACCAGCCTACCCTGACTATGTCGGGGTCAAACAGTTCGACGCGCAGGGGCGGGTCACAGGCGAGGTCGGTTTGTCTGGTCTGTACACATCGCGGGTGTACATGGAGTTTCCCGAGCGCATACCCGTGGTGCGACGCAAGGTCGAGAACGTCCTCGAAGCGTCCGGATTGGATCTGGCCGGTTTCGACGGCAAAGTGTTCGCCCAGGTGTTAGCAACGTATCCACGTGACGAGCTATTTCAGATCAGCGAAGCCGAGCTGTCCGAGAACGCGATGGTGATCACCGACATCCACGAACGGCGCCGCGTTCGCGTCTTCCACCGATACGACCCATACGGGTTGTTCGTCACCACCTTAGTCTACATGCCGCGAGATCTGTTCAGCACCGACATCCGCTTGAAACTATTTGATTTGCTGGTCGCCACCTTCGACGCCGAGGACGCGGATCACGACATCCTGCTATCCGAATCGATATTGGTACGCGTGCAGTTCACCTTGCGTGTTGGTCCCGGCAGCCAGATCGACATCGACCGCATCGATCTTGAGAAGCAGATCAGCGAGATGATCGGCGACTGGAAGTCGGAACTCAATGAAGCCCTGATCACCCAGCTCGGCGAAGCCCACGGCCGGCGCTTGATCCGCACTTACGGCGATGGATTTTCTGCCGGGTACCGCGAGCATTTCACCGCGCGGGCAGCGGTCAGCGATATCGAGACCGTGGAAGCGCTGAGCGAAGAACAGGAATTATCCACCCAGCTGTATCGGCTGCCTGAAGACAAACCAAGCACGTTACGTCTGAAGATCTACCACCTGGGTGCGACGCTACCGCTGTCAGACATTGTCCCCAAGCTTGAAAATCTGGGTCTTACGGTAGTGAGCGAACACCCCTACAGCATCCTACGTGAGGGTGCCACTCCGGTCCCGGTGCACGATTACCAACTGCACTTCCCACAAGGATTGGACCTGCAATCCGCCGCGCCGCATTTCAACGACGCCTTCGTCCATATATGGCACGGGCAGGTGGAAGACGACGGTTTCAATCGGCTCATTCTGCACGCCGCCTTGTCCTGGCGTCAGGTCAGCGTTTTGCGCATCTACGCGCAATACATGAAGCAGATCCGTTTCGGCTTCTCTCAACGCTTCATCAGCGCCACCTTGAACGATCACGCCACCATCGCCAAAGCGCTGGTCGAGTATTTCGAGGCGCTTTTTGATCCGTCACAATCAACCCAGGCGGCTGCGCATCGATCCTCGATTCGTAGTCGTATCACCGTCGCGCTGGATGCTATCAATCTCCTGAATGAGGATCGGATTCTCCGACGATTTCTGGAACTCATCGACGCCACGCGCAGAACCAATTACTACGTGATGGACGAACAAGATCATCCGCGAGCATACATATCGCTCAAGCTGGTTCCTGGCCAGATCAGCGGCATGCCACTGCCGCGTCCGGAACATGAGATTTTCATCAGCGCGCCCTACTTCGAGGGCGTTCACCTGCGCAGCGGTCCAGTGGCCCGAGGTGGCATACGTTGGTCCGACCGTCTGGAGGATTTTCGCACCGAAGTGCTGGGGTTGGTAAAAGCTCAGCGCGTTAAGAATGCCGTGATTGTCCCTACCGGAGCCAAGGGCGGTTTTGTGCGCAAGGGCGAGGTCAGCGGGGAAGACTGCTACCGCGATTTCATACGCGGGCTGCTCGACGTTACAGACAACATTGTCGACGGCACGATCCGCACGCCCGCTAATGTGAAAGCACTGGACCAACAAGATCCGTATCTGGTGGTCGCCGCAGACAAAGGCACCGCTGCCTTTTCCGACATTGCTAATGCGATTGCAGAAGATTATCAGTTCTGGCTTGGCGACGGTTTTGCGTCGGGCGGTTCGTTCGGTTACGACCACAAGAAGATGGGTATCACCGCACGCGGCGCGTGGGTATCGGTGCAACGACACTTTGCCGAACGCCAGATCGACGTACAACAAACACCCATCAGTGTGCTCGGTATCGGTGACATGAGCGGCGACGTGTTTGGCAATGGCATGCTGCTTTCCCAATGCATCAAGCTCGTCGCCGCATTCAACCATCAACACATATTCATCGATCCCGATCCAGATCCGTCACCAAGCCATGCCGAACGAACTCGCCTGTTCAACCTGCCCGAATCCACCTGGGCCGACTACGACACTTCGCTCCTCAGCGGCGGCGGCGGCATATTCCCTCGCAGTCTCAAATCCATATCGCTCTCTGAACAGGCACGCGAACGATTCAATATCGAAGCGCAGGAACTAACACCTGACGAGCTCATCCATCACCTGTTAAAAAGCCCAGTGCAACTCATCTGGAACGGGGGTGTGGGCACGTATGTCAAGGCAAGCTCGGAAAGTCATGATGAGGTGGGCGATCGAGCCAATGACCACCTACGGGCCGACGCCCGAGATCTACGCTGCACGGTTTTTGGCGAAGGCGGCAACCTCGGCCTCACCCAACGCGCCCGAATCGAGTTCAGCCTCGCCGGGGGCGCCGTTAACAGCGACTTCATCGACAATTCCGCTGGCGTGGATTGCTCGGATCACGAGGTAAACATAAAGATCGCGCTGAACGAAGCCGTTACGCGCGAGGACCTGACCCGCAAGCAACGCAACACGCTACTCGCAGAAATGACTGACGAGGTAGCGCAACTGGTGCTTGCCAACAACTATAATCAGGCGCAAACGCTCAGCCTGGCAGCGCGACAAGCAGCCCATCACCCAGCGGAGTACCAGCGCCTGATCGCCTTTCTTGTACAGCACACAGACCTGGACGCAGCGCTGGAATTCCTGCCCTCGGAGGAAGAGCTGACGGAACGTTACGCCGCCGCTTCCGGCCTCACGGGTCCTGAGCTTGCGGTGCTGTTGGCATATGCAAAGATCCACGTAAAAACCTGTTTGATCGGCGACGACACACTTTTAGAACCACTACTGTCCAAGCGTGTCTACCAACCCTTTCCCAGCCCTTTGCAGAGCCACGAATCAATTGATCTACAAGCGCACCGACTTGCACCGGAAATAATTGCCACGCAACTGGCCAACGAGGTAGTTGACCGCATGGGCATCAGTTTCGTAGCCCAGATGACAGAATCGGTGGGCGCCTCGGTGCCTTCTATCGTGCTCGCGTATGCGATGGTGGCCGAGTGTTTCGACATCGAAGCGTGGTTCGCAGAAGTGCGTGCGCTCGGCGCCTTGGCGTCCGACCATCAGCTCGCCGTACTGCTCGAAATCGGACAACTCGGACGGCGGGCGTCACGTTGGATCCTGCAGCACGGGCCTAGCGGATTGACACCTGATCAGCTGGTGGAGAATTTCAAACCACCGCTGCAGCGACTGATACTCGCCAGGGATGGTGCGTTTGGCGACAAGGGTGCGGCCTGGCGCGCGCGGGTCGACACGCTCACCCTGGCGGGCTTTCCCGAAACCCTCGCTCAGCGGTCAGCGGCAGCAGAGGATCTCGGCAATCTATTACCCCTGATTGATGTCGCGCAGCAGGTCAATTGCGACATGATGCGACTTGCAGAAGTCAATGTGGAAGTCGGACATGAAATGAGCTTCGACTGGCTTGCTGCACATATGCTGGAACTACCTGTTGCCACCCATTGGCAGGCGCTGCAGCGCGAGTCCATCCTCGATGAGCTCCATCACCGTCAGCTGAGTTTGAGCGCCAAAATCATGCAGGAAAGCAACGGTCAATTCTCCGCATGGTCGGCCCGACACCCTGAATTTTCGACAACATGGCTCGGTTTCGTAAATGAAGCGCGCACCGCTTCTCAGCCTGATTTTTCAATGCATGCGATCATCGTACACAAGCTCGGCGATTTGCTGATCAGCTTGTAATCTTACGCCTGACGCCACCACGCTACACCGTCAGCGTCCTCGTCGACCGTCAGCATGCGGCGCGCCTGGGCACAATGCAGATGTGCGAGCGCCTCGCCAGTTGCAGGGAAAAAGCTCGTGTCGGTGATTTCACTCTTGAACAGCGCCGGAAACACATCCACCGCGCGCTTCGGCTCGGCACACAGGTCGTATAGTTTCTCCAGCGCCACTTCATGCCAATCTACCAATGCCGTCAGCCGTTCATGCAAGCCTTCATAGATGCTTTCATGAGCGGGAAGCACCATCAGATGCGGCGGCAACAGCTCGCGAAACCGCTCACAGGAAACAATCCAATCACGCAGCGGGTTCGCCAGTGGCTCGGATGGTTGCACACTCACGTTCGGCGTAATTTTTGGCAGCAGCTGGTCGCCACCAATGATGAGTTTGAGTTCCGGGCAATACAGGCAAACATGCTCAGGCGCATGTCCGTGTCCAATGACCGCGCGCCACTCGCGCCCGTCGATGTCGATATACTGGCCATCGCTGATGCGCCGGTAGCCCGCCGGCAATGGAGCGATACTCGCACCAAATTGACCGAAACGCTGGCGATAGCGATCCAGCCGTTGTTCGGTGAAACCCGCGCGGCGATAGAAACGCAACGCGTCCTCGGGCACATCCGAGGGCCGATCCGCCGCCATCACCTTGCACATGTAGAAATCGCTGCGACTCATCCACAGCTGACAACCCCACTGGGCGGTGATCCATCCCGCAAGTCCCGTGTGGTCGGTATGCAGGTGGGTAGCGATTACCCGCGTTATGGGATTGCCACCCAGATACTTGTCCCAAACAGATTGCCAGTGGTTTTTTACCGACTCACTGAAAATGCCGGTGTCCACGATGGTCCAGCCATCACCATCTCTGAGCAACCACACATTGATGTGGTCCAGGCGTCCTCCCATGGGCATGCGAATCCACCACACGCCGTCAGCTACTTCGGTCGCCTCACCAGGTTCGGGCGCCTGGTCTTCAAAGCGATAAGTAAGCGGGTCGAACCCGCGTCTGGATACAACGTCCATATTGTCGTCCTTCAATGGTTCCACCATGGTCGATCGGAAAATGATCGCAGGTCGATTTCGTGCGTCCACGCGGATCGGTGTTGCTGCGCAATGTGATAGTAGGTGTCAGCCACCATGGTTGGCAGCAGCAGGCCATCATGCTCACCGCCACGGGTTTCACGCATCTGCTGGAAGCGTTCAGGACCCAACATCTTACCCAGGGTATCGGGCGCATCCACCGCCCCATCGATAATGATGTGCGCCACGTGGATGCCTTTGGCGGACATTTCCGCATTGAGAGACTGACACAACATGCGACGCCCGCCCATGGCCGCGGCATGCGAGTGTTGACCTGCATTGCCGCGCACTGCAGCAGTGGCGGAAGTTACGAGTAAGGTACCTTTGCCGCGCTCCTGCATCAGTGGACACACGCTGGAAGCTACGCGAAACAGCGCAAAGGTCGCCATGCGCCAGCCCAGCTCGAACGCTTTATAGCTCGTGTCCTGCAGCGCGCGGTCGCCGATTTGTGCGCCAAGATTGAACACCACTACTTCTATCGGGCCAACGTCCGCTTCGATGGCGGCAACGCGTTCTTCGATACTGCCCTCGTCAACCGCGTTCAGCAGGTAGCCCGAAGCGGAGCCGCCATCAGCTTCTACCTCACTCACGAGCCTGTCGAGGCCTTCGGAATCGCTACGTCGGCACAGAGCGGCATGGTAACCCTCCTGCGCAAACCTCTTGCCGACGGTGCCACCGATGCCCGCCCCGGCGCCAAGTACTAAACAGACTGGTTTCATTGCTTACTCTAAAAAGAAAGTGTAGCAATTAGACCAAAACTAGCTCCATCCGGCACGTGTATTTAATCATCGTCACGCAACGCTGAACCCATCGGCATCGCAGCGATGGATGACCGCGTAGTCTATGCACTGGGCCCGCAGGCGGAAGTTTTCCTCACCCGCGGGGGCTTTGGGAAGCTCCAGAAAAGCGCTATGCGTGGGATACCAAGCCGCCAGCACTTCATCTATGGGTTGCTCTCCAACTGGCTGACCATATACCGTCGTGCGCCACAGAATCTTGCCTCCTACCTGGGGCAACAGGTCCGCCAATACTGACATGTACTGCCGATAAGGATCGCCAACAGGGAATCCGCATGCCGGTTTGTAGCGATTAAGATTGATCATCAATACCGGCCCGTCTTCACTACTGCCGGCGATGGCTCGAATGGCCGCCATTTCGCGGTCATGATTATCCGCGCTGCTCATTCATCCTCCCTACCCTGTGTGGTTTGACTCATCCCCGGTATGGCGTACGCTTGTACGACGCTCAACACCGGGAGCCAAGGAATGTTAACCGAACAGGAAAACCGCCGTCTCACATTGACTGGTCCGGGCTCGCCAATGGGAAATCTGTTTCGGCAATACTGGCAACCGATTCTATTGTCTCGCGAACTGGAGCCGGGCGGAGCACCCAGACGAGTGAAGGTTCTGGGCGAAGACTTCATCGCCTTTCGCGATGGCGGCGGTCGAGTCGGCGTAGTACATCCCAGTTGCGCGCATCGTGGCGCAAATCTGTTCTTCGGCCGCAATGAACACGAGGGTCTACGCTGCGCCTATCACGGCTGGCAATTCGACGTTGACGGCCAATGCATCGATATCCCCACAGCATCGGCAGAGGTCGCGCGCAACCTGAAGCCCAAGGCCAGCCTTGAGCATCTGCAGGTACAGGAATCCTGCGACATGATCTGGGTCCATTTTGGTGAGCCCCAGGGCGATACGCCCCAGCTGGATTTTGCGCAGCTGCCGCCAGAGCATTTCTTCGTGTCCAAAAAGTTTCAGCAATGCAACTGGGCTCAAGCCGTTGAAGGCGGTATCGATACCGCCCACTTTTCATATTTACACGCCAACCTCGAGAACGGTGAACGCGTAGGGTTGCGTCCATCTCAGGGTGTTAACGAGCCACCCGAAAACGGGCGCTATCGATGGATGATCGAAGACGCCACCCCGAAGTTTACGGTGCTGGAGCACGAAGCAGGCCTGGTTATGTGCGCTGCCCGCCACGCAGACAACGATCAACTCTACTGGCGGCTGACCCAGTTCCTGATGCCAAACCATTCCATGGCTCCCAACAGTTTTCCCGGTGACAACCATGTGGGCAACACCTGGGTGCCAGTGGACGATCAATCGTGCTGGATCTACTGCTACGCCTATAACCCCGAGCGACCCCTCTCAGAAGGCGAACGCGCGGCCTACACCGCCGGCTTTGGTATCTTTGCCGAGGTAGACGCCGACTACATGCCCATACGCCGCCGCGAGAACGACTACCTCATCGACCGCCAGGCGCAACAGACGAGCAGCTTTA
>Ga0315336_1000511_pt1 | contig 105963 bp, 85 predicted proteins | sample ASW5metaG_FD_204512 | JGI IMG/M metagenome (GOLD analysis project Ga0315336, IMG submission 204512) | Ammonia-oxidizing marine archaeal communities from Monterey Bay, California, United States - ASW #5 | ecosystem: Environmental > Aquatic > Marine > Intertidal zone | place: USA: California...
GCCGTTGTGCCGCCACCGAAGCTGTGCGTGTAACGCAGCTGCGCCTGACGAACGAAGATGTCACCCGCGGGACCCGCGAAGTCGAGCACGTCCGGCAGCGCCTCAAGGATCATGAACGCTGACCAGGTCTGACCGGCAAGGACCGGACCCAGGCGCCCATAAGCGTGGCGAAGTCGGAACGAGTGCGAGTTCGAGATCAGCTGGTTGCCACCAGTGCCGAAGAAGTCACCCTGGATATGCGTCTCCAGTTCGCCCCAATCGGTGGGCGTCCAGGTCCGGATCCAGAAGCGTGACTGCCTGGCATGCAGGCGGAAGTTGCCTTGACGGTTGGCCGCAGCCGAACCTGTCGGAGCAACGCCGCCGACGATCGGCAGGTTATCACCACCAAAGGCATTGATGTCATAGATGATATCAAGCTTGGCGTAGCCGCCGATTTGCATCGACGTGTTGGTGCCCGGCAGTTTCCAGGACCGTGGCTTGGCCCCCGCTTCTACCGCGGCCGCCGGGGCTACCCGGCGCTTCCTGTGCTGCGCAGCTTCCAGCTTGCCCATTTTCTCTTGCAAGCCTTGGATCTGCGAACGCAGCTCCTCAATTTCGTCCGCCGAAGCAGGCACCTGAGCCGCAAGTAAAGCGACAGCAGCCCCCGAGCCCAACAAGGCGGAACGCGTACGCGTCATTTTCATGGAACCTCACTCTCCAGTAACCGGCAAGGTAAGGAGTGGTTAGGGTTATACCCGGTTATTGTTTTCCCCGGGCTGCCACTGTTATCGGATTTGCGCCCAATTAGGGTCAAGCGCCATTGGATTTCCGCGATTACTTCCGTTTGCCACTGTGTCATTAAGGCAACAAATAGACGAAGCCACGGCGCAAAAGCGGCATGCCGCCGAATCTCTGTTACAACAACATAGTTTTGCAGATCAGGCGCCGCGATCGCTTCCGCTGTTGCAGAATCCACACAGCCCATGCGCGCGGCGCTTGAAACCCGGTGAGCGTCTCTCCTAATCTGCGCTGATTGGCCGACGTTTCCAGCGCCTCGTCATCCGCCGAACGTCGCTCAGCAGGGCCGAAGGGATGCGGCGGGTTTGCGGCGGGATTGCGTTCCAGGACAGATCCGGATTCGAAATGAACCCCAGGCTCCGCCGCGATCAAGGCCGGAAATCAAAACGACACGCCGGTCGGCGTCGCGACCGCGCCGGCGTTGGTGGCCTGCCGTCCGGTCCGGAGGGACCGGATGGGTTGGGGGAATTGGACGAGCTGCTGGAAACCGCGATCGCCGACCACGAGGGCGGCCGTTTGGATGCGGCGGAGCGCGGCTATCGGGGCGTGCTCAATTCGATTCGCCATCCCGAAGCCCTGCACTTGCTCGGTGTCGTGCAGCTGCAGCGCGGGCACCTCGATGAGGCCATCGCCACCATAGGCGAAGCGGCCGAATTGGCACCCGATCAGGCCTCTTACCACTACAATCTGGCCGAGGCCTATCGCATGACCGGCCGGCTTTCCGACGCAATCAGTCGATACCGCCGGGCGATCGCGCTGGAACCGAAGGTTGCCGACGCACATTTCAACCTCGGCAACACACTCTTCGAGCGGGGCGACTTGTTGGCCGCTGCCCGAAGCTTCCGCCGCGCCCACAAAATTGCACCCCAGGATGCGGAAATCGCGCTCAACCTGGGCAATGCGCTGCTTGAGCTGGGCGACGCGGAGGCCGCATTGGCCTTGTTCCACGAAGCCGCTCAGCACCTGCCGGAGAACTCGGGCGCGCATATCAACGTTGGCACCGCATTCATGTCGCTGGGCCGCGTCGAGGAAGGGCTGGCAGCCTATCGCAGGGCTGTAGGCGCGACCGACCGGCCCGAAACCGCCATGAAGATCGGGGACCAGCTGCTGAGGCACGGCCAACCGATAGCGGCACTAGAATTTCTGAAACTCTCCGGCTCGTCCATGCCGGACGATGCAGAACATTGCGCCATGCTTGCCCGCGCCTTCCAAGAAACCGGGCGCGTCGACGAGGCAGTATCGATGTTCGAACGCGCCCTCGACATCGATCCCCGCCTGGTCAGTGCCCATCAGGGCATTGCCGAGAGCGTCAAGTTCACGGCGGACGATCCGCGGATTGGTCGGCTTGAGGCGATCCTCGAAAACCCGACACTCGCTTCGGAGCCAAGATCAGGCTTGCTGTTCAGCCTCGCCACGATGCTCGACGACGCCCATGCCTACGAGCGAGCGTTCTCGGCCGCCGCCGAAGCCAACCGCCTGCGCCGTCGGCAGGTGCGGTCTGAGCCGCAAGACTTCGCTGCTGCGGTGGACCAGCTTATCCAAATGTTCACCGCAGATTTCTTCACTGAGCGCGATGGCTTTGGCGCAGAGAGCCAACGTCCGGTTTTCATCGTCGGCATGCCGCACTCCGGATCCACGTTGGCCGAACGGATCTTGGCCGGTCATGGCGAAGTCGCGGCCGGCGGCGAGCGCGAAGATGTTCGCCAAATCATCGCTGGTCTGCCGCTCCGCCTCGGGCCGGGCAGCGCCCACTTTCCGTTCAGCATCGCGGCGATCAAGCGCGAATTGAGCGACACTCTGGGCGGACTGATCGACGGGATTTTCGCCAACCTCGCCCCCGAAGCCGCACGTTTCACTGACAGATCCGCGAACACCTTTACGCGCCTTGCCTTTATCGCCCTGACGCTGCCAAAGGCGCGGGTCATCCACTGCCGGCGTGATCCGGTCGAGACCTGTCTTTCGTGCTTCTTTGACGGCTTCGGGCCCGACCTGGTTTCCAGCCATGACCTCAACGAACTCGGTCGCCATTATCGGGACTACGAGCGGCTGGCGGCGCATTGGCGCGCGGTGCTGCCGCTCGACATGCTGGAGATCGAATTCGAGCAATTGACGGCCGACCCCGAAACGGTGAGCCGCCAGATGTTGGCGTTTTGCGGCCTCGACTGGGACCCGAGCTGCCTGACACCGCACAACGCCGGTAATGCGATACGCACCACCGGCCCGCGGCAAGCCCGCCAACCGGCCGTCCACACTCCGGTGCCACGCCGGACGCGCTACAAGCCGCATCTGGAGCCGCTGTTCAACGCGCTGGGTCGCGGTACAGATGACTAAACGTGGAGGCAAGCGCAGGCGACCAGGCACGGCGCTGCGAGCGCGGCCGAAGGCGTCGACGAGCGAATACACAGATGTCCAGTCGAAAGCGGCGCCGGGGCCATCACCGACCGCCGATGGCCTCTACCGTCGCGCCGAGTCGCTGGAGCAGGCCGGCGATCTCGACGGCGCCATTGAGAGCTACCGCGAAGCGATCCAATTGTATGGCGGGAGCGTGGAGAGCCTGTTCAACCTCGCCGGCCTGTTGGCTGATCAAGGTGCGCTTCGCGATGCCATTGGCTACTACCGTCAAGCTGCCGCGCTGGGTCCCGACATTCCCGAAGTTCACCACGGGCTTGGTGCGACGTTGGCCAGAAATGGGGATCATGAGGAAGCCGTCACCTCCCTGAGCCTAGCCATCGCGCTGCGTCCAAACTTCCCGGAGGCCCATTTCGAACTCGGCAACGCCAATCGTGGATGCGGTCGCATCGACGTTGCGGCCGCGAACTTCCATGCCGCGATTGCCGCCCGGCCGGACTTCGCGGAGGCCCATTTGAACCTTGCCGGTACGCTTCAGGAACAGGGCCGCTTCGCTCAGGCCGAACCAATACTGCGTAGAGCGATCGACCTCAATCCGGACCTCAGCCAAGCCTACTACCAGATCTTGACGAACCGTAAGGTCACCGAGGCGGATCGCGAGGAGCTCGAGCGGCTCGATGCGCATTATCGCCGTCCAGGTCTCGGCGATCCCGACCTCATCAATCTCGGCTTCACCCTCGGCAAAGCGCACGACGACCTGGGCGACCCGGACCAGGCCTTTGGATATTTCGCCGAAGCGAACCGACTGAAACGCGCCAGCCTCAACTATGATTCCGGTGCGGTCTCGGCGCAGTTCGAAATGATCGCCGGCATCTTCGACCACGGCTTTCTGGCCGAGCGGGCGGATTGGGGCGAGCGGAGCCGGAGACCAGTCTTCATCATCGGCATGCCGCGTTCGGGAACGACGCTGGTCGAGCAGATCCTGGCCAGCCATCCTCTAGTCTTCGGCGCGGGCGAGCTTCCCCATATCGGCCGGACAGCCGCGCGCCTGCAATCGGTGCGCGGACTGGATGCGCGCTATCCGGGAGGCGCCCTAACGCTGAGCGAAGCAGGCGTACGGCGTCTCGCCGGGCAGTATCTCAACCGGCTCAGCCAAATTGACCGTACAGCCGCGCGGGTCACCGACAAGTTGCCAAGTAATTTTATCCATCTGGGCTTCATCAGGCTGCTGTTCCCTAACGCAGCGGTCATCCATTGCCGCCGCGATCCGGTGGACACTTGCTTGTCTTGCTATACCCAGAATTTCACCAATCCGCTTCGCTTTGCCTATGACCTGAACGAACTCGGATTGTACTTCAATGACTACGAACGCCTGATGTCGCACTGGTCGGCAGTGCTGCCGACGCCGCCGCTTGAGATTGAGTACGAGGCCCTGGTCGCGGATCAGGAGCAGCAAAGCCGGCGCATCGTCGCACATTGCGGACTTGATTGGGACGAAGCTTGCCTGGCCTTTCATGCAACCGAGCGTACCGTCGGCACCGCCAGCGTCTGGCAGGTCCGGCAACCGATCTATAAAAGCTCGGTGAAGAAATGGCGCCGCTATGAGGCGCATCTGGGGCCATTGCTGGATACGCTGGGCCGCGAACGCATTGCCGAGGCCAGTCGATGAATCGGCGCGAGCGCCGCATCACCAGCAATCTCCAGATCAGGCCATGCCCCCGCAAAGATCTCCCGGAATAGGCAGTCTCAATGTACGGATCTCTCCTCCTCGCCGATCCGGGCGGCATCCTGATCCTGGCCGCGGCCACGACATTCGCCGCTGGTCTGATGCGTGGATTTGCCGGCTTCGGTTCCGCGATGCTGATGGCACCGGTCTTCGCGGTGCTGATGGGTCCGGCCCATATGGTCCCGGTCGTGGTGAGCCTCGAGCTGCCGATGGGTGCGATGCTGTTCGCCGGATCGCGCAAAGAGGTCGAGTGGGGATTTGTCGCACCGATGTCGGCGATCGCGGTCGTCGCCATGCCATTGGGAATTTGGCTGCTGGTGACCGCCGATACGGTCATTCTGACCCGGGCCATCTCTGTGATCGTGCTCGCATTCGTCGGCATATTGGCCCTGGGATGGCGCTATCGCGGTCCGCGGCCACTGCCGCTCACCCTGGGGATCGGCGCATTTTCCGGTGTCATGATGGCAACGTCGTCGGTGGGCGGGCCTCCGGTGCTGCTCTACATGCTCGCCGCGGAGCATCCCGCGCAGAAGATCAGAGCCAATATCGTCGCCTATTTCTTGCTCACAACCATCGTGTTGTTGGCCCTGGTTATCGCGGCCTCGCCGAGTGCGGTGGCAGCTGTCGTCGACGCAACCGTCTTGTTGCCCGTGATCCTGCTCGGCTCCTGGATAGGCAGCCGCCTGGCTGGCAAGGCCGCGGACCAGCTCTACCGCCGGATCGCGTATGTCTTCCTCACCTGCGCTGCAATCTTCGGACTAGTCGGCTAGCCAGTTCCCGGCATTTGCATTTGTTTGGTTGCCATGGTGCGAACCCTGCCCAACGGCCGTCGGATCGCGCCGCACAAAAGAAAACGGCGGTCCTGAGACCGCCGTTCTCCTTGCTTCGGTTTGTGAAACCGAATGATCAGATCGTTCAGGCGGCCCTTCGGATCGGCCGACGAGCCGGGCGACGGGACGCCGATGGCTTACGGCCACCGACTGCCTTGATCTCACGGCGCAGCTGCTCCAGATCGCGCTTGAACTCGCGACGCAGCATCTCAAGCTGACGATGCACCGGGTTGGCCGGCAGCGACCTTGTAGCTGCGGACTTACGCTTGGCTGCAGGCTTACGCTTGGCTGCAGGCTTACGCTTGGCTGCAGGTTTGCGCTTGGCTGCAGGTTTGCGTTTGGCTGCAGGTTTGCGCTTGGCTGCGGTCTTGCGGGCCGGCTTGCGCTTGGCTGCTGTCTTGCGAGCCGTGCTCTTGCGCGCGGCGGACTTCTTCTTCGCCGCGGGCTTGCGCTTGGCGGCCGTCTTGCGGGCCGGCTTGCGCTTGGCTGCTGTCTTGCGAGCCGTGCTCTTGCGCGCGACCGACTTTTTCTTCGCCGCGGGCTTGCGCTTGGCGGCCGTCTTGCGGGCCGTCGGCTTGCGCTTGGCGACAGTCTTACGGGCAGTGCTCTTGCGCGCGACCGACTTCTTCTTCGCCGCGGGCTTGCGCTTGGCTGCCGTCTTGCGGGCCGCCGGCTTGCGCTTGGCGACAGTCTTACGGGCCGTGCTCTTGCGCGCGACCGACTTCTTCTTCGCCGCGGGCTTGCGCTTGGCTACCGTCTTGCGTGCCGCCGGCTTGCGCTTGGCGACAGTCTTACGGGCCGTGCTCTTGCGCGCGACCGACTTCTTCTTCGCCGCAGGCTTACGCTTGGCGACGGTCTTGCGAGCCGTCGTCTTGCGGGCTGCGGGCTTACGCTTGGCGACAGTCTTGCGAGCGGTCGTCTTGCGAGCTGCGGGCTTACGCTTGGCGACAGTCTTGCGAGCCGTCGTCTTGCGGGCTGCAGGCTTGCGCTTGGCGACGGTCTTGCGAGCCGTCGTCTTGCGGGCTGCGGGCTTACGCTTGGCGACAGTCTTGCGAGCCGTCGTCTTGCGGGCTGCAGGCTTACGCTTGGCGACGGTCTTGCGAGCCGTCGTCTTGCGGGCTGCGGGCTTACGCTTGGCGACGGTCTTGCGAGCCGTCGTCTTGCGGGCGGTGGATCGGCGGGTGGTCACCGATTTTCTGCTTGGCTTTTTGGTCGTGGCCGGCTTGGTCTTCGCTTTTGTCTTAGCAGCCATTTTCTGGCTCCTCTCGTAGTTCAACGAAACGCCAACCGGAACGACCGGGCGGCAAAAAGGTCCCTACGAGTAACGCTCCATGGTTAACAAAAGGTAACCAACCGCAAATTATTCAAAACAAGGGTTAATTGCCGTTCATAGTCTCAACAACAATTAGACAACATCAATACGTCGTTTGTTGCAGACTGAAAGTTCCTGCGCCCAAACGTTGCCTTCGGCGACGGCTCCTTTCAACCTACGCCATTGACCACGGCGGCGGAGGGTCGTATCCGACAGGGCATGAACCGAGAGAACCGACGCACTGCACGAAAGACCGGCCGGCCACCAACGAATGTGTTGCCCGCCACCGCGCGCGCTATGGGCCGTTCGCTGAGCGCGGCGATAGCCGCCATGCAATCCGGACAACTGCTGGAGGCGGACCGGCAACTGGACCGCGCCGATGCTTTGGTGCCGGGCGACCCGGACGTGCTGCAGTTGCGCGGCGCCTTGGCTTTGCGCCGCCAGCAGTTCGAAGAGGCGGTTCGATTGCTCAGCGAAGCGCTCAAGCTCGATCCCGACCAACCCGCCACCCTCAACAACCTTGCCGAAGCCAATCGCGAGATGGGCCGGCCGTCGGAGGCGCGCGGACAGCTGGAAAAGGCGCTGAAACTGGCGCCCGCAGAACCCCGCCTGCTTTACAATATGGCCAATGTGCTGCGCGACCTGGGCGAACGCACGGCTGCCGCCGAACACTACCGGCAAGCCCTCGCCGCCGAGCCCCGCTTCTTTGAGGCCCGAAACAATCTGGGGTCATTGCTTGCCGAAGTCGGCGCGCTTGCCGAGGCCGAGGCGGCGTTGACCCAGGCAACGCGGCTGCGCCCTCGCGACGAAATGCTGCACGCCAATCTCGCCAATGTTCAGTTGCGCCGCAAGAATTTCACTGATGCGGCATCGACATATCAAACCGCGCTAAAACTGCATCCTGGATTCCAGGACGCACAGGCCGAGCTGGGCCGCGCGCTGCACGGCGCCCGGCGCAGCGATGAGGGTTTGGCGGCGATCGAACAGGCGATAGCGATCGATACACCCCGCCCGATGCCTTACATCCACCGCGGAGTTGTTGAGGCGGAGCTGGGCCGGTTCGATGCGGCCGAGGCGAGCTTTCGTGAGGCCTTGAAGCGCGAATTCGTTCCGCTGGCCTGGGCCCAACTCGCCGACATAAACCGGTTGACCACCAACGGCTCGGATATCGCGGCCATGGAGAAAGGCTTGAGCGATATCCGCGATGCCTCAGGGCGGGTCTACCTCCATTTCGCGCTCGCCAAGGCCCATGACAAGGCCGGCGATTACGATGCTGCCTTCACCCAATACAAGTCAGGCAATGATCTAAAGCGCGAGATCGAGCCTTTTTCTGTCGAGGCAATGATTGCCGGGCGCAAGGCAATCACCGGAACCTTTACCCGCGAATTTTTCGCGGCAAAGGCGGGGCTGGGCGACGACCGCGAAGGCCCGATCTTCATTGTCGGAATGCCCCGCTCCGGCACGACGCTGGCTGAACAGATCTTGGCCAGCCATCCGGATGTCTTCGGCGCCGGCGAGTTGATGTTGATGGGGGAAATCGCGTCCGAACTTGGCGATGTCGAAGGAGTTGAGGCAGAAGAGGTGCAGACACAGGCCGGACGTTATCTGGATCATCAGCGTGCGGTGGGCGCCGATGTTCGTTTCGTGACCGACAAGCTGCCGGGCAACTTCGCCAATCTTGGTTTGATCGCCTTGCTGCTGCCTAAGGCGCGAATCGTTCATTGCCGGCGCGATCCGATGGATACGGCCGTCTCTTGCTATCTCCAGAATTTCGAGACCGGTCAAGCTTTCGCCAGCGACCTTGATCATATCGCGCGCTACACCGAAACCTACCGCATGTTGATGGACCATTGGTCGGCGGTCCTGCCCTTGCCGATCATCGACTTCGACTACGAGGCCGTTATTGCCGAGCCGGAGCCCCGGATCCGCGCGCTGGTCGAGGCCTGCGGTCTTCCCTGGGACGAGCGCTGCCTGGATTTCCATCACACCGAACGCAGCGTCTCCACCGCTAGTAAATGGCAGGCCCGCCAGCCGCTTTTCGCCAGTTCGGTCGGCGCCTGGCGCAGGTTTGAGAAACATCTGCTACCGCTCAAACAGGCTATCGAGGCGATTCAGAATAACGGCGGCGCCGGTAACGGGTGATTTCCCCGCCCCAGCACGCTATTAGAAACCCGGCCTTGATTTTGACGACATTGCGGGATTTCGCCTGCCCATGACGGTTCTGGTCACCGGTGCCGCCGGATTTATCGGCTTTCACGTCTGCCGCGCCCTGCTGGATCGGGGCGAACGTGTCGTCGGCGTCGATGACCTCAACGACTATTACGACGTCGCCCTGAAGGAGGCGCGGCGCGACCAGTTGGACGAAACCACGGACTTCACCTTCGTGCGCGCCGATATTTCGGAACCGGGACGGCTGGCAAAAATCTTCGAAGCCCATGATGGCATCACCCGCGTTGTCAGCCTCGCCGCCCAAGCCGGCGTGCGATACTCGTTGGAGCATCCCGAGCCTTACGTCCGGACCAACGTGGCCGGACACCTGCAGGTGCTCGAGGCCTGCCGGCATGCGCCGAATTTCGAGCATCTCGTCTATGCAAGCTCATCTTCGGTCTACGGCGACAACGAAACGCTGCCATTTTCGGCAGACGACCGCGTCGACCGACCGGTCTCACTTTACGCCGCGACCAAACGCGCGGCGGAACTGATGAGCCGAACCTATGCCCATCTCTATAAGCTGCCGCAGACGGGCTTACGCTTTTTCACGGTCTACGGCCCCTGGGGTCGGCCGGACATGTCGGCTTATATATTCACCAAGGCGATCTTCGCGGGACAACCGATCCACGTATTCAATCGCGGCGATATGCGGCGCGACTTCACTTATATCGACGACATCGTCGCCGGCGTGCTGGCGGCGCTCGACCGGCCGCCCTCGGCCGAAGGTCCCGAAGCGTTGCCGCACCGGCTTTACAATCTCGGCAACAATCGGGCCGAAGCGCTGATGGATTTCATCGCCGCGATTGAGACGGCTTGCGGAATAAAAGCCGAGCTTGCGATGGAAGGGATGCAGCCCGGCGACGTGACGGCGACCTTTGCCGACATCGAGACCAGCCGGCGCGATCTCGGCTTCGAGCCGAAGACCACGATCGCCGAGGGTATTCCAAAGTTCGTTGCCTGGTTCCGCGAGTATCACGGGGTTTGACGGCCGGGCACGCGTTCGCCTCACGCCGGTTTCGCGCATAAGTGAATGAAACAGCGCTTCTGATAGCGCTATCTTTCATGATCGCAAATGCTCTAGGGAGTCCGGCCAATGCGAGCGCTCGCGTTTCTTGCTGTCCTCGCAACCGCCTACGCTGCGCCAGCGCTCGCGGAGAAGAATATCGCCTGTCCCAAATCGCGGGCATTTCTGGAACCCCGGCTTAAAACACAACCCGCCGACGGCGAGTACTACGCCGTTCAGCGCGAAGCGATCAAAATGCCGATCGCCGAAATCCTGCGCCGCATGGGCGGGCCCAAGCGTGCCGTCGCAATCGCCCGCGCCACCCGCGCCCATGCCCGGCAGCAGATCGCCGCCGGTGCGGATGGCAGTGTACGCCGGCACTGGCAGGACACGATCCTGCGCGCCGATGCGTTGCTTGCGATCCTCGACTGCATGGGCCATTTGGGCGACGCAGCGTAAATCCGCGCCCGCCTCGCGAGGTCTCGCTGGGCCTGGCCTGGGCCCCTACGACGCCTTGGCGACCTTGCCGTAGAGAGCCTCCAAATCCGCACCGAAGGTGTCCTTGATGACGTGGCGGCGGATCTTCATGGACGGCGTCAGCATGGCGTTCTCCACCGAGAACGGCTCGCTGACCACGATGAAGCGACGCACCCGCTCGGCCTGGGTCAGATCCTTGTTGACCCGCGCCACCGCTTCGCCGACCAGCGCGTGGAAATCGCTGTCGCCCGCGGCCTCGGCGATGCCGCGCTTCTTTCCATTCGCCTTGGCCCAATCTGTGACGAAGTCCTGTTCGGGCACCAGCAATGCAACCAAATGCGGCCGCTTGTCGCCAAAGACCATCGCCTGACCGATTTCCGGCTGCAGGGTCAGAAAGCCCTCCACGCGCTGCGGGGCGACATTGTCGCCGCCGGAATTCACGATGATGTCCTTCTTTCGGTCGGTGATCTGGATGTGGTTGTCCTCGTCCAGGAAGCCGATATCGCCTGTGTGCAGCCAGCCCTTCTTGATCGCCGCCTTGGTCGAGGCATCGTCGTCCCAGTATCCGTTCATCACCAACTCGCCCTTGACGCAGATCTCTCCGTCCTCGGCGATCTTGACCTCGACCCCCTTTGCAGGCGGCCCGACCGTGTGGATCTTGTAACCCACAGGCGGATTGGCGGAGATCAGCGGCGCCGCCTCGGTCTGCCCGTAACCCTGCAGCAGGCGAACACCCAGCGCCGTGAAGAACAATCCGATGTCGTGATTGAGCGGCGCGCCGCCGGACACAAAAAATTTGAGACGGCCGCCGAAGCGCCCGGCGACCTTCTTGCGCACCAACCGGTCGAGGAGGCCGTTCATGATGCGCTCACCGAAGCTCAGACTGCCCGGATTCTCATAAGCCTTCGCGCCCAGCGCCACCGCACGTTCGAACAGCTTTTTCTTCAGCCCCTTTTGGTTCACCATCGTTCGCTGGATGCGGCCGTGCATGGCTTCATAGAGCCGCGGCACGGCGGTCATGATGGTGGGCTTGACCTCGGCCATGTTCTCCACCAAGCGATCCACGCTTTCCGCATAGTAGATCTGGGCGCCGATCGACAGCGGCATGTAAAGCCCGGCCATATGTTCGTAGGCATGGGACAGCGGCAGGAAGGAGAGAAACACCTCCTTGCCCAGGTCCAGCCATTTCTCCAACAGGTCGTAGGCACCCATACAGTTGGCGAGGATTGCGCCGTGCGACAGCATGACGCCTTTGGGAGCGCCGCCGGTGCCGGAGGTGTGAATGATGATGCAAGTGTCGCCGCGCTTGCATTTCGCGGCCTGGGCGCGCACGTCGTCTTCGGCCTCCGCGCCGGCGGCGAGCACGTCGTCCCAGGCGTGGACCTTAACTTTGGCAATCGATTGAGCGATATCGGGCTCCTCGATCGCGATCACCGTCTTGCAATCCTTGGAGCGGAGGGCCGCGGGCAACACCGATTTGGCCAGTTGGGCACTGGACACAATGGCGAGCATGGCACCGCTGTTGTTTAGGATGTGGACATGGTCGTCGACCGTATTCGTCGTGTAGGCCGGCACCGCGATGGCGCCCGCCGCCATGATCGCCAGCTCAGCGATCGGCCATTCGGGGCGGTTGTCACAGATGAGCGCAACCCGGTGGCCCGGCTTGACGCCGAGGCCCCGCAGCCCGCGTGAAAGCTGGCTGATGCGCGTTTCGACATCCCTCCAGCTTAGCGATGCGTACGGCTTGCCGCGCGTCTTCGACCACATGCAGGGCGCATCGCCCATCGTGTCGGCCGTGTCGAAAAAGAGCGCGCACAGATTAGGCCACGCCTCGTAGGTCTCGGTGCTGATCATTGATGCCGTCCTCCCCCGGTTGGTCGCCGCCGCGGTCTTGGTTGCCGCGTTGCCTGCTGGCGCAGGGGCCGAAGAGTTCCTAATTTGCGTTCTGGACCTCATACGGCCCGCCGGGCCGCCAGCGGAGACGCATAATGACACAAGCGGTTGCAAGCCAGAAGCCAGAGCGCAATACGCAGCTGCCGAGCTGGGACTTGAGCGCGCTTTACACGGCTCCCGATGCGCCTGAGATCGAACGCGACTTGGCCCGCGCCGAGACAGACGCCGCAGCCTTCCGCTCGTGTCATGCCGGAAATCTCCAGGCTCTCGATGGCGCCGCGCTCGGCAAGGCGATGACCGACTACGAGGCAATCAGGGAGCGGCTCGGCGCGCTGACCAGCTACGCTCAGCTCGTCCATGCGAGCGATATGGGCGACCCTGAGATCGGCCGCTTCTACCAGACGATCCAGGAGCGCGTGACTGGAATCGCCGCACAGCTCATCTTCTTCACATTGGAGCTCAATCGGATCGACGACGAGGCGCTGAAAACGCTGCAGACGGATCCCGCACTCGCCGTCTATGCGCCGTGGCTGCGCGACGTGCGCGCGACCAAGCCCCATCAGCTGAGCGACGAGTTGGAACGCCTGCTGCACGAGAAAGACGTGACCGGTCGGCAGGCCTGGACGCGGCTCTTCGACGAGACGATGGCGGCTCTGCGTTTTGGCGTGAACGGCAAGGAGCTGACCAGCGCGGAAGCCCTGCATCGTCTGAGCGACCCCGACACCGCCGTCCGCCGGAGCGCAGCGGAGTCATTGGGCGCGGTCTTTGCCGAAAACCTCCGCCTCTTCGCCCACATCACCAACACCCTCGCCAAGGACAAGGCGATCGTCGACGAATGGCGCGGCTACGAGCGGCCGGTTTCCTCGCGGAACCTCGCCAACCTCGTTGAAGACGAGGTCGTGGATGCGTTGGTGGCGGCAGCCAAAGCGGCTTTCCCGCGGCTATCCCACCGTTACTACGCGATGAAGGCGCGCTGGCTAGGCCAGGCCACGCTGGCGACATGGGACCGCAACGCCCCTCTGCCCGAGGCCGATGAACGCGACTACGCCTGGGGGGAGGCGCGTGCAATCGTGCTCGCCGCCTACGGCGATTTCGCCCCGGAGCTGGCCGAGATCGGCGGGCGTTTCTTCCAGGACGGCTGGATCGACGCGGGCGTGCGGCCCGGCAAGGCGCCTGGCGCCTTCGCGCACCCCACCGTGCCTTCGGCGCATCCTTATCTTCTTCTGAACTACCAGGGCCGGGCGCGCGATGTGATGACGCTCGCCCACGAACTTGGCCACGGTGTTCACCAAATACTCGCCAACGGCCAGGGCTACCTGAAGTCGGAGACACCGTTGACGCTGGCGGAGACAGCCAGTGTGTTCGGCGAGATGCTAACCTTCAAGCGGCTGCTCGGAGAGGCCGAGGACCCAGCCGCGCGAAAGGCGCTCCTCGCCTCCAAGGTCGAGGACATGATCAACACCGTGGTCCGCCAGATCGCCTTTTTCGAGTTCGAACGCCGCGTGCACGATGAGCGCCAGACAGGCGAACTCTTGCCCGAACGGTTATGCGACGTCTGGCTGGACGTACAACGCGAGAGCCTCGGCCCGGCATTCGACTACGACGAGGGATACCGCGTCTTCTGGGCGTACATCCCGCATTTCATTCACGCGCCTTTCTATGTGTACGCGTACGCGTTCGGGGATTGCCTGGTGAACTCGCTCTACGCGGTCTACGAGGACGCTGAAGAAGGGTTTGCGGAGAAGTATCTCGGCATGCTGCGCGCCGGCGGTTCCAAGCGCCACAAGGAATTGCTGGCACCGTTTGGCCTTGATGCCAGCGATCCCGGTTTCTGGGCCAAAGGGCTCTCGGTGATCGAGGGCATGATCGACGAGCTGGAGGCCATGGGGTGAGATTGTACAAGGCTGCGTGACCTTGGCGGATCGTCATTCCCGTGCAAGCGGGAATCCATAGCGCAGCAAGCCAGCACCGTGGCCCCTGGACTCCCGCTTTCGCTGGAATGACGCGGTGGGATACACGGGCGACCGGGATTGGGACTCAAATCAGCGCCAGGTCCAGCGCCTCGTTGGCTCGGATGAGATTGTAGATCTTCGTCTTGCCGATGCCGCGGACCTCTTCGGTGCCGCGCTCCTCGAGCTGGAAATCCTGGCGGACCAGATCGTAGAACACGTCGTCGCAGGCGATCTCCATCGGCCCCGCCTTCTCCTCCATGCGCGAAGCGAGGTTCACGCCTGGACCGAAGATGTCGTAAACGTATTTCTGCACGCCTACGATCGAGCCGATGATTGGACCGGTCGCGATCCCGATCCGGCACTGCCAATTCTGTGGCCGGGTCTTACCGCGCTGGCGTACGTATCGCCGGCACAAGAGAGCAACCTTGGCCACGTTCTGGGCATGGTCGGGCGTCGCCTCCGGGATACCAGACACCGCCATATAGGCATCGCCCATGGTCTTGATCCGCTCGCAGCCGAATTGCTCGGAGATGCGATCGAAGGCGGTGAAAATATCGTTGAGCTCTGAGACCAGCGACATCGGGTCGGTGGCCACGGACATCGACGTAAAGCCGACGAAATCGAGCATCAGCACCGAGGCTTCATCGTAGCGCTGGGGTGTGGTCACGCCGAAGGACTTCAATTCTTCGTAAATCGTCTTGGGCATGATGTTGAGCAGCAGACGCTCGGCGCGCTCTTTTTCACGCCTCAGATCGCGTGCGTTTTTTTCCACCATCTTCGAATAGGACTCGATCATGTATTCGAGTTCCTTGATCTTCGAGACGTTGTGGCACTCAACCATCAACACGTCGCCCTCGGGCAGCGAGTGCCGGGAGAAATGGATCAGCAGCGAGGCCTTGCGCCGCTTGATCTTGATCTCCTGCTCGCGGATGACGACATCCTCGCCCGCGAAATCCTCGTCAGCCGGTACATCGATGATCTGGTCGATGGTGGCGTTCGCCGGCAGTTCGGGAAAAAGATCGAGAAAGCGCCGGTTGTGGAACAAGAGCGCACGCGACTCCGGATCGGCGATCACAAGGCCAACGCCGACCGAATCGAGCAACGCCCGGTTGAAGGCCGAGCGATCGAGAACGGCGCCCGCCGCCTCGGCCTTCTTGGCCGGTACTGCGCCGCCGCTCACGATACGTTCACGACGATGGGCCGGCGCTTGACGATCTCGTACGCCACGCTCTCCACGTCCTCCTCATCGAGGCCGGCCTCCACCAGCGTGGCGCGGAACAGTGACGCCATCTCGTCGAAGGCTTTGTCATCGATCTCCAGATGGTCGTGGAGCTGTTTCAGCATCTCGTCGGTATAGCTCGCCGGGCCGCCCATCAGCGAAGCCACGAACTTGGTTTGATGATCGATCAGGCGCTCCATCTCGATATCCTCGAAGTAATCAGCGAGAATATCGCTATCGAGGACATGATTATAGAAGCGCATCACGATCTTGCTGACCGCGCCGAATCCTCCGTATTTCTCAAATAGGCTTCGTTCCATCCGTCGTCCCGCGGCATCTGACCGCGTGCCATTATTGCGCCAATATCTAGGTGTGTAAGTCCGCGTGCGCCGGAGATTAGCGCTAATGCGGGGATTTTTCCAGCCGCACTGGTCGGGGGCGGCCCCGGTGGTCTTGTGGCTGTCTTGTAGCAGTCCTCTGAGGCGATCGGGCTTGTAACTGTTATGCTTACGCAACGGGACGTAGGAGCATCCATGCCGGACGATACCGAAACCAATTCGATCGGCGGCCGCGTAATACGCTATGCGCGCGTCGGCCGGGCGGTCGGCGGACTGGCGGCGCGGGTGGCCGGCGAGCGATATCTTGGCCTCAAGATCGACCGCGGTAAACACGCCAGCGAGTTGAAACAGGCACTTGGTGGCCTCAAAGGGCCGCTGATGAAGGTCGCCCAGATCATGTCGACCATCCCCGACGTGCTGCCGAGCGAATACGCAACGGAGCTCTCTGAGCTGCAGTCGAACGCCCCACCGATGGGCTGGCCCTTCGTCAAGCGGCGCATGCGCAGCGAATTGGGCGAAGGCTGGCAGGCGAAGTTCGCCTCCTTTGAGCGCACCGCAGCGGCGGCGGCCTCGCTCGGCCAAGTGCATCGCGCCACCGGCCATGACGGCGGCGATCTTGCCTGCAAGCTGCAATATCCGGATATGGCCTCGGTGGTCGAGGCCGATTTGCGCCAGCTCCGCGTCGTTTTCGGGCTCTATGAGCGCTACGACAAGGCAATCTCGACCAAGCACATACACGAAGAACTGTCGGCGCGGTTGCGCGAGGAGCTCGATTACGTCCGAGAGGCCAAGCACATGGCGCTTTACGGCGCCATGCTGAAGAACGAAACCGGCGTCCATGTGCCGGAACAACAACCGGAACTCTCCAGCGGGCGATTGCTGACCATGACCTGGCTCGGCGGCACGCCGCTGACCCAATTCACCGATGCGCCCGCCGAGCAGCGCAACGCCGTCGCCTTCAATATGTTCCGTGCCTGGTACGTGCCGTTCTATGAATACGGCATCATCCATGGCGACCCGCATCTGGGGAACTACACGGCGCGCGACGACAATTCGATCAACCTGCTCGACTTCGGCTGCATCCGGGTCTTTCCGCCGTCCTTCGTGGAAGGTGTGATCGATCTTTACAAAGCCCTGCGCGACGGCGACCGCGATCTTGCCATCCACGCCTACGAGACTTGGGGCTTCCAGAATCTCTCCGACGAGATGGTCGACGTTCTCCATTTGTGGGCGGAATTTGTCTACGCACCGTTGCTGGAGAACCGCAAACGAAAGATCCAGGAGGACGAGACCGGCGTGGTCTACGGCGCCCGCGTGGCAGAGAAGGTCCATGCCGAGCTCAGGCGCCTGGGCGGCGTGGCGCCACCGCGCGAATTCGTGCTGATGGACCGGGCCGCGATCGGCCTCGGCTCGGTGTTCCTGCGCCTAAATGCGGAGATCAACTGGTACGAGCTCTTCCACGACCTGATCGGCGGCTTCGACGTCAAGGCATTGGCCAAGCGCCAGGCCGCGTCGCTGAAGAAGGCGGGCGTACCGGCGGCGGATTAGCGCGTTGCCCGCACGAAATCCACACAGACGGGCCGGCCGCCCGGCCGCTCCACTGACCGACTTGGTTCAACAGGCCGACTTAGTTCAACAAGCCGACTTATAGGTGCTTGCGGCGTTTGTTCAGATGGTACGTCAGTGCCAGGGCAATGCAGTGGCGCAGGGCCTCTTCCGGGATCGTAGCGCCGCCGTCGAAGACGATCGCGCGATTACCCTCGAAAGCGAGATCATTGCGATAGAGCTCCCGGAAGGTGTCGACCAGCGTGGTCTGGCAGTTGAAGAACATGGCATAGCGGCCGTCGCCCGATTTGAGCTTGTCGATGCGGATCGTGCTCCCGCTGCCGGTCTCGGGGGTGAGGTAGCTCGGCTGTCCCCATTTCAGGGTTTCCTGCACCGAGCCGACGCCTTGGGTGTTCGCCGCGGTCTCCAGGATCAGGCGACGCAGTTCCAGAAGACGGGATTTGAGGCCCGTGGAATAAGCCTCGAAGACGGCGGCGACCGCCGGATCATCGATTTCGTCCGAGAGCCGGTCGCGCCCCAATGCAGTGGTTCTGCCCATTTTATTCGCCTATCGCCCAGGCTTCACGCGGCTTTCGCCGTGCCCCAGACATTGAACGCGGAGAACCTGAAGAATTTCGGGCCGGGCAGATACATAGTATCCATCTCCTCGATGGCAAAGCCCCCTTCTTTGATCAACGCAGGGATGTCGCGATTGACATTGCAGCCGCCTGATACCCGTCGCCAGATCGGATTGAGGCGGTCCTGCCGGCGCCGGACCGTCTCATCGGGTGCACGCCCGTGCTCGCAGAATATCATGCGGCCACCCGGCTTCAGGACACGCCGCATGCCGTGAAGCGCCTCGATCACGCCGGGGATCGTACATAATGTGTAGGTGATGAGGACGGTGTCGACGCTGGCATCCTCCAACGGGATACGCTCGCCGTCCAGCGCCAGCGTCTCGACGGTGAGGGGGGCGGCTTCGATACGCGCCGCGGCACGCTTGCGCATTGCCGCCGAGGGCTCGAGCGCAAAGAGATGCGTCACCTTCTCGCGGTCGTAGAAGGGAATGTTGAGCCCAGAACCGAAGCCGATCTCCAGCACCCGGCCCTCGGCCAGCGGCACCACCTTCTTGCGCTGGTAGCGAACCGGCTTGGTGCCGCAGGCCAGGTCGATCATCGGCGCGACGACGAAACGTTCGTATAGTCCCATTGCGCCCGAGCTCCTTTCTTGCCGGGTCGGCGGCCCCAGTTCAGCGGCCCAAATCAGCGGCAGGCTCCCTCGCCTCTGCGAAGCAGTATATACCCCCCGGTCCAAGAACGCCGCGATCCCGAAGCAAAAGGGCTAAACCGGTCGCGCGAACGCCAGCGCCAGGACACAGTGAGCATTTGAGCCTTGTCGAGCGCCGCCCGCCAAGCAAGCCCTGTCGCATTGATCAAGAGCCGCGGCGCTTCGGAAGATTGCCTCGGGCGCCCTGGTTTCACCCGCCAGATGAAAAGGCAGCGGGCGCGGCTCGGTGACAAGGGGCGCACGATCCGTCGAACGCCGGCCACCGTCACAGCGGAACCGGGCAATGCCGCGACCAGATTGCCCCCGAGGCTGATGTCGTCCGTGATGATCGCGGCGTCCTTTACCCCCAGCGCGCCGAGCCGCATGGCCATCCGGTCATAAGGCTGCAGGTCGGAGCACTTGCCGCTGCAATAAGGGCTGAGGTCGAGGACGCGCACCAACACCTGCACGATTAGAACGGCCGCGATGCCTAGCCAAGCGCGCCGCAGTCGGGCCAGTTCTGGCGCATATCGCCGGGCCACACCGGTCATCACGAACGGCAGCGGCAGAAGGAAGGCGAGCAAGTGGCGCCCAGAGACCCGATCCACGATGTCGAACAGCACGCCGGCGACAAGGATCAAGAGGCCAACCAGCAACATCGCCGATAGGACGCGCCGCGCGCCTTCGTCGCCGGCCGCCTCTGAACCGGCAGACAATATTGGTTTTCGGCCAATACGCGCCACCGCCACGGCCCAGCCAGCCGCCAGCACCGGCACCGCCACGAACGCCACTAGCGCGCCGGCCAACTGGGGCAGAGCGGCAAAGCCCGTTTCAGCCCCGCCGGGCCTAGCCACCGACGCGGTCTTGAATCGGAAGATCTCCGCCAAGGCCGCCCAGCGATCGATTCCCGCCAGAGCCACCGGCAAAAAAACCGCGAGAAGCGCCAAGAGCGAGAGCGCAATTCGCCAGTCCGCCAACGCGCGCCGGCCCTCGCGCACCATGACCGCGCCGACCAGAAGCGTAACGACGAAAAAGGCGAAGTTGAACTTCGATAACAGCCCGGCGCCAAGCGCCAGACCGAGCAGAACGTAGTCGCGCGTTTGCCTCTCGCGCAGGATCGCCATGAATGTGAGCAGCGCCAGCAGCGCGCAGAGCACCAGTAGCAGCGAGTGGGTGCGGGCGAACTGAAACCGGTAGACCTGGTGGAGTGTCAGCAGCAGTCCCGCCGCAAACGCTCCGTCGAGCGCGCCACCGAAAATCCGGCGTCCCAGCCCAAAGGCGGCGAGCAGGATGGCGAAGAGCAGCGCGTGGTTGAGCACCAGTACCGTCGCCACGCTTGGCCCAAAGAGACGAGAGACCCCATGCAGGATCCACGTGTAGAGCGGCGGGTTGGCGGCCTCGTAGACCCAACGCAGCGCCTGGGCGTTGTAGATTTCCTTGGCATAGTCGTAATGAGCGGCGCTGACCGTGGCGAGCTTGAGCGCGAGGTAAGCGAGGCAAAAGGCCGCGAATCCCGTCACAACGATGCGCGTAATCCTGGATTCGTCCATTCGCGCCTGGCTCAAGGATCAGACCGAAGCGTGTGTGCGAAGCGGTATCGCGCGACCGCCTTCGCCCTTCGACAGGCTCAGGGTAAGGGCGGATTGACAGTCCCGCTGAAGGATGCGGTTCGGTGTGCCGTAGCAAACGCACATAGACGAAATCAACTCGACCCCCTCATCCTGAGCCCGTCGAAGGATGAGGCTAGCAGCTCCATCGCCGGAGTAATGTCACACAATCAACCCCGCCTTCGCCATGCCGTCGGTCAGATAGTCGGCATCCTCCTGGTGCTGGAACGGATTGACATGCAGCACCCACGCCACCGGTTCGTGCGGTTCCGGTTCGCGGCCGAAGGTGATCTTCTTCTTGAACTCTTCAAGGAACAGCGCCGCGCATTCGCGCGCCTGCTCCAGCATGCCGGCATGGGCGAAGCCCGAAGCCATTAGCGCCGGCTGGTCGACATAGGCCATAGGAGCAGCGCCGGCGGTTTCCAATGCCTCGTTCAGGCGGCGGGCGAAAAACTGTGCGAAAGCCAGCGAACCGACATACCAGTCGGGATGGTATGGATTGAGCCGGATGGCCCTTTGCGTCAGTGCCACCCCCTCTTCCGCACGGCCGATGTAAGCCCACGACAGACCAATCAGCGCCATCACCTCAGTGTCGTTCGGATTGAGGGCCAGCGCCTTTTCCATATGGCGCTCGGCCTCAGCGAATTGGCGGCGATAGAGCAGGATCTTGCCGAGAATTGCATGGGCCATGGGATCGCCATCGTCGAGCTCGATCGCCCGGCGGGCGGTCTCGTAGGCCGCCTTTTCCTTCTCGTCCCAGCGTTCCCAGGCTTGGCAGCTCCACTCGTTGAAGTGGCTCATCGAGAGCCCGACATAGGCGCGGGCGTAGTGCGGGTCGATGGCCAGGGTCTGCTCGAAGAGCGCGCGCGCCTGATCGTCGGCTTCCACCGTGCCGAGGCGCAGTAGGTCCTGGCCGCGTAGCCAGAGGTCGTAAGCCTTGAGGCTCTCATTCGGGGCGTGGCGCGCGCGCGCCAGCACGGCATCGTCGATCCGGATCGCCAGTGCGCCAACAACATGTTCGGTGATGTCGTCCTGGACTTCGAAGACCTGGGCGCGGGCCACGTCATAGCGCTCAGTCCAGAGCTGGCGGGCGCTGCCGGTATCGACCAATTGGGCGGTTACGCGCAGCGTTTCGCCTCCACCGCGTACGCTTCCCTCAAGCACATAGCCGACCGCCAATTCCTTGGCGATATCGGTGATAGGTTCGGACTTTTCCGCATAGGCGAACGAGGAATTTCGTGCGATCACATCGAGTGAGGGAAAGCGCGAAAGTTGGGTGATGATGTCCTCAGCGAGGCCTTCCGCGAAATAGGCCTGGTCGGCATCGCCGGAGAGATTGGCGAAGGGAAGCACCGCGATGGCGGGCTTGGCGCCGCCAGGCGCGGACGACGTCGAGACGGCGGCCCGCGTAGCCGATCTATCGCCCAAGCCAGATTTGGCGTCAATTTCGGTGCAGTCACCCCCGACCAGCGCCTGATAGAGCGTTTCGGTCTCCGGCTCCGGCGCCACTTGCAGCTCGCGTTCCAGGGCAGCCTTGCAGCGCCGGTACTGCTTGACGACGGCGCTGCGGCCGCCGGCAGCGGCGTGCAGGCTCATCATCGCGCGGTGCGCGGCCTCCACGGTCGGATCGAGCACCAGGAGGCGTTCGCCTAGCGCCAGGCCGGGTTCGGTCGCTCCCGCCGCGGCATGGTGGTCGAGAAGGCGCCGCATGGCCTCAAGGGCGCGCTCGCGGTATTGCACGCGCTCGCCCACCAGCCAGTCCTCGAATGCCTCCTCCGCCAGGGCGAAACCGTCAAGCAGGTCGCCAGCGTAGAATGCGGCTGCGCGGGACATCGCCTCAGCGGATTGATCTGCCGTTACCTCGGCAGCAGCCTCGCCGAGCGCCGCGTCGAACAGGGCTGCGTCGACCGTGACGCCGTCGGGGTCGAGATGCACGGTATCGCCGTCGCTGACAACCCCCAGACCCCCCGCCGGTGCAAGGGCCTTGCGCAACGTCGTCAGCGTCTGGCGCAGGCTGCCGCGCGCCTGGGCCTCGCCGCTGCGTCCCCACAGCATGCCGGCGAGCCGCTCGCGCCGCCTGGCCACGCCCGGCTTCAAGGCCAGGAAGGCCAGCAGCGCCTCGGCCTTGCGCGTCGGCAGGGCCAGCGCCGCACCATTGGCGCGCACCGCAAATCCGCCCAGCAATCTGATATCGAGCGCCATCACCCGCTCCGTCGTCGTCCCGCGCGAAACATAGCGAACAGCGGCCCAAGTATAGCGCGCCGGCGGGCAAAATCATTCCCCATCGCTCGCTTGGGTCGCAAACCGGGCACATGTCTTATGGCCAAAACAATCGGATAGCATTCGTCAAATTGTGCAAACATTGTTGGAAATTTCACCAAGTTATGTTTTGTTAAAGTCAAGATATTTTCTGTTTTCTTCTAATGAAAACATAATAAAAACAACATCACATTGATTTTTTACTTAACCCGAGTTTAAACGGACCTGTAGCATTGCATGGGCTCACATAACGAAGCCGCACGTGGCGGAGCCACGGATCGGAGAGCTCATGTCGTTCGAGAAGATTTTCATGCTGGTGCCGAATCCGGCGATCTCGGGGATGATTTGGTTCGTCATCCTGTCGGTGTTCTTCTACATGGCGCGGTTGCCCGCGCACCGCATGACGCTGACTTTGACGGCCGCGATCTACCGTGGCTTCCGGGTCGCGGCCAAATCGATATTGCGGGCCGAGCGCAGTTTCTCGCTGCGCAACCGCGAGGTCATGTTCGCCCACGGCCGCGAACAGCGCGAGCGCGAGATCGGGCGTGAGTTCGAACGGATCGACGCCGCGGTGCGCCGCGAGTTGGCTGACGTGCCGGCGCTCAGCCGCCAGGTCAACGAGCAGATCACCCGCGTCGGCGAGGATCATTCCCAAAGCGGCGAAGTTCCGCCCTCGCCTCCGGGCTGGATCGACGCGGTCAAGGCCGTGGGCAAGATCGATTCCAAGGGCGAGCCCATGGTCGCCAAGATCCTGGAGGTGATCCACGGATCGCTGGTCAAGGCCCAGGCGAGCGCGACGGAGGAATTCCGCAAGGCGACCCAGGCACGCCACAAGCACCTGAGCGCCCTGATGCCGCGGATCCGCAGGCTCGACCGCACGCTGGGCAAGGTCGATGCGAACGTCAACACGCTGCTCGACAAATCCAAGCTCATCGAGCGCCACATGGGCCAATACGAAGGCATCCTGAAGGAGACCGACCAGGCGGCGCGGGCGCTGGCCACATCGGCTTTCACCTATTTCGCCATCGCCGCCCTGGTGCTGACGATTGCCGTTTTCGGAGCGGGTATCAACTTCCGGCTGATCGCGCGGCCTATGGCGGAAATGGTCGGCGGTAACGTCATGGTCGGCGGCCTCAGGGTCTCCGAAGTCGGTGCGCTGGTGATCATTCTGCTCGAGGTCTTCATGGGCGTGTTCCTCATGGAGGCCTTGCGCATCACCAACTTGTTCCCGGTGATCGGCTCGCTGAAGGATTCCATGCGGATCAAGCTCGCCTATGCCTGCTTCTTTCTGCTGGCCATGTTCGCATGCATCGAGGCCGGCCTGGCCCTGATGCGCGAAATCCTGGTGCGCGACGAGCAGGCGACAAACGCATTCCTGCGCGGCGAGACCGCGGCTGCGATCGCCGCCAGCAAGGACACATTCCGTTGGATGACGACCGCGGCGCAGATGGGGCTCGGCTTCTTCCTGCCCTTCGTGCTGGCCGTCGTCGCCATACCGTTGGAGACGTTCATGCATACCGGCCGGGTCGTCTTTGGTGGCGTCGTCGCCGCCGGGATGCGCGCCACGGCCGCCATTCTTCGGATACTTGGCACTGTCGTACGCGCGCTCGGCACCATGCTGGTTCACCTCTACGACATGGTGGCGGCGCCGTTCCTGACGCTGGAATGGCTCATTCTGCGCCGCCGCCGGGGCGACGGCGATACGGACGGACACGCCCGGTCGCTGAGCAAGAATTTGGGCGAGCACTTCAAGAAGGAGGCCGCATAATGACCAAGCGACTGACGATGACGCTGGCCGCGCTGACGCTGCTCCTCAGCAGCACCGGCTGCGGCGACACCCCGACCGGGGCCCGCGGCGTCTACATGCTGCTCGACACTTCCGGCACCTATTCACTGGAGTTGAAGAAAGCGCAGCAGATCATTTCCGCCGTGCTGACCCGGCTCGGCCCGGGCGACAGTTTCGCGGTAGCGCGGATCGACACCGGCAGCTTCAGCGAAAAGGACATCATCGCGCGGGTCACGATCGACGACCGGCCGAGCGTGTCCAACCGCCAGAAGCGGGTCTTCCTGGCGCGCATTAAGCGTTTCGTTCAGGGCCTGAAGCCCGCCGCCTATACCGACATCACCGGCGGCATCCTGCAGGCGTCGGAATTCCTCGACGAGAAGGGCGCGAAGCGCAAGGTCATCGTCATCTACTCCGACCTCAAGGAGGAGCTGGCCAATGGCTATGTGCGCAAGAACCTGAAGTTCAAGCTAGACGGCTACCGTGTCGTCGCCCTCAACGTCACCAAGCTGCGCACCGACAACGTCGACCCGCGGCAGTATATGGGGCGGCTGAAGACCTGGCAGGCCAGGGTGCGCGACGGCGGCGGCGACTGGCAGGTCATCAACAATCTGGAGAACCTGCAGGAGCTGCTGCCGAACTGAGCGGCAGCGCCTTGCGTTGGAAGACGAATGCGGTCACGGTCCCGCACGGACCTGGGATTTGCCCTAGTTGGGGCAATCCCGGGCGCCACTTTGATCACCTGCGAGACGGGAGTACCGCGTGACCTACCGATTGGCCCTGGCGTTATTGATCTTGTGGAACGGCACCGCCGTGGCGGTTCTGCCGCCAAGCGCGTATGAGCGGCAACGCGATGCCGCACCGTTCCATGTCGCGATGACGATCGAGAAGGTCAGCGCGCCAGCCGCCAGCCGCGGCACCTGCCAGGTCAGCGGCCCAATCACCGCGCTCTACCGGAACCGGGGCCGGCGGCTCAAAGTCGGTCAGCGCATCACCGTGTACCTCGCCTGCAACCGGCGCGGCGCACAAAGGCGGGTGGGGCCGTCACTGGGGTTCAACTTGCGGCAACTTCGACTTGGCCGGACGCTGCGCGCGTATCTGAACAGGCGGTTCGGCGTCGCCGCCCATGGGTCGGGTTCGAAAATCACCGACAACTGAGCAGCCCTGGACACAAGCTAGGTGTGCTCAAAGAGCCGACTATCCGCGCCGCCAAACCACCGGGAAAAGATCGCAATCCATGGGATCTCCCACGGCCAGGCCGGGATCGCGGATGGGCTTGGACATGCCCTTGCGCTCGACGTAGTGGGCGTCGTCGCCGGTCCAGCGAGAGGCGAGCGCCCGGCGGCGGCGGGAACTGTTGTTGCCCGGCGCCCCATGCAGCGTGAGCGCGTGATGGACGATGCAGTCACCGGGCTCCACGTCGAAGGAGATGATGTCGTACGCGTCCCGGTTCGCATCGACGTCCGGGATCGCGTCCAGCGCCTCGTCCCTGAAAAGATCGCGGCCTAGAAAATCCTGCGCCTGATAGCGATTGCGCCAGCGATGGGAGCCCTTGACGTACTCCACGGCGCCGCTTTCCCGGCTGACGCTGTCCATCGGTAGCCAGACCGACAACACATCCCAACCGTCGACGCACCAGTAAGTCAAATCATGATGCCACGGCGTCGGCGCCGAACTGCCGGGTTCCTTCACCAGCAGATGGTCGTAGAAAAAGTTGACTTTCGAAGCGGCCATAAGCGCGCCAGCGATTTGCGCGGCCGGAGACCGAAGCACGAAGTCCCGGAAGGTCTCGTTAAAGGTCCAGACGTAGAGATCGCCGAAAAAGGTGCCGCGATCGCCATCCGTGCCATACCGGGCGCCGAACGGTCCCGGTTCTGCGATCACCTCCTCCGTCGCCATCCGAAGACGCTCGATCCACACGGGATCGAAGACATTGCGCAGGCAGACCACGCCGTCGCGCTGATAAGTTGCGACCTCATCCTCCGAGATCGAGCGCGCAAGTTCACTTTCCGCATGAACGGAGACTGGGACCCGGTCCGCAGCAGCAATCCCCGTTTCGATGGCACCGTCCGGCATGTCAGCCTCCAGAATTCAATAGCTCTATTGAATATTCTATAAGTCTATTGAATTCTGTCAACCAACTTATTTGGGCCCATTGCCGAGGCGATGGTCGACTGGATTGCCCAGCAAGTTTTGCCCTTGCACGGCATTTTTGACGCGTTTTTGACGGCAAGATCACATCGCCATCACGGTCGCTCACTATGGTCCCTCGCATCGGACGCGGCATGCCGCCCGTCCGCATCCCCAAGGGAGGACGTCAACGATGCCGATCAAGGACGCATACGGGGTCGAGCATTCGACCGATAACGGAAAATCGATCGAACGCTATGAGGAGGCCGTGGGTTTGCTGCTCGGCTTCTTCAACGACCCGCTGGAAACCATCGACGCGGCGCTCGCCGAAGACCCGGACTTCGTGATGGGCCATTGTTTCAAAGCAGGGCTGCTCACGACCTTCGCGGAGAAGTCGGTCGAGGCCGACCTCATGGCCTCCATCGCGGCCGCCGAGGCGCTCGCCGGTAGGGCCAACGAGCGCGAGCGCGCCCACATGGCCGCCGCGCGCGCCTGGGCCGAAGGCGACTTCACACGCTCCGGCAAGCTCTACGGCGAGATCGCACTGACTTGGCCGCGCGATATCTTCGCGGTGCAGATATCCCATATCGGTTGCTTCTATCTCGGTCAGTCGCGCTGGCTGCGCGACCGCATGGCGCAGGTGCTGCCATCCTGGAACGAAAGCGATCCAGGCTACGGCTACCTCCTCGGCATGCACGCTTTCGGCCTGGAGGAAATGAACGAATTCGCACGCGCCGAAGCGTCGGGCCGCAAGGCGGTCGAGATTTTCCAGGGCGACGCCTGGGCAATCCACGCCGTCGCCCATGCAATGGAGATGCAAGGCCGCGCCGATGACGGCATCGCCTGGATGGAAACCCAGGCGGAGAACTGGTCGCCCAACAACTTCTTCGCCTTCCACAACTGGTGGCACACCGCGCTCTACCATCTCGAAGGGGGCAATCACGCCCGCGTGCTGGAAATCTACGATACCGGCGTACGGGCGGCACCCAGCGAAGCGGGACTGGAACTGGTCGACGCGTCGGCGCTCCTGTGGCGGCTGCATTTGGAAGGCGTCGATGTGGACGAACGCTGGACCGAGGTGGTGGAGAATTGGCGCGGTCCTTCGGGCGATGGCTATTACGCCTTCAACGACTTCCACGCGACGCTCGGCTTGGTCGCAACCGGCCGCGACGCCGAGGCTGAAGCCATCGTCGCATCCCTGGAAACGGCCGCAGGCGGCGACGGGACTAACGCCATGATGGCACGCAAAGTCGGCCTGCCGGCGTCGAGGGCGATCCTCGCCTTCGGCCGCGGCGACTACGCGGAAACCGTGGAACGGCTGGCCGATCTGCGCCTGGTCGCGAACCGCTTCGGCGGCTCCAACGCCCAGCGCGATCTGATCGATTGGACCCTCGTCGAGGCCGCGATCCGGGCCGGCGATGGGCCTCGCGCACGCGCCTTCGTCAACGAGCGCCTCGACCGCAAGCCGGAGAGTCCGACGGTGCGGGTGCATGCCAAACGCGCCGCCGCGATCGGCACGGTGTCCGCAATAGCAGCAGAGTAGCGGACGAGCGACCGTCCGTTGTAAGTGAGGCACGGGGCCGGCGACTGCCGGCCCCGCCGCCCATCAGGAGAGCCGATCCCATGACCGCACCAAGCACGGCAAAGCCAGACACCGCAGTCCACTTTCGGCCCGCCGCCCGCGACGATGCTCGTACGATCGCCGAGCTTTACAGCATCGCCTCCGACGGGGTGTCGGACTACATCTGGAGCCAGCTCGCCGAGCCGGGCGAAGAACTGCTGGACGTCGGCGCCAAACGCTATGCCCGCGAGAACACCGCATTCTCATACCAAAACTGCGAAATGGCCGAATTCGATGGCACCGTGGCCGGCATGCTGCTCGGTTACCGCGTGCCCCCGGCCGATCCCAATGACGAGCCGGTCAGCGATCCGATTTTGAAGGGGCTGAGCGAGCTTGAAATCCCCGATAGCTACTACATTGCCGGCATCGCCATGTGGCCGGATCGGCGCTCGGCCGGGATCGGCTCGGCGCTGATGGCACGGGCCCATGAACGCGCTCGGACCGATGGCATGACGCAAGCCAGCCTGATCGCCTTCGAGCGCAACGATGCCGCCGTGCGACTCTATGAACGCCTCGGTTACGGGATCGTCGACCGGCGTCCCTTGGTGCCGCATCCCTTGATCCATTACACCGACGGCGACGCGTTGCTGATGGCGATCGATCTGTAGTCGCATATCCACCGACCCGGATCCGGGCTATCGCTCGAAGATGCCGATCCACTTGGAGATCTCCGCGACGGTCTTGCGCCCGACACCGTAAAATCCATGGGCGGACAGGCCCCCGCAGGGCTGCGAGACTGCCGGCTTGCCGCCTTCTATGAAACGGATCTCGCGGACGGTCGCGCCCATGAGCCGGGCGAAGAGCCGCCCGGACCCCGACGGCGGCGACGCCGGGCATTTGTCCTGCTTGTGGTGCACAACCAGGACCGGCTTGGAGACTTCCCGGATCGGCGCGTCGAAGACCGTCGCTGACCGCCGCCTGCCGGGCCGCGTGATAGCCGCAATGAGAACGACACCGGCAATCTCCGGCACCCGGGCACCAGCCGCGGCGGCCGAAATCGCACCGCGGCCCGACCCGATCAGCCAGACCGGGACCGGGAATCGCCTTCGCAGGCGCCTGGCGAGTAAACTGATATCGGCCATATGGCCTGCGCTTGTGCGCCAGCCGACGAGGCCGCCGCGTCCGCGGTCGCTCGGCGCATCGGGGATAGCGACGACGAACCCGGCCACGGCAAAGAAATGGCGGGCGCGAATGAGAATATTGTTCGACGCCGGGTGTTGTCCTTGAGCCGGTTTTAGCCGGCCGCTGCCGCCGACCAAGAGTACCGCAATGCCCCGCACCGGCCCCGGCGGCAAAACGACCAGCGTTGGCAATGCACCACCACGCGCGGTTGCAAAGCGCTCAACGCGCTCCTGGGCGAAGAGCGGCGATGCCGCAAGAACTGAAAACCCGACCAAGATGCCCGCTAGCCAACCCCAGCGCATCGGATGCCCTCCACCATGGTGGCCGTTTCCTGCCAACGAGACTACACCCGCCGCGGCCAATCTCCGAACCGACCACGCCCGGATTGGGCGGTTCGCCGGACAGCCGGGACGCACGCATCCGTGACACCCGGTCGCATGAAACGAACGGCTTCGCCCCCTTCACAAATCGCGTCCGCTTCGGCATAGTCCGCCGCGGAGCATACCGCGCCGGCCAACAGGGGGGACGGCGTTCCAACGGGGACACCCAAGCACCTATGAAGCTCGCCATACCGAAGGAACGGCACCCAGGCGAAAACCGGGTTGCCGCCTCAGCCGATACCGTCAAAAAACTGGTTGGATTGGGATTTCAGGTCGCCGTCGAAAAGGGCGCGGGCATTGAATCCGCCGTTTCCGATGCCGCTTACAAAGACGCCGGCGCGAGCATCGCCGCCAGCGGCGCCGCGGTACTGAAGGGCGCCGATGTCGTCTTCAAGGTCCAGCGCCCGACCGCCGCCGAGATCAAGGCCATGAAAAAGGGCGCGATGGTGGTCGCCATCATGGCGCCGCATAACGACCCGGCGACGGTCACCGCATGTGCGCGCGCGGGGCTGACGACGGTGGCGATGGAACTGATGCCGCGCATCACCCGCGCTCAGTCGATGGATGTCTTATCCTCGCAATCGAACCTCGCTGGTTACCGCGCGGTGATCGACGCCGCGGCAAGCTTCGCTCGTGCCTTCCCGATGATGATGACGGCCGCCGGCACGGTCGCTCCGGCCAAGGCATTCGTGATGGGCGCCGGCGTGGCCGGACTGCAGGCGATCGCGACCGCCAAGCGGCTTGGAGCGATTGTTTCGGCGACCGATGTACGACGCGCCGCGGCCGAACAGGTCCAAAGCCTCGGCGGCAAGTTCATCATGGTCGAGACCGAAGCAGATATGGAAACCGAGGGCGGCTACGCCCGCGAGCTCACCGCCGACGACCAGGCCAAGCAGGCGGCGCTCGTCGCCGAGCACATCAAGGGCCAGGACATCGTCATCACAACGGCGCTGATCCCGGGCCGCCCGGCGCCGCGCTTGATCAGCAAGGCCATGGTGCAGTCGATGAAGCCGGGCTCGGTCCTGGTCGACCTCGCCGTTGAGCAAGGCGGCAATGTCGAAGGCGCCAAGGCCGACGAGACCGTCGATGTCGGCGGCGTCAAGATCATTGGCTTTTCCAACATGGCCGGCCGTGTGTCCGTCGATGCCAGCGCGCTCTACTCCCGCAATTTGCTGAACTTCATTCAGCCGCTGGTCGATGGCGAAGCGTCGCCGATGCGGCTCAAGCTCGACTGGGACGATGAGATCCTGAAGGCGGTCGTGCTGACCCGCCACGGTGATGTCGTCTATGCCGACCTGCCCAAGCCGCCGGCAGCGAAGAAGGCACCGACGAAGAAATCATCGGCCAAGAAAGCGCCTGCAAAAAAAGCTCCGGCAGCCAAGAAGGCCCCGGCCCAGGATTCAGACAAGTGAGGCCGGCCCATGGACGCTAATCCCATTGTGCAAACCGCCGCCGAACAAGGCCGTGCAGCGATAGATACCGTCATTGTGATGAAGGACGCGGCGCCGCTCGACCCGCTGGTGATCGGGCTCACGGTCTTCGTGCTGGCCGTCTTCGTCGGCTATTACGTGGTCTGGAAAGTCACCCCGGCGCTGCACTCGCCGCTGATGTCGGTGACCAATGCGGTGTCCAGCGTGATCATCGTTGGCGCGCTGATCGCCGCCGGCCCGCTGGAGGTCAACTTCTCCAAGGTGATGGGCTTCGTCGCAATCCTGCTGGCTTCGATCAACATCTTCGGCGGCTTCATCGTCACGCAGCGCATGCTGCAGATGTTCAAGAAGAAACCGAAGAAGTAGCGGGCGCGCATAGATATGACCCCCAACCTCACCGCCCTGCTCTACCTCGTCGCCTCGATCTGCTTCATCATGGCGCTCCGCGGGCTGTCGTCGCCCGACACATCGCGCGGCGGCAATCTCTACGGCATCGTCGGCATGGTGATCGCGATCGCCACCACGGTCCTGCAGGACAACGTGCTCTCGTATGGCTGGATCGCAGCGGCAATCCTGATTGGTGGCGCCATCGGCACGTTCATCGCGCTCAAGATCGAGATGACCGCGCTGCCCCAGCTGGTTGCCGCCTTCCACAGCTTGGTGGGCCTGGCGGCAGTGTTCGTGGCCGCGGCCGCGTATCACAATCCCGAAGCATACGGCCTCGTCGGGGCCGATGGGGCAATCAAGTCGGCGAGCCTGATCGAGATGTCGATCGGCAGCGCCATCGGCGCGATCACCTTTACAGGGTCCGTGATTGCCTTCGGCAAGCTACAGGGTTTGATCACAGGCTCGCCGCTGGTTTTCCCGGGCCAGCACCCCCTCAACGCGCTGCTCGGCATCGCCATGGTCGCGGTGACAGTGCTCTTTGTCATCGATCCGGCACCGCAGTGGTTCTGGCTCCTGACCGCGATCGCGCTGCTGCTTGGTTTCCTCCTGATCCTACCGATCGGCGGCGCCGACATGCCGGTCGTGATCTCGATGCTGAACAGTTACTCCGGCTGGGCGGCCTGCGGTATCGGCTTCACCCTGCAGAACAACCTGCTAATCATCACCGGCGCGCTGGTCGGATCGTCGGGCGCCATCCTCTCCTACATCATGTGCAAGGGGATGAACCGGTCGATCGTCAACGTCATACTCGGCGGTTTCGGCACCGAGGGCGGTGCGGCGCCGACGGGCGCGGGCGACAAGTCGGCCAAAGCGGGCAGCGCCGACGACGCCGCCTTCATCATGAAGAACGCCTCCAAGGTCATCGTGGTGCCGGGCTACGGCATGGCTGTCGCGCAGGCCCAGCACGCGCTGCGGGAGATGGCCGATATGCTGAAGGCCGAGGGGATCGAGGTCACCTATGCGATCCATCCGGTGGCGGGCCGCATGCCTGGGCACATGAATGTGCTGCTGGCCGAGGCCAACGTGCCTTACGACGAGGTCTTCGAGCTCGAGGACATCAACCGCGATTTCGCCGCCGCGGAGGTTGCCTTCGTGATCGGCGCCAATGACGTCACCAACCCGGCCGCCAAGACCGACCCGCAAAGCCCGATCTACGGCATGCCGATCCTCGACGTGGAGAAGTCGCAGACCGTGCTCTTCGTCAAACGGTCCTTGTCGCCCGGTTATGCCGGCGTCGATAACGAACTCTTCTACCGCGATAACACGATGATGCTCTTCGCCGACGCCAAGAAGATGTGCGAGGACATCGTCAAGGCGCTGGGGTAACGGTGGGGTCCAGACATTCTGGCACCCCATCCTTCGACAGGCTCAGGATGAGGAGCCGCGTTGGTCCTAAACATGAGACCCTTATCCTGAGCCCGTCGATTGACGGGGGCCTTACCACCTCGTTGGCTTGGCCAATTTGATAGAACATACAAAAGCGCGCCCGGCTGGACGCGCGGCCAAAACAAAAGCGCGCCCGACTGGACGCGCTTCGTTTGTCGGCTAGTTGAGAGGGCGCTTGGTTAGAAGCCCTCGCGCTCCATGCGCTTGCGCGCCAGCTTGCGGGCCCGGCGGATCGCCTCGGCCTTCTCGCGCGCCTTCTTCTCCGACGGCTTCTCGTAGGAGCGGCGCAGCTTCATCTCGCGGAAAATGCCCTCGCGCTGCATCTTTTTCTTGAGCGCGCGGAGAGCCTGATCGACGTTATTGTCGCGAACAACTACCTGGACGATGGGACCGTCCTCCTTGGATTCTCTGGTTTTCCGCCAAAACGAAAGGCCCTCGCCGGGACTACCGACGGGACCGAAGGTGATGTTCTAGCACATGGGGGGCGAAATGTGAACCTACAAGCTGCGGCATAAAGGCCCGGCTTGTGCCTTGCGACACGCAATAACAAAGCGTCACCCCCGCGAAAGCGGGGGTCCATGGCCACCATAAGGGACCAAGCCCCGAAACAGGTGGATTCCCGCTTTCGCGGGAATGACGAGTGTAAGGGACCCCCATGGTTAATGAAACTTTACGCTCCCTTTACCAGACCGCTTCGCCTCGCCATATTCTTACCCATGGCCATTCTAAAAATCGCCCGCATGGGCCACCCCGTTCTGAAAGCCCGCGCCGCGGAGGTCGAGGACCCAACCGCGCCAGAGGTCCGCGCGCTGGTTGCCGACATGCTGGAGACACTGGCGGATATCGACGGCGCCGGACTGGCGGCGCCGCAGGTCCATGTACCGCGCCGGGTCGTGATCTTCCGTGTGCCGGCTGAACGCGTCACCGAGCGCGAGGATGACAGCCCCTTGGGGTTGACCGCGCTGATCAATCCGGTCATCGAGCCATTGTCGAACGAAATTGAACGGGGCTGGGAGGGCTGCCTCTCGGTGCCTGGCATGATGGGCGAGGTGCCCCGCCATGCTGAGGTCCGCTATTCTGGATTTGATCTTGATGGACGGCCGATCCAGCGCAGCGCCGTTGGCTTCCATGCCCGCGTTGTGCAGCACGAATGCGATCATCTGGACGGCCTGCTCTATCCAATGCGAATGGAAGACTTGACGCGCTTCGGTTTCGAGACGGAGATGCGCCGGCTGATCAGGGATGAGGCCGCTGCCGCCGCAGAAGCGCGCGAGGCCGCCGAACTGGAACGCGAAACGCCGGCCGTCGCATGAGCACCACGCACGATCAGTATCGCGCCGACCAGGAAGCGCTTGAGACGCTTCGGGATTCGCTCGTCATGGCGGCCCTCCCTCATGTCGTATTCGACGGCTGGACCGATGCGGCGCTGCGTGCCGGCGCGGCCGATGCAGGGCTGACGGCCGATGACATTCCGCGCGCCTTTCCTGGCGGACCGATCGACGCGATCGAAGCCTTAAACCGGCGCGCCGACCGCGAGATGCTGACCGCCATCGACGCACTCGACACCGACGCCATGCGCACCCGCGACAAAGTGGCGGCCGCCATCCGCGCCCGGTTCGAATGGGCCTCCCCCCACAAGGAGGCCGTGCGGCGCGCATTCGTGTTGCTGGCGCTCCCGCTTAACGCGCCGCGGGCCTTGCGCATGCTGCATCGCACGGTCGATGCGGCCTGGCACGCCGCCGGCGATCGCTCCACCGACTTCAACTGGTATACGAAACGCGGTTTGCTGGCCGGAGTTTATTCCGCGACGCTGCTCTATTGGCTGAACGACAAATCCGAAGACCACACAGACAGCTGGGCCTTCCTCGACCGGCGCATCGACAACGTGATGCGCGTCGGCGGCGGCATCGGCCGCTTCGCACGGCGGCTCGGCGAGTTTCCAAGCCCGTTCCGGGGGCCGTTTCGCCGGCCGCCGAGAGGACCGTTCTCGTAGCCGCGCTGAGCGATTTCGAACTCCGAGGAGATGCGCCCCATGGCCGTGATCGACATCGACCACATCGCCATTCGAACGGCCGACGTCGATGCCACCGTCGCCTTCTGGAATGATGTGCTCGGCACGACCACGGCGCCGCGCCCGGACTTCGGATTTCCAGGCGCCTGGCTCAAGATGGGCCAGACGATGATCCATCTCTATGGCGGCGACGCCGCCAAGAATGCCGACGGTATCGTGGAGCGCGGCGGCGCAGCGGTCGACCACATTGCCTTGGCAGCGCAAGGCTTCGATGACATGCGTAACCGCATCGACGGTCGCGGCCTCGATTGGCGCGAGCAGGTCATAGAGTCGCTCGCGCTTTGGCAGATCTTCGTGCGCGACCCCAACGGCGTGTTGGTCGAGATGAACTTCAAAACCGCCGGCGAACCCGCCGGCACGCAAGGGCCGGGCGGCAACCGGACCTACAAGCCGGGCAACATCTGACGAACCGCGCTTTCCTGGGGGATATCACGTGAACGACACGACTAACGCGGCGGCAAGTGGCGAATCCTCACAAGTGCGGCGCGATGCGCCCTTCGATGCCAGCACCATCGAGGATTTTGCCATCGGCCAGATCTACGAATACGGCGCCTATGAAGTTAGCGAAGCCGACATCATCGAATTCGCCACCAAGTTCGACCCGCAGCCGATGCATGTCGACCCCGTGGCCGCAAAAGACACGTTCTATGGCGGACTGATCGCAGCGGGACTGCATACCGGATCGATCTTCATGCGCAACTTGATCGACGCCTTTCCCGACATCAAGTCCTTCGGCTCGCCGGGCTGGGACGAAATACGCTGGCTGGCGCCGGTGCGCCCCGGCTATGTGCTTTCCACGCGCACCGAGATCGTCGAAAAGCGCCTGTCGGACAGCCGCCCGGAAATGGGTATCCTCTCCGGTCGCCACACCATGTCCAACCAAGAGGGCGAGAAGGTCTTCGGCGTCACGAACTGGTGGTTCATGGCCCGTCGGGACGCGGATTAGGGCAACTTTTTTGAGGCTCTGCTGGAGCCTGGCCGGCCTACGCTCCTTTTTTGGCTTTGCCGATACTGGGCCGGCCCACTCCCCCACCCGACCACCCATGAGCATACGATCCCGGGGTGGTCGGGTGGAGGAGTGGGCTGGTGCGAGGCGCCAGCCACAAAAAGTAGCTGGGCTGGAACAGCCTAAGCGAACGGGATGCTAATCCACCGCTACACCGATATAGGGCAGGTAGCGGTACTGTTCGGCGTAGTCGATGCCGTAACCGGCGATGAAGAGATCCTCGATGGAGAAGCCGACGAAGTCGGCGGTCACCTCGACCTCGCGGCGGCTCGGCTTATCGAGCAGGGCGCAAGTCCAGAGTCTGCCGACCTCGCGCTGCTGCATCAGCGCGATCGCATAAGCAATCGACCGGCCGGTGTCGACGATGTCGTCAACCAGCAGGATCTGTCGCCCGGCGATGTCGGTCGGGATGTCGCCCAGGAGATGCACCTCCCCGGAACTTTCCTTGCCGACGCCGTATGATGACAGCCGGATGAACTCAATGCGAGGCGCGCAACCTTTTGCGTAGAGCGCGCGGGCGAGGTCGGCCACGAAGACGAAACTGCCTTTCAGCAACCCGACGATGACGAATTCCCCATCGATCGACTTTTCGATCTCGCCGGCGAGCGCCTCCACGCGCGCAGCGATCTCCGCCTCCGCAAACAGCGGTTTGATAGTCTTGGACATGCTCGTGTCCCCCCTCCCCGACGGCACCAACCTATCTGCTAGCATCGCCGGCGGGCCGGTGGAAACAGAGAAGTCGCGGGCGAGCGCGAAGGATAGGCCGGCGGACACTGGACCATCCGCTCCAGCCATACCGGTCATCGCCTTCACAACCGGATAGCGCCCGCACCTGCGTCCATCGGCGGGTTGGCCTGACCATTGCGTAACGGTCAGGCCGCGACGATCCCGCTGATACTGCTACGGTGTGGCGCGCCGGTTGGTTTGGATCATCCGGTACATGCCCTCCACGTTGAGCGCGAACCAGTTCTTGTAGCCGAACCAGCCCTTGTATTTCTCCAGCTTGACCTCGGCCTTGATCTGGGCGAGCGACTTGCCCTGGCGCGCGCGCGTCAGCACGGCACGACGCAGGTCCTGCAGGTAGACGCGGTGCAGCTTGACGTGCCGCCTCTCGCCGATGCGCCCATGGCCCGGAACCAGAATATCGAAATCCATGCGCTCCACGCGTTTCAGCGAGCGGATCCAGTCATCGAGATAGGCGTCGGGAAAGTCGCGGAAGGCAACCGAGTTGACAGGGATGAAATCAACCGCGAACAGCACGCGCTCCTTGGGGAAATGCATCACGATCATGTTGTTGGAATGATTGCGTCCGACATAGCGCAGATGCACGACCGTCCCGCCAAGCTCAATGGTCATGCGCTTGCGAAAGGTCAGTTCCGGCACCGCCGTGCGGCGCTTCTCGCCGACGATGACCGACTTGGCATTGGCGTGCGAGATCACCACTGCCGTATCGGCAAAGACCTCGCCGCCCGAGATATGGTCGTAGTGATCGTGGCTGTAGATGAGGTATTTGACGGATTGGTTGAAGCGCTTCTTCAACTCCGCTTTCAGCCAAGTCGCGGCGGCGGCGTTGATCGGATCGGTGGCGATGACGCCATTGGGCGTTACCGCGAAAACCGAATAGTGAAAATTGTTCTGGAAGCGGTAGAGATTGCCTTTGATCTTGGTGATCGAACGCTTGGCCGGCTTGGCCTGGGCGATATGCGTCGCCGCGTGGAAAGCGCGGTTCTCAGTTGCAACCCCGTCCTTGGCCGATACGGAGAGCGGCGCCAAGACCAGAACGGCGCAAAGCGATGCAGCACTGATTGGTGTCGTGATGGAACGAAGCATTGCTCAACCTCCCAATTGATTTACCTGACCGCAGGAAGATTGTCCGGCGTTGGTCACCAATCGGAAAATCACAAATTCGCGACCGCCACTTTTTGCGTGATCGGATGCCTTACTCCGGGCGCTCGGGAACCCTTGCGGCCTGGCGGGCGCGGAAGCCATCGAGGGCCTCTTTGACCTCGGTATCCTCGACCGCCAGGATCGCGGCGGCGAGCAAACCCGCATTTTTGGCGCCTGCGTCGCCGATGCCGAGTGTACCGACCGGAATACCGCCGGGCATCTGCACAATGGAAAGCAGCGAATCCAAACCCTTCAGCGATTTTGATTCAATTGGCACACCGAGCACCGGTAGCGTGGTATGCGCGGCTACCACGCCTGGCAAATGCGCAGCACCACCCGCGCCTGCAACGATCACCTTCATGCCGCGTTCGCGTGCCGGACCAACCCAGGCGGCGAGGCGCTCCGGCGTGCGATGGGCGGACGCGACGATCGCCTCATGGCCGATGCCGAGTTCGTCGAGCACATCCGCTGTCTTTTTCATGGTCGGCCAGTCGGATTGACTGCCCATGACGATGCCCACGATGGGCGCCGATGTACTCATGTGATTGCTCCTTGCAGAGAAAAATGTTGCGCACGGGGCCGGCGATTATAGGGATGGCGACCGGACCGGCAAATACGGCGCCCGCCATGTCGAATGTTGCTTAACAAATAATTAAGGATCAGCGTGAACAGTATACTCATTACCCAGAGCGAGAGCCGGGGCCTATGGTCATCGCCGGGCCGGGACACAAATTGCCGCGATCGAGGGGGCCGATACGATGAAGATCACTGATTCCCCAACCGTCACCAGTGTGCCTCGAACGCGGGCCCGCAACGGAAAATCGGAGACGGGGCCCGCCCGCAACACTTCGCCGGCGACCGACACCGCCAGCGTACTGGGAATCCCCGAGGCCGAATTGACACCGCGTGTGCGAGCCGCGATCAGCGGATTGATGGAGGAGGTTGCACGCCTCCGTGATGAGCTTCGCATGACCAAGCAGCGCATCGGAGACCTGGAGGAGCTTGCCGACACCGACGCTCTGCTGCCGGTGATCAATCGCCGCGCCTTCGTGCGCGAATTGAGCCGAATGATGTCCTATGCCGAGCGTTACGGCACGCCGCACACGTTGATTTACTTCGACCTCAACGGCATGAAGGCGATCAACGACGGCCACGGCCATGCCGCGGGCGACGCGGCATTGATCCACGTTTCCGACGTGCTCAAGGAAAGCACGCGCGAGTCCGACGTGGTCGGCCGGCTGGGCGGCGATGAGTTTGGCGTCCTGCTGGCTCAGGCCGATGAGACAACGGCCAACGAAAAGGCTGACGCACTGGCGCAGCGTATCGCCAAAGAGGGCGTGCCGTGGAAGGGCGGAAAACTGGCTCTCAGCGTCGCCTACGGGGTGCACCCGGTGCAGCGCGGCCAGGACGTCGACGACGCGATTCAAGCAGCCGACCGCGCAATGTATGAACACAAGGGCGCCGCACGTCGCCAGAGCCCCTGACCGACAGGGGCCTCGGACCTTCCAAGCCGCCGCATTGTGTGGCGCCCGGCCGTGCCGGGCCATCCGACCAGCAACACGTCACGCGATGATGTCGGGCAGTAGTTTGCTCTCGAGTTCGTTGATGTCGTCCTTCAGCTGCAACTTTTCCTTTTTCAGGCGTTGCACTTGAAGCTGATCGAAAGGGCCATTTTCGGTCAAGTTGCGGATCACGTCGTCGAGGTCGCGGTGACGTGTGCGGAGGGCGGCGAGCTTAATCTTTACCGCCGTCTTTTCCTCTTCGCTCAATTGCATTCGATCTTCCCCTGCAATCGCTCGAGTGTAACCGATTTCGCGCTTCGTTCTCAATTGCAAGCGGAGCGTTGATCGAGCCGGCGCTTTACCGGAGAGTAGACCCACCGAACAAGTCCCGCGACGGCAAGGACGGGTGAGACGTGGCCAAGACAATCGGCGTTCTGACCAGCGGTGGCGATTGCCCGGGCCTCAATGCCGTAATCAGGGCAGTCGCCTTTCGCGCCGAACGTGGGCTCGGCATGACATTGCTCGGTATTGAAAACGGCACCCAGGGCCTGCTGGCCCGCCCCATCGAGGCGCGGGACCTCGACCCGGCCACGCTTGACACAACTAGCCTGCGCTCCGCCGGTACGCTGCTCGGCACCAGTAATCGCGGCGATCCGTTCGCCTATCCCAGCACCGATGGAAGCGTCAGCGACCGCTCGGCGGAAGTCATTGAAGGCGTGCGGACGCTTGGGCTCGATGCTCTGATCGGGATCGGCGGCGACGGCAGCCTGCGCATCCTCCGCCGTCTCGCCGCTCAGGGCGGCATCGACTTCGTCGGCGTGCCGAAGACCATCGACAATGACGTTGCCATGACCGAGGTTTCCATCGGCTTCGACACGGCAATGCGCGTGGCCACGGAGGCGCTCGACGCCTTGCAGCCGACTGCCGCCAGCCACCACCGGGTCATGATCCTGGAGGTCATGGGGCGCAGCACCGGGCATATCGCGTTGGCCAGCGGAATAGCCGGTGGCGCCGATGTGATTCTGATCCCGGAAATCGCGTATGGACTTGAGCCGATAGCAGAAAAGCTGGAGCGCCTGCGCGCCGGCGGCCGTTCGTCAGCGGTGATCGTAGTGGCCGAAGGCGTGCCCGATGAGGACGGCCAGCCCGTCAAGACCACACAGCCTGGCGGCTACGAAACCTTCGGCGGCGTCGGCGAGCGTCTGGCCCACCGGCTCGCCGCCGAAACCGGAGCGGAGACCCGTGTCACCGTGCTCGGCCACCTGCAGCGCGGCGCAGCGCCAAGTCCGCGCGACCGTATGATCGCCGGCGCCTTCGGCACCCACGCCGTCGACCTCGTCGCGGCCGGCCGTTTCGACCGCATGGTCGCCTGGCAAAACCGTTCGGTCATTGACGTTGCCCTCAGCGAAGCGATTGCGGAGACCCGGCGCGTCGATGTCGACGGCTCGCTCGTCGCTGCCGCGCGCGGCCTTGATATCTGCCTCGGCGATGGCTGAGTTCGCTGCGCGGTGGCGATGATCGGGCGCGCCGCCACCGTCTTTCGACAGGCTCAGGATGAGGGCATTGGATGAGTGGTAATATGCCGCAGCACCAAAAGAAACCTCATCCTGAGCCTGTCGAAGGATGAGCTTGCCGGACGAGTCAACTGCCCCCACGCCAACGAAAAACCGGATGTCGTGCCCATGAACAGTTTCCCAAACCACCCATTCTGGGATTTCTCGCTGCGCGTCTATGGCGGCGACGGGGTGGCGCCGGCCTGCCTGCGCCTCCAGGAGAAGCACGGCGTCGACGTCAACGTCTTGCTTCATTGCTGCTGGCTCGCGGTCTCGGGCCGGGGAGCGCTCGAACGCGAGCAGGTTGTCGATCTCAACGAAGGTGTGGCCGATTGGCACGCGGAAATCGTGCGCGGTCTGCGCGCCGTCCGCAAGCGCCTTAAGGAGCCCGTGGGCGGAGAGAACCGCGAACTTGCATTGTCGTTGCGTCAGCGCGTGCAGAAGCTGGAGATCGATTCCGAACATATCGAGCAACTCATGCTCGCCGCCACGACGGATAAAATCCCCACAACCTCAGCCTCCAGCGATGCGCATGAGGCCGCGAATGCCAACGTCGCCGCTTATCTCGGTGCAATCGGGGCCGCACCCGATGCGGAAGATCAGGCTGCAATCACGACCGTGGTGTCCGCCGCAACCAACAACGCGCCGCCTGCATCCGACAACAAAGTTCAGCCTGAAAATTCGACGAAAGATCAGGCGATGATCGGCCTCGTTAAACGATACTTCGCCGGCGTCGACGACGAGGATTTTGCATCGGTCAGCGCCACCCTTGCCGAGAACTGTATTTTTACCGTCGAAACTCACGGCGTGCGGCTGCAAGGACACGCTGAGATCGAGGGCATGCTCACCCGCCTGTGGGGCAACCACGCGGCAGTCCGCCACCAGGATTTCGTATTTGTGCCGGCCCCAGGCGATGGCCGGATCGCAGTGAGCTTCGCCGTCGTCAACACCCATCACGACGGCAGTGTGACACACAAGTCCAACTGCAATTTCTTTGAGTTCGCCGACGGGCGCTTCACTCGGGTCGCGGTTTACATGGCCGGCGAGAACACCCTCAATGCCGCCTGACCCACGGGCGGGTATAGTGTTCAACCAACCCCTACGGAGCTGTCCAATGTCCTTCTCTCCCGTCCAGCCAGGCGCCATTCTGGCAGCCGCGCTTGCGATAGTCGCGGTGACCGTTCCTGCATCCCAGGTGCAGGCCAAGGATGGCTGGCTAGGGGGGGATAAGCCAGGATCCAAATCGCTCTTCTATGGCGAGTTGCCTCCGGCGGGCGAACCGCCCAATCCCGAAAACATCGCCATCTCTCTAAGCTGCGCGAAAAAGGGCAAGGCCATAGTCGTGTTCGTGTCGGAAACCGACCCAAAGCTGAAGCCGGGCCAAAAATTGCGAGTGATATTGTCCGCCGGAGGGGTCAATTCGGTGACCCAGGGTCGGACCCTGGCAAACCAGCTGGCTGGCGTGCCAAGCGTCAAGGTCACTCTGTCCGTCAAGCGGCGTCTCTTCTCGGGCATGAACGACAAGGCGACGCTGACGATCCGTGCCGGCGGCTGGCTCGGATCGTTTCCACTCAAGGGGATCGGCAACCGCCTGAAGACGCTGCTCGCGGCTTGCGGGAAATGACCCACAATTCGTGAGCCACCGCCGCACGGCCCGCATTACGCTGAAATCCGCAGGTTTCCTGCGTTTTCAGCACGGCTTGCGGCCGCCGCAAATTGGGGATCCATTCAAAAAGCGGATCGATTTCACAGGTGAAAAAAAATGCGCTACGCTGCGTGGTCTAGGGTAAGAGGAAACGAAGACATCGAAGGAGGTGGCGTTGGCCAGTAACGAGCGCATCGAAGCACTCCAGGTACAACACTCCGAACTCGAGGCCAAGATTGAAGACGAGCTCGGTCGACCGCTCCCGGACGACGCTCTGATCGGGGCCTTAAAGAAACAAAAATTGCGCATCAAGGACGAAATCGCCCAGCTTGACGATTGATCGGGCAAACGTCCGCAGCCGCGCCGACCGTACGCACCGGCGGGACGCCACTTAAAAAGTGATCCTGCGAACGCGACGGGCTAGACGCTGAACACCGCGCCGCCGGCGGATTGGCTGGCGACGGCAAGGAAATTCATACTGAAACATACGCTCGGCGACCTCGGTGGCTCCATGGGCTGGCGTTGCCGGCCCTGGCCGAGCGCGATGTCACGTTTCGTTTCATTTCGAGCATCCTGCATCGATCACCCCGAATCGATCATCCCTCGTCGATCAATGAAGCCGCCATCTCGCGCAGCTTGCCGCGTTGGACTTTGACGCCATTGGCGCTGTCGGTGACCGGGAAGGACCCGACCGTAAAAATCCGCACCGGCACCTTGAAACGCGCAAGCCCGCCGGCGCAATGGGCCAGCAGATCGCTCTCCGAAAACGCAGCGCCCTCGGACATGAGGACGAAGGCAACCGCCCGGGCGCCCCGCGCGCCGGCCACACCGACAACCTGGGCGCCCGCCACGTCGGGATGTCCTTCCAGGTAATTCGAAATCTCCTCCGGCGCGACCAGGTAGCCGCCGAGCCGCAGCGTGTCTCCCATGCGCGACAAATACGTGAAGCCGCCGTTTGGCTCCAGATAGCCAAGGTCGCCGCTGCGAATGAAACCGTCCTCGGTGAGCGTCTTCGCCGTCGCTTCGGGGTTGCCAAGATACTCCGACATCATGCTGGGGCCCTTGATCTCCAGCTCGCCCTGTTCGCCCTCACCCAGCAGTTCGCCCGTATCGGGATCTCGCACGCGGACTTGCGTGACGGGGGAGACCGGCTGGCCGCCGCCTCGCATGCGCTTGGCTGAGGGCGCCGCCGGGTCACGCATGGCGAACAGCGCCTGCACCTCGCTCATCCCGTAGGCGCCGATCAGCGGCAGTCCGCGCCGGTCGCCGATCGCGACGACCTCGGCCGGATCGGTATTGAAGGCGGCGAAGCCGCAGCAGCGCAGGCTTGGGAACGGCTTCTCCTCGCGTTGCGTTTCCAGCATGCGGAGGTACATCTCATCGGAGCCGTTCATATGCGTGACCGAGCACGCTCGCACGAGGCGCGCCGCCTCCTCCGCCACAAAGGTCGGCATCAGCAGCGTTGGCCGCGCACCGGCAAGCCCGCCCAACATCGAAGCCATCCCGAAGGTTCCAGCCAGCGGCAGCGAGGCCAGCATCACCGCGTCGGGCGCGTCGTAACCCAAAGCGGGCGCCACCGCGCGGGCATGGTCGACGTGGCTGCATTGAGGATGGAGTACGAATTTGGGTTTGCTGGTCGTGCCCGAGGTCGTGAAGACGATGCAGCCGGCATCGGCGTGCGCATGGTCGTCCTCGAAAGGCGCGGCCGCGGCAAGTGTTCCGTAGTCGAGCGCCGGGCGGCCTGCGATTTCGCCGCCGCCTTCGCTGCTATCATCTTCCCCGTAGACGATCACGTTCTCCAGCGCCGCGAGCGCCGCTGCATCGACACCCGCCAGAATGCCGGGGAAGTCGATGCCATTGAAGTCGGGCCACATGACAAGCGCCCGCGCATTGGAACGGCCGACGATGTCGCCGACCTCGTGGGCGCGGAAGCGGGTGTTGACAGCTACAACGATGGCGGAGAGACGCGCGCAGGCGAAGAACAGCTCCAGCCAGGCGGGCGCGTTGGGCAGCCACAGCGCAACGCGGTCGCCGGCGCCAATACCAAGTTCCGCTAGGCCACGCGCGGTGCGCCGGCTGCGGTCAGCCAATTCCGCAAAGCTGATGGTCCGGCCGCCCTGGTCTCCACAATACTCAATCGCCGTCGCCTCGCCCGCCTGGTCGGCTAGGTCGTCGAGAAAAGCGGTCAGCGTGTTGGACGGCATGGGGCGACGTCCCAAGCCTCAGCTTTCGTTGGTCAGCCACCAGTCGATGTGTTCGACCCGGTCGTGGCCCCAAAACGGTTCGCCGTCGACCAGCATGTGGGGGCTGCCGAAGACGCCGTCGGCGGTCGCCTGCTCGCCGGCCGTCACCATTGCCGCCCGGGCGGTCTCGTCAGACGCCGCCGCCTCGATCTCGGAAGGATCGGCGCCTGCGGCCTTGGCGCAGGCGGCCAGAACCGCGGGCTCGGTGACGGTCTCGCCGCGGCCCCAATAGGCGTTGAAGACTTCGCTCGCGAACGCATTCGCTACGGCCCGGTCCTGCCCGGCCAGTCGCCAGAAGCCGAGCCGCGCGCCCTCGGCGTCGAGCGGAAACTTCTCCGGCATGGTCAGCGTCTTGCCCTCGACCTTGGCGCAGCGCTGGAAGTCGCGGCGGATATAGCGCGCTTTCTCGCGCGGTTTGCCGAGCGGGTGGTAGTCGATCGCATCCCAGACCTGCATTAGCGAGAAGCAGCGCCATTCAATTTCGCGGTCGTGTTTGGCGGCAACACGCTTCAAGTCTTCGATCGCCAGATACGTGTTGGGCGAGACAAACTCGTTATAGAAGATGATGGGATCGGGCATATCATTCGCCTTTGTTGTTCGCTGACACCTTGAAGATCAATCTGACCAAAGGGCTAGAAGGGCAACGCGGACCTCCAAAATTGCCCTCCAATCCGTCATTCCCCCGCAAGCGGGAATCCATCGAGGGCGATGGCCACCGTATTGACAGCTATGGATCCCTGCTTTCGCGGGGATGACGGCCCGTTGTCGGCTTGCCCCATTAAAGCGCCTTGGCGTCCTCGCGCAGCTTGAACTTTTGGATCTTGCCGGTCGAGGTTTTCGGCAGGCTTGAGAAAACCACGGTCTTGGGCGCCTTGAAGTTCGCCAAATGCTCGCGGCAGAAAGCAATGATCTCCGCTTCGTCGGTCTCCGCGCCATCCTTCAGTTCCACGAAGGCGCAGGGCGTCTCGCCCCATTTTTCGTCGGGCCGCGCCACCACCGCGGCGTCGAGCACGGCGGGGTGGCGGTAGAGCACGCCTTCGACCTCGATCGTGGAGATGTTTTCGCCGCCGGAGATGATGATGTCCTTGGAGCGGTCTTTCAGTTCGACATAGCCGTCCTCGTGCATGACGCCGAGATCTCCGGTATGGAACCAGCCGCCGGCGAAGGCTTCCTCGGTGGCCTGCGGGTTTTTGAGATATCCCTTCATGACGATGTTGCCGCGCATCATGACCTCGCCGATGGTCGAACCGTCGGACGGCACCGGCTCCAATGTGTCGGCATTGGCGACCATGAGCCCCTCGAGCACCGGATAGCGCACGCCCTGGCGCGCCTTGATATTGGACTGGTCCGCCACCGGCAGCGCGTTCCATTCGTCATGCCACGCGCAGACCACCGATGGCCCGTAGCACTCGGTCAGGCCATAGACATGGGTGACGTCGATGCCGATTCCCGCAATCGCCTCGAGGGTTGCGGCGGGGGGTGCGGAACCGGCGGTGAAACACTTGATCTGCTGGTCCCACGTGGCACGCTCGTCCTCCTTGGCGTTGGCCAGCATCCCGAGCACGATGGGCGCGCCGCAGAAATGGGTGACGCCGTGCTCCGCGAAGCTCGCATAGATGGGCTTGGCCTGCACGGCGCGCAGACAGACCGAGGTGCCGGCCACCGCCGCCAGGCTCCAGGGGAAACACCAGCCATTGCAGTGGAACATCGGCAGCGTCCAGAGATAGACAGGGTGCTGCGGCATCGACCAGACGATGACATTGCCGAGGGCGTTCAGGAAAGCGCCGCGGTGGGCGTAGACCACGCCTTTGGGGTTGCCGGTCGTCCCGCTCGTATAGTTGAGCGCAATCGACTGCCATTCGTCGGCGGGCATGAGCCAGGCGTAGTCGGGATCGCCCGTAGCGATGAAGGCTTCGTAGTCCATCTCTCCGATCAGCTCGCCGCCGCCGGCCAGCGGATCGTCGATATCAACAACGATGATCTTGCGGCCCAACATCGCCAACGCCTCCTTGATGACGCCGGAGAATTCGCGGTCGGTCAGGATCGCCTTGGACTCGCCGTGTTCGAGGATGAAGGCGATCGTTTCCGCGTCGAGCCGGATATTGAGCGCATTCAGAACCGCGCCGCACATGGGCACGCCAAAACTCGCCTCGTAGAACTCCGGAATGTTGGGAGACATGATCGCGACCGTGTCGCCGACACCGATGCCGCGCTTGGCAAGCGCCGAACCCAGCTGCCGCGCGCGCGCATAGGTCTCTGCCCAGCTGGTGCGCCGCTCTCCGTGGATTACCGCGACCCGGTCGGGAAAGACAGCGGCCGCACGTTCGATCAGCGTCAAAGGTGTCAGCGGCTGGAAGTTTGCCGGGCCCTTGTCGAGCCCCTGTTCGTAGATCGATTTGCCGGCCATCGCGTCGTCATCCTCCCGAATGATGCCTTGCCGTCTTCTTAGCGGAAACGCCCGGCACGGCGAAGACCCGCCACGCCAGATTGTTTCGAGCGAAACTGCCTTTGCGTTCCGATGATTTCAATACTGTTGCATAATCGCAACAGGCAGGTTGGTCCAGCGGGCGTTTTATCGAAGAACCGCTTGCGCGCGACCGTCTTACCGGGATATCAACCGCGCCCCCGATGAGCGGGGAGCATTCAAACCAGGAGCACGCGCTGCCATGACGCAGGCCGCTTTACGGATACCAATACAACCCGGCAAGCCGGGGGCCTGACGCGCGTTCCCGTGTCCTGCCCCGGCGTCGCTGACACGCCATTAGAGAGAGGGCAGGACAGATGAAACAGACACTCAGCACATAGCCGAATTTCGGCATTCCAAATCACCAAACGGCCGAGCTGTATTCGTTAGGTACTTTGGGGTCAGGCTCTATGGACCGGGTTCGGTATGCCCGGCCGGCGCGCTCAGGCGTTGTAATCCGCCATTTTGCGTGTATCGAGACCGAAATCCCGTGCCAAGCGCCTTTTAAGCGCTGGCCGATGTAGCTCAGTAGGTAGAGCACCGGGTTGTCGACCCGGAGGTCGCGGGTTCGATCCCCGTCATTGGCGCTTTGATGTAGCTCATTGGGTAGAGCACTGGATTTAGATTCCAGGGGTTGGGGGTTCGAATCCCTCCATCCATCCGCCTCCACAGCGGTTGCACCCTTTAACAGGGTCTTGAACGTGAAAAGGATGCCGGAAGGGATCCCGGCGCAAACCGGCACCTGCCGGCGGCTTCGGCCGGCGGCGGTCAATGGGGAGCGCCAGGCGCCGCACCGTTTCGCGCGCTTCCGATCCGACGGATCTACACGCTTTCGGCAGACCGACGAGCACACCGGCCCGGCCCCTGGCACGCCCTAGCGCGCCACGCCGACCGGCCCCCTCGCCCGGTCTTCCGCCAGCAGAACGTTCGTCGCCGGAGCGCCCGCGGCTCGGCGTCGGAAACCTTCCGGCCATCCGATCGACACGACGACTGCAAAGACAATTCGTTTGGACCATTTCAAACCGGTCCGTTTGGTGAAAACCCGGGTGTGTGTCCGCTTTTGCGGGCTCGCACCGGCAGACAAAAAGGAGACGGGACATGTTTTACAAGACAGTCAAGATCGCGGAGTACGAGCTCGGTCTCCTGTTCCGCGAAACCAAGTTCGAACGCTTCCTTGAGCCGGGCCGGCACAAGCTGCCGGTCTACGGCAAGGCGCGCTACGCCAGCGTCCTCGACCTGCGCCATCTGCCGGTCAAGGACGCCAAGCTCGACGAGCTCCGGCTGACCCGGCCGGGCCTGCTCGACGAGCACTTCGAGGTCGCCGATCTTGGCGACGCCGAAGTGGCGTTCGTCTTCGCCGACGGAAAGCTCGTCGACCGGCTGGGCCCGGCCGAGGTCGCCTTCTATGGCAAACGCCTCTACGACCTCCGTATTGAAGTCATCGATGCGGCAGAGGTGGTGGAAGTGCCGGCCAAGCTGGTCGCCCCGCTGGCCCGCGCCAAGGCCCACGATCTTGTGGCGCCGGCGCAGGTGCAGTCGGGCCATGTCGGCCTCGTCTATGTCGACGGGGTGCTGACGCGGCGTCTCGATCCGGGCGCTTACGCTTTCCTGAAGGCGGTGCGTGACGTTCATGTCGCGATCCTCGACATGCGCCTCACCACGCTGGAGGTGACCGGCCAGGAGCTGCTCACCAAGGACCGCGTGGCCGTTCGCGCCAACGTCACGGCCGTCTACCGGATCGCCGATCCGGAGGCCGCGGTGTCGGTGACGGCGGATGTCGGTGATTACCTCTACAAGGCGCTGCAATTCGCGCTGCGTGAGGTGATCGGCACGCGGACGCTGGAGGCGGTGCTCGGCGACAAGGCCGGCATCAACGAGGCGATTGCCGAGCGGCTGGTCCCGAAGCTGAAGGATGCGGGCCTCGACGTCCCGACTGTGGGCGTCAAGGACATCATCCTGCCGGGCGATGTCCGGGAGCTGATGAACCGCGTCATCGAGGCGGAGAAGACCGCCCAGGCGAACGTCATCAAGCGGCGTGAGGAGACCGCGGCAACGCGCTCCCTCCTCAACACCGCGAAGCTGATGGAGGACAACCCGACGCTCCTGCGTCTGAAGGAACTGGAGGCGCTGGAGAAGGTCTCCGAAAAGGTCGGCAACGTCATCGTCGGCAATGGCATGGACGGCGTCCTGAACGACCTCGTCCGCATCAAGCCGAAGCCGGCGACGGAGGCCGGATGATGCGACCGGGTGTTTCGCCACGGCAAATCCGGCGAAATGGGGGGAAGGCAATCGGGTCTTCCCCCCTTCAGGGCCAAACATGGTTAATAATGTGTTGACAATGATTTAGTGCACTTGCCTGAACTGGATTTTCAACGACTCGACAACGTTTCGGCCATCCGCGCAGCGGATTGCTATCGCCGCGGCATTCTCAAAACGGATGCCGGAGCGGAATGGAGAAGAAAATGACATTGGATACAGACAGGCAAATGGATGCGCGGCCAGGGGTCCTCGGCATCGATATCGGTGGCGTCGTGATCGACCGCGTCAACGATGTTGCCGACACCTCATTCGTTGGCGGCCGCCATCTGGAAACCGCCGCCGTGCCCGGTACGATCGAGGCGCTTTCCCGGCTGGTCGAGGAGCGTTTCGGGCCGGACGTGCATCTGATTTCCCGGTGCAGTCCGGAGGCTGAGCGCAAGACACGCGAGTGGCTCGACCACCACAATGTCTTCGCCCGCACCGGCATCAACGAGAGCCACCTGCACTTCTGCCGCGAGCGTCTGGAAACGGCACCGATCGCCGAGTGGCTTGAGCTCACTCATTTCGTCGACGACCGGCTGGAGGTCCTCGGTTATCTGAAGACCGTGCCGCACAAATATCTGTTCCGCGCGGCCGAGGAGGAAGTCGTGCGGCACCGCTGGCACTTGGATACCGTGATCCCGGTCGAACGATGGGACGATGTCACCGGCCTCCTGTTGGCCTAGCGTCGCGTGCCGCGGACGATCAAATAGTCCCGCGTCACTCGCAGGCCCATCGGGGTCGCGTAATGGCCGTGATACTCATCGAGATCGGATTTGAGCGCGGCGAGAGTGTCGGGGTCGAGGCTGTCCATGAGTTGGCGAACCGGCCCAAAGCCCTTTGAGTACCAATGCCAGATCGCATCGGCGCTTTCGTGATAGGCGATGTTGGTCCCGATCTCGAATTCCAGATCGAAGGTCTCGGCGAGCAGCGTTCGCACAACGTCCGGGTCGCCCCAGCACATGGGCGTGGATGGCGGCGTGGATGGCGGCGTGGATGGCGGCGCGGATGGGGGCGTGGACGGGGTCGTGGACAGGGTCGTTGACGGTTGCGGTGTGTCGTCGGGGTCCGGCGCCTGGGCATGTTTTGCGATCACGCCCAGGAACTCGGCCACGGCCCCGTCGGGCACCCAGGCGGCTGCGACGAGCCGCCCTCCCGGCTTGCAGACACGGGCCAGCTCGGCCGCCGCCTGCTCTTGGTTGGCCGCGAACATGACGCCGAAAGTCGAGATCACCCGGTCGAAGGTCTCGTCCTCGAAAGGCAAGTTCTCGGCATCACCGAGCCGGTACTCGATAACAGGCCGGATATGGGCCGAAAGCACCTCGGCCGCATCAATCAGTTCCTGCGCGATATCGACGCCGGTTACCCGGGCGCCGGCACGGGCGACGTTACGCGCCGTCCAGCCAGTCCCTGTCGCGACATCGAGCACGCGCTCGCCCGGCTGCGCGTCGAGGCGTTGGGCCGCATGGGTCGAAGCATCGGAAATCGCGTAGCTCACCTGGTCATAAGCCGCGCCCCCACTGCCCCAGAGCGCCGCTGCGGCCTGATGGTGCGGCAGCACGCCTCCCGCTTCCTGCGTGGGATCGGCGTTGCCTGAGGTTGACGATGAAGCAGTCATGGGATGGGTCCTTCGTTGCCTTCGATGTCCGGGTTGTCGGGTATCATCCTAGATGGCGCTTCGCACGTCCAACCAGTCCACCAAAGGAAATATTCGCCGGCGCCTCCCAATCCTATCGTCAAATGGCTGGGCGCCAGCGAGCTGGCGCATATGGAGCCCGCCGAGCCGTCCACGCTTGCGGCCAGATGACGCAAGTCCGTCGCGTGTCCCGCCTTTGCATTGCCCGCCCTTTTTGACCACACTGCCGGCCACCGGATACGACGCTGCCAAGCCGTCTGGCGATGGTCCGGGCACGAGTTCTCCAGGGAGGGGCAGATGGCCAGCTCATTCGACGATGTCCATGCGCGTTCACTTGCCGACAAGGAAGGCTTTTGGGCCGAGGCAGCCGAGGGCGTCCACTGGACCAAGAAATGGGACAAGGTCCTCGACGACTCCAACCCGCCCTTCTATCGCTGGTTCGTCGGCGGCGAGACCAACACTTGCTACAACGCCCTCGACCGTCACGTCGAAGGCGGCCGCGCTGACCAGGCAGCCCTGATCTACGACAGCCCGGTCACCGATACGGTCCGGACGTACACCTACCGGGAGCTACGCGACGAGGTGGCGTCCTTCGCCGGCGTGCTCTCCGGGCTCGGCGTGGAAAAAGGCGACCGGGTCATCGTCTACATGCCGATGATCCCGCAAGCGGTGATCGCGATCCTGGCCGTCGCCCGCCTGGGCGCCGTCCATTCCGTGGTCTTCGGCGGTTTCGCGGCCAACGAACTTGCCGTGCGTATCGACGACGCCAAGCCGAAGGCCATCGTGTCAGCCTCCTGCGGCATCGAACCGGGACGTGTGGTGGAATACAAGCCCCTCCTCGACGGCGCCATAGAGCTCGCGTCTCACAAGCCCGACCATACCGTGATCTTCCAGCGCGAGATGTGCGAAGCGTCGATGGAGGACGGCCGCGACGTCGACTGGGCGAAAGCCATGACCGGCGCAACGCCCCACGACTGTGTGCCCGTCGCCGCGACCGATCCGCTCTACATCCTCTATACGTCGGGCACCACGGGCGAACCGAAAGGCGTGGTGCGCGACAATGGCGGGCATTTGGTGGCGCTCCATTGGTCGATGAAGAATATCTACGGTGTCGAGCCGGGCGAGGTCTATTGGGCCGCCTCCGACGTCGGCTGGGTGGTCGGCCATTCCTATATCGTCTACGCCCCGCTCATCCACGGCAACACCACCATCGTCTTCGAGGGCAAACCCGTGGGCACGCCCGATGCCGGCACTTTTTGGCGCGTCATCGCCGACCACAAGGTTTCGGCGATGTTCACAGCACCCACGGCATTCCGCGCGATCAAACGCGAGGACCCCAATGGCGAGTTGATCGGCAACTACGATCTTTCCAACTTCCGCACGCTTTTCCTGGCCGGCGAACGAACCGACCCGGACACACTCCACTGGGCCGAGGAGAAGTTGCAAATGCCGGTGATCGACCACTGGTGGCAGACCGAAACCGGCTGGGCGATCTGTGCCAACTGCGTCGGGCTCGGCACATTGCCCGTCAAAGAGGGCTCGCCGACCAAGGCCGTGCCCGGCTGGGACGTGCAGGTGCTGGACGACGACCAGAACCAAGTCGGCCCCGGCGACATCGGCGCGTTGGTCTGCAAGCTGCCGCTGCCGCCGGGCACGCTGCCGACCTTGTGGAACGCCGACCAGCGCTACATCGACAGCTATCTCTCGGACTATCCGGGCTACTACAAGACCGGCGATGCAGGCTTCATCGACGATGACGGATACGTCTTCGTGATGACGCGCACCGACGACGTGATCAACGTCGCCGGGCACCGGCTCTCCACCGGCGCTATGGAGGAAGTGTTGGCGCATCATCCCGACGTGGCCGAATGCGCGGTGATCGGCGTTGCCGATCAGCTGAAAGGTCAGGTGCCGCTGGGCTTTCTGGTGCTGAACGCCGGCGTTTCCCGGGACGAAAGCGATATCGTCGGCGAGGCGGTCGGCATGGTGCGCGAGAAGATCGGTCCGGTCGCTGCGTTCAAGACGGCGACGGTGGTCCAGCGCTTGCCCAAGACGCGATCTGGCAAGATCCTGCGCGGCACCATGCAGAAGATCGCCGACAGCCAGGACTACAAGGCCCCCGCGACGATCGACGACCCCGCGATCCTGCCCGAGATCAAAGTTGCGCTGAAGGAAATCGGCTACGCGAAATAAGGCTCGCAAATCGCATTCGGCCAGGCTGATTTTGGCCGGAGCCGCTTCGAACCGGAGGTGACCTCGTGAGCCCGCGCAAAAAAGTCCTTGTCGTCGGCGCGACGGGTCTGGTCGGCTCGGCCGTCATCCAGCACATGCGATCGACGGGCTGCGACGTTGTCGCGGTCTCGCGCAAACCGCCCAGCGATATCGAGGGCGTGAGTTTCGTAGCAGCGGATCTTTCCGACGACGCGCGATGTGTCGAACTTTTCGGGCATATGAAGGACGTAACCCACCTCGTCTACGCGGCGCTCTACGAGCGCCCCTCGCTCGTTTCCGGCTGGTCGGACGACGAGCAGATAGAGCTCAACGACCGCATGTTTGGAAACGTGCTCGACCCGCTCGCCGCCGCGTCGGGTGCGCTTCAACACGTGACCCTGCTCCAGGGCACCAAAGCCTATGGAGTGCATGTCCGCGCTATCCCAGTGCCGGCGCGCGAGGACCGTGACGAGTTGCGCAGCCAGCCCAATTTTTACTGGCGGCAGGAGGACCGCCTGCGCGCCCGAAGCGACGGGGCGAACTGGGGCTGGACCATCCTCCGGCCGACACTGATCGTCGGCGGCGGCATCGGCGGGGCGATGAACGTGGTGCCGCCGATCGGCGTCTTCGCGGCGCTCCTGAAGGATAGCGGCCTTCCGCTGGCCTTCCCCGGCGGCGGGCCGAAGATTGGCCAGGCCGTTGATGTCGATCTCCTGGCGCGCGCGATCGCATGGGCAGGCGACTCCGAAGCCGCCCGCAACCGCACCTTCAACGTGACCAACGGCGATGTTTATGTCTGGGAAAACCTCTGGCCAGCGATCGCCGACGCGTTCGGTATGGAAACGGGCGAGCCGGAACCGCGTTCGCTGGAGGAGTATTGCCGCAAGCGCGTAGCCGACTGGGGCCGCATTCGCAAAACATACGAACTGGCCTCACCGGGGCTGGATGAGTTCGTCGGCGCCTCGCTGCAGTATGTCGATTTCTCGATGCGATACGGTCAGTCCGATCCGGGCCCGTCTTCCATCGTTTCGACAACTAACATCCAGGGCGCCGGATTCCACGAGGTCATGGACAGCGAGGACATGTTCCGAAAATGGATTCAGCAGATGCAATCTGAACGCCTGCTGCCGCCCGCCTAAGAAACCAGACAGCCTTTACTGATCGGCAGGTTCGGGCGGGTTCTGGTCCCAGTTCGGGTCGTTGCTGGGATTGAGCGGCTTATCGCCTGCGAGCAAGCCCTTGCCGGGGACGAAATTGACCTCCAATCGGATGCCGTCAGGGTCTTCGAAGACGATGTAGTAATAGCCCGGCGCGAAATCCCCTTCGAGCGGCCCGCGGTCGATATGGGCGCCCATCAGGCGCAGCTTTTCTCCGACCTTGTCTATATCCTCACGCGTGCGCGCCCGCAGGCAGACATGGTGCAGCCCGACGCGGTTGGGCACGAAGCGTTCGCCCTCGTGCTCTTCCGCGCAGCGCTGAATGCCGAGCGCCGTGCGTCCGCCGACGTGGTAGACGAAGTTGTTGCCGTCATAGACCTTGGTCAGGCCGAGGAACGGCAGCAACTCGCAATAGAATTCGCGCGCCGCCTCGAATTGGCTGACGGTCAGAATGACATGAGCGGCCCCATTGATTTCGATCACGGCTTTCCTTTCCCACTCGTTCAAAATTCGATTGGCTTGTCTGACGACGCGGCGCCGCGGCAACGGCGCTCATCGCATAAACGGACTATTGCTGAGCCGGATTGGGATGTGCCATCAGGTGTTTGCGGCCCTCTTCGTCCCATTCGCCGGACGGCCGACCAAGCTCTCGGCCCACGTCGTAGCCGCGGCGCAGCGCCGGACGGGATTGCAACCCTTTGTACCAGCGTTTGACGTTCGGAAATTCATCGAGCCTCACCTCCTGGCGCTTGTAGGTGATGACCCAGGGCCAGCACGCCATGTCGGCGATGGAATACTCGCCGGCGATGAACTCGCGCTCCTCAAGGCGCCGGTCGAGGACGCCGTAAAGCCGGTGCATCTCGTTGTCGTAGCGCTGCCTGGCGTATGCGATTTGCTCCGGCGCATAAAAACGAAAATGGCCGGCCTGTCCCAGCATGGGCCCAAGCCCGCCCATCTGCCACATCACCCATTCCAGCACTTTCGTGCGGCCGCGCAGATCGGACGGCATGAACTGGCCGGTCTTCTCCGCCAGATAGACCAGGATGGCGCCGCTCTCGAAAACCGAGATCGGATCGCCGCCACCAGGCGGGTCGTGATCGACGATCGCCGGCATGCGGTTGTTCGGGCTGATGGCGAGGAACTCCGTCTCGAACTGGCCGCCCCGATGGATGTTGACCGGAACGATGCGATAGTCGAGGCCCATTTCCTCCAAGGCGATGGTGATCTTCCAGCCGTTCGGCGTGGGCCAGTAGTGGACATCAATCATTCCGGATGTGCTCCGTCGATGCGGATTGGCCCGCCAAAATCTGAGGCCGATATCTCAGCCCGATATCTTAGCTATGCAGATGGAAGACCTTGTTCATGATTTTCCATTCGCCGTCCACCTTCAAGAGCGTGAACAGATCGGTGAAGCGATGACCGGTCCAGTTGTCGAGCTCGATGCGCACGGTGGCGACGCTTTCAGCCAGATCGATGCTGGCGATTTCGGCTTCAAGGTCGGGCGCTGGACCGTTCGCGTCGTTCCAGTCGAAGAGACCCTGGATCGGCCCCGCAAACAGCTCGGGACCGATATAACCGTAAATCGTCGCGTCCTTGTGGAAGGCCGGCTTCATGTCGTCGCCGCGGCCGGAGCGCGCGCCCCGCAAATAGTGCTGGAGGACGTCCGCGATCTTGTCGTACTCGGTGGGATTGATGATTGCCATATTCATGGGACTATCTCCCCGCAAGAGGTGAACGAACGGACCGGCCTGCCGCATACGAACGCGACGGCCACTCACTCGATGATGACGAGCGTGCGGATCTCGATGCTTTCGCGCGGCGGCGCGCCGTCGCGCAGTTCGGGTGGATCGAAGGCGCCGTGGGGGGTAAAGCGGGCGCGGCCGTCATCGAGGCTGTCCCAGCCCTTGATCAGGATCACCTCGTCGGTGGTCATCTCCGGAGCGTAATACCAGCGCTGCGTCGGCGCATATGCGAGCTGATATATCTCGCCGACCCGGTCGGGAAACACCTGGTCGGTCGCGATCAACTCGTCGGGCCGCACGCTGGACGCGTCCGCCAGAGCCAGCGGCGAGCGCTCGACGGGTCCGCGGATCGGGCGCCAGACATTGATCTGCACGATCCGGGCACCGGCCTGCTCAAGCCGCGCGAACTCTTCCTCGCCGAGGATATCGCTCACGCGTTGCGGGCCACTGGCGACGGTGTAGTCGACATGCACCCGGCTTGCCGGCCCGCGCAACCCGTCCGGATTGGCGGCACCCTCCGTGCTGTCGGAGCGGCGCGTCGCATCGAATACGACCACCCGGGTCGCGTTGAAGCGTTCGCGGAGCAAGGTCTCGATCTCGGCGTTATAAACCTGCTCGACGGCCTCGTCGTCATGCAGGTCCTCAACCGCCGTCGGGCGGCGCATGAACTCAAAGCCTTCGCGCTCGATGGATAGCGTGTCGGCCACCGCGCGCATATCGGCGATGGAAACGGGGCGGTCTTCGGTCTTGAAAAAGATTTCCGGATCCCCGCCGGTCAGCGCCGAGCTGTGGAACTTCGGTTTCGTTTTCTGCCGGCGAATGAACTTGAGCGGTGCCTCGACAGGCGCGGCGGATGGAGGCGTTTCGGTTTGATGCGACGGGGACGTGGCAAGTTGGGTCATGACTGCGTCCTGATGTTTGCCGGCCGTTTAAGGGCCATGCGTGTGTCTGTTGACGATAAACATGGTCGAGGATGGCGGAATGCGCCAGCCAATTCGATTCACCGTAACTTGAATTTTCTTCAAGTCAGCGGGCGGCCGCAGCGTTCCCCGCACCACTGCGCCATTCCTTCGCGGTTCTGGTCAGCCAGCGTTCCAGCCTGCGAGCGGCGGCGGTCGGTGACGCCTCCGCAGGGCGGCAAAGATAGTAAGCGGCTCCGGTCGGATCGCCGCCGCCGAAGGGCGCCACCAGCCGGCCTTCCTCCAGCCAGCGGTCGACGACAGGCCGCCGCCCCATCACCAGACCATGGCCGGACTCCGCGAGCTGCAAAGCCTGCTCCAAGGCATCCATGGTGATCAGGCTGTTGGGCGCGGGCGGCTCCACCCCGTGGGCACGCGCCCACTCCTCCCATTCGTCTGGGAAATTCGCGCTGACGATCAAGCGCACGCCCCCAAACCCTTCGCGGGGTGGCTCCTGCGGCATCGGGTCGAGGTAGCCCGGCGCGCAGACCGGCATTGCCGCTTCCTCAAGCAGAAAAGTCGCGGCAATACCGGTCCAGGCGCCTTTTCCGTGACGGATGGCGAAGTCCACCTGGTCGCGCCGGAGATCGACAACCCGTGTCGAAGTGATGAGCTGCAGGTTGATCTCCGGAAATTCCCGCTCAAAGGCACCGAGCCGCGGGATCAGCCAGGTCGCGGCGAGCGACGGCGGCAACGTCATGCGCACCGTGCTGCGGCCGTCGTCGGGCAGCACCGCTTCGGTCGCCGCATGGATCTGACGCAGCGCCGGCTCGATCTGCTGCAGATAATGCCGTCCCGTTTCGGTCAGCTTGGGCCGGCCGCCGGATCGATCGATCAGTGAGGTATGAAGGAAATCCTCCAACCGCCGCAGCTGGTGGCTGATCGCAGATTCGGTCAAGCCCAGGCTCTCCGCTGCGTCCTTGTAACGGTCATGGGTGGCGGCGGCGTGAAACGCCCGCAAAGCCGCGAAAGGCGGCAGCGATAATTTGGGTGACGCCATAGAATCGAGCCTGCGTGATAATTGAAAGAAATTCAAGGTGGATCCGTCAGCCCGGTCGCGGGCAAAGCACGCCTGTTGACATTCGTTTAAGTGATCACTTAATTATATAATTCACCGAACGCTTAAATGAGGAATTCGATATGTCTTCACGATGGTCAATAACGGTCCCGGCGGCGCTTCTCGTTTTCGGTTTGGCAAGTGCCGCGGCCGCGGACGAAACGGCGCTCAACTCGGCGGTCCAGCGCTTCGCAAGCCAGGTGATCAACAGCCACGACGTCAAGGCTGTCGACCGCATCTTCACGAAGGACTACCGCCAGCACACGCCGCAAGCGCGCAACTTGCCGGCCAAGGCCTTCAAGGGTTTCGCGGCGGCCATGTTCAAAGCCTTCCCGGACGTCCGCGCGACCTACACGCCATTGGTGGCCAAGGGCGACAAGATCACCGTGATTGGGGCGGTAAGCGGCACCCATAAGGGTGCCTTCTTTGGCATGAAGCCCACAGGCCGGACAATCCGCTGGACTGAGATGCACGTCTTTCGGATCAGGAACGGCCGCATCGCCGAGCACTGGGTCCAGGCCGACATGTTCGGGATCGTCCAGCAGATCCGGGCGCCTGCCAAGAAATAGCGCCCTACTCTCGCCGCGGAGGGCCCGGTGCGCTCTGGCGACCGGGCCCTTCTTCGCGGCGCTTGACACTTTAGCAAATACTAAAATAATTTCACACATGCCGACCGAGACCAAGCAGACCACACGAGCCAGCGCGAATGCCAACGCGGTGTTTCACGCCGTATCCGATCCTAATCGCCGGCGCATCCTGGAAACGCTGCGCGGCGGGGAGCGTTCCGCTGGAGAGATCGTCGATGAGTTCGACGTCACATTCGCCGCGATCTCACAGCATCTGAAGGTGCTGCTGGAGGCCGGCCTCGTCGAGCGCCGCTCGGAGGGCCGACAGCGCTTCTATACGATGCATCCGCACGCGCTCAAGACCGTCCATGACTGGACAGAAGGCTTTCGCGACTTCTGGGAAGGCCGGATCGACCGCCTGGCCGGCTTGCTGGACGACGAGCCATGAACCTCGACCTACGCTTCGAACGCCGCATGGACCATCCGGTGGAAAAGGTCTGGCGCGCGCTGACCACGACGGAACGGATCGCGGACTGGCTGATGGCGAATGACTTTGCGCCGCAGATCGGGCATCGCTTCCGTCTGACCGGAGAAGCGATGCCTGGCTGGCGCGGCTGGGCGAACTGCGAAGTGCTGGAGATGGAGCCGCCGTCGCGCATGGTCTGGGCCTGGTGGGCCGAGGACGAAGACCGCGAAACCCGCGTCACCTTCGAATTGACGCCCGACGGCAACGGCACACGCCTGATCCTGACGCATCGGGGCGAGGAAACGCCCATACTCGTGGAGCTTCTGGCTGGCGGCTGGCCCGGCAAGCTGCCTGCGCTCGCCGCAATGCTCGATCGGATGGCGTGACGCTGCGCCAAGTCATCGCGCCCCCTCCCCCTGCATTTCCGACCGGCGTATAGTTGCGGTTTCTGGACGGCCAGGCGCAGGGGAGCGATAGAAAAACCATGCAACTCAAGGACAAGGTCGCAGTGGTCACCGGGGCGGCCCAAGGCATCGGGTTCGCCATCGCCGAACACAGACCGCTGATCCAATTCCCGCCGGTTTTCGAAACGGGCCGGGTTGCCTGCGACACCGAAAATTATGCCTGAGGTTCGAAGGGAGGTTGGTCGCGTGATGGCGTATTGCACCATTAACGGTCCGTCGCGAAACCCTCATAGCCGCCCGCAACGACGCCTTTACAGATCTCGACATATTTGGGGAAGCCGCCGACATAAGGCATGAACACCCGCGCCTTGCCGTCCACGTTGGAACCGACATACCAGGAATCGCAGGCGGTGCGCAGCGAGCCCTTGCCTGCTTCGGCGACTTGCTTGCCCCAATCGGCTTCCGCTTCCGGTTCGGCGTCGATCCGGGTCTTACCGGTCTCGCGCATCCAAGACAGGCAATCCGTGATCCATTCCACATGATGCTCGATGCCGGTCACCATGGTCGCCAACACCGAAGGGCTACCCGGACCGGCGATATTGAACATGTTCGGAAAGCCGCTAATGGTCAGACCAAGAAAGGTCTTGGGGCCTTCGCGCCACTTTTCCTTGATCGACAATCCGTCCACCCCGGTGATGTCAATCCGGCTGACGCTGCCGGTCATCGCATCGAATCCGGTCGCGCAAACAATCGCATCGAGCGCGTAGTCCGCACCTGCGGCCCTGAGTCCTTCGGACGTGAAACGCTCAATGCCGTTCCCGCTGATGTCGACCAAGGTGACATTGTCGCGGTTGTAGGTCTCGTAGTAGTTGGTGCCGACACACAGCCGTTTGCATCCGAAGACCGTGTCTGGTGTCAGGAGATCAGCGATCTTGCGATCGTTGACGACCTCACGGATCTTGCCGCGCCAATACTCCGCAATGGTCTCATTAGCCGCCTCGTCGCTCATCAGATCGGCGAATGCGCCAAGAAACGGTAGACCACCGATCTCCCATTGCTCATCGTAGCGCGCGCTCCGCTCCTCCGCGGACACCGAGAGCGCCGACCGTTCATCGATGGGAAACAGGAACGCTGTCGGCTGTGCTTTTGCCTGCGCGCGAAACCCGCGGTAGTCAGCCTTGATCTCTGCGACTTCTTCCGGCGCCAGCTTCCGATTGTGGGCCGGCACCACATAGCCTGGCGTGCGCTGATAGACATAGAGGTGCTCGGCTTGATCGGCGACGAGCGGTATCGACTGCACCGCCGATGACCCGGTACCAATGATACCAACCCTCTTGCCAGTGAAATCGACGCCCTCGGATGGCCAATGCCCGGTGTGATAGACCGGTCCGCGAAAATCGTCATGCCCCTCGAAATTCGGCATTATCGCCGTCGAAAGGCATCCGACCCCCATGATGAAATACCGTGCCCGGATGGTGCGTCCGGTATCGGTTGCGACGACCCATTCGTCGGCCGCGTCATCGAAGCGGGACGCCTCGACCCGGACTTCGAAATCGATGTCGCGCTTCAGATCGAATCGTTCGGCGACATGTTCCACATAGGCGAGAATTTCCGGCTGGGTCGCATATCGCTCAGACCATTCCCACTCTTGCTGCAAGTCCTCGGAGAACTGGTAGGAATACTGCATGCTATCGATGTCGCAGCGGGCACCGGGGTAGCGGTTCCAATACCACGTCCCACCCACGCCAGGCGCTGCTTCAAGGACTCGGGCATCGAACCCAGCCTCCCGCAACTTGTGGAGCATATAGAGCCCCGCGAAGCCTGCGCCCACGACAACCGCATCGAAGCGCTCGGTCGCGATGCTCTCAGATTGCGCCATGTCGACATGCTGCCCGGTGGTTGCTGATCAATAGTCCCGCACCGCCGAATATCGAATATCTCATATGAACTAACCCGAGTGGCGATGACTCAAAGAAATTTCACAATAATATCACGCCGGCACCGCGACAATCGAGTCAATCACGGGAACCCGGGTCGGCTTCATTGCGATCGTATTCGCCGCCACGTTCAAAAGGCGAACTATGCCGCATGTGATCGCCGCTGAACTAAAGCAGATAGGGTCGACGTCCCTTGTGTCGTGTCGACATAAGGGGCCTAGCCGGACAGCCATCTTCATGGCGCAGGCTTAGGCGCCAATCTCCCACCTGAGCGCGGCAGTTCTTACGCCGCGATCATGCGCCCTCCCCCTTGCCGAACAGGCGCGCTATGATCGCCACCGGGCGATTGAGGCGCTGCGACTTGGAGGAGAAACCATGCAACTCAAGGACAAGGTCGCAGTGGTCACCGGGGCGGCCCAAGGCATCGGGCTCGCCATCGCCGAACGTTTCGTCAAGGAAGGCGCCAAAGTCGTGCTCTCCGATATCGAGAAGGGCAAAGGCAAGGAGGCAGCGGACCGGATCGAGTCGGCCGGCGGCGAGACCCATTTCGTCGCCTGCGATGTCGGCGATGCAGGCCAGGTCAATGGGCTGGTCGGCGAGACCGTGCGCAAGTTCGGCCGGCTCGACGTGATGGTCTCGAATGCCGGCACTATTCACACGGCGGAATTCCTCGACCTGGAGGAAGCCAATTTCGACAAGGTGCTGCGCACCAACTTGAAAGGACCCTTCCTGACCGGTCAGGCGGCCGCCCGCCAGATGGTGGCCCAGAATGCGGACGGTGGCTCCGGCGGCGCAATCGTCAACATGTCATCGGTCAACGCCATCCTCGCGATCCCCAACCAGGTCCCCTACAACGTCTCCAAGGGCGGCATCAACCAACTCACTCATGTGATGGCGTTGGCGCTGGCGCCGCATGACATCCGGGTGAACGCGATTGGCCCCGGCACCATCGCCACGGAGATGGCTCAGGTGGTGATGGAGGACGAAGCGGCGCGCAAGAAGATCATGTCGCGCACGCCGATGGGCCGACTGGGCGACCCGGCCGAGGTCGCCGCGATCGCCGTCTTCCTGGCCAGCACAGAATCGAGCTATGTGACCGGTCAGGTGATCTATTGCGACGGCGGCCGGCTGCCGCTCAACTACACGGTGCCTGTGGCGTAGGCGCCCTCCGATGGCGCGGACCAAATACGGCGCGTTTGATCGGCGACCGCGCATTGGCGGCCAGGCTACGTAGTCCTAATCCTCCGATTTAGGCCCGGCCTCTTTGCCTGCGTCATCGCCGGCTTCGTCCTTCGCCGGTTTCGGCTTGAACAGCAGATTGGGGTCGAGCACCGGATTGTCGGGGCCGTCATCGGCAGGCGCCGCATCTGGCGCGCGTTCGGGCGTCTTGAAGACATTGGCGGCGGTCGGCGTCTTTTCCATCACCGTTGGCGCCGGCTGCTCGGGCTGTGGCGGGGGCTGCGGTGGGGCGATCGGTTCCGGTGCGGCATGCGCCGTGCCCATCACTGCGTCTTCCGGGGCGATCCCGGCGAGCGTCTCCGGCTCGATGCCGGCCTTGCGGGCCTCGCGGGCGGCATCCTTGGCGCGGCGCGCCGCGCGCTGGCGTGCTTTCTGGACCGCCTCATCAAGTTCACCGCGCGCGCAGAGGCCGAGATCGACCGGGTCGCGCGGCCGGATGTTGGGCGCGTTCCAGTGGCTGCGGTCGCGGATTGCCTGGATGGTCGGCTTGGTGGTACCGAGCAGCTTGCCGACCTGCGCGTCGGACAACTCCGGGAAAGTCCGCAGCAGCCAGGCGATGCCGTCGGGCTTGTCCTGGCGCTTGGAAACGGAGGTATATCTGGCGCCTTTGGCGCGTGGCGCCGGCAGCGGGAATTTCGATTCCAGCAACCTGAGCTTGGCCGACGGATCCTTCTCACAGCGCGCGATCTCATCGGTGGTCAGCTGTTCGCTGGCGATCGGGTCGTGCCCGGCCATGCCGGCCGCAACCTCACCGTCTGCGATCGCCTGGACTTCAAGCGGGTGCAGCGCACAGAACGTGGCGATCTGATCAAAAGCCAGCGTGGTGTTGTCGACCAGCCAAACGGCGGTCGCCTTGGGCATCATCAATGGCGTGCTCATGAGACGCGATCCTTCAGCGTGAAACCGTGCGGGCACGGCTTGCAACAGACAAAATTATCCCCGCGCCGGCCATTTCACTGGCCGGCCCCGACTGGCTTTTGGTGCAAGCTGCGGGAGCGGGGCGGCGCGGCTCTGCGCGCCAGATCAGAAGATGACCCCGCTAGCCGCCAACTTCAAGCGCGATCTTGCCTATATGCCCGCTCGATTCCATGAGCGCATGGGCCTTGGCAGCCTCCGCCAGGGGGAAGGTGGCGTGCATGATCGGGCGCACCTTGCCGGCCTCCAGCAGCGGCCAGGCATGGCCCCTGAGGCTGTCGGCGATGGCGCCCTTCTCAGCAACGCCGCGCGGGCGCAGCGTGGAGCCCGTGATAGTGAGCCGCCGCCGCATGATCTGGCCCAAATTCACCGTGGCATCGGTGCCCGTCATCACCGCGATCTGGACGAGCCGGCCATCAACGGCGAGCGCCGCCAGATTGCGCTCGAAATAGTCGGCGCCGACCATGTCGAGCACCAGTTCCACGCCTTTGCCGTCGGTGAGTTCCTTCACGGCCTCCACGAAGTCCTCTTCGCGGTAATTGACCGCGCGGGCCGCCCCCAGATCGCTGCAGGCTTGGCATTTTTCTGCGTTGCCAGCCGTTGTGATCACACGCGCTCCGAAGGCAACGGCGAGCTGGATTGCCGTCGTGCCGATGCCCGAGGAGCCGCCATGCACAAGCATGGTCTCGCCTTTGCGGAGCTTGCCGCGATCGAACACGTTGGTCCACACCGTGAAGAAGGTCTCCGGCACGCACGCCGCCTCGACCATCGAGAGGCCCTTGGGCACGGCCAAGCACTGCGGGACCGGGGCGGCGCAATACTCCGCATAGCCGCCACCGGAAACCAGTGCACAAACCGCGTCGCCGATCTTCAAATCGCCGGCCTCCTTGCCGGTTGCGACAATCGTGCCGGCAATCTCCAGTCCGGGAATATCAGACGCGCCCGGAGGCGGCGGATAGCGGCCTTGGCGCTGCACGACGTCGGGGCGGTTGACCCCGGCCGCCGCCACTTTCACCAGCACTTCGCCATCGCCCGGTATGGGCACCGGCCGCGAGCCGACCACCAGCGCCTCCGGGCCGCCGGGCTCGGGGATTTCGATTGCGGTCATGGTGTCGGGAAGGGCTTCGGCCATGGGTAGTCCCGTTCTGCTGGATTTCGGGGGCTGCGCCAAACTCTGGAAATGCGCGATGCTGATCTAGTATCATAACCCCAGCGACGCAAGCGAGCCGGCGGAGGCGTTCACCATGGCATTCGAACTGGACGACCTGGAACCTCAGAACCAGCCCAAGAAACCGAAGGATATTTCCGGCTGGTCCGTCGAGGAGCTGACGGAATACATCGCCGCCCTGAAAACCGAGATCGAACGCGCCAAGGCGGTGATCGACGCGCGCAAGGGCCAGGTCGCCAGCGCTGAAAGCGTCTTCAAGAAATAGCGCCGCGGTTTGCGGCGCTCATCCTTCGACAGGCTCAGGATGAGGTTCTTTTGTTTTGCACATCGAGACGCCTCACCCTGAGCCTGTCGAAGGATGGGCCTGGCGGTCCAGTCCGAAACCGTCCGAAGCGGCGAGCGCAATTGCGCCCGCCGCCGGACAACCTTTCAAACGCGCAGCCGCCTCAAGCTTTGGCGAGCGCCTGGTCGAGATCGGCGATTATGTCGTCGATATGCTCGATGCCCACCGACAACCGCACGTAGCTCTCGGTGATGCCGGTGGCGTGCTTCTCGTCCGCACTCAGCTGCGAATGAGTGGTCGTCCAGGGGTGGATCGCCAGGCTCCGCGCATCACCAATATTAGCGACGTGGTAGAACATGTTGAGCGAGTCGATGAATTTCTGACCCGCTTCGACCCCGCCCTTGAGCTCAAATCCGACCAATCCACCATAGCCGCCCTTCAGATAGGTGTCGGCGCGGCGTTTCATCTCGCCGTCCTGATGGCCGGGGAAGTAGGTCTTGGTGACCTTCTTGTGGTCCTTCAGCCAGTCCGCCACCTTGATCGCATTTTCGCAATGGCGTTCCATCCTGAGCGGCAGCGTCTCAAGTCCCTGGATGAAGTTGAAGGCGTTCTGAGGGGACATTGAGGCGCCGATGTCGCGCAGCAGATCGACCCTCATGCGCAGGATATAGGCAATCGGACCCAAAGGTTTCACGGCCTCCACCCAAACCGCGCCGTGATAGCTGGGGTCGGGCGTGTTGAGCGCGGGCTGGCGTTCTTTGTGGGCCTCCCAGTCGAAAGCACCACTATCCACGACGGCTCCGCCAATCGAGGTGCCGTGGCCGCCGATATATTTGGTCAGTGAGTAAACATTGATGGCGGCGCCGTGCTCGAACGGCCGGCAGATAATCGGTGTCGCCGTGTTGTCCATGATGAGAGGAATGCCGTACTCCTTGCCGATCGCGGCAACCTCGGCGATCGGAAAGACCTGCAGCTTCGGATTCGGTAAGGTCTCGGCGTAATAGGCGCGCGTCCGATCGTCAGTCGCCTTGCGGAAGGCTTCGGGATCTTCGGGATCGACGAAGCGGCATTCGATGCCCTGCTGCTTCAGCGTGTTCGCGAACAGGTTCCATGTGCCGCCGTAAAGGTCGGTCGATGAAACGATATTGTCTCCGGACCAGGCGAGGTTGAAGAGCGAAAAGTGCGAAGCGGCCTGGCCCGAAGCGAGCGCCAGCGCCGCCACCCCGCCATCCATTGCCGTGAGGCGCTGCTCGAGCGCGTCCTGGGTCGGGTTCATGATACGGGTGTAGATGAAACCGAGTTCCTCCAGCCCGAACAGCCGCGCGGCATGGCCGGTATCCTGGAATTGATAGGCGGTGGTCTGGTGGATCGGCACGGCGACCGAGCCGGTCGCCGGATCCGCCCGATGGCCTGCATGCAGCACCAATGTCTCGGGATTCTTGCTTTCTACGGTCATCTGTTCCTCCTCTGCGCAACGGTTAGGCCGCTCTAAGGTACCGCCGCACCCCTTTGCACACGGGTGCGCGCGCGACACTTGCGGATTCGATTTTTCATTGGCGGACGGACGGCCCCGTCGCTGATCTGCCTGCTCGTCCCTCTTCCCCGGCGTCCAGTGTAGCGCAGCGACGGCGGCGCGCAATGATTCCGGTAAAGATCGTCAGAATGTCGTCAAATCACGGTATGGCGGGCGCGGGCGCCGCGCTCGATCGCGGCAGCGGCCAGGCGTTCGATATGCAGACGGTCGCGAAGCAGCTCCAAGAGGCGCATTTCCTCGCGCTTGACCGAGCCGTCGGCGGCCGCCACATCGCAGGCAATGGCGTAGGCGGTTTCGCGCAGCTTCTCCGGCAACAGCCCTTCGATCATCTGCAACGCCTTGTCGAGCCCCTCGTCGTCATCGAGGATTTCCGCGCAGTCGCCCGCGACCGTCGGCAAGGTACCGGCATCGAAGTCGCGGAAGATCGGCAGATAGTTGACCGCCTCGCCGATGGTCCTGAGTTCGGCGTCGCTCATTGCGCCGTCGGCGGCGGAGACGAGCACCATCGTGTAGATGAGCGCGGTGTGATGATCGATCATGCTGGTTCCCCGGGGGAGGCGGAATGGTACGACCGGCATTGCGCCGGCATATCGTTCGACTTGGCGGGACTTAGGCGCTGCGGGCGCAGCCGTCAAGCCGCAGGCGGCGTTTTATCGTCGCCCAGAAAGCCGCGTACCGCTTCCACCGCCTCGCTCAGCCCAAGCCGCGCCACCTCCACGCCGTCAGGAAAGGCGCTGTTCAGGCGCGAGGGCATCTGGCGGTCTAGCAGCACGAAGACGCCGCGGTCGTCGGCGCGCCGCGTGAGGCGACCGTAAGCCTGCTTCAGACGTAGCCGCACCAGCATGTCGTCATAGGCGTTGCCGCCGAAGGCCGAGCGCCGCGCCTTGTGGAGAATTGTCGGGCGCGGCCAGGGCACGCGGTCGAAGACGATGAGGCGAAGCGAGCGGCCGGGCACGTCGACCCCGTCGCGCACCGCATCGGTCCCGAGCAGGCAGGCGTCGGTCTCCGCACGGAAGATGTCGATCAGCGTGGACACGTCGAGTCCGTCGACATGTTGGGCGTAAAGCGGCAACCCGGCCGCTTCCATTGGGCGGGCGATTTCGCGCTGCACTGCGCGCAGCCGCGATATCGCGGTGAAGAGACCGAGCGCCCCGCCGCCGGCGGCTAGCATCAACTCGCGGTAGGCGGCGGCGATATGGCGCATCTCGTTGCGTCCGACATCGTTCACGACGATCACGCGGGTCAGCGCGGGATAGTCGAAGGGCGAGGGCACGGCAGCACGGATCGCCGGCTCCGGCAGATGCCGGGCGCCGGTCATGGCCTCCGCCGAAGCCCAGTCGGCCTCAGGGTCGCCGGAGCCATCCCGCAGGGTCGCGGATGTGACGACTAGCCCGTGCGCCTGGGTCGCAACGATCTCGGTGAACTGCTGGGTCGGGTCGACGAAGTGACGGTGCTGGCCGATATCGGCGTCGCGCCCGAATTCGCGCTCCACGGAGAACCAGTCGACCGCCCCCTCCCCCGGCTCGCCCGTGCTGAGGTGGTGCAGCATGGATCGCCAGCCGGCGATCTGGACGTCGGTGCGACGTCTCAGGCCGCGCGCCATGGCGTCGAGCCGGTTGCGGCTGGCGCTGTCGAGATCGTCGGCTTCGTCGTCCAACCGCATCGCAAGTCGCTCGGCCAAAGTCGCCAAAGGCGCCGCCAACCCAGCCAACGCCTGATCGAGTTCGCCGGCAGCCGCCGCCAACCCCTCGACCAGCGGTCCGGTTTCGGTTTCGATGCCGTAGGCGCTTTCGGGCCCGCGCGCCCGGGCATAGACCTGCTGGCGTACAAGCATGAGAAAGCGTTCGGCGGCACCCTCGGGCGCGCCGGCGACGAGCCGGCTCATCCAGCCCTCGCCCGGCAGCACCAAGGCCGCGCGTAATGCAGCATCGATCGCGGCGGTCGCCTCCTCATCGCCGGCGGCTAGATCGCTGATACGAGCTTGCAGGCCCCGCGCCCGGCTGCGTCCGCCGCGTCCACGCGCTTCCGCACCGCGCAGCCAGCGCCGGAGATCGGCCGTTTCCTGCCCCGTCAAATGGCCGGAGAACGCGCTGTCGGCGGCGTTGAAGACGTGGTGTCCCTCGTCGAAGACATAGCGCGTCGGCAGGTGTCGATCATCGCCGCCGAGCGCCGCCTGGATCATCACCAGCGCATGGTTGGCGACCACGATCTGCGCCCGGCGCGCGCGGCGCACGCCATGCTCGATGAAGCAGCGCGTGTAGTGCTGGCAAGCCGAATAGACGCATTCGCCGCGCCGGTCGGCGAGCCCCGCTGCGCGGCCACGCCCCACCAGATCGGCCAGCCAGCCGGAGAAGTCGCCGCCGATCAAGGCGCCGTCGCGGGTCGCTTCGGCCCAGCGCGCGATCAACCCGACCGGCACTGCATCCTGGGCCCGCACTCGTGCCGCACCGGCGGCTTCTTCGTAATTGAGCAGGCAAAGGTAGTTCTCGCGGCCCTTGCGCACGACCGCCTTGCGCGCCTTTTCTGCCGGATCGGGGTAGAGCCGGTCCAATTCCTGATCGATCTGGTGCTGGAGATTGCGGGTGAATGTGCTGATCCAGACCGCCCCCCCGTTCTTCTCCGCCCAAACGCTCGCGGGTGCTACGTAGCCCAGCGTCTTGCCGACCCCGGTGCCGGCATCGGCGAGAACGGCGCGGGGTACGCCCGCATGCTCACGCGGCAGGAAGGCAGCGGAAACGGCAGAGGCATAATCCGCCTGCTGTGGCCGGGCCTCGGCCTTGGCGCCCAGCAGCTGGGCCAGACGGGCGCGGGCCTCGACCGGCTCGACGGGCTTGTTGCCGGGCGGTGGATCGGGGGCCCGCTCTGCCCATTCCGGCAGGCTTCGCCAGACCTCCAGCCCGGCGCTCCGCTTGCCACCGCGTTCGGGACCCACGGCCCGCAACACCAGCTCGCCCCAGCGCCAACCGCCCAGCGACATCGTCTCGGCGATTGCGATCAGACGCGGATCGGTTCGCGGGTCGCGGCGCCCGATTTCGTCGAGCAGAGCTTCGGCCACCTTGATAAGCAGGCCAGCTTCTGCCGCCGTATCCGCCGCCATTTCGATGCCAAGCGCCACGGCAAGGCCACGAGGTGTCGGCACACAGAACTGGGCCGGCCGCACAAAGGCGTAAAGCTCCAACACGTCGAAAGCCGCGATACCACGCAGTTCCAACCGCCTCGCCACGGCGGGCGCGTGGCAAACAAGGGGCGCCGGTCCGCGTCTCAGCCGCAGAGCGGCCTCCTTGTGGTTGATTGGATCGCCTTTGCCGTCGCCTTCGACGGTAGGGTCGCGCCACAGCGCTCCCGCCGGTCCCACGATCAGGGCCGGGAGCGCGTGTAGATCGGACGCGGGCTGGGTATTGGCGGCAGGATCCATGGGCGCCCTGAGTATAGGCGGGGCGCGGCGACAATGAACCTTTCCATTCCCTGTGCCGAGAATATGGGAAAAACCCCTGAACGGCCTTGAATGCTATGGATTTCGGGCCAGGTCTGGTGAAGCAGGTGCCCTGCCAAGGCCACAGTTCTTTGCCACAATTGTGGGGATGATGGAGCGCCTGCCGCCGTAAATCGAAGAAGTGGATTTGCGACAGAGTGGGCCATGGTCTATGACGGCGGTTAGCTTGGCGATAGTCGGGGAAGCAGTGCGCGGCAGCAAGCGGCCCGACGAGGTGCAGCTCATCCAGCGTCTCGTTCGAGGCGATCAGGGAGCCTGGGACGGATTCGTCGAACGCTTCTCGCCGGTGATCTATGGCGCGGTGGTGAAGACGCTGAGGCGCTCGGGACGTGATTTGGACGAGTCCTCCGACGTCGCCCAGGACGTATTCGTGCGCCTATGCAAGGACGGTTTTCGTCTCTTGCGCCAGTACGATCCCTCACGCTCGGCGCTGACGACCTGGCTCACAATCATCTCCACTTCGACGACGATCGATCACCTGCGGCGGCAGAAACCGACGACGGCGCTCGACGAGGTTCCGGAAGATACCGGCGCGGTGGAGCAAAAACTGCGCTACAAGGTCCAGATCCCCGGCGGGCTGCTCTCGCCGCGCCAGAGCCTGATCCTGAAGCTGCTCTACGACAAAGACCTGGACGTCGCGGAGATCGCCGAGGTGCTCGATATCGACCCGCAAACGGTGCGTAGCACCCACCACAAGGCACTGATCAAACTGCGCGGACATTTCAAGAAAAGCGATTTCTAGAACAAGAGCGACTTCTGACGTGCCTCGCCAGGATTGGCCGAAGGTGCGAAAACGAGTAGAAGCAAACGGAGAAGAACAGGGTTAACAGAGGGTTAGGGATGTACGGGGGTGACGGCCCGTACATGAAGTTGGAAGACAAGGTTGGGACCGATGACAGACGAACGAAAAACACAGCTTCGCGGCAAAGCGCTCTGGGCGAGCCTCGCCCGGGAACCGGACCAAACCGAGCAGATCGATGGCTGGGATGCCAATCTGCTCGCCGGCTTCCTGGACGGCACGCTGAGCGACCGTGAGCGCGAGATGCTCGAAGCGAAGCTCGCCGAAGAACCGATGCTGCTCGACACGCTGGTCGCCGCACATGGTGGCGAGCCGGCGGAAAGCGGGCCGCCTCCGGAACTGATCGACGCCGCCCGGCAGGTTGGCCGCGATGGCGGACGGTCCAGTGACAAAAGCAGCGGCGGCGGGCGACCTAAGCCGGCGAACGAGAACAGGCGGGGCACAGTCTGGCTCGAATGGGCCGCCGCGGCGGCCGCGATCATGGTGGTGAGCGCGGTCGGCTTTGAGCTCGGCTCCGATACCGGGCGGCAGAGCGCCAAGCTGACCGGCGCCAAATCGCCCCATGTTGTGGCCAAGAGGGGTGGCAACGACGACCTCGGCCTCGACGCCAATTTCTTCGCCACCGGCTTCACCCTCGACGAGGCCGACGACGCCTTCAACGGAGACGAGTGATGAGCGGCGCTCCGCTCAGCGTATTCTCGTGGCGCGCCCTGCCTTGGGTGCTATTCGCGCTCTCGCTCTCGCTCAACGTCTTTTTCATCGGCGGCCATGTCTATACGCGCGCCCAGGTAGACGCCCAGCGTGGCAACCAGGCCGCCGGCGGCGCGACTGGCAAACCGCCGGCCGCCCGCAGCACGGGCATATCGGTCAGGCGGCTCGGCCTCGATGTTGCCCAACGCGGCGACTTTCGTAACTTCCGCTCCGACTTGCGCGAACGCGGCCAGAACTTCCGCACTGGCACACGCAAGCACGCCCAGCGGCTATGGGCCGAGCTTGAGAAGAAACGACCCAGCAAAAAGGTGATCGACCGCTCGTTGCGGCGCATCTACGACCGCGGCTTGGCATACCAGCGCCGCGCGGCGGCGCAGGCGGTCGCATTCATGGCCAAACTCGACGCCAACCAGAAGGCGCGTTTCCTGCAACTAGCCAAAAGCAACGGCTTCCTCGCTGCCGGCCTGCTGCGCGATCGCCCCAAGGAACGCAACTGACCGGGCGGAGTTCCGAGGTACTCGGTCAGCGGCCCTTGAAGTTTGGCTCGCGTTTCTCCGCGAAGGCACGGCGGCCTTCGAGGTAATCCGCGCTCTCAAACGCCTCATCGACGAGCCTGCGGCAGAGTTCGGGATCGCGCTCGGTCTCAGGCTTTAACGCTTCGTTGACCATGATCTTCACGCCCTTGACCGTGAGCGGCGCATTACAGGCGACCGTGCGGGCATAGTCGGCGACGAAGCTGGCGAGCTCGGCCTCGGGCAGCACCTTCTGCACCAATCCGATCCGCAAGGCCTCTTGCGCGTCAAGTTGGCGGGCGGAAAAGGTGATGTCGCGCGCAGCACCGGGACCGACGGTGTCCACCAGCCGCTTCAGTCCTTCGTAGCGATAGCCGAGGCCAAGCCGGGCGGCGGGCAATCCGAACCGAGATTTCTCCGAGCAGAACCGGAGGTCGCAGCTGACCGCAAGGCCCAAACCGCCACCGATGCAATAGCCGTCGATCTCGGCAATCGTCGGCTTGGGCAGGTTTTGGACCAGGCGGTAAATCGCGTCGACGCGCGCGTTATAGGCGGCAACGCCCTCCGGTGTGCTTCGCTCCTTGTCGAATTTGGAGATATCCGCGCCGGAGACGAATGCCTTCCCGCCGGCGCCTGAAAGGATGACGACGCGCACCGCCTCGTCCGCCGCAAAATCATTCAGAATAGCCTCTGCGGCCTCCCACATCTCCAGCGAGACGGCATTTCGGCGCTCCGGGTTGTTGAAGATCATGCGCCCAATGCCGTCGGCTTTCTCGGCCAGCATTTTGTCTAAGCCCATCCGGCCCCTCCCCATTATTCGTCGTTTCCCATGCGGCACCGCCCGCGCCTGTGTTGCCGCTGGAGTATGTCCCGCCAAACACCTCTGCGAAAAGGATTTGCCACGCGAAGGCGACGGAAACGAAATCTTATTCCGTTACGTATCAGACAGTAGGGACAGGGTTCGGCGTAGGGAGCGAGCCCCGATCAGAGCGGAGGCGCCATGTTGCGCAAACACGCCTTTATCGCCCTCAACAGGTTCGGGCTCGGCGCCCGGCCCGGTGATATCGAACGGGTCGCCCGCAACCCGCGCGGCTGGATCGAACGGCAGATCGGACCCAGCGCCCGGGTCCCGGCCGAACTTGCCCGCCTGCCCAGCGCCGAAGACAGCATCCGCGTCTTTCTGCGCGCGCGCCGGCGCGGTGTGGGCGCGATCAAGCGCAGCTTCAAGACGACGCTGAAAGATCGCTATTTGGCCGAGATCAATGCCCGCGCGCTGGCTCATGTGCGTACGCGCGATCCCGTCCGCGAACGCCTGGTGGCGTTCTGGTCGAACCATTTCACCGTTTCTGCCAAGCGCTTCTTCGTGGCCCCTCTCGTGGGGCCCTATGAGCGCGAGGCGATCCGGCCGCATGTCTTCGGCAAGTTCGAGGACATGCTGCTGGCCGTCGTCCGCCACCCGGCGATGCTGCTCTATCTCGACAACGCCGCCTCGATCGGGCCGCGCTCGATGGGCGGTCGCTTCACCCGGCGCGGTCTCAACGAGAATCTCGCTCGCGAAATCCTGGAGTTGCACACGCTCGGTGTGAAGGGCGGGTACAAGCAGGCCGACGTCAGGGCGCTTGCTAAATTGCTGACGGGCTGGTCGGTCGAGGGGTTGGGCAAACGCCAGCCCATGACCGGTCGCTACCATTTCGTCGGCCTTGCACACGAACCCGGGGCCAAGACTTTGCTCGGAAAGCGCTACGACCAGGGCGGCGAAGCCGAAGGCGTGGCGGCGCTAAAGGCCCTGGCGCATCATCCTGCGACGGCGCGCTTCGTGGCCACCAAACTCGCCCGCCATTTCATTGCGGACAAGCCTCCGAGCGCAGCGATCCGTATTCTGGAACGCAATTTCCTGGAGACCGGCGGCGACCTGGCCGCGCTATCGCGCACGCTGATCGGGCTCGACGCGGTCTGGCGGGCGCCGTTGCCAAAGGTCAAGTCGCCCTACGACTACACGATCTCGATCTTCCGCGCGCTCGCCTTCGACCGCGTGCCGCCCAAGGGCTATTACCCGGCTTTCTATCTCCTGGGCCAGTTGCCCTTCGCCGCGCCCTCGCCCAAAGGCTGGCCCGACACGGCGGCGGATTGGCTGGCGCCAGAAGCGTTGATGCGTCGCGTCGAGTTCGCGCATGCGATCGCCCAGCGGTTGCCGAGGCGCATCGACTCAGTGGCCGTCATGGAGGCGAGCATCGGCCCTGTGGCGAAGCCCGCGACCCGGAGGGCGATTGCCCGCGCGCCCAGCGCCCGCGAGGCGATGGCGCTGCTCTTCGCCAGCCCGGAATTCCAACGGAGATAACGTCGGAGGAGACGGTTCATGGTTGGACGCCGCGAGATGATGACAGGCCTGGCCGCCGCCGGCGCCGGCGCGATGCTGGCGCCCAACGCCGTGCTTGCCAGAGCGCCAACTGACCGCCGCCTGGTTGTGGTGATCCTGCGTGGCGGCCTCGACGGGCTTTCGGTAGTGCCGCCGGTCGAAGACCGCCACTATTACCGCCTGCGCCCGCGCATCGCGGTGCCGCGGCCCGGCAGCGGCCGCAATGCCGCCCTTCCCCTTGATGGTGGTTTCGGACTGCACCCGGCGTTGGCGCCGTTACTCCCGCTCTACAAAGCAGGACAGCTTCTGCCGGTGACGGCGGTCGGCCTGCCGGCGCGGACGCGTTCCCATTTCGACGCCCAGGACATACTTGAGAACGGCACCGCGCGACCGCGCGGGCGTCACGACGGATGGCTCAACCGCACCCTCGTCGCAATGGAGGGCGGCCGCACCGATCTGGGATTATCGGTCGGGCATGGATTGCCGCTGGCGATGCGAGGCGCAGCCCCGGTCCGCACGTGGGAGCCCCGTGTCTTGCCGTCTGCCGGCGATGGTTTCATGGACCAACTTGCGACGCTCTACGCCGAGGACCCCCTCTTCGCCAAGGCGCTCCGCCAGGGACGTCGCTCAGCCGCCGGCGGGCCACGGGGCATGGGGCGCGCCGGCCGGCGCATGTCAGGCGGCAGGGCAGCCGCCCGCGTCCTCGCCACGGCCGCCGGCAAGCTGCTCGCCCGCGCCGATGGCCCGCGCATCGCCGTGATAGAGGCCGGCGGCTGGGACACCCACACCAATCAGGTCGGCGCTCTGAACAATCGTTTGCCGCATCTGGCAACCGGAATCGTCACATTGAGAGAGACGCTTGGGTCCGCCTGGGAAAAGACCGCGGTTCTCGTGGTCACCGAGTTCGGACGCACGGCGGCGGAGAACGGCGGACGCGGCACCGACCACGGCACTGCCGGAACGGCGCTGCTGGTCGGCGGTGCGGTCGCCGGCGGGCGCATTGCCGGGCGCTGGCCGGGCCTTTCGGAACGCGCGCTTTACGAGGGCCGCGACCTTAGGCCGACCGCCGATATACGAAGCCTCTTCAAAGGCGTCCTGCGCGACCATCTTGGACTTTCAGATGCCAAGCTGGAGGACCGCGTTTTCCCAGGCAGCCGCTCCGCAAAGCCACTCGGCGGGCTGATCCGCCGGAGCTGATTCCCTTCAGAGGCGCAATGCGCTAGGGTCCGCGCCAATTGACCGCCCGACCAGCGACCGGACCCACACCCGACATGCCTGCCGAGCCCGCCGCCCGCCTAGATGATGACACGCGCCAACTAGCCATGGCCGCCAAGGCCTGGCCGTTCGAGGAGGCGCGTAAGCTGCTGAACCGCGTGCAACGCGGTCCCGGCGAGAAGGGCTATGTGCTATTCGAGACTGGCTATGGTCCGTCTGGTCTGCCCCATATCGGCACCTTCGCGGAGGTCGTGCGTACGACCATGGTGCGCCAGGCATTCGCCCGGATTTCCGATATCCCGAGCAAGCTGTTCGCCTTTTCAGACGATATGGACGGCTTGCGCAAGGTGCCCGACAACGTGCCCAACCAGGCCATGCTGGCAGAGTATCTGGGCAAGCCGCTGACCGCGGTGCCCGACCCCTTTGAGACGCATGAGAGCTTCGGCGCTCACAACAATGCCCGGCTCCAAGGGTTCCTTGACGAATTCGGCTTCGACTATGAGTTTCTGTCCTCCACGGAGTGCTACGCCAGCGGCCGCTTCGATGCGACGCTGCTGAAGGTGCTGGAGAATTACGAGAAAGTCCGCAACGTCATCTTGCCGACGCTGGGCCCCGATCGCCGCAAGACGTACTCGCCGTTCCTGCCGGTCTGTCCGAAGACAGGCCGCGTGTTGCAGGTTCCGGTGGTCGGCCAGAACCTCGACAAGGGCACGATCACATACACCGATGAAGACGGCTCGACCGTCGAGGTGCCGGTGACCGGCGGACATTGCAAGCTGCAATGGAAAGCCGATTGGGCGATGCGCTGGGCCGCGCTCGACGTCGACTACGAGATGTCGGGAAAAGATTTGATCGAAAGCGTTCGGCTCTCGGGCAAGATCACCAAGCTGCTGGGCGGACGGCCGCCGGAAGGCTTCACCTACGAGCTATTCCTGGACGAGCAGGGCGAGAAGATTTCAAAGTCGCGGGGCAACGGCCTCACAGTGGAAGAATGGCTGGAATACGCGCCGCAGGAATCGCTGGCGCTCTACATGTTTGGCCAGCCGCGCCGGGCCAAACGGCTTTATTTCGACGTCATCCCGCGCCATGTCGACGACTACCTGACACATGTTGGCAAGTTCGCCGAACAGGATGCGGCGGCCCAACTGGAGAATCCCGCCTGGCACATCCACGACGGCGCGCCTCCGGCTAATGTCCCGGCGCTTGGCTTTGCCCTACTGCTCAATTTGACCAGCGTCGCCAATGCGGAGGATGAGACGGTGCTGTGGGGCTTCATTTCGCGTTACGTTCCCGAAGCGACGCCGGAAAACGAACCGATGCTGGCGCGGTTGGTCGACCATGCGCTGGCCTACTACCGCGACTTCGTGAAGCCCAACAAACAATACCGTGGGCCTAGTGACCATGAACGAGCGGCGCTGAAAGACTTGTTAGGCGAGCTGGAAGCCCTGCCCGCCGACACCGATGCCGAGACCATACAGACCGCGGTCTACGAGGTCGGCAAGCGTCATGAGTTCGAGAACCTGCGTGACTGGTTCAAGGCGCTCTACGAGGTGCTGCTCGGCCAGTCGCAAGGGCCGCGATTCGGCTCTTTCGCCGCGATCTACGGGCTGGGCGAGACCCGCTCACTGATTGCCCGGGCTCTGGCCGGCGAGGATCTCGGGGCTGCCGGATAGCCGGACGACGATTTTTTTCGGATTTCGAGCCGCCATTCTTGCCCCGGGCGGGCTTTCTGATTGAAAAATCAACGTTTTATACCGCATTGCACCCATTTTTGTGCACTGCACAATAATCCTTGACACTGCCCACATCGTCGCTATATTTCCAATCATGTTGCAGCGCAGCATAACTGACATATAACACTCCGGCCTCCCCCGCCGGAAACCAGGAGAGACCCTCGCGATGAACAAGACCGCCACCGATGAGGCCGTCAAGGCCGGTACCGCCGCTTTCGAGCAAGGCTACGACCAGTTCGTATCGATGACCAAGGCTCAGGTTGAGAAGATGTTCCCGGCCGCCGCCAAGAACTTCGACGAGCTCGCCGCCTTCAACAAGGCCAATTACGAGGCCGCCGTGAAGGCCGGCCAGGTCGCCGCCAAGTCGTTCGAGACGCTCGGCCAGGCGATCACCGCCTACAATCAGGAGGCCTTCCAGGCCAGCGTCGAGGGCACCCAGGCTCTCTTCGCCTGCAAGACCTTCCAGGACGTCGTCGAGCTGCAGACCAAGCAGGTCCAGGCTAACCTCGACAAGGCCATGACCCAGGGCGCCAAGGTCGGCGAGCTGGCCACCAAGGCCGCCAGCGACGCCGTGGAGCCGGTCAACGCCCAGGTCACCAAGGCGTTCAAGGCCTTCACCAAGCAGGCCGCTGCCTAAACGTCTTACCGACGACTGTTACGAATACCGGCGCCCGGGAGCCTATTTGGCTTCCGGGCGTTTTGTTTTGCCAAGGCTGATGACAGGATCACTGCGCCCGGCCCCCCCGCGAAAGCGGGGATAGATGCCCGCCGCCGGACGTTGGCCGAGTCGAGATGGATTCCCGCTTTCGCGGGAAGGACGAAAGAACCGTCCGGACTCGTGCCTCTAGTGCTTACCGCCCCTGCGTTGAAGCGTAATCCATATAAAGCGACAGCGCCTTTTTGGCGACCGGGCCGGGCTGCAGGTCGCGGTCCTCGAATTTCAGCAGCGGCGAAACCTTGGCGTAGTTGCCGGACGAGAATATTTCGTCCGCGTCCATGACGTCGTCGACTGTCACGTTCTTCTCCACCACCTCGTGGCCGTCGTCACGCAGCAACTGGATGACCCGCCGGCGGGTTACGCCATTGAGGAACGTGCCGTTGAGCTGCGGCGTAAAGACGCCGCCATCCTTCACATAGAACAAGTTGGCGGTCGCGAATTCCGCCACGTTGCCGTTCTGGTCGCGGACGATCGCGTTGTCGAAGCCGCGGCTCGCCGCCTCCCGCAAGGCGCGGGCGGAATTGGGATAGAGGCAGCCCGCCTTGGCGTCGGTCGGCGCTGCTTCCGGGGTTGGCCGCCGGTAGCTGGAGAGGCAAGCCCTGAAGCCCGGCGCGTCGGGCATCGGTGAGTCGGTCAGCACCATTGTAAAACGCGTACTCTCCGGATCGGGCGAGACGAAGCCGCTCTCCGCCCACATCATCGGACGCACATAAAGCACCACATCATCGGGGAACTTCTTGATCCCCTCCCAGGCGATATTGAGCATTTCTTCCGCGGTGACCGGCGGTTTCAGATCAAATTTCTGGGCGCTGTCGACGCAACGCTCGCAATGCATGTCCAGGTCGGGGGCCAGCCCGCGGATCGCGCGCGCGCCATCGAAAACGGCCGAGGCAAGCCAAGCCGCATGGGTCATCGAGCCCATCAGTGGCACGTTGCCCTCTTCCCACTTGCCGTCGAGATAGGTAAGGCCGGAATTCGCGAATGAGTCGTGTACGCCCATGGGATCAAGACCTGCCGTTGATTGCGGGTGCAGGCGGCAAGAACCGCCGTTGCCATCAGCATAACGAGGCAGCCGCCATTGTCCAACCGATGCGCAATCGGCGCCGACGGCCGGCAACAAAGCGACCGCGGATTACGATTATTTCGAGAAACAAAATTGCGAAATCACGCCACTGTGACAGCGATCACAGTCTCGTGAGCAAGCCAGTGATACCGATCACACCAGCGGGCGACACGACGTCCGCTAGCCGAAGGAGCGGCGGTCGCAAGGGGGCAGGCTCTCTCAACTCGAGAGGGCCTTTAACTTGAAGGAGTAAGACCATGACCACCAGAGTACTCACTGCCGCGTTGATCGCGGCCACTGCGCTGGCGGCCGTTCCGGCCCAAGCCAAAGAACCAAAGTTCAAGCACCTCTCGATCAAACAAGAATTGCGTGCCTTTGACGCTGGCCCTGAAATCCGGGTCCGCGCTGAAGGCAACAAATGGGTCGCGGCCACTAGCGCCAAGGTATACTTCCACCTTCGCGTCAGGGCAGAGATGAAACGCGGCTACGTCCGCATTGCCTATATCGGCGTGCCTGGCCTCGTGGAGGCCCAGGCCAGCGAGCAATACAAAACCCACGCCAATGTCTGGCGGATATTTTATGGCTCGGTGACCGGACTTAACAACCATGTTTCGGTGACCGGCCGCGGCAACCGGCTTGGCCTTGCAACCCGCAATGCAGTGGCCGCGTGCAACAACTTGCGCGCCCAAGGCAAGAGCACGGACCGCCAGCACGTCATCACCACGCGGATTCCAGTTCAGCTCACCGTCTACGCCATGCGCATCCACCGGCACAATCACGCCACGACATCGCGCCGGTCCGCGCGTTCGACCTTGAACGCCAAGATCGTCTGCCTGAAGGCGCCGCCCTCGCGGGCCAAGCCGTTCACGGTCTCAAAGGTCACGTTGAGGTTCACGCCCAACGTGGTGCACGCCTTCTGCCCCAAGACCATCACCATGAAGATCACCTTCGAGGCCAACACGAAGGGCGTGCTCCGCTACCGACTGCGCAGCGAGGGCCAACCCGCCACGTTAGGTCCGGTCCGCACCGTCCACGTGGTCCACAAAGGCGGGGGCAACACTTACCGGCGCTCAGTCTATGTAAGGCTGCGGTTCACCAAATCGCGGGCGAAATCCTATCGGATCCAGGTCGAGAATGGACCGAGGTCTAACGTCGCCAGTTACCGCGTGCAATGCAGGAACGGCAAGGCCGCCGGCTGACCGACCGTATCGCCGCCGCATCATTTGCATGGAACGGGCGCCCAGTTGGACGGGCGCCCGTTTCCATTTCGCGCATCCGCAAGGCCACCCTTTCATCCCCTCGAATTGGACAAGCCCGGCCAACACCATCATCATTCGCGTTCCTCGCGGCACCAGCGGGCTGCCGATCGAAATCGGGCAAAAATTGGGGGAGCGCGGCCATGGCCAAGACAGGCGGTCGGGTGCATTTCGTTGGCAGTCTCGGTTTGCCTGATGCGGAGACCGCCTTCCGCATGCTGGGCGAACGCATTGGCAGCCGCGCCACGCGTTATCCGGACGGCGAGCCCGGCGAACGCGCTTACTGGATCCGCTGGCAGAACACGGTCTTCGCAAGCCACCCCGATCTGGAGTTGATCGAGGAACGCATGATCGAAGGCTACAAAGATGCCAAGGCACGGCCCGCTTACCGCTTGCGCGACGGCGTCGATCCGCAATCGATGACCATCGACAAGCTCGGCTATGCGGAAGCCGCGCTAGCCTCCTGGGCGGTCTTCAAGCGCCTGCGCGACGAGGGGGTGGTGCCCGCAGGCACACGCTTCCAGCTCTGCCTGCCGAGTTGTGCCGCGCTCCTGACGAGCTTCTTTCCGGGCGATCAGGCGGTGCTGGTCGAGCCCGCATTGGAGGACGCGATGCGGCGCGAAGTGGAAGCGGCCGCTGCCGGCATCCCGGCCGGCGATCTTGCCATCCAATGGGACGTCGCCTACGAGATCATCGCCATCGATGGCGGCCAGCCGCCGCTCTACTATGCCGACCCGCTGGCCGGCAGCGTCGAGCGCCTGGTGCGCCAGCTTGGCTGGGTGCCGGCGGGCGTCGAAGCCGGGGTGCATCTCTGCTACGGCGATCCTGGGCACAAGCATGTCATCGAACCCAAGGACCTCGGCACCTGCGTCGCCCTCTCCAATGCGATCTGCGCCCAGGCCACGCGGCCTGTGAACTGGATGCACATGCCGGTGCCGCGAGACCGAAGGGATGACGCCTATGTCGCGCCGCTCGAAGGGCTCGTCCTGAATCCGGAGACCGAACTCTATATCGGCTGCATCCACTTTACTGACGGTGCGGCGGGGACCAGCGCGCGCATAGACGCGGCCGGCAAGCATGCTTCGGGTTTTGGTTTGGCCACCGAATGTGGTTTTGGTCGGCGCGACCCTGAGACCATCCCGGCGCTCTTAGACATCCATGCCGAGGTCTTGGGCAGCTAATTCGCAACGGTCCACCCCACCAAGACCCAGTGCAGATATGGCCATTCTTCGCATCGACGCCCGCGGTATCGCTCAGTGCCTAGCGTTTCCATTTGAGGACCGCCGGGTCAAACGATCGCGCAGCATCAGGAAGGGCTTCTCGACCGCTAAATGAAGCAACAGTCCTCCAGCGACGGCGGCGACGAGACAAACGACGAACAGTTGCTCCTTCTCCAACGTGACAAAGTTGCCGAGGTTTTTATTCAGCCAATGATTGGTCATCTTGTGGACCAGGTAGATGGCATACGCCAGTGTCGCCAGCGCGGCGCTCGGCCCAAATTGGAACCGATGAAGGAAGCATGACGGGCTGAGCGCGGCGACGACCAGGCATCCATAGGCGATGGATAGGAGAGGAAAGCCGATAAGCGTCGTTGCAAGCGAAGAGAACGCCGGCGACAACACGTTTCCGCCAAACAGAACATAAGACGCGACCAGTAGGCCTAGTCCGGCCAACAGGAAAAAATATCCCCGTTTGGTGATCCAACGCCATAAACGGGGCTGGTAGTTGAGAATCGCGGCAATCGCCACGCCGACAATCAATCCATCCAGCCTGGTATAGGTCGGGTAATAAATGTGTTTCAGCGCCGCTCGCAGCCGCATCGTTCCCTGCAACGGGTCAACAAATTCCACCCAGATCGCGTATCTCAGCAGGATCCCCAATCCCAATAGCCCCAGAACGATATACAATGCCTTGTTCTGAATTCGAGTGAAGAACAGGAAATACAAAAGAGCCGGCAACGTCAGATAAAAATACTCCTCAACCGACAAAGACCAAGCGTGCGAGAACGTGTTGGCATAAAGGTCTATCGAGATGTTTTGGGTGAAGGTCAGGAATTTCCATAGGGGCTGAAGCGCTCTTCCCTCTTGCACCTCCGCGAACGAAAAATACAACGCCAGGGCCGCAAAATAAGCTGGGAAGATCCGCAGGCCGCGGTTCAGATAAAACCCTTTGAAGCTGATACGCCCGGTCCGACCAATCTCTCGCAGCAGCTTGTCGCCGATCAGAAATCCGCTGAGCACGAAAAACAGATCGACGCCCGACCACCCGAATGCGCTGAACCCGTCGAGCCATGCCGGCAATCCGTAATAGACCTTGTAATGAAAAAACAGGACAAGGATGATCGCCAACGCCCGTAGGTGATCGAGCCCGTGCAGGCGTCCGCTTGCCGTGTCCCGCACTGTGAGGTCGGCGCGTTCCATTCCAAATCCGACCGCCTCTAGTCTGGTCCGCTTTCCGTCTACGGCACCGCCGCGACGATCTTGCCGAAGACGTCGCGGGTCTTCAGGCGCTCCAGCGCGATGGCGAAATCGGGCAGCGCGATCTCGGTGTCGATCACGGGGGTGATGCCCGCCGCCATCTTGTCGAGAGCATCGCGAATATTCTTCAGCGTAAAGCCGAACGAACCAAAGATGCGAATCTGCTGCTGGAAGATCTGATAGAGGTTGGTCTCCGCCTGAATGCCGGTCGTCGACCCGCAGGTGACCAGCCGTCCTCCACGCGTCAGTGAGAGCAAGCTGCCGGACCAGGTGGCGGGGCCGACATGCTCGAATACCACGTCGACGCCCTTCTTGTCGGTCAGGCGCCGGGCCCGGCTCTCGAAGCGTTCCTCGGAATAGTTGATCACATGATCGGCGCCGAGCGCCTTGGCTTTTTCCACCTTGGCCTCGCTGCCGACGGTGGTGATGACGGTGGCGCCGACGGCCTTGGCCATCTTGATCGCGGTGGAGCCGATGCCGCTGCCGCCGGCCTGGACCAATATCGTCTCGCCGGGCTCGAGCCTGGCGTTGTCGAAGAGCATGTGCTGGACGGTGGCGAAGGTCGTGGTGGCGCAGGCCGCGTCGCGCAATGAGACGCCCGCCGGAACCTTGATCGCGCGGGCCTCGGGCACGGTGACCCACTGCGCTGCGATGCCGTCCACGTGGAAGCCCATGATGCCGGCGATGTCCTCGCACAGATTCTGCTGGCCGGCCTGGCAGCGACGGCATTTGCCGCAGAATATGCCGGGATAGAGCACCGCGGGATCACCCGGCTTGAGGTCCTTGACCTCCGGCCCAACCGCCTCGACCTCACCGGACCCTTCAACCGCGACTGTGATCGGAAAGGGCTGGCGCTGGGCGAAGGCCATGCCGCGAAAGCCGAAAAGATCGATATGGTTCAGCGTGACGAAGCGCATCCGCACCAGCACTTCGGCGCCGGCCGGTGCGCCGGGCTTGGCGATCTCGTCAATCTGAACCGCGCCCCCTTCCTCCTGGAGGCGCAGCGCCTGCATGGTATCGCTCACCGCTGGACGCCCAGGCTCGCGGCAAGGCCGCCATCGACTGCGATATCGGCGCCCGTAACATAGGCGGCATCGGGCGACAGGAGGAACGAGACCACGCCACCGATATCGGCAGGCTGGGCGTATCGCTGGAGCGGAATCTGTTTTTCCAGCTTCTCGCGGAAGTCGGCGTAGGGCGCCAGCATGTCGGTGTCGACATAGCCCGGCGAGACGAAGTTGACGGTCACATTGCGCCGGCCGATCTCGGTCGCCACGGTTTTGGTATAGCCGAGAAGAGCGGCCTTGGTCGCCGCGTAGGTGGCGTTGCCAGCGTTGCCACGCAGCGCCGTCACCGAGCCGATGAAGACGATGCGGCCTTCGCGTGCCCGCATCATGCCGCGGAGCATGGCGCGCACGATCCGAACCGCGGCCCAGAAGTTGACCTGCATCGCCGGTGCGGCCGCTTCCACGTCGATCATTGCGGCGAGGTTGTCGTAGGACAGGCCGGCATTGTGCACGAAACCGTAATAACCGCCCTCCTCCTCGATCTGCTTGGCGAAGGCGTCGACAGCATCGCTGTCGGACATGTCGCAACCGGCGATGCAAAGATTGGCGCCTTTGATCTCGCCTTCGATTTCCTTGGCCAGCGCCTCCGCCGGCGCCTTGGATGAGTTGTAGGTGAAGACGACCTCGTGGCCATCGGCGGCAAGGCGGCGCACGATGCCTGCGCCGATCCCGCGCGCGCCGCCAGTGACGAGAACCTTTGCCGCCATCAGTCGGCCTCGCGGGAGAAGACCAGCGAAACGTTCTGACCGCCAAATCCAAAGGAGTTGGAAAGCGCGAAATCGGGCGACGCCTTGCGTGCCTCATTGGGCACGACATCGAGCGGCAGGTTGGGATCGGGGTTCTCATAGTTGATGGTCGGCGGCAATGTACCGTCGATCAGCGTCATCACGCTGAAGCTCGCCTCGACCGCTCCGGCGGCGGTGAGCGTGTGCCCGATCATCGATTTGTTGGAGCTGACGGCGAGCCCTTTCTCGGCATGGTCGCCGAAGACGCTCTGGATGCCGAGGCATTCCATCTTGTCGTTCTCCGGCGTGCTGGTGCCGTGCGCGTTGATATAGCCGACGTCCTGCGGCGCGACGCCGGCATCGTCGATTGCCCCCTGCATCGAGCGCACGATGGCCTTGCCATCGGGGTTTGAGCGCGTGCGGTGGAAGGTGTCGGCCGCCTCGCCGCATCCGCGCACGTAAGCCAGTATGGGCGCCCCGCGAGCCTTAGCGTGATCAGGATCCTCCAGCACAAGGGCGGCGCCGCCCTCGGCCATCACGAACCCGTCGCGGTTCTTGGAGAACGGTTTGGAGGCCCCTTCGGGCGGGTCATTCTTGGTCGAAAGCGCAGAGAGCAAAGAGAACCGGATCAGCGCCTCCTCCTGGATCGAGCCATCGGTGCCGATCGCGAGCGCCGCCGGGTGTGAGCCGCGCCGGATCGCCTCCACGCCGAGCTGGATCGCCGAGGCGCCGGAGGCACAAGCCGTGGTCAGTGTGATCGGCGATCCCTGGGTCCGGTACTTGCGCGCCAACACGCCTGCCAGGTGGCCGAATGTGAAGTCGCGGTGCGCCGGGGTCAGGTCTTCGTTCGGACGGAAGCTCGCGCCGGGCATGGTGTATGGGCTGTCCGGACCGCCGGCCAGCGTGTGGCAAAGCTCAAGGCGGGTTTCCCAATCGTGCTCCAGCGGCGGTGCGGCGATGAAGAGTTCGCCTGGGAATTCGTCTTCCTCGTCGAGCCAGCCAGCTTGCCCCATAGCCTCCGCGGCGGCGTTGTCCGCCAGCGCTTGGCTGAGTGCAGGCGGTGTTGTCCGCTCCAGGTCGAGAAAGTCGACCGAGCCGGCAATCGTGGTCCGCAACCCTTCAGTGGGGAACCGGGTGATCGCGTGAATGCCCGATTGGCCGGCGATCAGGTTCTTCCAGTTTTCCTCCACGTTGCGCCCGAGCGCGGTGATCACCCCGATCCCGGTAATTGCAATCGGCTTGCCGCGCTTGCCGTTTCCACGTGTCGTGCTGCCGTCAGCCATCGATAGCCTCCAAGAGGGCCATGCCCTCGCCTTGCAGATAACCCCACCCCGTGATCAACACCTGATCCACATCGGCCGTCTCTACGCGCGCCTCGAGCGGCTCTTCCGGTGAAAGCGGCGGGAATACTGCGCGTCGCTGCAAACAGCCAATGCCAAGGATCGCGTTGACGACAAATGACGCGTCGAGCGAATGGCCGAATGCGCGGCCACTCCCGCGCACGGCAAGTTGCGCTTGTCCTCCGGCGATCCCATTCAGGAATTCGCGTTCCTCATGCGTGATCGGCCCGGAACCGCAGGCGCCGCTCATCACCGCGAGTGGACTGTCGCGCATGGATCCGGAGAGCGTATCAAATTGTTCGCCGGCGACCTTGGCGGCGGCACCATTGCTGCGATCGGAGAGCCCGCTCAGCACGCCGTTGAGTTTGGCCACCGGGGTCGCGCCCCGCGCCTTGGCGTGGTCGCTCGCCTCAAGCACCAGGAAGGCTCCGGCGCTGCCGAAGGCGACACCGTCCTTGGGCCGGTCCCAAAGATTGCCGACCGGCTGATTGAGCGGGTAGCCGCCGGCATGGGTCATGTGAATGATGTCTGGCCGGTTTGCGTTGAAGGCCGCGCCCACCAGGAAAAGGTCGCCCTGGTCGGACAGGATCTTCTCGTAAGCGATACGCATCGAATCGACCCCGGCCGCCTCCTCGCCCATGAAAGTTCGGCTGGAGCCGGCGACCTTGTGCACGATCGAAATGTTGCCGGCGAACAGGTTCGGCAGTTGCGCCAGAAAGAGCGTTGGCCGCAATTCGTTGGAGAGTTGCTCGTTCAGGAAAACACCTCGGTCCTCAACATTGTCGAGCGCTCCCAAAATGTTGTGATCGAGTTCCCAGTCACGCTCGCCGCCGCCGGATGCGACGATCATGTGAGTGCGCAGCAGCAGTTCCTCGTTGCCCGTGATCCCCGCCGCATCGAGCGCCAGACCGGCAGCGTAGCATCCGTAGTGCATGAGCGGGCCCATGGTGCGCTGATCGCCCGGCCGCGGGATCTGGCTGTCGATGTCGTATTCGCCGATCGGATAAACCGGAAACGGCGCGTAGCTGGTTTCGTCAATCGCGGCATCGATGGCCGCTGGGTCGCCCAGCTTGGGCCACCACTGATCGACGGTCTCGCCCAACGGGGATAGCAAACCGGTCCCGGTAACCCAGACCTCGCGCGTCATGATGGAATCCGGGGGCCGGTGTCAGATAGTCGCCGCGGCGAGGCCGACAACCTGGGCGCGCTCGCGCACCCGAGACTGTAGATGCTCGGTCGGGAACGGCATGATGCGGAAACGGAGCTCTGCGCCGGCAATGGATTTATCCTCGCGAAAGATCTCGCCCTTGGTAACGGCATAGCCAGACCCCTGATGGATCAACTCGCCCGTGACCTTCAATAGTTCGCCCGGCACGACGAAGGTCCGCAGCTTCGCCGTGACGATCTGGATCAGAAACGGCAACCTGTCGAAGTCTTCCAGGGCCAGTAGCATGAAGCCAGACGTTTGCGCCATGGTTTCCACCAAAAGCACGCCCGGCAGGATTGGGTGATCGGGGAAATGCCCCTCGAATATCGTCGATTCGGTCGGCACCTCGGCTGTGCTTTTGATCAGGCCCGCCTGCCGATCCAACTCATCGATGCGATCGACGAGCTGGAAATACTCGAGTTGCATGCCGCCGAGCCCGTCGTCGCTCAGCCCTTGGCGGCGATCAGCTCGTCGATCTTGGCAACAAGGTTGCTCATGATGAAGAACTCGTCGGCCGAGGCGCGCCCGTCATTCACATCCTCCATCCATTGCTCGACCGGCATCTTGATGCCGAAACGCTTGTCGATGGCGAAGGTGATGTCGAGGAAATCGAGGCTGTCGATGCCGAGATCGTTGATGGTGTGCGACTGCAACGTGATCTTGTCGCGCTCAATCGAACTTGTCTCGGCGATGATATCGGCAACCGCGTCGAAGGTGCTTCCCGTGGTCGTGCTGTCTGGCATTGAACGTCCGGTCCTTACCGTGCCTGATGGCGCCAAAATCGGGCGCTGTTGTCGGACATGCCCCGCAGCATGTCAATGATGCGGTGCAATATACGTCATAGCGCCTGATGCCAAACACCTATTCTAGTTCGCCGCCGCTGCCGGCTCAACCGGTTCGGGCATGGAATTGCAAATGACTTACGCGGCCGATCGCCGCGCCTCTTCGTTATGCGCATCGCGGGGCCAACGGCGGTGCACCCACATCCATTGTTCGGGGCTTTCGCGAATCCAGCGTTCGTAGCTTTCGTTCACCTGAGCCAGGATTGCGGCGACATCGGCCTCTTCATCGCCGCTGTCTGGGATCTTAAGCGGAGGCTCGATGGTCACCCGGAAGTTGAGGCCGTCCAGGCGTTGGACCCAACCGCCGTGAACCGGGCAGCGATATTGCAGCGCCAGCTTTGCGACCATCGGCGCGGTCATGGCCGGCCGACCGAACAACGGCACGGCCACCCCTCGATTGTGCTTCTGATCCGCGAGCAGGCCCAGCAATCCGCCCTTCTCCAACGTGCTCCGCGACAACACCGCGCCCAGCACACCTTTGGGCACCAGTCCGCCATGGTCACCGCGCATGTTGATCAGGAGACGGTCGACCCAAGGGTTGTTTGGGCGCCGGAAGATCACCTGCGCCTCCATGCCGAGGATGTTGGCAAAAAGCGGAAGAATTTCCCAGTTTCCGAGATGCCCAGAGAAGAGAATCCGCGCGCCCGGCCTGAAATACAACTCCAGCGCGTTCTCTACCCCGACAATTTCGATCCTTTTTCCGCTGACCGTAACCTTTTCGCCACGCTCCGCCGCTTGCATGATCTTGCCGAACCCAACCGCCGCGACACGGTCGAACAGATCGCCCTCCCAAAGCCTCCGCATATGAGGATATTCAAAGCCCGTGCGTCCGAGGTTGTCCCACATTCCGCGCAGGATCGCCTGCCGTTCCGCGTCGGATTTTTCCGGAAATGCCAGGCGGAGATTGGTCTCCGCCCGCCGTGAGACCTTGACGCGCGGACCGAGCGTCCGACCGAGCCAACCGCCCAGCGCCGACGCCGCGCGCACCGGAAGCAGGCGGATCAGGAAGACGACGGTATAGGCGCCCATTCCCTCGAGCGCATAGCGCAACCGTTGCCTGCGGGCCGACGACAAAGCCATGGATAACCTTTCCAGTGAACGGATCGCGCCAACGGCCCATGCGCTAGCGGGCCGGGGCGATAAAGGCAAGCTTTCCCTATCAAATTTGGTTGAATTGGGCGCCGCATTAACAATCTTTTTATACTGCCAGCATACTAATTGAGGCGTACGCATATTCCTAAATAGGCCAATAGTCGGCCTACCCGATCAACGCGGCAACGAGGGCCTGGCATGTATTTTCCAGAGACTTTCGACCAAGCGCACACGCTCGGCGAATCGGCGATGGAAAAAATGCGTCAGTTCAAGCAGCCTGCGACACCCAACAATTACGCGATCTGGTACGTCTATCATTCCGGCGGATCGCCGGACCTGGTGCGGGATTTGGACGACATTCTCCAGAAGCAGGAGCCGCTCACGTCCGAACGCTCGGTGGAGCTCTACGATCGATATTTCGGAACCGCCGTAGAAAGACAGGCGATCGAGAACACCGGTCAGTCGCTGGAGGAGGCGATTCAGAAATTGATCGGCTTCATCGACGAAGCCGGCGAAGACAGCGCTCAATTCAGCGACGCGTTGGCGGAATTCTCCGGGGAGCTTGCCGCTAACGAAAGCGCGGAGAATGCCCGCGCCATCATCGCCTCGATCGTCGAGCAGACCAAGAAGGTGATCAACCGGCAGGACAAGCTCCACGCCGATCTTGTGGCTTCCACCCAAGAAGTCGAAGAGCTCCGCGAAACGATCCAAAGCGCACGCCGCGAAGCGCTGACTGACGCGCTCACCGGCATCTCCAATCGCAAAGCCTTCGACGAAGCCGTCCGCATGATGACCAAGGAGAGCCAGGAAAATCAGACCGGCCTCTGCCTGATGATGCTCGACATCGATAATTTCAAGCAGTTCAACGACACTTACGGGCACCCGCTTGGCGATCAGGTCCTGCGCCTGGTGGCTCGTACGTTCCAAGACTGCATCAAGGGCCGCGACATTGCGGCGCGCTATGGCGGTGAGGAATTCGCCATCCTGCTGCCGGAGACAGACCTGGCCCCCGCAGCGAAGCTTGCCGATAAGATCCGCGAAACGGTGGCCAACAAACGCATCGTCAACCGCCAGAGCGGCCAAACCCTCGGCCAGATAACGCTGTCAGCGGGCGTTGCGCTTTTCAAGACCGACGAGACCATTGAAGAATTCATCCATCGAGCCGATGCAGCGCTTTACACCGCCAAGCGCAGTGGACGGAACCGGGTCGTCCGCGAGGACCAGGCCGATACCAACGAGGCCGCCTGACGAGCCCACGCAGCATCGAAGCTGAAGTGCTTCGCATGCCATGATTGACGATCCGGCCGCGCACGAAGCGCGGCTGTTTTTGTTTGGGTGTTAGTGAAAGACATCGAATTTGTCGGCGCTTTTCGAATAGCTCACGCCGACCGGGATCAATCGTCACCACTGGATCTGCTCGACCCCCTCGAAGCTGACCGTCGCCCCGTCCGACAGGGTGATCGTGCCCTCCGCGTCGTCGGACAGGTCGATTGTTCCCGCCGCTTGTCCGTCGATGGTGCCGGTGGTGAGCGTGATGGTCCAGTCGCCGGTCAGGTGGTCCCCGGTCACGCCTTCCAGTTGGATCGTATCCGTCCAGCCGCCGGCGGCGCCGCCTTCCACGGTGTCGCTGCCGTCTCCGAGCCCGAATACGAACATGTCGTCGCCCTCGCCGCCAATCAGCAAATCGACGCCGGCTCCGCCCGACAAAGTATCGTTTCCGTCGCCGCCGGTGAGCGTGTCGTCTCCGAGCCCGCCGGCGAGCATGTTGTCGCCGCTATCTCCGGTCAGCACGTCATCATAGTTGGATCCGGCGAGGCTTTCGATATTGCTCAGCGTGTCGCCCGCTGCATCGCCGCCCGCGGCCGTCGCAGCACCCAGATCGACCGTCACTGCGGCGCTAGAGCCGGCATAGGACGCGGTATCGATGCCAAGGCCGCCATCTATCACGTCAGAGCCCAAGCCGCCTTCCAGGATGTTCGCTGCGCCGTCGCCGGTCAGCGTGTCGTTCCAATCGCTGCCGATCAGGTTCTCGATGTTGGAGAGCACGTCGCCCTGGGCGTCGCCGCCGGTGCCGGTACCACTCGCGAGGCTGACATTGACCGCGAGCGCCGAGGCGGCATAGGAGGCGGTGTCAATGCCGGTCCCTCCGTCGAGCGTATCGGCGCCAGCGGCGCCTTCAAGTCTGTCTTGCCCGGCGCCGCCTGTGATCGTGTCGTCGCCCGTCCCGCCGAGGATGCCGTCATTGCCGGCACCGCCAGCCATCGTATGGTCGAGGGGAGCCGTCTGCTCGATCTGGAAGTTATCAACGTAGAAATACTCGTTGGACCCCCCGTAGAAGTTGTCGACGCGGAAGCGAACCTGCGTGTTCGCCGCCATGTATGCCGAAATGTCGTAGCTTCGCGATTCCGAATCGCCGCCGTCGTACCCTTCGAAGTCCTCCAGCACGGTCCAGCTCGAACCGCCGTCGTCGGAGATCTCCACCACGATCGAATCGCTTGATTCGATTTGGTTGCTGGTCCGCCAATCGAAGCTCAAGGTTGCGCTCGAGGCGTTCGAGAGGTCCACCTCCCGGGCGACGCTCGGCACACCGCTGACCCCATCGGTGATCCGCATTTCACCACCGGTAATCTGGATCGCGCCGGCGCCGGCGCCTGCGCCGGCGCTGTCGACTTCAATCCAGTCGCCGCTCCATGCAGCGGAGCCGTCATTGTTGCTGAACGCAGCCGTGCCGAAGTTGTCGCGGACGGTCGAGGTCTGCCCAGCCGGGGTGATCACGTCGAGCGTGACGGTTTGCGTGTGTACCGCCCCAGAAGTGTCGGTCACGCTGTAGGTAAAGCTGTCGGCGCCGACATAGCTCGCATTGGGCGTGTACGTGTAGCTGCCGTCGGCATTCACAGTTACCGAACCGTTGGACGTGGTTGTCTCCAGCGCGTAAGTGAGCTCGCCACCGTGCGGATCGTTAGGATCGGTGGCGTGGAGCTGGCCGGTGACCGTCTTGTCGGCCTCCAGGATCGCCGTGCCCGCTTCCGCCACCGGTGCGTCGTTGACCGCGCCGACCTTGACGACGAGCGTGTCGACGGTCGTGCTGGTGTCGCCGCTGGTGTCGGTCGCCGTCGCCGTGATCGTCAGCGGGAAGTGGCCGTAGTCATTTGGCGCCGGATCGAAGGTGAGCCCGGCGAGTTCGGCCGCCGTCAGCGTCCACACGCCGCCGCCTAGATCGGTGCCGGCGCTGAGACTGGCGCCCGTCGGCATGCCGGACACCGTGACGGTCAGCGTCTCCGAGCCATCCGTATCCGTGAGCGCCGAGCTGATTGAAAGTGGGATTCCCGCCTCGATGTCGACCGTGAGTGCCTCGGAGGCCGGGTTTTCCGTGGTCACGACCGAGACGTTGTCGAAATAAATCTGGGTCAGCTCATCGGTCGTGGTTTTCTTGTTGTTGTAGCCGCCCAGCGTAATCGTGTGGTTTCCGGGCGTCAGCGAGCCCAGATCGATGGTCACGGTCTGCCAGCCGCTGTCGTAGTTGGCGCCGCCCTGCCCGTCGCCGTCGACATGGACGATGTAGTCGTTGCCGCCGGTACCGGCGAGCGCGCCGTCGATTGACGCCAGTACCTCGCTGTACTCGTCGCTCTCGTAGTCGCCGTCCATCCATATGCGATAGGAGAAGCTCATCGTGCCTGTGGCATCGGCCGGCACGTTGAAGCTCTGCGACCAGCCACCCGACATGTTGGTGATATCGGTCCCATTGACGCCGCCCAGATTGACGCGCAGGCCGCCGCCGCTCTCTCCGAAGCCGCCGCCATAGGAGCCACTGGCATAGGCAGGCTCCGCAGTGCTGCGGAATGTATCGTCGGCGTAGGCGAACCCGTCCGCATCGGACGAGAAGCCTGTGTTGATCTCCGTCGTAGACGCGCCCAACACCTCCAGGGTGAGTGGAATGTCGGCGCTTGAGCCCGACGGCGGCGTGATCATCAGATCGGCCAGGTTCTCCCCGGCCACGGTCCAGGTGCCGTCGCCATTGTCGATACCTGTGCTGAGGGCCGCGCCAGCCGGGATGCCGGAAACGAGAACTGTCGTCCCGGGCGCCGCGGCGGCGAGCGTTGCCGGCGAGGCATCAACTGTTTCGGCCCGGTCCTCATCGCCGGCGGCATCGGTCACGGTGAGCGTCGGCGCGTCGGCCACGGCATCGACGGTGACTTCGATGGTATCGACCGTGGTCGCCGTGTCGCTGCCATCGGTCGAAGTCGCAGTGACGGTCAGCGTAAAATCAACGTCGCTATCGGTCGGCGGCGTGACGGTCAGCCCGGCGAGCTGCGCCGGCGTGAGCGTCCATACGCCGCCGCCCTGGTCGCTGCCGGCACTGAGGCTGGCACCGGCGGGCACGCCAGCGACCGTCACGGTCAGTGTCTCGGACCCATCCGTGTCGGTCAGCGCCGATGCGATGCTGAGCGCAATCGCGGTGTCTTCGTTGCCCGTCACGTCGGCCACGGTTAGCGTCGGTGCATCGGCAGCCGCATCGACCGTCACGTTGATCGTATCGACCACGCTCGCCGTGTCGCCACCATCGGCTTCGGTGGCGGTCGAGGTCACGGTCAGTGTGAAGTCGGCATCGCTGTCGGCCGGCGGTGTAATCGTGAGCCCGGCAAGCTGCGCCGATGTCAGCGTCCAGACACCGCCGCCCTGGTCGGTCCCGGCCGAGAGGCTCGCGCCGGCGGGAACACCGGCAACGGTAACCGCCAAGCTTTCTGACCCGTCGGTATCCGCAAGAGCCGAGGTGATGCTGAGCGCAATCGCTGTGTCTTCGTTTCCGGTCACATCATTCGTGACTGTGAGGGTCGGCGTGTCGGCCACCGCATCGACGGTGACATCGATGGTGTCGACCGTGGTCTCGCTGTCGAGGCCGTCGACCGAAGTCGCGGTCACTGTGAGGGTAAAGTCGGCATCGCTGTCCGCCGGCGGCGTGATCGAAAGTCCCGCGAGCTGAGCCGGGGTCAGCGTCCACACGCCTCCGCCTTGGTCAGCGCCGGCCGAAAGTGCTGCGCCCGCAGGCACACCGGCAATGGTCACGCTGAGCGTCTCGCTGGGATCGGTGAGCGCGGCGGCGACGGAAAGCGCGATCGCACTGTCTTCATTGCCGGTGGCGTCGGACACCGTCAGCGTCGGCGCATCGGCATCGCCGTCGACGGTAACGTCGATGGTATCGACCGTGGTCGCCGTGTCGCCGCCATCGGTCGAAGTCGCGGTGACAGTGAGCGTGAAGTCGGCGTCGTCATTCGTCGCCGGCGTGATGGTGAGCCCGGCGAGCTGCGCGGGGGTCAGCGTCCACACACCGCCGCCCTGATCGGTGCCTGCGCTGAGGCTGGCACCCGCGGGAACGCCGGCGACGGTGACGGCCAATGTCTCCGAACCGTCAGTGTCGGTGAGCGACGACGCGATGGAGAGCGCGATCGCCGTGTCTTCGCCGCCGCCGGTATCGGCCACGGTCAGCGTCGGCGCGTCGGCCACGGCATCGACTGTGACGTTAATCGTATCGACCGTGGTTGCGGTGTCGGATCCGTCGGTCGAAGTCGCGGTGACGGTGAGGGCGAAGTCCGCATCGCTGTCAGCGGCCGGCGTAATCGTAAGTCCCGCAAGCTGCGCCGGCGTCAACGTCCAGACGCCGCCGCCCTGGTCGCTGCCGGCCGAGAGGCTGGCGCCGGACGGCACGCCGGCGACGGTCACGGCCAGCGCCTCTGAACCATCCGTGTCGGTCAGCGCCGAAGCAATCGTCAGCGCGATGGTAGTATCTTCGTTGCCTGTGACATCGCTGGTGACTGTGAGCGTCGGCGCATCGGCCACCGCATCGACGGTCACGTCGATGGTATCGACCGTGGTCGCGGTGTCGCTGCCATCGGTGGAGGTCGCGGTCACCGTGAGGGTGAAGTCGGCGTCGCTATCGGCCGGCGGCGTGACGGTCAGTCCGGCCAGCTGGGCCGGGGTCAGCGTCCACACGCCGCCGCCCTGATCGATTCCGGCCGAAAGCGCCGCGCCGGCCGGCACGCCGGAGACCGTCACCGCCAGGGTCTCGGAGCCATCCGTGTCCGTCAGCGCCGATGCGATGCTGAGCGCAATCCCAGTATCTTCGTTGCCCGTCACGTCGGCCACGGTCAGCGTTGGTGCATCCGCAACGGCATCGACCGTCACGTTGATTGTGTCGACCAATGATGCGGTATCTGCGCCGTCGGTCGCGGTTGCCGTGACCGTAAGCGCGAAGTCCACATCGCTATCGGCCGGCGGCGTGATGGTGAGCCCTGCGAGCTGTGCGGAGGTCAGCGTCCAGACGCCGCCGCCCTGATCGGTGCCGGCGCTGAGGCTGGCGCCGGCCGGCACGCCCGCCACCGTCACGGCCAGCGTCTCGCCTGGGTCATTCAGAGAAGCGGCGATGTTGAGCGCAATTGCCGTGTCCTCGTCGCCGCCGGTGTCGGCAACCGTGAGGTTCGGCGTATCCGCGACATCCGTGACCGTGACATCGATGGTATCGACGGTAGCCGCGGTATCGCTGCCGTCCGTCGAGGTCGCGGTCACCGTGAGCGTGAAGTCGCTGCTGTCGTTCAAGGCCGGCGTCACGGTCAACCCGGCCAGCTGTGCCGCGGTCAACGTCCACACGCCGCCGCCCTGATCTGCGCCGGCGGAGAGCGCCGCGCCGGCTGGCACGCCCGCAACCGTAACCGCCAGGGTTTCCGAACCATCGGTATCGGTCAGCGCCGAGGCGATTGAAAGAGCGATCGCCGTGTCCTCGCCGCCGCTCACATCCGCCACGGTGAGCGTCGGCGCATCGGCCACGGCGTCGACCGTAACGTCGATGGTATCGACCGTGGTCGCGGTGTCGCTGCCATCGGTCGAAGTCGCAGTCACCGTGAGTGTGAAATCAGCGTCGTCGTTCGGCGCAGGCGTCACTGTCAGCCCGGCGAGCTGGGCCGAAGTCAGCGTCCAGACACCACCGCCTTGATCCGTGCCGGCGGAAAGCGAAGCACCCGCCGGTACGCCAGCGACCGTCACCGCCAACGCTTCTGAGCCGTCGGTGTCGGTCAGCGCCGAAGCGATGGAGAGCGCAATCGCCGTGTCTTCATCGCCGGTCACGTCGGCCACGGTGAGCGTTGGCGCATCGGCCACCGCATCAACTGTCACATTGATCGTATCGACCGTGGTCGCCGTGTCAGCGCCGTCGGCCGAGGTTGCGGTCACGGTCAGCGCGAAGTCCGCATCGCTGTCCGCCGGCGGCGTGATCGTCAATCCGGCAAGCTGCACCGGGGTCAGTGTCCACACGCCGCCGCCCTGATCGCTGCCGGCGGAAAGGCTCGCCCCGGACGGCACGCCGGCAACGGTCACGCTGAGCGTCTCGCTCGCATCGACAAGTGCGGCGGAAACCGTGAGCGGTATCGCGGCGTCTTCGTTCCCCGTCACGTCGCTGGTCACCGTGAGCGTCGGCGCATCGGCCACGCCGGTGACGGTCACGTCGATGGTGTCAACCGTGGTCGCCGTGTCGCTGCCATCGGTGGAGGTCGCGGTCACGCTGAGCGTGAAATCAGCGTCGTCGTTCGTCGGCGGAGTGATGGTAAGCCCGGCAAGCTGTGCGGGGGTCAACGTCCAGACGCCGCCGCCCTGATCCGTTCCAGCGCTAAGGTTTGCACCAGCCGGTACGCCGCTCACGGTCACGGCCAACGTCTCGGAGCCATCGGTATCGGTCAGCGCCGAGGCAATGTTGAGAGCGATCGCCGTGTCTTCGTCGCCGCTGGTGTCGCTGACGGTCAGCGTCGGCGCGTCGGCTACGGCATCCACGGTGACGTTGATGGTGTCGACCGTCGTCGCCGTATCGCCGCTATCGGCCTCCGTGGCCGTCGACGTCACAGTCAGCGTGAAGTCGGCATCGCTATCGGCCGGCGGCGTTACTGTCAGGCCTGCAAGCTGCGCTGCGGTCAGCGTCCAGACGCCACCGCCCTGATCCGTACCCGCGGAGAGGCTGGCGCCGGCCGGCACGCCCGCCACGGTGACGGCAAGGCTTTCGGAGCCGTCCGTGTCGCTGAGCGCCGAGACGATGGTGAGCGGGATGCCGGTGTCTTCGTTGCCCGTCACATCGTTTGTGACCGTGAGCGAGGGTGCGTCGGCTACCGCGTCCACCGTCACGTTGATCGTGTCGACCGTGGTTGCACTATCCGCGCCGTCGACCGAAGTCGCGGTCACGGTGAGGGTGAAATCAGCGTCGCTGTCGGCCGGCGGCGTGATCGTCAGACCCGCCAATTGAGCCGGGGTCAAGGTCCACACCCCGCCGCCCTGATCGCTGCCGGCGGAGAGACTGGCCCCGGAGGGCACGCCGGCAACAGTTACGCTCAGGGTCTCGCTCGGGTCAGTTAGCGCTGCCGAAACCGTGAGCGGGACAGCCGTATCTTCATTGCCCGTGACATCGTTGGTGATGGTCAATGTCGGCGCGTCGGCCACGGCATCGACGGTGACGTCGATAGTATCGACGGTAGTCGCCGTGTCGCTGTCATCGGTGGACGTGGCCGTCACCGTGAGCGTGAAATCGGCGTCGTCGTTCGGCGCAGGCGTAACGGTAAGCCCGGCGAGCTGCGCCGGGGTCAAGGTCCACACACCGCCACCCTGATCCGTGCCGGCTGACAGCGAGGCACCCGCCGGTACGCCGGCGACCGTCACGGCCAACGATTCGGAGCCATCTGTGTCGGTCAGCGTCGAAGCGATGGAGAGCGCAATCGCAGTATCTTCGTCGCCGGTCACGTCGGCCACGGTGAGCGTTGGCGCATCGGCCACCGCATCAACTGTCACATTGATCGTATCGACCGTGGTCGCCGTGTCAGCGCCGTCGGCCGAGGTTGCGGTCACGGTCAGCGCGAAGTCCACATCGCTGTCCGCCGGCGGCGTGATCATCAGCCCGGCAAGCTGCGCCGGGGTCAGCGTCCACACACCGCCGCCTTGGTCTGTACCAGCGGAAAGGCTCGCCCCGGATGGCACGCCGGCAATGGTCACGCTGAGCGTCTCGCTGGGATCGGTAAGAGCGGACGCCACGGTGATCGGGATCGCCGTGTCTTCGTTCCCCGTCACATCGCTGGTGACCGTAAGTGTCGGCGCATCGGCCACGCCGGTGACGGTCACGTCGATGGTATCGACTGTCGTCGCCGTGTCGCTGCCATCGGTGGAAGTGGCAGTGACCGAGAGCGTGAAATCGGCACTGTCGTTTGAGGGCGGGGTGATGGTGAGCCCGGCGAGCTGGGCCGGGGTCAAGGTCCAGACGCCGCCGCCCTGATCCGTGCCGGCGCTGAGGCTCGCCCCAGCAGGTACGCCGCTGACGGTCACGGCCAGCGTCTCGGAGCCGTCGGTATCGGTCAGCGCGGAGGCGACGGTAAGCGCGATCGCGGTGTCTTCGTCACCGGATACATCCGCCACCGTAAGCGTCGGCGCATCGGCCACGGCGTCGACGGTGACGTTGATCGTATCCACCGTCGTCGCCGTATCGCCGCCATCAGTCTCCGTGGCCATCGACGTCACGGTCAAACTGAAGTCGACATCGCTGTCCGCCGGCGGCGTGATCGTCAGGCCTGCAAGCTGCGCCGGGGTCAGTGTCCAGACTCCGCCACCCTGATCCGTGCCGGCACTGAGGCTGGCCCCTGCCGGCACGCCCGCAACGGTGACCGCCAGCGTTTCCGAGCCATCGGTATCGGTCAGCGCCGAGGCAATGTTGAGGGCAATCGCCGTGTCCTCGTCGCCGGTCACGTCGGCCACGGTCAGCGTCGGCGCGTCAGCCACCGCATCGACCGTCACGTTTATCGTATCGATCGTTGTCGCAGTGTCGCTGCCGTCGGTCGAGACCGCCTTGACGATGAGCGCAAAATCGCCGTCGCTGTCGGCAGGCGGCGTGATCGTCAACCCGGCGAGCTGCGCCGGGGTGAGCGTCCAAACACCACCGCCCTGATCCGTTCCGGCGGAGAGGCTGGCACCAACCGGCACGCCCGCAACGGTGACCGCCAGAGTTTCCGAGCCATCGGTATCCGTGAGCGTAGAGGCGATGGATAGCGGGATTGCCGTGTCTTCGTCGCCCGTCACGTCCGCCACGGTGAGCGTAGGCGCGTCGGCGACCGCGTCGACGGTGACGTCGATCGTATCGACCGTCGTCGCCGTATCGCTGCCGTCGGTCGAAGTTGCCGTCACTGTCAGGCTAAAGTCGGCATCGCTGTCGGCCGGCGGGGTCACGGTCAAGCCAGCGAGCTGCACGGGCGTCAGCGTCCAGACGCCCCCGCCCTGATCGGTCCCGGCCGAAAGCGCTGCACCTGCGGGCACGCCGGCCACGGTAACCGCCAGCGTCTCCGACCCATCGGTATCCGTGAGCGCCGAGGCAATTGAAAGCGGGATCGCGGTGTCTTCGTCGCCCGTGACATCGGCCACGGTGAGTGTCGGTGCGTCGGCGACCGCATCGACCGTCACGTCGATCGTGTCCACCGTGGTCGCCGTGTCGCTGCCATCGGTGGAAGTCGCGGTCACGGTCAGGGTGAAGTCGGCATCGCTGTCGGACGGCGGGGTCACCGTCAGCCCGGCAATCTGTGCCGGCGTCAACGTCCACACACCGCCGCCCTGATCGGTGCCGGCGGAGAGCGCCGCGCCGGCCGGTACACCGGCCACTGTCACTGCCAGCGTCTCAGATCCGTCCGTGTCGGTGAGCGCCGAGGCGATGGAAAGCGGGATCGCCGTATCTTCGTCGCCGCTCGTATCGGCCACCGTGAGCGTCGGCGCATCGGCCACCGCATCGACCGTCACGTCGATGGTATCGACCGTCGTCGCGGTGTCGCTGCCATCGGTGGAGGTCGCCGTCACCGTCAACGTGAAGTCGGCGTCGCTATCGGCCGGCGGCGTCACAGTCAACCCGGCGAGCTGGGCCGGCGTCAGCGTCCACACCCCGCCGCCCTGGTCGCTGCCAGCGGACAGCGCCGCACCGGCAGGCACGCCGGCAACGGTGACGGCAAGCGTCTCGGAGCCATCCGTGTCCGTCAGCGCCGAGGCGATAGAAAGTGGGATCGCGGTGTCTTCGTCACCGGTCACGTCCGCCACGGTGAGTGTCGGCGCATCGGCCACGGCATCGACCGTGACGTCGATGGTATCGATGGTTGTGGCGGTGTCGGCGCCATCTGTGGACGTAGCTGTCACGGTCAGAGTGAAGTCGGCATCGCTGTCAGCGGGCGGTGTTACAGTCAGCCCGGCGAGCTGGGCCGGCGTCAGCATCCACACACCACCGCCCTGGTCCGTGCCGGCCGAGAGCGCCGCGCCGGCGGGCACGCCGGACACAGTGACGGCCAGCGTCTCCGAACCGTCCGTGTCGGTCAGCGCCGACGCGATGGTCAGCGGAATCGCGCTATCTTCGTCGCCGGTCACGTCGGACACGGTCAGCGTCGGCGCGTCGGCCACCGGATCGACGGTTACGGTCATGGTATCGACAGTGTCCGCCGTGTCGCCGTCATCGTTGCTGGTGGCGGTGACGGTGAGAGTGAAATCAACGTCGCTATCGGCCGGCGGCGTAATTGTGAGTCCGGCAAGCTGCGCCGGGGTCAACGTCCACACGCCACCACCCTGATCCGTGCCAGCGCTGAGGCTGGCGCCTGCCGGCACGCCGGCCACGGTCACTGCCAGCGTCTCGCCGGGATCGGCCAGCGCGGCCGCAATATTGAGGCCGATTGCGGTGTCTTCATTCCCGGTCACATCGGCCACGGTCAGCGTCGGCGCATCGGCAACGCCGGTCACCATCACGTCGATGGTGTCGACCGTATTGGCGGTATCCGAACCGTCAGTTGAAGTCGCGGTCACCGTCAAGGTGAAGTCCGTCTTGTCATCGAGCGGCGGTGTGATTGTGAGCCCGGCAAGCTGGGCCGGGGTCAGCGTCCAGACGCCGCCGCCTTGATCGGAGCCGGCAGACAACGAGGCACCCGCAGGCACGCCGGCCACGGTGACGGCGAGGCTTTCCGATCCGTCCGTATCGGTCAGCGCAGAGGCGATATTCAGTGCAATCGCAGTGTCTTCTGGGCCGCTCGTGTCAGCCACGGTCAGCGTCGGAGCGTCTGCCACGGCGTCGACGGTGACATCGATAGTATCGACCGTGGTCGCCGTGTCGCTGCCATCGGTCGAGGTCGCCGTCACGGTCAGACTAAAGTCGGCATCGCTGTCCGCCGGCGGCGTCACGGTCAGCCCGGCGAGTTGCGCCGGGGTCAAGGTCCAAACACCCCCACCCTGATCTGTGCCGGCCGAAAGCGTCGCGCCAGCCGGCACGCCGGCTACGCTGACCGCCAGCGTTTCCGAGCCATCGGTGTCCGTGAGCGCGGAGGCGATTGAAAGCGCGATCGCCGTATCCTCATCGCCAGTGACATCGGCCACGGTCAGCGTCGGCGCATCGGCAACCTCGGTCACGGTCACGTCGATGGTATCGACCGTCGTTGCGGTATCGCCGCCATCGGTCTCCGTCGCGGTTGAGGTCACGGTCAGAGTGAAGTCCGTGTCGCTATCCGCCGGCGGGGTGATCGTCAGACCGGCCAGCTGCGCAGGTGCCAGGGTCCAGACACCGCCGCCCTGATCGGTGCCTGCAGACAAGGCCGCACCCGCTGGTACGCCGGCCACGGTCACCGCCAAGGTTTCCGAACCATCCGTGTCGGTTAGCGCCGAGGCGATGGAAAGCGAAATCGCTGTGTCTTCATCGCCGGTCACGTCGGCCACCGTCAGCGTCGGCGCATCGGCGACGGCGTCCACTGTGACGTCGAATGTATCCACCGTCGTGGCGGTATCGCCGCCATCGGCCTCCGTTGAAGTCGAGGTCACGGTCAGCGCGAAATCGGCGTCGCTGTCGGCCGGCGGGGTGATCGTCAGGCCCGCGAGCTGAGCCGGGGTCAGCGTCCAAACACCGCCGCCCTGATCCGAGCCAGCTGAGAGCGAAGCACCTGCCGGGACGCCGGAAACGGTCACTGCCAGCGTCTCAGAACCATCGGTGTCCGTCAGCGCTGAAGCAATGGAGAGAGGGATCGCCGTATCCTCGTCGCCCGAGACATCGGCCACCGTCAGCGTCGGCGTGTCGGCCACGGCATCGACAGTGACGTCGATGGTATCCACCGTAGTCGCTGTATCTCCGCCATCGGCTTCCGTCGCGGTCGAGGTCACTGTCAGCGTGAAATCCGCATCGCTATCGGCGGCCGGGGTGATCGTCAGCCCGGCAAGCTGTGCCGAGGTCAGGGTCCAGACGCCGCCGCCCTGATCCGTGCCGGCGCTGAGGCTGGCGCCAGCCGGCACACCAGCGACTGTAACCGCCAATGTTTCCGAGCCGTCCGTGTCGGTCAGCGCCGAGGTAATGCTGAGCGGAATAGCCGTGTCCTCGTCGCCCGATACGTCGGCGACGGTCAACGTCGGCGCATCGGCAACCGCATCGACCGTGACATCGATGGTGTCGACTGTCGTCGCCGTGTCGCTGCCATCGGTGGACGTGGCAGTCACCGTCAGAGTGAAATCCGCGTCGCTATCGGCCGGCGGCGTGACGGTCAGCCCGGCAAGCTGCGCCGGGGTCAGGGTCCAGACACCACCGCCCTGATCCGTGCCGGCCGAGAAGCTGGCTCCAGCTGGCACGCCCGCAACCGTGACCGCCAGCGTTTCCGAGCCATCGGTATCCGTGAGCGTGGAGGCGATGGATAGCGGGATTGCCGTATCCTCGTCGCCAGCCACGTCGGCCACCGTCAACGTCGGCGCATCGGCGACGGCATCCACCGTAACGTCGATCGTATCGACCGTCGTTGCGGTATCGCCGCCGTCGGCCTCCGTCGCCGTCGAGGTCACCGTCAAAGTGAAGTCCGCATCGCTGTCGGCTGGCGGCGTGATTGTCAGCCCCGCAAGCTGGGCCGGCGTCAACGTCCAGACGCCGCCGCCTTGATCGGTGCCGGCGCTGAGGCTGGCGCCAGCCGGCACACCAGCGACTGTAACCGCCAATGTTTCCGAGCCGTCCGTGTCGGTCAGCGCCGAGGCGATGCTGAGCGGGATCGCGGTGTCTTCGTCGCCGCTTGTGTCGCTGACCGTCAGCGTCGGCGCATCGGCCACGGCGTCGACCGTGACATCGATGGTATCGACCGTATTCGCTGTGTCGCCGCCATCGGTGGAAGTCGCCATCACGGTCAAGGTGAAGTCGGCGTCGCTGTCGGCCGGCGGGGTGATCGTCAGCCCGGCGAGCTGGGCCGGCGTCAGCGTCCACACGCCCCCGCCCTGATCGGTCCCGGCCGAGAGCGCCGCACCCGCCGGCACCCCGGATACGGTGACGGCCAGCGTCTCCGAACCGTCCGTATCGGTCAGCGCCGAGGCGATGCTTAGCGGGATTGCCGTGTCTTCGTTTCCGCTGACATCCGCCACAGTGAGGGTCGGTGCGTCGGCGACCTCGGTCACGGTCACGTCGATGGTATCGACCGTCGTTGCGGTGTCACCGCCGTCGGCCTCCGTAGCGGTCGACGTCACGGTCAGCGAGAAATCCGCATCGCTGTCGGCAGGCGGTGTGATTGTGAGTCCCGCGAGTTGCGCAGCGGTCAGCGTCCAGACGCCGCCGCCCTGATCGGTACCGGCCGAAAGACTGGCTCCCGCAGGTACGCCGGCCACGGTCACCGCCAGTGTCTCCGAGCCATCGGTATCGGTGAGCGCAGAGCCAATCGTGAGGGGAATTGCCGTGTCTTCGTCGCCCGTGACATCGGCCACGGTGAGCGCCGGCGCATCGGCCACGGCATCCACGGTCACGGTCATCGTGTCGATCGTGTCCGCGGTGTCGCCCTCGTCGTTGCTGGTCGCGGTGACGGTGAGAGTGAAATCGACGTCGCTGTCCGCCGGTGGCGTAATCGTGAGCCCGGCAATCTGCGCCGGGGTTAGAGTCCAAACGCCACCGCCCTGGTCGGTACCCGCAGAAAGGCTTGCACCGACCGGCACGCCGGCGACAGTCACCGAAAGCGTCTCACTTGGATCGGTCAGTCCGGCCGCAATATTGAGCCCGATCGCCGTGTCTTCATTGCCGGTCACGTCCGCCACCGTCAGCGTCGGCGCATCGGCAACACCGGTCACCGTCACGTCGACGGTGTCGATGGTGTTCGCCGTGTCGGACCCATCTGTCGAAGTCGCAGTGACCGTCAGAGTGAAGTCGGTCTTGTCGTCGAGCGCCGGCGTGATTGTGAGCCCGGCGAGCTGCGCCGGCGTCAGCGTCCACACGCCCCCACCCTGATCGGTGCCAGCAGAGAGCATCGCGCCGGCCGGCACGCCGGCCACGGTGACCGCCAGCGTCTCCGAACCATCCGTATCGGTGAGCGCCGAGGCGATGGAAAGCGGGATCGCCGTGTCTTCCTGGCCGCTCGTATCGGCCACGGTGAGCGTCGGGGCATCGGCGACGGCGTCGACCGTCACATCGATAGTATCGACCGTCGTAGCGGTATCGCCGCCATCGGCTTCCGTTGAGGTTGACGTCACAGTCAGGGTGAAATCGACGTCGCTGTCGGCTGGCGGGGTCACGGTCAATCCCGAGAGCTGGGCCGGGGTCAGCGTCCAGACGCCGCCGCCTTGGTCGACGCCGGCCGAGAGCGTTGCACCTACGGGCACGCCGGCCACGGTCACGGCCAGCGTCTCGGAGCCGTCGGTATCGCTAAGCGCCGAGGCGATCGAAAGCGGGATCGCGGTGTCTTCGTTGCCGGTTGCGTCTGCCACCGTCAGCGAAGGCGCATCCGCAACTGCATCAACCGTGACGTTGATCGTGTCCACAATCGATGCGGTGTCCGAGCCGTCCGTCGAGGTCGCCGTTAGCGTCAAAGAGAAATCGCTGTCGCTGTCCGCCGACGGAGTGATCGTCAGGCCCGCGAGCTGGGCGGGGGTCAGCGTCCAGACGCCGCCGCCCTGGTCGGCGCCGGCAGAGAGCGAAGCTCCCGCCGGCACGCCGGCAACCGTTATCGCCAGGCTCTCCGATCCATCCGTATCGGTCAGCGAGGGGGCGATGGTCAGCGGGATCGCCGTATCTTCGTCGCCCGTCACGTCGTTGGTCACGGCCAGATTAGGCGTGTCGGCGACCGGGTCCACCGTAACGTCGATGGTATCGACCGTTGTCGCCGTGTCGCTGCCGTCGGTCGATGTGGCCGTGACCGTCAGACTGAAATCGACATCGCTGTCGGCCGGCGGGGTCACGGTCAGCCCCGCGAGTTGCGCCGGCGTCAGCGTCCAGACGCCGCCGCCCTGATCCGTTCCGGCGCTGAGGCTGGCGCCGGCCGGCACGCCGGCAACCGTCACCGCCAGCGTCTCCGAGCCGTCGGTATCCGTCAAAGCCGAGGCG
>Ga0315336_1000512_pt1 | contig 105745 bp, 97 predicted proteins | sample ASW5metaG_FD_204512 | JGI IMG/M metagenome (GOLD analysis project Ga0315336, IMG submission 204512) | Ammonia-oxidizing marine archaeal communities from Monterey Bay, California, United States - ASW #5 | ecosystem: Environmental > Aquatic > Marine > Intertidal zone | place: USA: California...
GTGGAGTTCGTAAAACGTCCTGACGATGGCTCAATGAAGGGTCTGGCCTTCGTTAAAGACCCGGACGGTTACTGGATCGAGATCCTGTCAGGCGAAGGTCTGGCCGACATCGTGGCCGCCGACTGACGGGAGGGAAGCGGTTCGTCTCGGCGAGGTGGACGCGGTTCGGAATCGACGATAATCTGCTAACAGGTTGTTACACATACACTTGATAGGAGATTAGTTTTGGGATCGATCCAACTACCGCAAACCATGCGAAGATTCGTGGGTGCAATTCTTTTCATTGCGACAGTTTTGCCCGCGACTGGGCAGGCGCAGTCAGAGGATGCCAAGCCAAACATTCTAGTGTTGTGGGGCGATGACATTGGCACTTGGAATATCAGCCACAACAATCGCGGCATGATGGGTTACATGACCCCAAACATCGACCGCATAGCGGCCGAAGGCATCAGTTTTACAGACTATTACGCTCAACAAAGTTGTACAGCGGGTCGAGCGGCCTTCATCAGCGGCTCTGTACCGGTACGCAGCGGCATGACCAAGGTCGGACTGCCAGGTGCAAACGAGGGCTGGCAAAAAACTGATGTCACCATGGCAACGGTGTTAAAGGCGCAAGGCTATTCGACGGGCCAGTTCGGCAAGAATCATCAGGGCGACCTCGATGAGCATCTCCCGACCATGCACGGCTTTGACGAATTTCTAGGAAGCCTGTATCACCTGAACGCCGAAGAGGAGCCGGAGAACGAAGACTATCCTGGTGACTTGGTGCTACGTAACGGCAAGACCTTCGCTGAGCAGTTCGCTCCGAGAGGCATCTTGCACACATGGGCGGACGGCAAGGGCGGTCAGCGCATTGAGACCCTCGGCCCGTTGACCAAAAAGCGTATGGAGAATATCGACGATGAAACCTCCCAGCGCGCAATCGAATTCATCAAGGAACAGGAAGCCGCCGGAGAGCCCTGGTTCGTCTGGTGGAATGGGACGCGGATGCACTTTCGGACCCACGTAAAAGAAGAGCGACGCGGTATTTCGGGACAGGATGAATACTCCGATGGCATGGTCGAACATGACATGCATATTGGGAAATTCCTGGCGTTATTGGACGAGTTGGGTATCGCAGATGAAACTCTGGTGATGTACTCGACAGACAACGGACCGCATTACAACACCTGGCCAGATGCAGGCACGACGCCGTTTCGCAGTGAAAAGAACTCCAACTGGGAGGGTGCATATCGTGTACCGACATTCGTTCGATGGCCTGGTCAATGGCAGGCTGACGTAACCCTGAACGGAATCGTTTCTCACGAAGACTGGTTGCCGACATTTGCCGCTATAGCGGGTGATACCGACGTTAAGGAACGGCTACTGAAGGGAACCAGAATCAATGGTCGCAGATACAGGAACCATGTAGACGGCCACGACCTGAGTGATTATTTGAGTGGCGAGACCGATCAGTCGCCGCGACGCGAATTCTGGTACGTCAATGACGATGGGCAGGTGGTGGCCGCGCGTTATGACGATTGGAAAGTTACGTTTATGGAGAACCGGGGCCAACGTTTCGGCGTTTGGCGGGAACCTTTTGTCGAACTAAGGGTGCCGTTGCTTACGCATATGCGGCGCGACCCATTTGAAAAAGCGCAACACAATTCGAATACGTACGAGGACTGGTTTTTAGATCGGCCGTTCGTCATTATTCCCATTCAGGGATTGGCAACCCAGTTCCTGCTGTCGATGAAGGAATATCCGCCCTCGCAGAGTCCTGGTGCCTTCAACCTCAGTAAGATTGAGGAGCAACTCAGATCTGCAGCTGGTAGCCACTAGTCTACGCGTCAATTGTGCAGGGCCGCACGCATCGGTTGGATGTGTGCGGCCTTTCTCGGCTATCCGCGTTTGCCCTTATAGGATCTTGTCACTCGGATCTGCACAATTGGGATCCGTCTGTAGCAGGAGGTAACTTTGTCGCAAACGAGTTCATCACGGCGAGCCAGGTGGGACGAGCGTTACGCCGGCAAAGACCTGGTGTGGTCTGCTGGTCCCAACGAGAGGTTTGCGGAGGAAGTAGGCGGGCTCGAACTGGGACGCGCTCTGGATGTCGCCTGTGGTGAAGGCCGCAACGCACTGTGGCTTGCTGAGCAGGGTTGGGACGTTACCGCCATCGATTTTTCCCAGGTAGCGATAGACAAAGCACGCCGCATCGCAACAAGGCGAAAACTCACCATCGATTGGCTTTGTGAAGACATCTCAGCATACGCCGTGACTGAATCAGAGTATGACCTGGTCAGTTTGCTGTATATGCACACCGATCCTCGAGAGCGGCGGAAGTGGCTCGCCAATGTTCTCAGCGCGGTTAAACCTGGCGGCACTTTCCTCTACATCGGGCACGATCCCTCTAACATCGCTTCGGGTGTTGGTGGGCCTCAGGACCCTCGATATCTGCCCGATGCGGACGAGCTCGCGCGAGATATGGATGGGTTCGAGATCGAATTCGCCGGTGTGATTGAGCGTAGCGTGTCCAGCGATCCCGGACATGCGAAGGAAACCAAAGGCGAGGCGCTGGATACGTTGGTAAGGGCGGTCCGAAACTGAAACTAAGAAACTGGGGCCTGGCTTATGGCTGATCAGATCAGCGACGGGGGATTGGCGTTTACCGCTGCCTCTCAAGTATGCGTGGATGAGTTCGAGGAGGTGGTAGAGTCGTATCTTGCTGCGCGGCCAGACACCATGCCGCTCGTCGAGCGACTCATTGAGCGGGACCCTGACATGATCATGGCGGTGTGTTTTCGCGGCTACCTCTTGCGTTTGGCAGCACATCCTAAGCTGGCCGGAGCGATTGCTGCGTGCCTGGAGCGAGTTCAGGAGCTTGTTAATCAGAAGTTGGCCAACCCGCGCGAACAACAGCATGCGCATGCGCTGCAATTGTGGTGCGCAGATCGTGCAGACGATGCCCTCGAAGTGCTCGAAGACCTTCTCAAGCTACATCCGCTGGACATGCTGGCACTGCGCATAGCGCACTACCTGCACTTCTACAACGGCCGCGGCGAAGACATGCGAGACTCCACTGCCCGGGTGCTTGACGCCTGGCCGCAGCAGCACGCGCACTATGATTACCTGTTGGGCATGCATGCTTTCGGCCTGGAGGAATCGGCGCAATATGAGCCTGCGATGGAGTTCGGACAACGCGCAGTGGCGGCTAATCCGGCTGACATCTGGGCGACCCATGCTGTGACCCACGTGTATCAGATGCAGGGGCGCCATGCCGAGGGTCTTGATTGGTTGGACGGCTTGCGCGATCAGTGGGAGAACACCAACAACTTTCGCAACCACGTGGTCTGGCACGGCGCGTTGCACTACATCGGCATTGGTCAACCAGACCATGCTCTTAAGGTTTACGACGACTTGCTGGCAGATACCATTGCGGACGATTTCTACCTGGACGTTTGCAATAACGCCGCTCTATTGTGGCGCCTGCAGTTTCTAGGCCTCGATATCGGCGATCGCTGGAATGCCATGGTAGAGCTGTGTGCTAAACACGCCCACGACAAAGAGCTGGTGTTCGCCAGCCTGCATTACCTGATACCTCTTGCCGTGACCGGAGCGGATGAGGCGGGCGAGCTGTTGCAGACCTTGCGCGCCTGGGGGTCATCGGACACTGAGCAGGGCAGCGTGTGCGCCGATGTTGGCGTCGCCTTGGCGCAAGCCATAGTGCAGGCGCCGGAATACCCCGAACAGGCGGCGGAGACCCTCGCGCAACACCGGGCAGACACGTATCTGGTGGGTGGCAGCAAGGCACAACGCGATCTGTTTCGATTGCTTGCAGACGACGTCGCAAGACGCGCCAATCGCGCGGACTTGTTGCCGACGACGTCGTAGTGGCGACACGCAAGCAAATCGTCATCTGCGGCGCAGCAGGACGCGATTTTCACAATTTTAATGTCGTGTATCGCGACAACCCCGCGGTTAACGTGGTGGCGTTCACCGCGACCCAGATACCGGGTATAGAGAATCGTCGAGTACCCGCGGTAGTCGCGGGCGATGCCTATCCTCAGGGGATTCCGATCTGGCCGGAGAGCGAGCTTCGTGCCCGGTGCGAGCGTCACAATGTTGACGAAGTGGTGTTCGCATACAGCGATGTTTCGCGAGACCATGTTATGTCGGTGGCGGCGCAGGCATTCGCGGCTGGTGCCAACTTCAGCCTATTGGGGCCCAAGCAAACTATGCTGCCTACCAGCAAACCCGCGATTGCAGTTTGCGCGGTGCGCACCGGTTGTGGCAAGTCGCAGGTCGCGCGGTTTATCTCGGCAAATCTCGGTGCTAGCGGATCGAGGGTAGCGGTGCTCAGGCACCCGATGCCGTATGGCGATCTCGCAGCGCAGACCGTGCAACGTTTTGCTTCGTTGGAAGACCTGGATGCGGCTGCCTGCACGTTGGAAGAGCGTGAAGAATATGAACCACACGTCCGCGGTGGCGGTGTGGTTTTCGCCGGCGTGGACTATGCGCAGATATTGGCAGAGGCGGAGCGCGAGGCAGATGTGGTGCTGTGGGACGGCGGCAACAACGATCACCCGTTTATCCAACCGGACTACGACATTGTGGTAGTAGATGCGTTGCGACCGACACATCTGGCGACGCATTTTCCGGGCGATTCCGTATTGCTGCGCGCAGACCTGGTTATCGTCAACAAGGTTCACGCGGCCACGGAACAACAGCTGGCCACAGTCAATTCGGCGCTGGACGAGTGGGTTCCACATGTACCGAGAATTCTCGCAGCTTCGCCGGTGCGGCTGGAAGATCCCCAGTCGGTAGTGGGGGCAAGAGTACTGATCATCGAAGATGGCCCGACCATCACTCACGGCGGCATGCCGCATGGTGCGGGTTATCAGGCGGTAAGTTCACTGGCGGTGGCTGAGATCATCGACCCGCGCGGGTTTGCCGCTCCGGAGATTGCCAACGTATATGAAAAATACCCGCATATTGGCCCGGTGCTGCCAGCGATGGGGTACAGCGATGCGCAACGCGCCGCGCTGGCGCAGACGGTGGCAGACGCCGATGCCGATGTGGTGGTGTGTGGTTCCCCCATCGATATCCAGCGGGCGTTGGGCATAGTCACCCCAGTGGTGCGGGTGTACTACGACTATCAGGACACAGCGCAGCCGGGCTTGATGGACTACGTGCGAGAGCGACTTGCCGAACTCACATAGTGACAAACCGCTGTTGGTGTTAGCTCTTGGCGGTCACGGCATCAGCGCGCCGCACGACATAAGCTATGGTTCGGAGCGACAACGCATTGCCCACCTTTCGCCGGTGCTGCGCGCATTGGGGGAGCGATACAGGCTATTGCTGGTGCACGGGAATGGCCCGCAGGTAGGGAGGTTTCTGACCCGCGATCATGACCTGGAGAATCTGGATATTCACACCGCGCAGACCCAGGGAGAATTGGGGTATTTGTTGAGTCAGGCGCTGCCCGCGCCAAGCGTAACCCTCGCCACCCGCGTTGTGGTTAGCGATGACGTCGGTCCACCCATCAAGGCGATTGGCCCGCTGCTGCAGTCCCAGCCCCAGGCACCGTGCAAGCGTGTGAGCAGCGGGTGGCGGATTCTAGTGCCGTCTCCACGACCCGAAGTTGTGGTGGAAAGTGCCGCGATCGAAATGCTGTTGATAGATCACCATGTAGTAGCTGGCGGCGGCGGGGGCGTACCGTTGGGTCGCGCTGGCGGGCCGTTGGCGGCGGTGGTCGACAAAGATTGGGTAGCGTCCTTGCTGGCCATAACTCTCGACGCACGGTATTTGATATTCGCGACCGATGTTGATGGTGTATACAAGGGCTTTGACGGTGCGCATTCAACACGTTTAGCGGTTTTGAGCGTTGCAGAAGCCCGGTCGCTGCTGGAAGCAGGCTTGGAAAGTGGCTCGATGGCGCCTAAGGTCGCAAGTGCTGCGGAATTTGCCCAAGCGACTGGCCGGCGGGCCGTGATCTGTGCTGTAGATGCCATCGCAGATGCCGTTTCCGGGCGGGCGGGAACAAGCATCACTGCAATGGGCCTAGGGTAGTAGCGCCCCAGTGCGGGTGCTACATTGGCGCTATGCTCAACTTTCCTCAACCGCCGAAAAACTACGGTTACGTCTTCCTCGAAGAAACCGATAAGACGTTACCCAAGAAGATCGACCCCAACATGCGCTATGCGATGTTCACCACCATCGCCAAGGGCGGCAAGTCGTTGATCAAGTCGTGCAAAGACCTGCACTTGTCTCGGGTGGTTTGTTACAAGACGTTGCGTCCCGAGATCGCCGACGATGAAATCGAGCAGCGCCGATTTCTGCGTGAAGCGCGGGTATCCGCAATGCTGCAACACCCGAATACCGTACCGACTTACGAATTGGGCCGCGACAAGTCGGGGCACTACTACTTCACCATGAAGCTGGTGCATGGCTATACCTTGCGTGAAATTCTAGATTACCGTGAGCGCTATGACCTGACCCAGCTTATCGACGTGATCGTGCAGATCGGCCACGCACTGCAATACGCTCACACACATGGCGTTGCCCACCGTGACATCAAGCCTGAGAACATACTGGTCGGCCCCTACGGCGAAGTGCTGTTGTTAGATTGGGGATTGGCCAAAGTGTGGAATCCCGATGGTACCGGTGTCCACGAAGCGGACGCCGATGTCGACGCGGGACTCGAAGATTTGTCTATGACCGCACGGGGTGCTTTGCAGGGCACGGTATCGTATATGTCGCCAGAACAGATTGAACGCGATCCGAGCATTGACGCGCGCACCGATGTATACAGTCTTGGCGCCGTTCTTTATGAAATACTCACCGGCAGAACGCCTTCGGGTCTGGAAAAGATGGACGCCATCGTGCAAGCGACGCTGCACGAGGAACCGCCCAAGCCATCTGATGTGACCAATTTGCGTATACCCGGCCTACTGGAGAATGCGACCATGCGCTGCCTGCAGAAAGACCCGGCAATGCGCTTCCAGAGTATCTCTGAGTTGGTGCGTTTGTTAGGTGAAGATTGGCGGTCGGACCTGTTTTGAGGAACTGAGGGGCAGCTATGAAGAAATGGCAGATAGTTATCGCCTTATTGCTGTTGGGCATCGTGCTCACCGGCAGCTATGTGTATTCGCAATTGCGTACTATCGATGTAGAACGGCTTTCGGATGATCTTTTTGTGCTGCGCGGATTAGGCGGCAACGTTGCGGTGCTGCGAACGACTGCGGGGAATGTAATCGTCGATACGATGACATTCGGTCTGCAGGGTGAGCGCATACGCGAGGTTGCCCAGGAGCTCACCGGCGCCGACACCTCCGTGATCATCAACACCCACTACCATTTTGATCATACCCACGGTAACCCAGCATTTGCCGAAGGCACGCTGGTGTTGTCTACGGAAAAGACTCTGCACTACCTGAAGGTGCTGGATGCGGATTCCTGGCAGGGATCCGCCGCCGCACTGATGCCCAACGAAACTTTTGCGGATCGCCAGACCTTGACCTTTGGCGGTAAGCGTATGGAACTGGTGCACCTGGGTGCGGGGCACACCGACGGCGATCTGGTGGTGGTGTTTGTCGACGAGGGCGCAGTGCATATGGGCGACCTTATGTTCCACAAGCATTATCCCAATATAGACTTGGAGGCTGGCGGTACCGTGGCGGGCTGGCCGGCCACGCTGGACAACGTGCTTGAACTGGAATTTGAAACGGTCATCCCGGGTCACGGCGCCACCACGGATCGCGCAGGCATCCGCGAGTTTCAGGCGTTTATGCGCCAACTCGGCAGCATCGGCGCGCAGGCGGCTACTGAAGGTTGGAGCATCGAAGAGGCGCGCGAAACCGATTTGCTCACTGAAGACGCCGGCTACGAGGAAATCGAATTCATCATACCCATTGGGCTAGACCGGCCGTTTGTGTTGGGGCGAGCATGGGAAGAGGCGACCAACAACTTTGTTCGCATCGAGTAACGGGACACTGGACTAGATACACCGCCCACCGTCTATTTCCATGGCTACGCCAGTTATCATAGACGCCGCGTCGCTGCACAGAAACACCGCGGCCTGCCCCAGATCCTGCGGCGTTGAAAATCGCCCCAATGGAATAGTTGACAGGAATTTTTGCCATTGTTCACCAGGATATCCAGGGGTCCGGCAGCGCCGGTGAGTGTATCCAGCGCGGCTGAAAACGATTCCGCATCGGTCACGTCTGCGTGCAGGGTTATGGATTGGTCGCTGATGGACTCAGCGACGACGCGGCCCGCTTGTGACTAGCGCCACTTTACCTTCGAGAGTGCTCATGGCGTATCGCCGTGCAGCAGGTTGTGCAGGGCGATGGCCATCACTTTGGCGGAGTCGATCATGTCCTGAATTTCCACGTATTCATCTGGTTGATGGGCCAGGGTCAGGATGCCTGGGCCATAGGCGATGCAATTGCTGAGCTTGCCGATGCGGTCGATGTGTTTCTGATCATAGGTGCCTGGCGAAACCACCATCGTGGCGGGTTTTTGCAGCACCTGCTCTATGGCGCTGGATACCGCGGTTACCACTGGCGCGTCTCGATCGGCCATGGTGGGGATCACCTCGAAAAGATCGCGGATGGCGAAGTCGAAACGGTCACGTTCCTGCTTCAGCCCGTCCAGCAATTGCTGAACCTCGAGCTTGACCGTGTCGAGCTCTTCCTCGATTAGAAAGCGGCGGTCGATGATCATACGGCAGGAATCGGGCACCAGCGGTGCGGGTAGCCCAGCAAACCCCTCGCTCTCGCCGCCGTGTATGGAGTTGATATTGAGCGTGGATTGCTTAGCGCCGTCAGGCACTACCGGCATGCTGGTACGCTTCTGCGCCAGCATCGGGAACAGGTCGCGTTCAAACCTTGCCATGACGGCGGCCATGTGGCGCACCGCGCAGTCGCCATCAAATGGCATGGAGCCATGGGCAATGTGTCCCTTGGTCTCTATCTCCGCCCACCAGACGCCACGGTGGCCAAGACATACTCGGTCTTTGTCCAATGGTTCAGGGATGATTACATGATCGATGCGTGGTTTTGCCATCACGCCTTTTTCCGCGAGGTAGGCCACTCCGCCGTAACCGCCGGTTTCTTCGTCCGCCGTGCCCGAGATTTCAATGGCGCCGCGATGCTCCGGGTTGAGCTCCAGGTACGCCTCCACCGCAATTACTGACGCGGCGAGACCTCCTTTCATGTCGCATGCGCCGCGACCGTAGATGCGATCGCCAATCCGGGCGGCGGCGAACGGATCCTGTTGCCAACCGTTACCCACAGCCACCACATCTATGTGTGAATTAAAGTGTACGCAGGGGCCGCTGCTACCAGCATGACGCGCGACAACATTCATGCGTGGATACTGATCTGAGTCGCCGGGTGTGCCTTCGGCGCGAAAGTACTCCACCTCGAAGGCACGTTCTCGCAGGCGTTCGCCCAGCAGGTGCGCGCAGTCATCGTAAAACTGGCCTGGAGGATTCAGCGTTGGAACGCGTATGAGGTCCTGGGTGAGGGTAACCAACTCATCCCTCTTCGCGTCAATGCGCGCGCACAGTGCATCGAGATTTACCGCGTTTATGGTGGAGCCTCCTGCATCGCCTCGTATACCCCGCGGGCGATGGAGCGGGAAACTACGTTGCCTGCCAGCACGCCCAGATCCAGTAGCGCTTCTTCGTCCACCGACACCTCGCCAGTCGAAGCAACAAACACCAGATCACCGTCACCAGGGGTGTGCACTGGGTAAAGCGCTCGGGCAAATCCGTCATGGGCGGCAATTGCGATGCGCTTGGCCTGGGCGGCGTTCAACTCGATGTCGGTGACCACCACGGCGAGCGTGGTATTCATGCCAGCCACCCGTTGGCCGGATTTCGTACGCCCTTGCCTGGCGTCGTCCGGCCAGGGATGTGGATAACCCATCCCTCCGAACTCATCGTTTTCTTCAAATGGCGCTGCCCAGAAGTGCTGGGTATCTCCAACCAGGGGTGAGCCGAGGGCGTTCACAGCGGCGGCTGACATAACCGTGCCGCCTCGTTCGAGTCTGGTTGCAGCCATGCCGAAGCCGCCTGGTGTATTTGCGGTGGTGGCGCCGAACGCTGCGCCGACTGCGCCTAGTGCGGGTGTATTCGAGCAGGCTGAGATGGCAGAGTATCCCAGGTCGCGGTATGGAGGATAACGGTCCCAATCTTTGTCACCGTCGTTGCGCATGTCGAACAAGATGGCGCACGGTGCAATGGGAATGCGCACGGGATCCAGTTGAATGCCACGATCCTGCTCGCGCAACCAGGCTTGAACGCCGCTGGCTGCGTCCAGCCCGAACGCGGAGCCGCCGGATAACACCAGCGCGTCCACTGCGTCCACGGTAAATTCGGGATTAAGCAGCTCAGTATCGCGGGTTCCGGGTGCGGCGCCCATAATATGCACCGCGGCAACCGTGGGCTGGTCAAACAGGCACACCGTCGTGCCGGTGTTTACCACCTCATCGGTGGCGTGCCCGATGCTCACTCCGGGTATCGGAATATCAAATTGCGCCTGCATGCGGTCGGAGTGTATTGCATTTACCGGCTCGATCTCTAGCAACGACATTGATACTCTCAAAGAGGAGTATGTAGAGGGAGAGGGAATTGGCCTCAATTGTGGATCGCGCAATCGCGCTACAGCCCCTGGTGCGCGAACATGCCGACGCCAGCGAGGCGCAGCGGCATCTGGCGGCGGAAGTTGCACGAGCTTTCACGGAGCAGGGTTTGTATCGCGTGGCGGCAACCGAAGATTGTTTCGGTTCCGCGCAATCGCCGCGCACCCAGGTGGAAACCATTGAAGCGATCGCGGTGGCCGACGGCAGCGCTGCTTGGAATCTCATGATCGGCATAGAAGGCTTTGGCCTGATCACGCCTGGGTTCAAAGACTGTATGGATCTGGTAGAGGACCCATCGGTAGTCATCTGCAGCTCTACCGCGGCGGTCGGCCGGGCAGACAAAGTAGACGGCGGCTATCGGATATCCGGGCGATGGCAGTTCGTGAGCGGTTGCCACAACAGCCAGTTGTTCGGTGCGACGGTACGTATATACGAAGATGGCGAGATGTTGGAAAACAAGCCGAATTTCTACGCCATCCTGGAGCTGGGAGAATTCAAGATTCTGGATACCTGGTACACAGGCGGTTTGTGCGGCTCGGGTTCTCACGACGTGGTCGTGGAAGACGTGTTCGTTCCGGACTCGCGCTTTGTGCTGCCGCTGGGGGGCGCCAAACACCCGTCACCTTTGCACAATTTCCCCCTGGGCTCGCGGCTTGCTTACAACAAGATGGGCGTAGCATGGGGCATAACGCGCGCCGCCATCGACACGTTCGTGGAGCTGGCGGAAGGCAAGATGCCGCGTTTTTCCCGGCGTGGACTTATTGATCGGCCCAGGGCGCAGCGTGCCGTCGGCGAAGCCGAAGTGCGATTGCGCGCCGGGCGCGCGCTGGTGATGGAGCTGCTCGAAGAGATGTGGGAGAAAGTACAGCAAAGGGCCCACATCACCACCCGCGAACGCGCGCTGTTCCAGCTGGCCTGTTCTGACTCCGTGCGCGCCTGCATAGAGGCGGTGGGCCTGGTGTGCGAAGCAGCCGGTACCACTGCGAATCAGAAAGGCTTTCCACTGGAGCGCATACAACGCGATATTCGTGTGGTGGGTCAGCACGTTACCGTGGCGCCGCACCACATAGAGGACGCGGGTCGCGTGTTGCTCGGCCTACCAGCCCAGGAAATGATGCTGGCGGGTATTTACGACGACTGATCCGGTGTGTTGAGCAAGCGCACTTCCCGCTGTGGAAAGGGGATCGCGATGCCGTGCTCACCAAACGCCTGGTAGATGGCCAGATTCACGGCGTGAAGAGTTGGGTAGTAGCTTCCGGTTGGAGTCCAGTAGCGGTACTCGATGTCGATGCTGGAATCACCGAACGCCGTGATGCCTACCTCAGGTGGCGTATCCTTTGTGACAGTAGTCAATCCCCTAAGCACATCCTTGATGGTTCGTATCGCCAGTTGCGGGTCGGCGCTGTATGCGATGCCGATGGATCCCTCAACGATTCTGTTGGCATTAGAGTTGGTGTGTACCTCGCCGACAATGTGTTTGTTCGGAATGACGACCAGCTCACCGTCCTCTGCGCGTAAGTGCGTTTGCGCCAGGCTGATGTCCTCAACCAGGCCTGAGCAGCCCTGGGTGGTGATGGTGTCGCCGACGCGATACATTCGGGTCAGAATAATTACCAGTCCGGCACCGTAGTTCGACACAGGTCCCTGCAGCGCCAGGCTCAAGCCCACGGCCAGACCGCCAATCGCGGCGATCAGCGGCGTTATGGATATGCCAAGCTGGTTCAGCGCGATGATGCCGAACATAATCAGCACCAGCAGGCGCACGGTGGAGGCGATGAACTGCCGCAGCGTGACGTCCACGTCTTTGCTTGTCATTACACGCAGCAACAGGTTGGCGACCCAGCGGCCGACCATGAACCCTGCAGCAAGAACGACCAGCGCACCAATCAGTTTGAAAGACCAGTTTACCGCCAGGTCCACCAGCAGCTGATAAACCTGGTTCAGAACGTCGAGCTGGTCGCTTGTATCCCCTTCCATCGCTATTCCTCACGTAGCCGCAAAGTGCATGATCTTGGTGCTGTTTCCACTCAGATGCCAAAGCCTCAACCCGACGCAGACGGCGACGATCGACAGGCCGAAAGTCATTCCTGTCCAGTAGCCATAGACGCCTGGAGCCAGTCCTGGCAGAAGCAAGCCCTCAGCCAGAGCATACCCCAGGGGGAGTGCTATGAACCAATAGCCGACCAGACCGAAGTACATTGGCACCCGGGTGTCCTTGTAGCCGCGTAAGGCACCGATGGTGACCGCCTGACTGTCGTCCACCAGCTGGTATACCGCGATGAACAGCAACAGAGTTGCCGCCAGGTCAACGACCGCCGGGTCGTTGGTGTAGATACTGATTAGCGTATAGCGGAATGCGACTAACAGCAGGCTCACCACCACGGCGTAGCCAATGGAGAATTTGTAAACCGTGGCGGATGTCGTGCGAGCAGCGGCAAGGTTTCTTGCGCCCACGTGGAAACCCACGCGGATGGCGGCGGCGCTGCCAAGGCTCATAGGTATGACGTAAGTCAGCCAGTTGAGATTGCCGGCGATGGTGTTCGCCGCCACTTCGTTTACCCCGATGCGCGCAATGAGCAGACCGATCACGGAAAACACCGCCATTTCGAGGAATACCGTAAACCCTATGGGAGCGCCAATTCTGGCGGTGCCCGCTATCGTCTTGAGATCAGGCCATTCGAACGTGCTGAGGAAACCAGTGCGCTTGAAGTAGGGCAGACGCAACACGATCAGCATGAGGACCAGCTCAACCCAGAAAACGATGGCGGTGGCCCACCCGCAACCGGCGCCGCCTAGCTCAGGAAAGCCGAACTCGCCGTAGATGAAGGCGTAGTTCAATAGGGCGTTCAGCGGCAAAACGCTGGCGGCGATCAGCATCGGTGGTCTCGTCTGACCCAATCCCTCGGAACTGTGCCGCAGCGCTACGTAGAACACGACCGGGGGTATTCCCCATGCGACGGCGTTGAGATAGTCCGCCGCCACCTTCGCAGCGGCCGGGTCGATGCCGGCAAACGCATACACAGGGGCTGCATTCAGAACCACGGCGGTAAGCGCCGTAGATGTGGCAAGGCAGATCCACATGCTCTGCCTGATCTGATGTCCCGTTGCGGCGACTTTGTTGGCGCCGCGCAATTGAGCGGTGATGGGCGTCAGCGCCATGGTGACGCCGGTGAGCAGCAGAAATGTCGGCCATAGTATGTTGCCGCCGAGGGACACCCCCGCCAGATCTGTAGAGCTGTAATGACCCGCCATGGCGGTGTCCAGAAAGCCCGTCGCCATGATGAACAACTGCGTGAGCACCATTGGCCAGCCCAATTGCAGAACGCTGACCAGTTCTGCCCTGGCGATCGTTTTTTTTGTCGAGCTCAGGGCCAAATATTCCTTATTAGTGATGTTGGCATGCACATCGGCCGGGTATCATACGCCGAAGTTGCTTGAGGCATGAGTTAAATGGCAGTTGAGCTGGTAGCAGGCATTGGTCTGGTCGCGTTGTTGATAGGTGGCGGTGTTGGATACCTGTTGGCCAACAGAACCGGCCCCAAGGCGCGAGTGGTGGAATTGGAGCGCGCCCTGGATTCGGCGCAGAACGAACTGACGGAGTACAAACGCGACGTGTACGGCCAGTTCGCCCAGACTGCGGAAAAGTTTCGTGATCTGGATCGCAGTTACAATCAACTGCATCGGCAACTGGCAGAAAGTTCTGTCGCCTTGTGTGGCGATGCGGGTACGCCGCTTCTGCAGGCCCCGGATCAACCTGACGTGGACGTTCTCGAGTCGAGCGACGCTGCGCCCATCGATGAGGATCTGGGTGCCGCCGTTGATGACGAGCATGAAGAGATTGTCCTTACCGAAGCGACCGTGGACCCGGTTGTCGATCCGGTCCCGACCCTCAATGACCTGACTAGTGAGGATGCATCTGGACGACGTGAGTCCGCCTAGTGCAATCAACGCAAGCTAGTATTCCCGCGCTCGGGACGAGCGTAAAAGTTGCATTCGGCATTGGTCAGATCGCAGAAGGCATCAAAACCTGCAGCTTCGGCACGTTCCTGATGTTCTACTACAACCAGGTGCTCGGTTTATCCGGAGACCTGGCTGGATTGGCCATTGCCCTTGCCCTTGTATTCGATGCGGTCACCGATCCGGTGGCAGGCAGCGTTTCGGACCGGTGGAAAGGTCCGCGCGGGCGCCGTCATCCGTTCATGTACGTCTCGGCGATCCCGTTGGGCGTTAGCTTCTGGATGCTGTTCGCCCCCGCCGTCACGTTAGAAGGCGTCGGCCAATATGGCATGTTCGCGTGGATGCTCGGCGCCACCATATTGACCCGCGGTGCGATGACGCTGTACCACGTGCCGCATATGGCGATCGGTGCTGAGTTGTCTGAAGACTATGATGAGCGCACGGTACTCGTTGCGATACGCCACTTCTTTGGCGCCACGGGTTACATCCTCGTGTATGTCATTGGCTTCGGTGTGTTTTTCGCTCCCAGCGAGCTGTATCCCAACGGGCAGCTGAATTCCGCAGCCTATCCTCCGTTTGCTCTGACGTTGGGCGTGTTAATGACCGTGACGATTTTCATTACCGCCTTTGGCACCCGCAGCCGCATCCCCTACCTGCCCCGGGCCCGCGAGGTAGAGGAGCGGGTAGGGGTAGCAGATGTGCTTACCGAAGCGGTGGAGGCCATGAAAAACGATTCGTTCCGCTGGATGATGTTTGGCTTCATCCTGGTGATCGTTGCGTTTGGCGTGGCGGGCGCCACGGGACTGTATATGTACACCTTCTTCTGGGAGCTGGCGCGCTTTCAGCTTTTGTTGGTGCTGTTGATGGGTCCGGTGGGCAGCATGGTGGGCTATATATTCGCGCGCAGGATCTTTTCCTGGCTGGACAAGCGCAATGCCATGATCGCGGCAGGACTGGTGTGGATGGTCATACACGCGCTGCCGGTGGGTTTATATCTGGTTGGGCTTGCTCCCACGCCGGGTACCTGGGCCGCAGCGTGGTTTCTAACCGCCATCATCATCTTTGCCGGCGCAGCTATCGGACAACTGGTGGTAGGCATTGGTACTGCCATGGCGGACATCGCCGATGAAAATGAACTGCATACCGGGCGGCGTCAGGAGGGCGTTTTTTTTGGCGCGTCGGCGTTCGCCAACAAGTGCTCGGCAGCGTTGGGATCGTTTGTCGCGGGCTTGATCCTCGAGTGGATTGACTGGCCGGCAGGTAGCGCGATACGTGCGGCGTCCGATATTCCAGCCGAGACGATGTTGAATCTGGCGATCATTTCCGGCCCGGTGACCTCATTGTTGGCAGTCCCGGGTGTGCTGTGTCTGCTCGGTTATCGTCTAAATCGCCGGCGCTTGACGGAAATTCAGTCCGAACTGCGAGGTTACGCAGCCGGGCGTTGATTGCCCAGGATTGAGACGCGTTCGCCGTAGCGGCTATGTGGCCAGTAATCCCATACCGCGTGATGTTGCGTGCAGCGATTGTCCCAGAACGTGAGGGTGTTCGGCTTCCATTCCACTCTGCAGTACAAGCGCGGCGTGGTGGCAATGTGGTCGTACAAACCATTCAACAGTGCACGACTTTCCCAGGGGTGCATGCCTTTGATGTGTGAGGTGAAACCGCTGTTGACGTATAACAATTTGTTACCCGTTTCGGGATGGGTCACCACTACCGGGTGCTCATTGCGTGGGTATTCGCTTCCCTCGGGAGGCGCGACCCGATAACCGCCGGTATACGGTATGGCGCCGTCGTGCACCGCGACCAGATTTTCGAGCACACCCTTCATGGTATCGCTGAGTAGCTCATAGGCGAGATAGGTGTCGGCAAACAACGTGTCGCCGCCGCCGGATTCTGGCGTTTCGGTAATGTAGAGCATGGACCCTAACGGCGGAATTTCGTCGCAGGTGACGTCGGTGTGCCAGCCGTCGCCCGCGGTGTAGGCAGAGTCTTTGGTGGTTTTTACCCGCAGGATTTCCGGATCTCCACCGTAGCTGTGTTGCATGGGGTGCACGTGCAGAGCGCCAAATTTGCGCGCAAATGTTTTGTGCTGCTCCTGGTCGATGTGTTGATCGCGGAACACCAGTACTTTCCAGTCCAACCATGCTTGATAGATTTCACTGAACTGCTCGTTGGAAAGCGCCTCGGATAGGTCCACACCATCGATTTCGGCACCGATGTGTGGGGTGAGGCTGTTGACCTCGATGGTTGCAAAATTCGATACCTGGACCATGTCTGTCTCCTTCTAGCGCTATTCGGGGAGCCCGAGCACGCGCTTGGCAATTATGTTCGCCTGTATTTCGTTGCTGCCACCATAAATTGTTGTGGTGCGCAGGTGCAGAAACTCTTCTGTCGCTTTCAGTTCTTCAGCGCTGAAACCGACCTCTTCGTGGGCGCCAAGACCGCTGAAACCCATGATTGCGCGTTTCAGATCGGCAGTGTCGCGTTGCATGGCGGCGCCGACGAGCTTGAAAATCGAAGTAGCGGCGCCGGGAATACCGGATTTGTTTTCCTCGTTCGCCCGCGATGCCGTGAGCTGAAAGGCTTTACGCTGCATGTTCATGTCTAGAATGTTCTGCCGCGTGGCGTCGTCTGCGATTTTGCCCTCCGCAGTTTCGCCGATGTATTGTTTGGCGACGCGGATCAGGGTTTTGCTCGGGTTCGACGCGCTGGCGCCCCCACTCAAACCGCCAATACCGGAGCGCTCGAACTGCAGCAGGCGCTTGCCCACGGTCCAACCTTTGTTCAGCTCCCCGACCAGGTCCTGTTTGTCGGCAACGGCATCGTCGAAGAATGTTTCACAGAAAGGCGAGGATCCGGAGATCAGCCGGATCGGTTTCACTGTGACGCCGGGTTGGTCCATGGTGAGCAGCATGAAGCTGATGCCTTCATGTTTTGGTGCATCGACATCCGTGCGTACCAGTATGAACATCCAGTCTGCTGTGGCGGCGCCCGAGGTCCAGATTTTCTGTCCATTGATGACGAAATGATCGCCTTTGTCTTCGGCCCGGGTGGAAAGCGCAGCGAGGTCTGAGCCTGCGTTCGGTTCCGAATAGCCCTGGCACCATTGCGCTTCACCGCGCACGATTTTCGGGAGGTGGCGCTGCTTCTGCTCGTCGCTGCCATATTCGAGCAGAGTCGGGCCGATCATCGACATGCCCATGCCCATCAGCGGAGAGCGCGCCTTAATGTTGCCCATCTCTTCGTAGAGCACCTTGGCCTGCGCCGGCGTTAAGCCCCCACCACCGTACTCGGTGGGCCAGGTCGGTGCGGTAAACCCTTTCTCGGCGCAGTTCTGCAGCCACTTCGCTACATCGGGCTCGAGTTCGATCTTGCTGGAACCGCTTGCGATCTGCCCGGGTCCACGCGCGCCTGCCGGGCAATTCTCCTGCAACCACTGTGCGACGTCTGCACGAAACTCCGTCAACTCTGCCAAAATCAGACCCCAAAAATAGTGCGAAACGAAAACTGTACTCGGTATAGTGTGAAACTCAAGCAGGGAGAGTAATAATGAGCATGGCGGTGCCGCCGTTTTCATTGCAGGATTCGCGCGGGGACAACATCAGTTTCCCATCTGGAAAGCCGAGTATCGTGTGCTTCGTTAAGGAAGATTGCCCGACGTGCAAGGAGGTGATGCCTGTGCTCGCGGCCTTGAGCGATGCTTTCGCGGGCAACCTCGATCTGCATGTCATCGGCCAGACCCTCGACGGAAATGCGGTGTTGGAGGAGACGTTCGCCCCACCATTTTCGCTGCTGGACGATTCCACGCTTAAAGTATCCTTTGCCAGCGACATCGATACCGTTCCGACGCTGTTCTACAACGACGCAACGGGAGCGCCGAACCAGACGCTGATTGGGTTTGTACGCGACGAATGGCAAACACTGGCGCAGGAGATCGCGGCCGAGGCGGAGGTCAATCCACCTGCGCTAGACTGGCCGAAACTACCTGAGTGGCGTCCCGGCTGTGGCTCTCTGTCTGTAGACCCGCTGATTGCCGACAAACTGCGTGCAGAATCTGAAAACAGTCCACTGCGCGCGCGTCGGATCGAGATCGGCAGTGGTGACGACGACATGGAGTTCATGTACGACCAGGGCTTCTCCGACGGCCTGCCACTGGTGTCACCGACACCTGAACGGGTGTTGCGCATGCTGGCCGGAACCCAGCGCGATCCCCAGGAAGTACTTGCCGTTATGCCGCCTAACATGGGCGAGGTAACGGTTGAAAAGGTTGCTATCAACGCCGTCATGGCGGGCTGCAAGCCTGAGTTTATGCCGGTGATCAATACCGTCGTGCAGGCTATCTGCACCGACGAATACAATATTCACGGGGTCATGGCCACCACAATGGGCGCAAGCCCGGTCATCGTGGTGAATGGCCCGATTCGCGACCAGATCGGCATGAACATGAAACTCGGCGCCCTCGGCCAGGGGAATCGGGCCAACGCAACCATCGGGCGAGCGGTGAGATTGCTCATTCGCAACATGGGTGGTGCCCAGCCTGGCGGCACTGAACGTTCCACCCTGGGCAATCCCATGAAATTCACCATGTGCTTTGCGGAGTGGGAAGAACGCAATCCCTGGGGTCCTTTGCATGTCGAGCGCGGCTTCGCGGCGTCGGACTCTGTGGTGACGATCTACACCATGACCAGCGGCCCAACGCTGATAGTGGATCAGGATTCCCGCAGTGGTCCACAGCTGGCTGGCACCATGGGGCTGACCCTGGAAGCGGCCTTCAATCCGCGCGCGCACTATGCCGCGGACTGCCTGCTGGTGGTGGTGCCCGAGCATGTCGATACGTTTGTTAAAGACGGCTATACCAAGGCGGACATACGCAGCCGCATACAGGAAGTGACGGCGCGTCCGATAAGTGACCTGGCGGCAGATGATGTTTCTGGTGCAGGTTTCAAGGCGAGCGCCATTGAGTCTATGTCGCCCGAGGCATTAGAACGACGTCTGCCGAAATTCAAATCTACCGAAGACATACACATAGTTGTGGCCGGCGCGGAGGCAGGCAAGTTTTCTGGCGCTTTTCACGGCTGGGTAGGCGGGGAGATTGGCTCCATTCCCGTTTCGCGTAAGATAGATGAGCTGTAACACGAACACCTTCGTTAAGGAGAGTTTATGACCACCATCCTCGATCCCACTGATGAGCGGGTCCCGGTTGAGCGGACCATCACGCCGCGGCCTGCGGTGATCAGTGGCAATGTCGCATTCTTGGACATCTCCAAGCCGCGCGGCAATGTACTGATAGACCGATTACAGGAGTTGCTCAGCGAGCGTTTGCCGGACGTGACGTTCAATCGTTACGCAAAGCCCACGTTCACCAAGCCGGCGCCCGACGAACTGCGCCGGCAGATAGAGAAAGACAACGATTTTGTCATAGAAGCCCTGGCTGACTGAGGCTCCTGTACTACGTGCAGTTTGCATGACACGGTATGGTTCGAGATTCAGGGTACGCCCGCGGTGTCTATCGCATCGTCGGAATTTGTCGACGCAGCCGAGACCCAGGCCAAGGCACTGGGGATGTTGGATGCTCAGCGTGTTTTCGTCGCTCATCCGATACAGGATGCCAACGATGAGGAAATGCGCGCCAAGGCAGATGCAGTTGTAGAGCAGATCATGGCGTCGCTTACCCATTAGACAAACAAGCGTGAGTTAGTTTGCAAAAACTGAAGCGGTCCACGCTGTTTTATTACAGCCTGACTGATATGCCGGTGATGATGTCAATCTTCCCGGTCATGGTGTTCATTCCGCGGTTCTACGCCAGCGACGTTGGCGTGCCGTTGGCGCTGGTGGGCACCTATATTTTCATTACCCGGGTCATGGACGTGTTCACCGACCCGTTAATGGGCTACATCAGCGACCGCACAAAATCTCGGTTTGGCCGTCGCCGCCCCTGGGTGGCGTTGTCCACGCCGATTATCATGTTAGCGATCTACCGATTGTTCATGCCTCCGGCAGATGCAGATGGCCAGTATATGTTCGTCTGGATGGTATTGCTTTCAGTCGGCGTGACGATGATGTTGATCCCTTACTATGCATGGGGCTCCGAGCTCACCACCGATTACAATGAGCGCTCCAAAGTTACGGGTTGGCGGGCAGGCCTGGGCGTTGTTGGGCAGCTCACGGCCCAGCTTGTGCCGGCCATGGCGTTGTTGTTTTGGGGCGTCGGGGGTAGTGCCGCGGTCCTCGAACTGGTGGGTATCACCATGCTGGTCCTCATGCCCATTTGCGTTCTCGCGACTTTGTGGATGGTTCCGGAGCCGCAACAACAGATTAAGTCCACAGTGCCCGTGTTGAAGGGGCTCAAGTTGATGTTTACCAACGGCCCCTTTCTCCGATTGGTAGGCGCCTTCATGATCGGCTCGACTGGGCTATATATCACTACCCCTCTATACATCTTCTTCGTTGCCGACGTGTTGGGTGCCGAAGACGAGTCCATATACATGCTGGCTTGTTTCTATGTCATGAACCTGATCAGTATTCCGTTCTGGGTATGGTTGTCTTCCAGAATAGGCAAACACCGGGCCTATCTGGCCTCATTCATCATCATCGCCATGGCCCATCCCTTTTATCTTCTGTTGGGGGAGGGAGACTTCTGGTGGATGCTTCCGATTACCCTGGTCACAGGTATATCGGCGGGCGGATTTTCCCAGGCACTGCCGAACTCGATGAAGGCCGACGTGATCGACCTGGATGCGCTGGAAAGTGGGGAAAATCGCGCGGCATTGTTTTTCTCAGCCTGGTCCTTTGCGCAAAAAGCAACCGCCTCGATTGGCGGCGCCATCGCTATGTTCGGTCTGGCGCTGTGGGGGTTTGACGCTGCGCCAGACGCAATCAATGGAGCGAGCGAAATGTTCGGCCTGCGGTTTCTCTTTTCCACGTTGCCATCTCTCTTCTACCTGTCGGCAGCGGCAATTGTGTGGAAGTATCCCATCACTGAAGCGCGCCACGCCGAGATACGCGCCGCGCTGGCGGCGCGGGCGTGAGCTAGCCGCGCTAACCCAGTCGCCAGTGGCGCCAGCCGTCAAAAGCATCCGGGCTGATAGGGCCCGTCGAAATTATGACCAGCCGGCCCGGTTGTGAGATCGAATAGGGTTCGAAGGTGCTGGCGGAGGCGACTTTCTGCACCAGCACCGTAGCCCCATCGACCTGCGCGAACCCTTTCGCGCGTGATACGGCTGCGGGTAGCGCGTCCATCAATTGCTGCAAGTTATGTATGGACGTGTCGTTTTGCTGGTGCAACGTATAGGTGGCGAACCGTGGCAGATCGGACGCTTCTAATTCGGCGTGCTTGGTTTGCGGCTCGACCGGCAACTTATGGGCTGTACCCAGCAGTAGATCGACCAGTCGCGGGTCGGCTGCATCGTAGTGTGGCGTTTCGCCAAAGTCGGGTCGGTAATCGGGCGCTAGTTCGGTTTTGCTGATGGCGAGCACGTCCGCATCCGCTACCTGCTGCCGCACAAGGTGGCCAACGTATTTGTCCTCGCGTTGTCTTGGGTGCTGATCCGCGTCAACTACCACCAGGCAAAGCCCCAGATGAAATCCGGGGTAGGCGCATTGTTTGCGAAGCTTGGCAGGTGCGGCAACGCCGCTGGCCTCTAACAGCACCCGGTCGACTCCGAGCGGCTTGAGAGATTCCAGCCCGACGGTGAAGTCGTCTTGGATGGAACAGCACACGCAGCCGTTGCTCAGGGCAATAACCTGCCCATCGGAAGTCTGCGTTCGAATCAATTCTGCGTCGATATTCACATCACCGAAGTCGTTGACCAGGATCGCCATGCCGCGCAGATCGCCTGCATGATTCAGGATACGATTGAGCAAGGTGGTTTTGCCAGCGCCGAGGTAACCGGCGATCACCGAGATTGGAACAGATGCGGTCACAGTTTGAAGACCTTGCCTTCGAATACCGTTGCGAAAATTTCGAGATCCTTGATGAGGAGAGGATCAACCGTCAGGGGATCCTCGTCGAGCACGGTGAAATCTGCGTACTTGCCGGCGCGAATCGAACCGGTGATGTCGGCCATGCCGAGCACATGGGCCGCGTTTATGGTGATCGCCTGCAGGGCTTGCCCCGGGGTGAGGCATTCGGCTTCACCCATGACGTCACCGGCGTGATTGATGCGGTTGACCGCAACCCATGCGCTGTTCAATGGTTCCGCCGGCGCCATGGTGAAGTCGGAGTGCAGGGTTGTGTTGATGTCGTTGGCAAAACATGCACCCAGACGCGACATCTGCGATGCCCGTTCATAGCCGATACCCTTGTGCATGTACATATCTGAGAGCTCATGCAGATAGTACACATTGGCGGATACCTGGGCGCCCAGGGCTTTGATGCGTCGAATCTGCTCCGGCGTGCTGAAGCCGAAGTGTTCCAGGGTAAAGCCGTGATTGAAGCGGGGTTTTTCTTCCTGCATCTTTTCCAAACAGTCCAGTGCCAGCTCCGCACCCAGATCGCCGGTAACGTGGACGTGTATCTGGTAGCCCGCGTGCCAATAAGCGCGAATGCTGCGCTCCAGCATGTCCGGGGGCATCAACCACTCGCCGTGATGGCCGTCGATGTATCCGGGCTCCTGCAGTTGCGCGAGTTGGGAGAAGAACGCGCCGTCACTGAACAGTTTGATGTGTCGGCCGAACTGCAAACGATGGGAGTTGCGTTGCACCAGGCCGTCGGCCATCTCGACGCCTTGTTCAAGGGTCTTGCCGCCCGCCATCATGCGCAAACCGTGGGCGACGAGGCGGGTGCGAAATGGCACGTCGTCGCCTTCGAGCACCTGGGCAAGGGCACTTGCTTCGGATTCGAAATCGAACAGACCCGTCGCCATATCACCTATGGTGGTATGCCCGCCGTGGTGCACTACCGCCTTCAGGCGCTCCAATCCGGCAGCGTATTTGTCCGGGGCCAATATCCACGGGTTCAGCCGATTGATCGCAAATCCCAGACCGACCTCAAAAAAGTGACCGGCGCCGTAGTCGATCTGGCTATCCGGGCTGATGTCGGTTTCCTCGACAGCGGTCATCGCCAGTGCAGCGTCATTCATATAGAGCTCGTGGAAAGAGCGGTGCCACACCACGATGGGGCGCTCCGAGCTGACGGCGTTGATGCGTTGCCGGTGCATGTCGCCGTGCCAGAGTTGATGGTACCCCCAGATGAACAAGGGGTCTGAAGGGGGCTTCTGCGCGTGCAGCGCCTGCATACGGGCGGTGAAATCTTCCTCAGTGGTGGTGGGCTCGACCGTTCCCCAAGGCAGTTTCCAACGCATGGCGGTGATGAATTCCATGGGTAGAAGAACCGCCGCCATGGTGGGATGTAGATGCGGATCGATGAAGCCCGGGCAAATCACCTTGTCGGCAAAGCGCTCGTCGACCTGATGTGGATAGGCGTCGAGCCAGGGCGCCATGTTCGCGCGGGGTCCTACTTCGACAATGCGATCGTCGCGCACCAGTACGGCGTCAGCGCGTGGCATGGATGGGTTCATGGTGATCACGGATCTGGCGGGATACAGGGTCAACATCGGGTTCTTTCTTAGCTCGCAACTGGTCAATCGTGATCTAATGGTGCGCTATGCAGCCCGTCGTCGACAACCGTATATTCTTTGGCTACTGGTTGGTGGCGGCATCCTTCCTTGCGCAATTCGTATCCATTGGCATGTACAGCTATGTACTGGGTTCCTTCATGCTGCCGATGATCGACGAGATGGGGTGGAGCCGGGGCGATTTCACCCTCACCAGAACGATTGGGCAGATCGTCATGGCCGCGGTGGGTGTGGTGGTGGGCGCACGGGTAGATCGTTTCGGCGGGCGCCCGATCATGCTGGTTGGTGCCACGATATTGACGGTAGCTCTTGTGCTGCACAGTTTCATCGACACCCTGTGGGCCTGGTGGCTGATCAATGGTGTGTTGCTCACTCTGGGCTGCGCGATGGTGGGCACTTTGGTGGTCAATGTCACATTGTCTAAATGGTTCGTGCGGGGCCGTGGTAAGGCGATAGCGTTTGCCGCCATGGGCGTGTCATTTGGCGGGGTGGCCCTTACCCCATTTGCGACGTGGTTGGTTGATACCATTGGCTGGCGGCCGGCGTGGATTTGGCTGGGTGTCGTGACCGCACTGTTGCTGTATCCGGTGGCGTTCATGATGCGCCGGGCCCCAGAGGACCACGGGCTACATCCAGACGGCATAACCGATGCGCAAGTGGCGGCCGGGGCAGGGTCGGCTGCACAGGCCGAGGACGCGCGCACCTATACCAGGGCAGAGGCGCTGCGCACCCTCACTTTCTATGCGATGGTGGTGGCCTTCGGCTTCTTCTCCATCAACATCGTGGTCATGTTGCTGCAGACGATTCCTTATCTCACAGACAACGGTTTCAGTCGCAACCAGGCGGTGCTGGCCATGTTCATAGCGTCAATTCCAGCCATGGTATCCAAGCCGGTATGGGGGTATCTGATCGATCGCAGCCGACCCAAACCATTAGCAGCGGTATCGGCGACAGTGACCGGGCTTGCGCTGTTCCTGATCGTCACCGCCGTGAACGGACAACAGCTGTTCTGGATATATGCTGCGTTTGCGGTGCTGGGGTTGGGCTGGGGCGGCATGATCCCGTTGCAGGAAGTTATCTGGGCGTCGTTCTATGGGCGCCGGCACATAGGCGCGATCCGTGGCGCCGGACTGCCGTTTGCCTTTGCGCTGGGCGCGGTCGCGCCCTGGCTCGTGTCGGTGTATCACGATCGCGTGGGTGAATACGATGGCGCATTGCTGGTGGTCGCGACCCTAAATTTGATCTCCGGCTTACTGATTTTCCTGGTGCCGCCACCGCGCAAGAAGATGCAGGTCCGTACGGACGACGGCGTGTTAACATCTGCTGATTAAGTTCTCCAGGGGGTGGTGATGAGCGGTGCGAACGGCGAGAGAGCCAAATATAAACACATCGAAGTTGAGCCGAATGCCGGCGTCGGCGCGTTCGTCAGCGGGGTCGACCTCAACGACTTCAGCGATGCTGCGCTTAAGGAAATGAAACGGGCGTTTGCGGAAAATTCCGTGCTGTTCTTCCGTGGCCAGGATCTCAGCGAAGTGCAGCACCTCGAACTTGCCCGGCGCTGGGGTGAAATCAACGTCAACCGGTTTTTTGCCCATGTCGACGGATACCCCGAAATCGCACAAGTGCTGAAGGAACCAGATCAGCAACTCAACATCGGCGGCGGCTGGCACACTGATCATTCCTACGATCAGATCCCAGCCATGGGTTCGATGCTGATCGCTCTGGAGACGCCCACGGTTGGCGGGGATACGCTGTTTGCCAGCACCTGCGCGGCGTATGAAGCGCTTTCGGACGGGTTGAAAAAGACACTTTCAGGACTCCAGGCAGTGCATTCGTCGCGCCACGTATTTGGCGCGCACGCTGGCCGTCCCGATGACCTCAGTACTCGCTTTGGCAATGAGGAAGCCGCGACCCAGGATGCGATACACCCGGCGGTGATCACCCATCCCCTGTCCGGGCGCAAATCACTGTACGTGAACCCTGGATTTACCTTGCGTTTCGATGGCTGGTCCGACGAAGAGTCGGAACCGCTGTTGCGCTACCTGTATCAGCATATCGGCCGTCCGGAGTTCTGTTACCGTCTGCAGTGGGCGCCGGGCACACTCGCGTTCTGGGACAATCGGGCGACCTGGCATTGGGCGGTCAACGATTACCAGGGCCAACGCCGTTTGATGCATCGCATCACCTTGGAAGGTTGCGCCGTCGCCGCATGAGCCAGACGCTGCCCGGCGGTTTTGAGAAAGACGTTGTCGGCTACTGCGACCCGCTGTCTGCGCGGGCCGGCGAACGAATTGCCTTCAAGCTGAGCAGCTACGCGCCGGGATCGGCGCACGTCAGCGTCGTGCAACTCGTCAGTGGAGATGACAGGCCGCACGGTACCGGCCTCATTGAGCGTGAGCTCGAAACGGACACTGACGCTGGCGTAGAGCTCATAGAGCAACCGCTGGTGACCGGTTCTTATGCGCACGTCGAGAATATGCCCGCCGCCGTAACCGGGGACCTGAGTGTCTGGGTGTACCCCACCCTGGTAGGCGAACTGCCGCAAACAATTCTGAACATGGCCGGTGTGAGCCTGTGGATCAGCGTGGCGGGATTAGGCGTGGCAACGCCAGCGGTTGAGCTATCGTTGCAGGCTGAGATACGCGAATGCCGTTGGTATCATCTGCGGCTGGCGTTCGGGACCTCTACAGAATTCAGCGTGCATAGGCTGAATGCGGGGGTGGCCGAGACCGATGGCCACTGGCAGGTGGCCAGCGACCAGGGTTTTGCCCTGCCGGCCGGCGACTGGTACATGGCCGCTCGATGTCCGGGACAGCAGCATTTCAATGGTCGCCTCGAGGCGCCAACTCTAACCAGTGAAGGCTCGACTGTGGCGTGCTGGGACTTCTCGCAGCAGATGGCCAGTCGGCACATTATCGATAGCGCAGGTACCCATGATGGCGTACTGCATCAAACGCCGACGCGAGGCGTGACGGGTGTTCACTGGGACGGCAGCGAGCAGAGCCACGTGAGTGCTCCGGCCCATTATGCGGCGATACATTTTCACGAAGACGATTTGACCGATGCCGAGTGGCAGACCAGTCTGACCTGGCAGATTCCGGTGGACACGCCCAGCGGTCAGTACGCGTTGAAGGTCGAGCAGGGCGTCTCGCAAGACTACGTGCCGTTCTTTGTCCGACCTGCACGCGGTGAACGCACCGCCGATCTGCTGTATCTGGTGCCCACGGCCTCCTATCTGGCCTATGCCAACCAGCGGCTCGGGTTCGTAGGGGGCATATTCGGCGAGCCCACGCTACGCCATGCAAACGATGCTTTTTTGTACGCGCATGAAGACGTGGGTTATTCGTTGTATGAATATCACCGTGATCACAGCGGTGTGCACTTCTCTTCCCGCTTGCGGCCGATACTGAACCTGAAACCAAAGACAGGCACCTGGGCTTTCAATGCGGACACGCATATCACCGCCTGGCTGGATGCCATTGACGCCCCGTTTGACGTGCTGACTGACGAAGATTTGCATGTTGAAGGCGCAGAGGCATTGCAGGGGTACAAGACCGTTATCACTGGAACACATCCCGAGTACTACTCCACCGGAATGCGTGACGCTCTGGCGGACTGGCTTGGACGGGGTGGGCGTCTCATGTACATGGGTGGCAATGGCTTCTACTGGCGCATCGCCTACGACCCTGAGAACCCGGCCATCATAGAGGTACGGCGCGCGGAAGACGGCACGCGCGCGTGGATCGCGAATCCAGGCGAGTACTACCAGCAGTTCAACGGTGAGTATGGAGGCTTGTGGCGGCGCCTGGGTAAACCACCGAACGAGCTGGTGGGCATCGGTTTTGCCGCCCAGGGGTTTGATGGCGGCACCTACTATCGCGTGCAGCCTGGCGCCTTGGATCCGCGCGTGAATTTTGTTGTCGATGGCATCGATGGCGCTGATACATGGGGCGATTTTGGCAATCAGGGTCGCGGTGCTGCCGGAGAAGAAATCGATCGCTTTGACGAGAGTCTGGGGTCGCCGGCGCATGCGGTGATACTGGCCTCATCGGAAAACCATAAACCGGGCATGCTGCGTGTGAAAGAAGAGTTCCACATGACAGAACCGCTGGGCAACGACGCGAAAGTGCGCGCTGACATGGTGTTCTTCGAAGTACCGGGCGGAGGTGCGGTGTTCAGTACCGGGTCAATCTCATATGCCGGCTCGCTCGCACACAACGGCTACGACAACGAGATAGCAAAACTTACCGGTAATGTGCTGACGCGGTTTCTCGACCCGGAACCGTTCGATTTCCCGGCTTGAGAGAGAGCTAACGACTTAGCTCTGCTATATCGCGAAAGCCCTCCAGCGCCTCGGGGTTGGCCAGCGCGCTGGTATTCTTTATACCCCTGCCGTGTATCGTGTCGCGCACTGCCAACTCGGCGATCTTACCGCTCATGGTGCGGGGAATGTCTGCTACGCCAATGATCTTTGCCGGTGTGTGGCGCGGCGATGCATATTGCCGGATACGCAGCTTAATGTCGCTTACCAACTGTTCGCTCAAGGGCAGATTGTCGCGGGTTACAACAAATAGCACCACGCGAACGTCATCCTGCCACTCCTGACCCACGCAAACGGCATCGACGATTTCGTCGAAGTGCTCCACCTGGCGGTAAATTTCTGCCGTACCGATACGCACGCCACCGGGGTTGAGCACGGCGTCACTGCGGCCATGAATGATGTAGCCGCCGTGCTCGGTGGACTCGGCGTAGTCGCCGTGTACCCATATGTTCGGAAAGCGGTCGAAATACGCCGCCTTGTACTTTTCATCGCCGGGATCGTTCCAGAATCCTACTGGAGCCGACGGAAATGCCCGTGTGCACACCAGCTCACCTTTGCCGTGGTCGAGCCGTACACCGTCGTCGTCCCAGATTTCGACCGCCATGCCAAGGCCGGGGCTCTGTAGTTCGCCTTCATACACCGGCAGATTGGGATTGCCCAGCATGAAACAGGAGATAAGGTCCGTGCCGCCGGACATGCTCACGAGATGGCAATCCGGCTTGATGTCGTTGTAGACGTATTGAAAACCTTCCTGGGTCAATGGCGATCCAGTGCTGATCAGCATGCGCATGGCACTCAGGTCATGGGAGGCAACTGGTTTCACGTCCTCCTTCTGGGTGCCGCTTAAGAATTTCGCGCTGATACCGAATACCGTCACGCCCTCAGCCGCGGTTATGTCGAACATCGTGGCTGGCGAGGGGTGGAAGGGTGATCCGTCGAACAATACGAGAGTACAGCGCGTCGCCAGCGCGGAAATCAGCCAGTTCCACATCATCCACCCACAGGTAGTGAAGAAGAACAACGTGTCGTCAGCGCGCAGGTCGAGGTGCAGCTGATGCTCCTTCTTGTGCTGCAGCAGCGTTCCGCCCTGACCGTGAACGATGCACTTGGGTTTGCCGGTGGTCCCACTGGAATACATGATGTACAGCGGGTGGTCGAAGGCAAGTTGGGTAAACGTCAGCGGCTCGGCGGGTGCTGTGCTCCAATCATCCCAACGTGATTCGTTGTCCTGGGTATCCACCTCTGCAGGCAGAACCCGCACCCATACAATGTGTTCGATGGAAGGCACCTGGGTCGCGACTTCACGGACTTTGGCTGTGATGTCGATGGTGCGTCCGCCGTAATAGTAGCCGTCGCTGGCAAACAGAACTCTGGGTTCTATCTGCCCGAACCGATCCAGGGCGCCGGGGATGCCGAAATCCGGGGAACAGGATGACCATACCGCGCCGAGGCTGGAGGCCGCCAGCATCGCCACCGCAGTCTCCGGGATGTTGGGAAGCCAGCCCGCCACGCGGTCACCGGGTTGTAGGTTGAATTGGCGTAGCTGGGTCGCGATGTGTGCGGTCTGTTGATAAACCTCCTCATAGGAGCAGGTGCGGCGCTCGCCGTTTTCCAGCAGGGATACAAATGCGATCTTGTCGGACCGCTCCTGTAGAAGATTCTCGGCGAAATTCATGCGCGCGCCAACAAACCAGTTGGCGCCGGGAAATGTATCGAGATTTTCTACCGCAGCGGCGGCGGATTTTTCCGCCCGGATGCCGGTAAAGGTCCAGAACAGGTCCCAGAACGCGCCCGGGTCATCGATGCTCCAGGCGTGCAACGCATCGAAATCCTCGAACGTATGGCCGGTTTGGCTTTCCGCGAACCGGGTAAACTCGCTGAGTTGGGAGTGCTCTATTGCACTCTCGCCTGGGGACCAGAGCGGGGCAGACATTAGTCAATCAGGCTGAAGCAAGCTCTGACCTCGCCAACGAACACCTCCGGCTGCTCGAACGCTGCAAAGTGTCCACCTTGGTCTTTTTCAGCCCAGTAAATGATGTTTGAGAATGCGGTTTCCGCGAAGCGCCTGCTGGTACGAAAGATTTCCTTGGGAAAGATCGTGCCGCCCATGGGCACATGCACCTGATCTCCGCCGAATGCGGTTCCGAAACTTTCCCAGTAGATACGCCCGGAGGAAGCACCAGCCGCGTTGATCCAGTAGACCATCACGTTGTCGAGCATCTCATCACGACTCAATACGCTCTCAGGGTCGCCGTTGCAATCAGTCCATGCCCAGAATTTTTCCAGTATCCACGCGGCCTGTCCCGCCGGTGAATCGACCAGGGCATATCCCAGGGTCTGCGGGCGCGTGCTCTGCTGTTTGGAATAGCCGGAATCCCAATCCTGGTAGTGCTGCATGCCCTGCAGGCCGGAAATCTCCAGCGGCGTTAAGTCTTCAGCCTCTGGGTCCGGCGGCGCGATGACCATGTTCAGGTGGATGCCGGCGCAATGCTCCGGGTCCGCTCGGCCAATGGCGGTGGTTACTCCGGAACCCCAATCACCGCCTTGAGCAAAGTAGCTATCGTAGCCAAGGCGGGCCATGAGCGTAGCCCAGACGTCAGCGATCTTTTCCAGACCCCATCCGGTTTCCCTGGGCTTGCCGGAAAATCCGAATCCCGGCAGCGATGGAATGACCAGGTGATAGGCGGGCGCGTCCGCTGCACCGTGTGCTGCAGGATCGGTGAGGGGCCCGATTACCTTGAGAAATTCGACCACCGAGCCGGGCCAGCCGTGGGTCAGAACCAGGGGCCTGGCGTCCTCACGTGGCGATCTGATGTGCATGAAATGGATATCCAGCCCATCAATCTCGGTGAGAAAATTAGGGTAGGCGTTGAGGCGGGTGGCGAGCCGTTGCATGTCGTATTCGGTGCGCCAATAGTCGACCACCGCCTGGGTATACGCCAGCGGTATGCCTTGGGACCAGTCGTCGGGGGTTTCTGCTTCCGGCCAGCGCGTTGCGTTCAGTCGGCGCTGCAGGTCTTCGACGGCAGCGTCGTCGACCTGGATTTCAAACGGACGTATGTCAGTCATGGGTTTACCTGAATGGTTGGTTGATCGTTAAAGCGATGTGCAGATGTGCCCGCCATCCACAGTTAAAATCGAGCCTGTCATATAACTCGACGCGTCACTCGCCAGCAGCAGGATGGGCCCGTCGAGATCTTCGAATTCGCCGAAGCGCCGCATGGGAATACCTTTTACGAATTCCGGGGCCGCCTCACTTTCCAACAGGATGCGACTTACGTCGGTGAGCACATACCCCGGCGCCAGGGCATTTACCCGGATGTTATAGCGGGCGGCTTCCAATGCCATCACCTCTGTCATGCGCGTGATCCCACCTTTGGAAATGGCGTAAGGAAACTGACCCTTGATCGTGCGTCGATCGGTAATCGAGGAGATCATGATGATATTGCCGGCGCCCTGTTCGGCGGCAAGCACTCGCTCAGTGTAGTACTTGGACGCCATCCACGCGCTTTTTAAGTTGGTGTCGATGACCTGGTCCCACTCGTCCTCGTCGATCATCGTGTAGGTTTTGGCGCCGGCTTCAACACCGGCGTTATTGATTAATACATCGAGACGGCCGAACCGCTCGAATGCCGTGTCGATGAATTGCTGCACGCTGTCTTTGTCGCGTACGTCCAGGTTGCAGGCGAGGGCGGTGCCGCCGTTCGCGCTGATTTCCGCAACACGTTCAGCGAGTTTGTCCTGTCGCCGCGCGCCGAGAACAACGGTGGCGCCGGCGCCTGCTAGCACGCCTGCAAAGTGATGCCCAAACCCGGACGAAGCGCCGGTAATGGCGACTACTTTGCCGGTCAAATCATATGGATTTGCCAATTAGTGTTCTCCCCTCGCGATAGCGGCATCGTATCACAAGGCGAGCGAATGACGTGGGCTCAGGCGGCTGCTGAGAGGCTGGCGACGCGGTTACGTCCTTGTTTCTTGGCGAGGTACATGGCGTCGTCTGCGGTCTTGAACAGCGACTGTAGATCGGAGCTGGCGGACGTGTCGGAAATTCCACAGCTCACTGAATACTCGATGATGGCGTTCGCCTCGGACAGCGGACTGGCAGCGACTTTCTCAACCACGCGGGTGGCCAGAACGCCGGCTTCGTGCATGGTCATGCCAGGGACAAGTACCGCGAACTCCTCGCCGCCGACGCGGCAGATAAGATCTGAATCACGAAAGCTGGCGCGCAGCACGTCCGCAATAGCGACCAGGGCTTTGTCGCCCACCGCGTGTCCGTAGCTGTCATTGATGTCTTTGAAGTGATCGGCGTCAATTACCAGTAATGCGGCAAGTGCGGCGTCGTCGTTGAGGAGTCTGCGGGCATCGGAAAAAAACGAGCGACGGTTCGGCAGACGTGTGAGCGGGTCGGTATTTGCCAAATGTCTCAGTTCGGCTTGAGTGTTTGCCAACTCCAGGCTCATATGGCATACGTGATATGTGATTGGCCAGGCGATGATCAGCGGTAGCAGCGCAGCCATGATGATGGAATTCTGCATGGTGAACGCGCCAGCGCCGGCGGACAGATAAAGGCCGGCCATGCACAACTCGGATACGGTAAGCGCAAATACCGTGATGAGGATGGTCATTTTCCACACGTCACGTTGGGTGCGGATTTGCATGGACATGCCGGTCCATTCCTTAAGCAACAGATAGAGCATGTTAGTGAACTTTGCGGTGCACTGAGTGTGAACTGGCTCACATATTCAAAGCTTGTCCAATTCACTAAACTATAACGATATAGCGGCAATACTTTATTGGGGGATGAATGCGGCCACGTCGGTCTGTTCTGTACATGCCTGGCGCCAATGCCAGGGCGATGGAGAAGGCGAAGAGTCTCGACTGCGACACCGTCATCTTTGACTTGGAAGATGCAGTGGCGCCGGACGCCAAGGCGGTGGCACGCCAGCAGGTGCTCGACGCCCTTGCCAGCGGCGACTATGGCTACCGCGAGCTATTGGTACGAGCGAATGGTCTGGATACACCCTGGGGAGCAGACGACGTCGCGGCATTTGCGAACCAGTCGATTGCCGCTCTCCTGTTTCCGAAAATTGAGTCTGTTGCCCAGGTGGACGAGATCGTGGCGCATGTCGACCGCGCCGGCGGTGCTGCGCTGCCGCTATGGCTGATGGTGGAAACCCCCGCCGGTGTACTGGAACTTGCGCAATTCGCGGACCATCCGCGAGTCGAAGCGCTGGTCATGGGGACCAGTGACCTGGTCAAAGAACTGCGCGCCACCCACGAATCCTCGCGACACAACATTTCGTATGCGTTGCAGCACTGCGTTTTGGTCGCGCGCAGGTTTGGCAAGGACATTCTTGATGGCGTCCATCTGGACTTTCAGAATGAAGCTTCCTTTCGCGAGGTGTGCAACGCCGGGCGGACGATGGGGTTCGACGGCAAAACATTGATCCATCCCAGCCAGATCGCAATCGCCAACGAAGTGTTCGGCTATAACGATGACGATATTGAGCATGCCACGCGCTTGCTCGACGTGTGGCAGGCTGCCCTCGATGAAGGCAAAGGCGTCGCCGTTCTGGATGGCAAACTTGTTGAGAACCTACACGCTGCCGAGGCTGAACGTGTGGTAGCGTTCGCCACAGCGGTAGCAGATCGCTTTTAAGGAGAAGGCTATGCCGGTAGTCAATGCCAACGACCTGGACATCTATTACGAACGCGGCGGCGACGGGTCGCCGTTGCTGTTCATCAGCGGCAGCGGCGGTGATCTGCGCAACAAACCCAATCAGTTTGATTCGCCCCTGGCGTCGGCCTTCGAATTGCTCTGCTACGACCAGCGCGGTCTCGGTCAGACTGCAAAACCCTCGGGGCAGTACACCATGGCAGACTATGCGGACGATGCGGCGGCGTTGTTAGACGCGCTCCATATTGACTCTATACCGGTCATAGGCGTCTCGTTTGGTGGCATGGTGGCGCAGGAGTTCGTGCTGCGTCATCCGGATCGGATCACGACCCTGGTTCTGGCGTGTACTTCTTCTGGCGGTGCGGGCCGCCCGTCGTATCCCCTGCACGAGTTGCAGGATTTACCCGCGCTGGAACGTGCGACAGCTCACCTTAAAGTTTCCGACCTGCGCCATACTGATGAATGGATCGCGCAGAACCCACAACGTTGGGAAAAAAGACTAGAGCTTGCGATGAGCACGCAACGACCGGACCGGGACGAAACCGGGGCGAGACAACAACTTGAGGCGCGTCGCCACCACGATACCTATGAACGTCTTGGTCAGATAAAAATCCCGGTACTACTTGCCGGTGGTGAATATGACGGCATTGCACCGAAGTCCAACATGCAGGCGCTGCATGAGCAGATAGACGCGAGCGAACTTCAGTTCTTCGACGGTGGGCACATGTTTCTCATCCAGGATCGAGATGCATATCCCTCTATAATTCAATGGGTTAAGAGAAACAGCTAGTTTCTTTAACACACTGCCCACTAGCTTATCGCTTTGCTCAAAGGTTAGTGATCTGTCTCCAGGGCGTCTTCGTCCTCAAGAGCGTCTGGTGGCTCGGCGTTAGGTGGCGGCACCTGCTCGTAGACCGGCACACCTGTTCCGCGTCGCAGTATGAGTGTGTGAGCGGTTACGTGGAGCGTGATGACGGTGAACATGGCGAAGGCCAGGGGATAGATAAAGTCGCGCTCGGTGACCAGCAGGATGGCGACGAGCACGCATATTTCCGCGATCAAGCGGACCAGCGCACGTGAGGGTTGCGGTTCATCAATCACCGCGCATGCGCTTGCCAGGACCCACACGCATACCGGCAGACTCAACACGAATACTAAGATCGGCATCATGTCAGGATCTCCACAGTCCCGTTGCTGGCATCCACGCGCAATCGTTGCCCTGTGGTTATTTGTTGCATGCAGTGTTTGACGTCGACGATGCACGGGACCTGCAGCTCGCGCGCTACCGTGCCCGCGTGGGAAAGGAAACTTCCTGTGCCCACGATGATCCCGCCGGCGCGGGTAAACAGAGGCGTCCATGCTGGATCGGTATACGGGGCCACCAGTATTTCGCCGGCCAGCAGAGTGTCCGCCTCGCTGAGAGAGTGTATTACGCGTGCATCGGCTTCCACGTAGCCCGGGCAGGCGCACTGTCCAACCAGCCCGTCTGCCGAGGGCACAGGTGTGTGATGTTCCGTATTGATGGCTTCCGGCGCCAACACACGAGCTTGGCGTTGCCAGTCTCTGCGCCTCTTGCGCACGATATCGTGAGCGGCTCTCGGGTCGAGCTGTTCACTCTGCAGGGCGTCGATTTCATCGTTGTGCAGAAAGAATATGTCCCCCGAGACGCGCAGCTTGCCCTGATGAAGGAGCGCTTGTTCCTGTTCGAGAATTTTCTGGCGCACCAGATCGAAGGCCATGATGTGGTAATGGCGGGTGTTCTCCCGCAACTCGATGTACTTGCCAATCTTACGTCGAATGCGATCGACGATATTGCGCTGCCAGGGCTTCAAGTGACCGTGTAACTCGTCGCGCGCGGCGAGGTGCGTACCGTATGTCGTCGTTGCGCGATCGGGATTCGGAACGCTGCTGTGCAGCATTTTCAACAGCGAAGCGGGCGCTTCCCGCCAGCTCGGCGCGGCCATTTCCATTTCTCGTGGGCCGCGATGCCCATAGCGGTTCAAGAACGCTTCGAATTCGACGGTGAAACGTGCGTGAGGTGGGAGCGTGTTGGACGCGCTCGTCAGTACTTCGCGAATTTGCTCGCTGTTTTCGTCGTCTGCGTCCAACCCTTCGTGAAGAACGTTGGCCAGATGGTCCAGCTCGTTGAGCAGCGACATCGACCGCATGTCTTCACTGCCATGGTAGGTGCGGCTGAGCTCGCTCAGTGGATAGTCTGGCGCGAATCGTCGCACCAGTGCTTGTAGCAGACCGATGTAGAAGAAATAGCGGCCTGCGGATACGTTTGTGTACAGCATGTGGTAGCCGATGGGCTCAAACGGGTGGCGTCCCCAGATCAGACGCCGCAGCGCGGACAGTGGTGTGTACTTTGAGCTGTTGCGCACCTTTTCGATGAGGGCGGTGTAGCGTCCCAAGGCGGCAAATGAAGCACGTGTGGTGCGTATCCAGTTTGCGCCATCGGCCAGAAACGCAACGCTCATCAGTGCCAACGCGGTTAGCGTCTTGCGCCACGAGAACTTCAATGAGTCCGGCGCGGTACGAAGCAGGGCAAGATCCACCAGTTCTGCTTCGCTGAGTTCGAATATGCTGAGCCGCTCTATCAGCTCCAGATCGAGATAAAAACGACCCTCGTACAATGCGCCGATATCAGGCATTACCGCGGCGAACAGGTCCTGAGTCAGCGGCGTGAGCGGTTCGGTAAAGTTTTCTGCCAGGGGTTTGAATAGAACCAGTTTCTGATCGATGTCGTGGTATTGGGGGCGTGTGGTAATCGGGCGCGACTGCAGCAGATACAACTGATCGTTGACGTAGGCCCATTCCACATCCTGAGGGGCTTCGAACAGCGTTTCCAACTGTTGGCTGATGTTGGCAATGTGTTCAGCTTCCGTGCCGGAGAGTACTGCAGCGTTACGTTTCTCTCTTGCGACCTCCTGTAGCCGGTGGGCGTCGTGATTGGTGGGAGACGCACTCACCTGAAACTGTTTGTCGGATGTGGAGTAAGACAGCAGAGCGCCATGCTCGGTAACCCGCGCATGATCCGGGCTCACGCGCCCATCGACCAGCGCAGCGCCCAGCCCCCAGCTGCACTCAATGACACTATCGCTGCTAGCCGAGTCGATAGGATCGCGGCTGAAGACCACACCTGAGCGGGTAGCAGGCAACATCTGCTGGACGATCACGGCCATGCGTACCGGATCGCCGGAGGTGATCTCTGACCATCCTGCCCGACGGTAAGACAGCGCGGCGGGCGTCCACAGTGACATCCAGCAATCGACAATGGCCTGGTCAATGCGGTTCGGTGGTACAAAGTAATAAGTAGAGTGCTGGCCCGCGAAAGACGCATGGCTGGAATCTTCCTCGGTGGATGAACTGCGCACCGCCACTTGACCTTCCTCGCCCAGATAGTCCATCAGCGCCTGCACCACTTCCGCCATCAGCTCGGGTTGCAAGCGCGGGACATTGGGCTTAACCAGTGGATCTGTTACTTCTGAAAAATGGCCAACGAACGCGTCGATGCCGATGACGAACCCTGGCGGAACCGGAAAGCCGGCGCGCAACATGGCACCCAGGTGAGCGGCTTTTCCACCTACCTGGTCTATGTCCGCTAGAGTGATGTCGGAAAGAGGTTTGATCCAGTGCAACTGGTTGGCACGCGCTGATTAAGGCGGGGTTAGATTAGCGGTATCTATCCTGCGGAGGAAGGGCTTAGCGGATCCGATTTGCCTGTGCGGATGCTCAAGCGTGCGCGGCCGGCGTTTACCAGAGACTTAAACTGATGCGGCAGTGCGAGCATCGCCGGTGTTGTGACCAGGGTCAGCAGCGTTGAAAAAGTCAGGCCCGAAACGATTGCTTGTGAAAGCGGCACCCAGAAGGATGACAGCATGCCGCCGTATACGATGGTTCGATTCACCAGATCGATGCTGAGATTGCTCGCCAGCGGCAGCAGACCGAACACCGTAGTCACGGTAGTCAGCATGACCGGACGCAGGCGTTGGGCGCCGGTACGCACAATCAGCTGCACGTAGTCCAGATGTGGATGTTCCCGACGCAGATGGTTGTAGGTATCGATTAGAACGATATTGTTGTTTACCACGATCCCCGCCAACGCAACCACGCCTACGCCAGTCAATACCGCACTGAACGCGCTGCCGGTAACAAGTAAGCCCAACAAAACGCCCGCGGTGGACAACACCACTGCGAACAGTATCAACAGGGCCTGGTAGAAACTGTTGAACTGGGTGACCAGCAGCACGAACATGAGCAACAGTGAAAGCCCGAACGCGACGCCGACGAATTGCATCGATTCGGCCTGCTCTTCATTGGCGCCACGAAATTCTATCTTCAGATCTGGATGCCAGGTCTGCGCAACAATCCAGGCTTCCAGTTCCTGGACCTTGTCGTCTGCGAGCAGGCCGGGGGCGACGTTCGCGCGTATCTGCTCCACCGGAATACCGTCAATTCGCTGTATCGTGTCAACGTTTGCTGTCGCCTTCTTTGTTACGAAGTTCGACACCGGCACCAGACCACTGCGTGTTGCTATCTTCAATTCATCCAGCGCGTTGATGCCCCTTGCCTCACTCGGGTAGCGTACGCGTATGTCCACGGCGTCCTCGGAACGATCCGGGCGATACTCGCCAACCTTCACGCCGTTGGTGATGAGCTGTACTGCGATGCCTACCTGACTTACGTCTGCATCGTAGATGGCAGCCTGAGCGCGATCTACCGTGAGTTTCCACTCCACGCCCGGCAACGACCTGGAGTCGTCAATGTCGCGGATACCTGCCATCTCGTTTTCCATGTAGGCCGCGACCCGGGTCACGGCCGGCTCCAATATCGACTTGTCGTGGGATGAGAACTGCAGGACGATCGGTTTCCCAACCGGCGGTCCCTGCTCCATCTTCTCAATTTCCACGCTGATGCCAGCGAGGTCCTTGGTTCGCTCGCGAATGGTTTCGAAGATTTCGGTGCCAGTTTGTTCACGAATGTTTTCGTCGTGAAGCTCCAGGAACATCTGGCCGATGCGATCCATACCGCCATTGCGGCCTGGCCGTCCGGTAAGCAGAGTGGTGGAATTCAGGCTGGCGATGCCTTCGATTTCCAACACCTGTTGCTCGACTTCCTGCACCAGGGAATTGATCTCATCGACAGAAAGATTACCGCGCGCGCGCACCGACACGTTCGCGTATTTGGGTTCTGAATCTGAAAAGAACGTCAGGCCACGACCGTATTCGCCATAGGCCCAGAACGTAGTGAACAAAACGCCCAGGGTCAGTGCCATGGTTATCGGCGCGTAACGGGCGGCGAGGGACAACAGGCGCGCGTACCAGCCGGTCGTGGATTGCAGCTGCCGCGGATCACCTTCTTCGAGTTGGCGCAGGGTTTCCATCGACTTCTCGTCCCTGCTACCCGCCTTGCCAAATAAGGAGCCCAACACGGGGCCGAACACCAATGCATACAACAGCGAGCCGGTGAGCACCGTGAATACGGTGACTGGCAGATAGCGCATGAATTTGCCAGGTACGCCGGGCCAGAACATCAGCGGAAGGAAAGCGGCGAGAGTGGTCGCAATAGAAGCAGTAACCGGCCAGAACATGCGTTTGGCCGCCAATGTATAGGCACCACGCCGGTGGTATCCCTCGGTCATTTTTCGGTCCGCGTATTCGGTGACGACGATGGCGCCGTCGATGAGCATGCCGAGGCCCAACAACATGCCGAACATCACCATGAAGTTGAAGGTGTAGCCGAGCAGATAGACGAATATGAGCGAGAACAGAAACGACACAGGTATGCCCAGACCAACGATCACACCGCTGCGAAAACCCATGGCGGCGACGACCACGACCATCACCAGGCCCAGGGCGGTGAAAATGTTGCCTTGCAACTCGGTGACCTGACCTTCGGCGAATGGCGCCTGGTCAGTGGTGTAGAAGATATCCATACGGCCGGGAAGGCTGGGCCGGGTGTCTTCGACCACCTGTTTGGCTGCCGTGATGGTGCTCAGGATGTTGGCGTCGGCGCGCTTTTTAACCTGTAGCGAAATGGTTCGCTGGCCGTTGACACGAGCGTAATTGGTGCGGTCTTTGAAAGTGCGACGCACGGTGGCCACGTCGCTCAAGGTCACCACCGTGTCGCCATCCGCGCGCACCGGCAGCTCAAACACGTCGGATGCCTGTTCGATGATGCTCGGCACCTTGACTGAGAAACGTCCCTCGCCGGTATCCAGGCTGCCCGCAGGTATCAACCGGTTGTTGCGAATGATGGTGTTGATCAATTCTTCAGAAGATATTGCGTAGGCTTCGAGCTGGTTGGGGTCGATAACCGCTTCCAGCATCTCCTCGCGGTTGCCAAACATGTCTGCGGACAGAACATCAGGCAGCGCTTCTATCTTTTCCTGCAGATCCAGGGCTTCGCCGTAAAGCATGCGTTCGGGCACATCGCCCACGACATTGACCTGCAGGATCGGAAAGTCGTCGACGCTGGCTTCGATGACTACCGGTTCCTCTGCGGTGCTGGGTATTTCGGCTTTGGCCCGGTCTACTGCTTCGCGGGTGTCGAGCAATGCTTTGCTGAGGTCATAGTCGGCGTCGAACTCCACCATGATGGTAGCGGAGCCTTCTGAGGCGAATGCGTTCATCTCTTCGATGCCTTCGATGTTGCGCAGCTCGATCTCTAGCGGCATGACCAACAGGCGTTCCGAGTCTTCGGGAGAAATGCCTTCATGTACGATGCTGATGACGAAGAAGGGCACGTCGATATCCGGGTCGTTGGCCACCGGAATGACGGCCCGAGCAATCAATCCAGCAAGCACCACCATCAGCATGATGAGAAGTGAGGTTCGCGAGCGCGCGATAGCTGCTTCGATGAATGCGAACACGACTGCAGGCCTTGGGGGTTAGTGGGCGAGCAAGCTGACTTGCACAGGCAGGCTCGCCTGGGCGGGCACTTCGGCCTGATCTTTGTCGGCGGTGGCGTCCTGGGCTTTCAGGTGGCCGTTACTTTGAAACACAGGATCAACGCGCTCGCCAGCGGTAACCAGCTCTTGACCCACAGTGATGACGCTGGCGCGGTTAGGCAATCCAGCGACCCACACACCGTCGGCGGCGTCGGCGAGAATCGTCACGTGATGGAATTCCACCACATGGTCGTCGTTTATGGTGCGAATGCCGATGGCGCCTGCATCGTCCAGGCTGAGTAGGGCGGGGCTGACTTTCTGTGCTAGTACGCTCTCGACTGGAATATGGATCTCTGTGGTGATACCCGAACGCAGCATGCGTTGCGCGTTGGCGAGCTCAATTTCTACCCCATACGTGCGTGTCGTCGGATCGTTCTGCTGACCGATGAAGCTCAACGGACCGCGCACGACCTTGCCGTTGCGTAGATAACCAATCGCTTCCTGGCCCAGGCTGAGATCGATGACATCACGTTCCGAGACCCGCCCGACTAGCAGCATCGGGTCCATGTCGATGACCGTTGCGCAGCTCGCGCCGGGCGTGACGTAGTCGCCGATCTCCTGATGAACGTCTTCGACAATCCCTGCGAAGGGCGCGCGCACGTTGGTCTTGCGCAGGTCCAGTTCGCGGCGATTCAACTCCGCCTCGGCAGCGGCCAGTTTTGCGCGGGAGCCGGCAATTGCCGTTTCGGAGTTGTAGCCTTTGGCTTTGAGCGATAGGGCGCCTTGATATTCAATGCGTGCCTGGTTGAGCGCCTCGCGAGCTTCGATCGCCGTGGCCTGTCGGTCTTCGATGGACAGCTCGCACAACAGGTCACCTTGTTCAACCGCGGTGCCCCGTTCCACCGGCCTTTCGACGACGGTGCCCGCGAGTTCCACTTTCACATCCACGGTGCGCTTGTTTTCCGTCTTGCCGCGTACCTTCACCACGCGGTTTTGCGGGCTGGCCTGCATGACGGTGACGCGCACGCGGGTCGGCACGCTGTCTTCGTTCACGCGTGCTTGGGCGCGGTTCTGCTCTGCGAGCGCAGGCGGTAGGGCGGCACCGTCGCCCGTGACGGCCCCGGAGGCAAGCCAGGCGCTCAAGGCGAGCGCAATCGAGGCTGCGGTGATGTATGTGGTTCTCATGGCCTAAATCTCTCGGCTCGACGACTTTGCGGGCTGCGGGGCAGCCAGCGTGTGATTTTGTTACACATTAATGAAGAGTAATGCTACTAAAAGTAACATATTTAGTCGGAATGAACCACCAATTAGTTTCTTACTGGCGCACAGAAATGCCCTTGATGCCCGTAAAAAGGGTCAAAGTAGCGCTTGTTACGGCTGTAACAAGCGCGCGCCGGCTGAAACGGGGGTTAGGACTTGGCTGAGGGTCGAGCATCCATACGGTCGAACCAGGGCTGTATGTTGCTCAAGCCTGGATCGAACGGCTGACCTACGGCCTTGCCGAACGCCAGCATGCAGTAAAGCAGTACATCGGCAAGGCTGATCTTTTCGCCCGCAACGAACTCGCGGCCGTCGTCCATCAAGCCGTTCAGCCATTCGAGTTTTTCACGCACGATGCCTTTGAGCGCTTCGGCGGCTTCGGGAATGGTGGTGATGCGGTCCTTGAAGATGGGCAGGCCTTCGCTGTAGCGAAAGCCATTGGCCAGCGGCTCGCAGATGTTCAAATCCACGCGGCGGGTCCACATGCGGGTGATGGCGCGTGCTTCAGGTGTGTCACCCATGAGCGAAGTGGCGTTGCCCACCTCGTCCAGGTATTCGCAGATGGCGGTGATCTCTGAAATCAGGCTGCCGTCGCTCGCCTGCAGGCAGGGTAGCTGACCGCTGGGATTCAGTTTGAGATATTCGTCCTGGCGGTTGGCCCCGCTCATCAGATCTATTTCCTCCAGTTCGAGGTCTACCCCGACTTCGGCGGCGTACATGCGGACTACGTGTGGGTTGGGTCCCATGGAGTTGTATAGTTTCATTGCTGATCCTCTCGTGTTATTGATCGTGTGCTTACCATTCGCCTGTATTTTCCATGCTTTGCCAGGGTTCCGCCGGCGCCAGGGCATCGCCTTTCTGTAACAATTCCACGGACACGCCGTCCGGAGAGCGCACAAACGCCATGTTCCCGTCGCGGGGTGGGCGGCTGATGAGGACGCCGTGATCCGCCAGGCGCTGGCAAGATTCGTAGATATTGTCTACGGCATAGGCCAGGTGACCGAAGTTGCGCCCGCCGCCAAGTTCGCCTTCCGGATCCCAGTTGTAGGTGAGTTCCACTTGTGCGGATGAGTCGCCCGGAGCAGCGAGAAAGATCAACGTAAAGCGGCCTGCTTCGCTGTCAAAGCGATTGATTTCTTCAAGCCCCAGCGCGTTGCAATAAAACTTGAGCGATGCGTCGACGTCGACGATGCGGACCATGGTGTGCAGGTATTTCATATGAGATTTCCTTCCTCGTGATAGAGGTCCTGGTTGGCGCGACCCGATACATTGCCACTGTCGCAGAACGTTGGCCATACCTGGTGCGAACATTCAGGCAAAAAAAACCCTGCCGAAGCAGGGTTTGCGATATCAATTTATCACAAGGTACTCATTGGAGAGTTGGGGTCATTGGAGAGAAAGTAAAATCGTTACTGCCAGCGTGCTGAGCGCCGTCAATATCAACAGGCTTTCTTCCCAGCTGAGAAGATCGTCGTTGAATTGGTCTGCTGTCATTTGTTGTGCCGCTAGCTTTTCCATGTCTTTTGCCCTTACTACTTGCCGTTACTGCTCGGCGTTACTTCTAAATACTTCATTTGAGCTTCGAGTTTTCATAGTACCGGCTAATGCTGCATGGGAATTGCAGTCAATATGGAAGCAAAATGGAAGATTTTCAGGGCGATCGGCCCCAAAGGCCTATTGCGATGGGGTTTCCTGCTGGTTTTCGCGTTCGCAATTGGCAATTACCTTGCGATAGGCAGTGGCAACGCTGTTGGTAAGCGGACGGTCTGCATTGAGTCGAGATTCGTAATCTTCCTTTAAGCGCTGGATTTCGCGCTGCTGGTGCTGGTCGATGGTTTTACTTCTGGACGCCATGCAGATCTGCTTTCAACTCTTGATTGGTAACGTCAAAATAACTCACGGTCGGGCCCGTAGTTGTTGTTGAAATGTAGGATGTTGTAATGAGCCGGAACATAGGAGTTGAGCGAGGATGAGCGTGCGGTTAATTTGGCTGCTGGGCCTGGTGTGCGTGTACGGATGCGCGGTCAATCCGGTCACCGGGCAGCGCGAGATAGTATTGGTGAGTTCCAGCCAGGAAATAGCCATCGGCCAGGAGCAATACGCACCCGCGCAGCAGATGCAGGGAGGCGCCTACAATACCGATCCCGCGTTGTCAGCCTATGTGAACAGCGTAGGCCAGAAGCTGGCTGCGGTAAGCGGCGTAGATCTGCCCTATGAATTCGTGGTGCTGAATAACTCGGTGCCCAACGCATGGGCGTTGCCCGGCGGAAAGATCGCGGTCAACCGTGGGTTGTTGACGGCATTGCGCAACGAGTCGGAACTGGCAGCGGTCCTCGGGCACGAAGTAGCCCACGCGGCGGCCCGGCATGGCGCGAAACGCATGGAACGTGGCTTGCTGGCCCAGGGCGTGTTGCTTGGTGCCGCTATCGGCACAAGTGGGACGGAGTATGCCCGTGGCGTGTTGGGTGGCGCGCAGCTGGCGGCAGGCCTGATCAATCAGAAGTACTCCCGGGATGCGGAGCGCGAAGCAGACTTTTACGGTACCCAATTTATGGCCAAGGCGGGCTACGACCCGTATGGGGCAGTGACGCTGCAGGAGACGTTCGTACGACTGGCGGGTGAGCGGCAGAGCAATTGGGTGCAGGGATTTTTCGCGTCGCATCCCGCCTCTCAAGAACGGTTGTCGAACAATCGCATGTTGTTGAAGCAGCTGCGTGCGCAAGGTTATGAAGGCGGCGTACTGGGTCAGCCGGCTTATGCCCAGGCGCTCGCCCATGTACGCGATGCGCAACCGGCATTCGATGCCTATGACGAGGCGCAGAGTTTATATGGCGACAATGACTACGATGGCGCGCTGGCCAGAGTCAATGAAGCGTTGGCAATCACTAACGCGGAAGCAATATTTCACGGATTGCGTGGTTCAATACGCTATAAGCAGGCGCGCTATGACGACGCGCTGGTCAACTTCAATCGAGCGGTGGAACGTGACGACGGTTACTTCGTTCACCTTCTGAGTCGCGGTTTGACGTTTTCTAAGCAGAAACAACGCGCCCAGGCGAAGCAGGATTTGAGCCGCTCGGTACGTCTGCTGCCGACCGCGACGGCGTATCAGGCGCTGGGGGAAATCGCCGAGGCCGATGGTGATCTGCAAAGCGCAAAACGCTACTACGCCCAGGCAGGACAGAGCCAGGGCGCCGAAGGCCAGGCTGCGCGCGAGCAGCTCACCCGCCTGGAATTGCCCGAGCAACCTGCTAAGTATGTGCAAGCTCGGATCGGCTTAGACGATCGCAACCGATACGTGCTGCAGGTGCGTAACCTTTCCACCCTTGCCATGCGCGACGTGCACATTCGTATTGAGGTGTCGACGTCGTCTGGCATCCGCACGACCACCAGCACCATCGCCGCCATTGGCGGTGGAGAAACCCGCGTTACCGTACTACGGCTGGATCCCTCGACAGTCCAGGATGCTCAGGCCTACGCGGTCGCGGCCATCATCGCTGATTAGAGGCGCGAGCACAGAGGCGAAACAGCGATCTGTAAGAGAAGGCAGCTATGAAACCCAGGATTCTATATTTCGATATTCGCGGCCGGGCGGAGCCGTTGCGATTGCTTCTCGAAGATGTGGGGGTCGAATTCACCGACCATCAGGTTACCCTCGAGCAGTGGCCCGAGATTCGAGACAGCACCCCATTTGGGCGGATGCCGGTGTATAGCGAAGGAGAGCTCGAGATTCCCGAGAGCTTTGCGATCATGCATTACCTAGGGCGCAAGCATGGGCTGCTTGGCGCGGATGAGGCGGCCCGCGTCCGCTGCGACGTGACCATCGAAGCGTGGCGCGACTACAGCAACCGGGTGGCCAATACATTCGGCGCGTTGTCTACGTCCCAGAGCGCGCGCGAGGCGTTTGTTGAAACCGAGCAACCGGCATTGCTGGCGGATCTCGAAGCATTTTACCTGGCGAATCCGTCCGGTGCTCCGTTCTGGGCGGGCGATTCGCCCACCATTGCCGACTATGCTGCGTTCCACCTGATTGAAGGGGTGGCGGGGCGATTCCCGGAACTGTTTACGCGCCTAGTGGGCTTGCAGAAGTTTTACGAACAGTTTTCCCAACGGCCGCGAATTCGGGCCTATCTTGCCTCGTCGCGACGACCCACAGCGTTGTTCTACGGCCCGAACGGCAAGATTTATCCCCATGAGCCGCCAAAGGTTGATTGAGCTGGTTCAACGCCTCACAAGGCGCCTACTCGGATAGGGTCCTCGCCGTTCCAGTCTATGGAAGCGTCCTTTACGTGGGTCATGAAATCCAGAAACGCCTGGCTCTTGGCCCACAGCTCGGTGAAGTGGCCAAGTGTGGACAGCGTGTCGAAATACACCAGATCAGTACCGCCGATATGGCATTCAAACGCCGGCTCGAATCCGAGTGCGGTGTACTGAGCATAGGTTTCGGCATAGTTTTCCGGCATCAGACCAATGTGGTGGATGCCACCTCGTCCGGCATCACGGAATTCTTTGTACACCGATGGTTGATCGTCTTCGCAGACGATGAGCTCGATCTGGACATCACCCGTGTTGCCCACGGCCAGAGAGACATCGATCTGCGAGGGCTCGCCCCGATAGATCTGATTTTCGAGTTCGGCGTGTTCAAACAGGAAAAATGGGCCGGCTCGCATCACGTTGAGCCAGTAATCCAGCGCTTGTTGCATATCGTTTACTACGTAGGCGACTTGTCTGACAGTGCCGAGCGCAGGCGTCATACCGGCGAACCCAGTGGTGGGAGATCTGCCGACCACTCGTCTGGTTCCAGCTGGGCTGTCGCCTGTATTTCCAGCAGTGCGTCCGGGAATGCTAGAGCGGAGACCTGTAGAGCGGTTGTCGCGGGGAAGGCATGGCCCTGATAACGTTCTGCGCGAACCGCGATCGCTTCCATGAGTTGCGCCATATCCGTTGTGTACATCACTTCATTCACCACGTGCGCAAGGTTCGCGCCGTTCTTCGCCAGTGTTTCTTCCATGATGTCGTAAATGCGGCCAATCTGTGCCGCCATGTCGCCTGGAGCAATCACGTTGGCCGCGTCGTCCACGGATATGATGCCGGCGAGATGCAACAGCCCGTTGGCATGTACGATGGCGGAAAACCCCATCCCGTCTTCCAACGGTTTGTTGAAGTGTTGAACCTGTCCGATCTTGGCCATGGGTGCTCTCCTTGAGACGTTTGGGCGCAGCCTACTTAATGAAATCTGATGAATCGTGTGAGCGTGGAAATTCGCGCACCATTTTCAGGTACCTGGTGAGCGCTCGGTCTGACCTGGTCATCACTCCAGGTGTGTATTTCACGGTGTGCAGAATTGGCCGATCGTCGGTGACGATGCTTTTGCCGAGGCGAAACAATAGTTCGTGTGTCATCGCGACCCGGGCGTCGTCTTCAGGGCTACCATCGCTCTTAGCCGTGCCGAGGGAGTAATACACTTGCGTGCGTCCCGGTGCGACCATATGGAACGCTGTGAGAGCGGCAATCCACTGCCCCATGAATTCACCGTACAGACGAAAGAAGCTGGTGCCATAAATGCCCACACGTACCGTGAGGGGTGGTCCGTCGCCGTGATCGAGTTGTGCCTGCAGGTCGTATTCCATTGAGTGATCAGTCCAATCGATGTTGTCGTACAGGGTTTCGTGATCGAAGTCGAGACGGTGTACCGCCTTCAGGTGTTGCCAATCGGGTGTGTTGGCGCACACCACCCACGGATCTACCGGTAGCGCTGGAACGTCGTAACTCACGCTGAACGTGAGTGCCTCTTCCGGCTTGGGATACTCTGGGATGTCCCACCAGGGGTTGTCGCCGTTAAATGCCCAGATGAGCCCGAATTTTTCCACCGCGTGGAACTTGTAGAGGCAGGCGGTTGGCGGTGGCGGGTCGCCGAGCCCAGTTTTCTCGCACCAGCCATCGGCGTTGAATTCCCAGCGATGAAATCCGCACTGAATGCGATCGCCGACTACCTTGCCTGCGGCGAGATCGGCGCCGACATGGGGGCAGAACGCGGACAGCACACTGGCGTCGCCTTGCTGATTGCGGAAGATCACAATACGCCCGTCGAGAAACGTGCGTCCAATCACTTGTCCCGGCGCCACCTCGCTGGACATACACACGGGAAACCAGGACTCGGTGAAGACGCCGTCCTGCCCCTCGGCTGGTACAGGCGTGCTCCTCGGACGCGTACGCTTACGCTCTACCTCCACATTGGCCGTTTTGGATGTCATGGCGCGAACCCCCGCACTGGATGTGGCTTAGATTGTGTCTTAAGTCCCAGTGTAACCGGAACAGGTCGCGCCGGTTAAGCGATGTGGGTCAGGCGCTGCGCATGGATTTGTCGGCTTCGCGTTTACAGGAGGCCCAGATGTTGCCGCAACTGTCTTTGTGGAAAGGCAGGCTGTTGGCGCGCATATGGGCTTCCAACTCGGCGGGGAGGACGCTCAGGTATGCGGCCAGGTCTTCATTACCCAGCACCGTGATCTTGGCACGGCGCCGGGTGCGTTGTCGGTGTAGCGGTCTTAGCAGTTTCTTCATACTGTATATTTATACAGTATTTAGATCGCATCGCAAGCCCGCGGTTAATTTTCTATGTATTCACCCATATGAGCGTATTCCAGCGCCATGCGTTTGGCATTTTCCAGGTCATAGTGCATGCGCGAGACAATGCGTTGTGCGTATAAACCCCCGCCTGCCTGAATATTCGTCACCGCGGACCAGCCACCCAGTGCATCTGCCGTGGTGTCGCGGATGGCATGGAACAGTTTGGTACGGTACATCCCGTCCACTGATTGCTTGGTACTCATGTACTTACGCACCAGGTGCCCGGTCTGTTCGTTCTCCAAGTCCGCGATGCCAGGCGCCGTCAGCACCGATCCACCCGCAATGTCGTGCAGATGCCGCACCATCATCGAATAATTGGCGGCGCCATGGTACTTGCCTACGTTGGTATACAGCTCGTTCGGGAACGCTGCGCCGTCGGAGGTGATACTGCAATTTTCGATGGCGGATTCCAGCGAAGCCCGGATCAGTGTGGCGTTGATCATCATCTCGGAAATCTTTTCCTTGATATGGCCGACGTTGTCCACGCCATTGGCCTCGGATATGAGCTGGGCGTAGCCCACCAGGCGGTCATAGCCGGACGCCATACCCGACAATCCCCCAAGGCGTTCCCACAATCCGAGTGAGTGTGCAAACACTGCAGCGAACTCGGGTATGCCGTCTAGAAATACGCGCTCGTTTGGCACGAACACGTCATCGAAGATCACGAACCCTTCCGGCGTGTGGTGACGCCCGGATACCGGGAAGTCTCGTTTGTCGTGGTGGCGTGGCGCGTAGGTTGTGTTGACGATCTTCACGCCTGGCGCGTTGACTGGCACCATTGCGGCAACCGAATAGTCTTCTTCCCCGGCACGCATTGCCTTGGTGGGAATGGTCATCAGCTCGTGACCCATGGACGCCGCTGATATATGCAGCTTTGCGCCACGAATAACAACGCCGTCATCGCGTCGTTCTACGATTCTCACGTACGCGTCCGGATCATCCTGATTGCCTGGTTTACGGCTGCGATCGCCCTTGGCATCGGTGATGCACTGCGTTATGCGCACGTCGCGCTTCTGTGCATCATCTACGTAGGCGCGGATCCGTTTGGCGTTTTCAGGTAGCTTCTCTTCCATCCGGTCCGCGGCGGTTAGCAGCGTCATGATCGAGGCGTAGGTCACGTGGGTCAGCAGGTCGACGGTCTCGTGCAGCTCCACCTGCTCGCGCAATTCTGCGGCGGAACTCGGCACCTTCATGAATTCACCCACAGCTTCCGGGGCAGGGTCGTAGAAGCGGTCGTAGCCCACGGCAGCAGAATCCACCGTGACCCCTAGAATCTCGTGGTTGGGCAGATCGTCGATCTGCTCGCCTTCGAAAAATGTTTCGCGTCCATCGTTAAGTGAGGCGCGATATTCGTCTCCCGTCATCATGATGCTTGTTCCCCTTACAGATTGAAGTAAATCTTATAATGCGTTTTATCTTTGAATCCAACCCCCGGAAAACGGGATCGCCTGTCCTACGAAGAAATCGCTGTCGTTTGAGGCGAGAAACAGCGCGAATTTGGCGTCTTCCTCCGCGGTGGCGAGCCGCCCGAGGGGCACCTGGCGTTTCAACGAAGCCTGAAACTTTTGGTTTTCGCGCAGGCTCGGCGGGTAGTAGACCGGATTTTCCACATAGTTCTGCGCGATCAGGTTGACCTGAACGTTGTGCGGGGCGACTTCCACGCCAACTGACTGTACGTAGCCGACTTGCGCCGCGCGGGCAGCGCTGTAGGTGGCCAGGGTTCTCATACCGCGCAACGCCGTGGCGCTGCCGTACACGATGATCTTGCCCGCTTGCCGTTCGATCATCTGCGGAAGTACCGCGCGGCACAGTCGATGCAATGGATGCACCATCATGTCGAAGGTTTTGTGCCAGTCGTCGTCGCCGAGGTCTGGGGTATAGATGCCGGAGAAATTTGGCGCGGCGAGGTTGGCCACTAGAATATCGATGTGTCCGGTTCCTTCCACCAGCGCTTCACACGCGCCAGGCTGAGTCAGGTCAGATGCATCGGCAATGACGTCGGCGCCTTCAGCGCCGAACAATTCCACCGTTGCGGGCCCCATAAAGTCTTCACTCTGGGTGACGAGTACACGTTTGGCTGCCAGCTTGGACACGGGTTGTTCTCCTGTTTTGTTGGCGCATGTCGAGGTGACAAATGCATGCGATGTCCACACAATACGCGGCTGCCTGATTAAATAAAAACGATAACGCGCTTATCTAGAAGGGGATCGGTGGAAGTACTACAACTGCTGATTAGCGGGATATCTCAAGGCTGCGTCTACGGCCTCATCGCCTTGGGATTCGTGCTGATTTACAAAGCGACCGAAATGGTCAACTTTGCTCAAGGCGACATCATGATGCTCGGCGCTTATGTGGCGATTACGTTTATCGCCCTGTGGGACTGGCCGTTTTATTGGGCCGTGCCCGCCACCATCCTGGTGATGGCCGCGTTCGGAGTCGTGGTGGAGCGTTTGTTGCTGCGGCCGATGATTGGCGAGCCGCATTTCGCTGTGTTGATGCTGACGATTGGTCTGGGATTCGTGTTGCGCGCGCTGGCTGGCGCGATCTGGGGTAACGAGCCCAGGGCGCTGCCGATGCCATACGTCGGCGATGTGCTGCGCTTCGGCGAAGTGGTCATCGGCTACGAAAATCTTGCCATCATCATAGGTACCGCGAGTTTGTGCCTGCTCATGTGGGTGTTTTTCCGCTTTACCCGGGTCGGTATCGCCATGCAGGCTGCCTCACAAAATCAGCTGGCGGCGTTCTACGTGGGTATTCCGGTTAAGCGCATGTTTTCACTGGTGTGGGCTTTATCGGCAGGCATTGCCGGCGTGGCGGGAATTCTGACCGCGCCGGTGTCGCTGGTTGATCCCCTTATTGGGTTTGTTGGCATCAAAGCCTTTGCGGCAGCCATCGTCGGTGGCTTCGGCAGCATGCCGGGTGCCATCATCGGAGGTTTGCTGATCGGCGTGACGGAGCAGTTCGCGGGGCTGTACCTGCCGCCAGGATTTTCCGATATGAGCGCCTACCTGTTGTTGCTGGTGATGTTGGTCATACGTCCCCAGGGCTTGTTTGCGACCATGCAGAAGAAGAAAGTCTGATGCGTTTCGTCCGCAAGACTAAATATCAACAGGACATTAATCTGATTCAGCACAGCGGCCACGTGTTGTGGTATGGATTGTTGCTGCTGGCGGTTTTCAGTGCACCTTTGTGGCTCGACCGCTTCCTGCTGGGCGAGTTCACGTACGTGTTTATCTACGCCATCGCCGGGTTGGGGTTGATGGTGCTGGTTGGCTATACCGGTCTGGTGAGTCTTGGCCACGCCGCGTTCCTGGCCATTGGCGCATACGTGCATGCTTACCTGTTGAATCAGGGCCTGCCATTTCCCGTTACCATGCTCATCGCGAGCCTGTTTTCCGCTTTTGTGGGCGCGATGATCGCGATTCCTGCGCTGCGCATGACCGGCATCTACCTGGCGGTGGCGACCTTGGCGTTCGCTGTGATTGTCGAGCAGGTGCTGGTGCACTGGTCGTCTGTGACCGGAGGTTTTCGCGGTATGGCGGTGCCCCGGGCGGAACTGGGCGGCGTAGATTTTTCGTCACCGGTGGTGTTCTATTTTCTGAGCCTGACATTGTTGCTGGGGTCGATGATTCTGGTTATGAATCTGTTGCGCAGCCCGGCGGGGCGCGCCATGACCGCGGTCAGGGATTCCGAAACGTCGGCGGAAAGCATGGGCATCCACATCGCCCGCACCAAGACCCTGGCGTTTGCGCTATCGGCCGGATTTACCGGGCTTGCCGGCGCCTTGTTCGCCCACCGACTGACCTATCTTGCGCCGGATGCGTTCACTATCATCACGTCTATACAATTGTTACTGATGGTGGTCGTGGGAGGGCTCGGCTCCCTTCATGGCGTGATCTACGGTGCAATTTTCATTGGCCTGTTGCCCCAGGGTATTGCGATTTTGCGCGACACCGTGCCGCCGGCTATAGCGCAGATTCCGGGCCTGGAACCTGCGATCTTTGGGCTGATTCTCATCCTCTTTCTCATCTACGAACCGCTTGGAATATACGGCCGATGGCGCAAAGTGCGGCTGTTTTTCGAAGAGTTTCCGTTGTATCGCAAGGCCACGCACAAGCGGCAGAAATCGTTCCTGCGCACTGAGCGTCTGCAATGAGCCTGCTTGAGGCCGAAGCGTTGTCGGTCCACTTTGGTGGCGTTAAAGCCGTACAGGACGTGAGCTTTACGGTGGAAAAGGGCGAAGTGTTCTCCATTGTGGGGCCCAACGGGGCAGGCAAAACAACCATTTTTAATCTGATCAGCCGTATATATGACACCACCCACGGTAGCGTGATATTTGCCGAGCAGGACATCACCCGGGTGCCCACCCATGCCATTGCCGAGCTGGGCATAGCGCGTACTTTTCAGAATACCGAGCTGTTCGAACAGGAATCGGTGCTGAACAATTTGTTGATCGGTTGTCATATACATCGCTCTACCAACCTGATATCTGAAATATTCTTTCTGCCGGCGGTGCGGCGCCAGGAGCTTGCGTTTCGCGAGATCGCGGAAGAGGTGATTGACCTGCTGGATCTGCAAAGCTACCGGGACCAGATTATCGGCAACCTCCCATATGGCGTGCGCAAAATGGTGGAGATTGCCCGCGCCCTTTGTCTCAAGCCGAAACTTCTACTGTTGGATGAGCCTTCTTCGGGCTTGAACCCGGAAGAAACCGACGACCTGTCGTTCTGGCTGGAAGACATCAACCAGGATCTGGGCATAACGGTCATTATGGTGGAGCATGACATGAACCTGGTGAGCCAGGCATCGGATCGCGTGATGGCGTTGGCGGACGGCCAACTGCTGACGGTGGGCAGCCCCGAGGCGGTGCAGAACCATCCTGACGTGCTGCGCGCCTACCTGGGGGATTGAGCATGTCGAACCTCCTGGAAATACGCAATCTGGAGACCTACTACGGCCCGATCATGGCGATTCGTGGCGTCAGCATGGACGTGCCTGCGGGTAAGGTCGTATCGCTGCTGGGGGGGAACGGGGCTGGCAAAACCACGGTGCTCAAAACCATCAGCGGGGCGATGGACCCGCAGAAAGGCAGCGTAACCTACGACGGCGAGGAAATTAACGGCCGGGACCCGGATTGGGTAGCGCGCAACGGCATTGCACACGTGCCGGAAGGGCGCGAAGTGTTTCCGTTTTTGAGCGTTGATGAAAATCTGCGTATGGGCGCTTTTTCCAGGCGAGACGGCGAAATACCCCAGGACCTGGAATTGGTTTACGAATACTTTCCGGTGCTGAAAACCTTGAGCAAAGCCCAGGCGGTGAATCTCTCCGGCGGGCAGCAACAGATGCTGGCCATCGGGCGGGCACTCATGTTGCGCCCCAAATTGATGTTGTTGGATGAACCCTCGCTAGGGCTGTCACCTCGCCTGGTGCACGAAATCAGCGAGATCATCGAGCGCTTGAATCGCGAACAGCAGGTTACAGTACTGCTGGTGGAACAGAACGCCAAGATGGCGCTGGATGTAGGCGATTTCGGTTATGTGATGGAGGTTGGGCGCATCGTGATGGAGGATACGTGCGAACGCCTAAAACAGGCGACTGACATACAGGAATTTTACCTCGGCATGAAAGACCAGGGCGTGCGTGGTCGCCGTCGCTGGAAACAGCGTAAGACCTGGAGGTAGTAGGACCCATGAGCGAAGTTGTTGTACACGGCTGCACCACCATCTCCAAGTTGTTTCTCAAACGCGTCGAAGAACTGCCGGACAAGGTCGCGCTGCGCGAAAAGGATTTCGGTATCTGGAACGAATATACCTGGCGTGAGTACGGCGAATACGCGCGCTGGGTAGCGCTCGGGCTCAAATCTCTGGGGCTTGAGCGGGGTGATGTGTGCTCCATCGCGTCTGAGGTAAACAAAGAATGGATGTTTGCCGACCTCGGTGTGATCACCGCAGGTGGCGTGACCAATGGAGTCTACCCCACCGACGCCGCCAATCAGGTCGAGTACCTGATCTCCGATAGCGGCACGCGCTTCTATTTCGCCGAGGACGAAGAGCAGCTCGACAAGGTATTGGAAGTACGCGAGCGCACACCAACACTTGCCAAGATCTTTATTTTCGACATGGAGGGGTTGCGTAACTTTTCCGATGAGCAGTGCATGAGTTTCGCGGCGCTGATCCAGCTCGGCAAGGATTATGAGCAGCAGCACCCTGGCGAGTGGGCTACGGACATCGAAGCCGCCGCGCCAGATGACCTGATGGTACTTACCTATACCTCCGGCACCACTGGGCCGCCCAAGGGGGCCATGATCTCCCAAGCCAATATGTTGTACATGGCGGACAACCTGCAGGATGTCTATGGCGTGTATCCGGACGACGAACAACTGGGTTTCCTGCCGCTGGCCCACGTGGCCGGCCGCATGTTCTATACGTTTCTTGCGCTCGAGTCGGCTTCGGTAGTTAACCTTGTCGAGGAACTGGAAACTGCGACTTCGGATCAGCAGGAGATTGCCCCGACCATTCACTTTGCCGTGCCGCGGGTTTGGGAGAAGCAGTACTCCCTGGTGACCATCAAGCTCAAAGAAGCAACCGCGCTCGGCCGATGGGCCTATGAGCTGGCCATCGGCGTCGGCGAACGCGTTGCTCAGGCTACTAAAACCGGCGCTCAGGTTGGCCTGGGCCTAGGCCTGGTACACAAAGTGCTGGATTATCTGGTGCTCAAAAACATACGCATCCTGTTGGGGATCGACAGCTGCCGCTGGTTATCTACGGCTGCGGCGCCCATCGCGCCGGAGCTCATTGACTGGTATTGGGCGCTGGGTCGTCCGATGTACGAAGTGTACGGGCAGACAGAGTGCACCGGCATCGCCACTGCCAACAAGCAGGGCGCCAATCGTATCGGCTCAGTGGGGCAGGCAACCAAGGGCTGCGAGGTGGCGTTGTCTGAGCAAGGCGAGATTCTCATCAAGGGCCCCGGGGTGATTCAAGGTTATTGGAACAAGCCGGAAAAGACTGCGGAAACGTTCGTGCAGGGTTGGCTGCACACCGGAGACGTGGGCCGCATCGACAACGATGGCTACGTCTATATTGTCGATCGCATGAAAGACATCATCATCACTGCCGGCGGCAAGAACATCACGCCCAGCGAGATCGAGAATCAGCTTAAGTTTTCGCCGTTCATTTCCGACGCCGTGGTGGTGGGAGACAAGCGCCCGTACCTCACCTGCCTGGTCATGATCGATCACGAAAACGTCGAAAACTTCGCCCAGGACAATAATGTGCCGTTCACCAATTACACCAGTCTGTGCCACACCCAGGATGTGCAGGACCTGATCTGGGAGGAAATTGAGTCGGTCAACACCAAGTTCGCGCGGGTTGAAACCATCAAGAAATTCCGCTTAATTGACCAACTGCTGGATCCGGAAGATGAAGAACTCACGCCGACCATGAAGCTCAAACGGAAAGTCGTGAATGAGAAATACCTCGGTCTGATCAACGAGATGTACTGAACCCAAATGGAGAGAAGCAAATTGAATCTTATCGAACGCTCAGCGTTGCTGGTGTTGGCTGTATTCCTGACTGGCTGTGGCGAACAAGCCGCGCAGACGCCCGGCGCCGTGGTCAATCGTGGCGTTAGCGACAGTGAAATTGTGCTGGGTGTGAGTACGGATCTTTCCGGCCCCACGGCGATATGGGGAGTGGGCGCAACCAACGGCGCGCGCATGCGCTTCGACGCCGCCAACGCTGAGGGTGGTGTACACGGCCGGCAAATCAGGTACGTGGTTGAAGACACTTCGTATCAGGTACCCAAGGCGATCTCCGCGGCAAACAAGCTGATCAATCGAGACGACATTCTCGCCATGGTGCTGTCCGTGGGCACGCCGCTAAACAATGCCGTGATGCCGATTCAATTCGAAGCCAACGTGCCGAACCTGTTTCCCATCAGCGGTGGGCGGCAGATGGTAGAGCCGTTCCACCCGTTGAAGTTCACCCAGCGCGGGATTTACTACGACGAAGTGCGAGCGTCGGTGAAGTACTTTATGGAACAGGCGGCTAAGACGACACCGTGCGTGATCTATCAGGACACAGACTACGGCGTAGAAATCTTTGAAGGTGCCCAGGATCAGGCGAAAGTGCAGGGAGTTGAACTTGGCGCCGTGTCGTCGCATAAGCCCACAGAAACTGAATTCACGGCTGCGATCCTGCGCATGAAGAACGCCGGCTGCGATCTCGTACTGATGGGTACCGTTCACCGCGACACGATATTGGTGTTGGATGCGGCGCGTAAAATGGGTTGGGGAGGCGTTGCCTGGGTAGGCAACAATGCCGCTTATGCCCAGGTGATTGCGGATCAGGAGAGCGGGCAGGGGTATTACAGCTTTGTGCACATGGCGCGCCTGTATGAAGATGATGACATGTCTGTTGAGGTGCGGGCCTGGTGGGACAACTACGTCGCATTGTACGGCGAGGACCCGGGTCTGGCGGCCATGGAGGGTTACCGCGCGGCGGACCTGACCGTGGAGGCGTTGCGTCGTGCGGGCCGTGATCTCACAACCGAGGGTCTGGTGACGTCGCTGGAGAGCATCACCGACTACATCGACCTGTTTGGCTACCGGGTGTCGTTCGGGCCGGACAAGCACAGCGGCGCCACCGAATCGGTGTTGTCGCAGGTGCAGAATTACCGTTGGGTGAAGCTGCAACAGGCCATTACGTATTGATGTCCTCCAGGTGCGGGTGAGGTAGTGGCCATTCCTGGGTGACGTGGAAGTAGCGCATCGTGTTGGCCAGGCGCACCAGGGCAAGCACCATCGGGCCGATCAGGAGCGTACCGATGACTGCGGTGCGTGTCGGGTCTACCAGATCATCGCCAGGCCGTGGCATGGTGTCTTCTGAATCGATCACAAGCACTTCGGACATGAGCCACGTCACCGCTGCCAGATCGGCTAACCGCTCAACAGGAAAGTCCGGATCGACATAGCGTCGCAATTGCACCACCGCGTCGGTGACGATGTCGACGAAGTGGTCGCTGTAATTCGGTGGCACCACGCTGTCCTGGCGAACCCAGGGCAGGTTCTGGATGAGGGTGGCGACTTCAGAGCGTAGCTCGTCATACTCGGACTGCTCTTCATTCGAACGGTCTCGCTCCGGGGATGGGTAGATCGCCTGCAGGGCGGCGCCCACCGGATCTCCCTCTCCCCAAGGCTTATCAGTTTGTTCCAACACCGCTTGCACGACGTCGAGAGGGAGACCTGCGATGTCTCGCAGTGCACGTATCAGGTCCACGCGCTTCAAGTGTTCCTCGCCGTACTGTGCCTGGTTGCGGTGACTGAGCTCACCGGTAGGGACCAACCCGGAGCGGATGTAGAACTTGATGGTGCTGGTAGGTACTCCGGAGCGACGACTCAATTCCGAAATCTTCATAAACTGCCCTTGACTAATGGATAGTATGACTATCTAATAATGGATATCTTAACTGTCTATTATATGAGAGGACATTGATATGAGGCAAACACGACGTCGTGTGGATTGGAAGCGAGCCTTTGGTGCCATTCGGACGCTGCGCCTGGATTCCAGTCGTACTGAGCAGGTGTTTGAGCTGAACGTAGCCTTGGACGGCGGGGGCGCTGAACGACATTTTCAGGCGTTTCTTGCGGAGCCTGAAGGAGCCGATCAGCTCGTTATGCAGCCCGACCTCGAGGCGAAACTGGCGAAATTTGACGAACTGGGCGCCCTGCCGGGAAACACGTTGGGTGCGGCATATGTCGATCTGATGCGTTCTGGAGACTATATGGCTGACGGCTTGAACGAGGAAGCGCGCAAGGTGGTGGAATATGCTGAACTCTACCCTGGCATTGCACGAGATTGGTTCGCCCGGCGCCAGGCATGTGTTCACGATCTGATGCACGTGGTGTCAGGCTATGGCCAGGATGTCGCTGGCGAGACGGCGCTGCTGGCTTTCACCTACGGGTTGTTTGGCCGGCGTCTGGGCCTGCGGGTGATACGCATTGGTATGCTCGCGTCAGTGCTGACTGCGCCACGGGGTTCGGTGCTCAAAGCAGCGCGCTTCAGTTACGCGGCGTACCGACGTGGCCGTAGGGCCCGCATCCCATTCTCGTTTGCGTGGGAGCAGGCGCTAGTGCGGCCCCTAGATGAGGTGCGCAAAGAGTTGTGCATCGAACCGGTGGCGGCCAACCATCCGCGCGGTGTGCTGGTTGGCAGCAATGACGCGCCATGGCAGTTTGCTGGCGTCATGACATGACTTGAAAATCACTCAAATCTGGCGCGAGTTAACCGTTCGGGTGGTCACGCGATCGAGCCGATCGCGTTGTTCATGCGTTCTCTGCATGACGCATCCAGTGCTTTCGACCCAAGCAGCTATGCCCGGAGCGATACGACATCAGGCGTGGCTGGTATGAGGCAAATGTTGAACGATTCAAGTCGGCATTGGCGTGACGTCTGCGGTTGGGCTTACACTGGAAGTACCGGTAACTGGGGCATGCTTTGACACACACCAATACTGAAACAGCACCGGGTGATCTGCCGCACCTGGACATTGACCCATTCAGCTCGGAATTCCTGCTTGATCCGCAACCTCACCACGCGGCAATGCGCGAAGCGGGCCCGATCGTGTGGCTGCCCCACTATGGTACCGCAGCCATGGCCCGGTATGCCGACGTGCATGCCGCTCTGGACGACTGGGAAACTTTTGGCTCGGCGCGTGGGGTAGGGTTGACCGATTTCCAACTCGAAGAGCCGTGGCGTCCGCCCAGCATAATCCTCGAAGCGGATCCCCCGTTGCATACCAGAACCCGCAGCGTGCTGTCGAAGGTGCTATCGAAGAGCGCCATCGAAAAGCTGCGAGGCCCCTTTTCCGCGCACGCGGACCAGTTGGTGGACGAATTGCTCGAGCAAGGTAGCTTCGACGCCATCGCGGCCCTGGCGGAAGCCTTCCCGCTGCGCGTGTTCCCGGATGCCGTGGGCGTTACCGAAGTTGGGCGAGAGAATTTATTGCCGTATGGCGATATGGCTTTTAATGCGTTCGGACCACGCAACCAACGTTTCGAGGCGTCGTTTGCCAATGCGCAGAAGGTGTCTGCGTGGATCGTGGATCAGTGCGATGCCGCCGCACTCAGCGAAGCGGGGTTTGGCGCGCAGATTTATGCCTTGGTTGAAAGCGGCGATATCAATTACGAAGAAGCTGGTTTGCTGGTGCGCTCGCTACTCACCGCCGGACTCGACACCACGATCTTCAGCATCGGTGGCGCCATCTACTGTTTTGCCCAGCATCCGCAGCAGTGGTCGCGGCTGCGTGAGAACCCGAAACTGGTGCGCAACGCGGTAAGCGAGGTGATTCGCTACATGTCGCCCATACAAACGTTCTTTCGAACCACCACCAGGCCGACGCAGGTGAGCGGCGTGCCGCTGGATGCTGGTCGCAAAGTCATGTTGTTTCTGGCGTCGGCAAATCACGACCCATCCCATTTCGAGCATCCGGACACATTTGATATCGGCCGCACTAACAGCGCTAGCCAGCTCGGCTTCGGCCAGGGCATTCACAAATGTGTTGGCCAACAGTTGGTGCGTTTGGAAATGGAGGTCCTTTTGAGCGCCCTCGCGGCAAAGATCGAGCGGTTTGAACTCAACGGCGAGCCCACCTGGCGATTGAACAATACGCTGCGCGGACTGGACGCGCTGCCATTGTCGCTGCATGCAGGCTAGCTGGCTGCGCCTGGCCGGTAATCAGTGACCTATCGCGATCACGATCGCCCCCTGGCGTTGCTCGGTTTCCACCAGGCGATGCGCCTCGGGCGCCTGCTCCATAGGGAGGACCCGATCGACAATGGGTTCGATCTTCCCTTCTTCGATCATCTGTGCGAGCTCGGAAAGTTCTTCCCTGGTTTCGCGCGCGAACGCAAAGCCTGCGGACTTGTTCGAAAACCAGGTTGTCAGCACGCAACGAAACATGACCGATAGACGCGGATTTCCGGACAGATAGCGGCCGCCGGGATTCAGAGCGTTTATGCAATCACCGTAAGAACCCCCTGGAACCATGTCAAAAACCACGTCATAGGTCTTCCGATTGCTGGCGAAGTCTTCCGTCGTATAGTCGATGACGTGGTCCGCGCCCAGGCGGCGCAGCAGCGGCGCCTTAACCGCATCGTCGACAGCGGTCACCTGGGCACCCATGCTTTTGGCGATCTGCAGGCCATGCGCGCCGATGCTGCCGCCGGCGCCCACGATCAACACCTTCTCGCCGGGTTGAATGTTGGCGCGCCGCATGAAGTGCAGGCCGTTTAATCCGCCCAGGGGAACCGCAGCAGCTTCAGCAAAGCTCATGTTGGCGGGCTTCGCCACCATGGTGCAACTTTCCGGCAGCGCGACATACTCGCCATAGGCGCCCAGGCGCAGGCTGGACGAGCCGAAGATCTCGTCACCAGGCGCGAAATGGGTGGCGTCTTTGCCGAGAGAGTCGACCTCTCCGGAAAAGTAGCTGCCCAGAATCTGCCGCTTTGGTGCGCGCATGCCGAGTGCTATGCGCAACGGAAGCCAGAACCACTTCACCGAATACTTGAAGCTGCGCATCTCGCAGTCGGCCTTGGTCGCTTCCGCGGCGCGCACTCGTATCAGTACTTCATCGTCTTGCGGTACGGGCTTGTCGACCTCATTGAGCTCAAGGACTTCCGGCGGACCGTAGTGCGTGTAGGTGATGGCTCTCATGGTTGCTACATGCTCACGCGTCTTGTCGGTCTGCCAACAGGTCCTCGAAGTAGGTTTTCAAGCGGCGCTTGCCCAGCGGCGGCCCTACGCCATCGATTTCACCAGCGGTGACGATAAACTCCGCGAGATCGCCGAACTGTTTCGATAGCAGCCTGATGACTTTTGCTAAGAACTTTGCCAGCCAGATCGGAATGACGGTGATTCTGGCCGGGCGTTCGAGCAGTTCGAAAGCCATGACAGCAGCTTCACGTTGAGTCATCACATCGGGGCCGCCGGCTTCGATTTCCAGCGCTTCGCCTTCTGCGGCATCCACACACACGGTGGCGATGTCAGCACCGTGAATAGGACTCATTTTGTTGTCACCTTTTCCAAGCAGATAGACACGGCCCCGTTTTGCCATATCAAGGGTGACGCCCATATCGGAAAAGAACCCACAGGGTCTCACGATGGCATAGGACATCGTGCTGTTCTTCAGGTCGGAAACTATGCGTTCGTGGGTATCGGTGATCGCGAGGTCGAGCAGGTTCTCCGCGCCTTGCATCGAGACGTACACGAACTTTTCGACGTTTGCAGCTTCACACAAATCGATCAGGTTGCGATTGCCCTGATAGTCGACCTGCTCGAAGGATAGTCCGTCGCGTTGACGCGAGATGCCGATGCTGGAGAAAACGATATCGATGCCGTCCATGAGTCCCGCGAGCGTCTCTGGTTGGGTCACCTCGCCCACGAATACGTCGTCTACAGCCCCGTGGCTGATTGCAGGCGCGGTGAAAGGACCGCGTTTTTCAAGACGCTCGACACTTCGCGTTAGCGCGCGGACCCAGTAGCCCCGCCGTTTGAATTCCTGGGTCGCGAACTTACCGATGTATCCCGTTGCGCCGGCGACCAGCACACGCGATGGGCGATCTTCTGACTCTGACAAAAAGTGCCTAGTCCGCGACGGACGCCGGTATCCAGCTACCGTGGAATCCGTGAGGAACACGCGGTAGATCGACGGACGCCACTGGCGTGTCGTCCATGCTTGCGGCGTCCATGATCACAAAGCGGCTGCTGTCCGTTTGGGCGTCGTACACGTAGGTCATCAGATAGCCGTCGTCTTCGCTGGTTGGGTTGCCTGACGCCGCGAACACTGGCTCGCCGCCCACGTGGCCCTTGCCGAACTCGATATCCGTGCGTGTGCCTGTTTCCCGGTCGTACTTTAAGATGGCGCCTGAGGCGCTCATCGGGTCGGCTGGGGAGCCGGGATCGGACATGCTCATCATGTACCCGTAGCGATGCTTGAGGCCAATCACGCTGTCCGCGACCCGCGGAAACTCGGCAGAGCGGTCATCGACCTGTTCTTCATGCACCTTGCCGGTGATGGTGTCGATGGTGAAGCGCCACAGATCTGGCGGTGGAAAATCCATGGACGAGTCGCGCCAGATGTGGCCGAAGCGGGCTACATCGAGCACGATATTGGAACCTTCCTCATACGAGTTCATCGGGTGGAATACGTAGCAGGGGTTGATGTCATACCACTTAACCTGGGCGTCTGTGCCGTTGCGCGGCATGACCCCCAGGCGTGCCGGATAGTTGTCGTCCCAACGAATCGGCATGTCGCCGCTCATCGCCAATTGCATGTCGAAAACCGCGGGCAGGTCCATGAACACGATGAAATTCTGGGTGATGTTGAAATCGTGCATCATGGTCGGCCCGCCAACCGTGATGTTCTCGGTTTGCACCAGTTTGCCTTCGGGAGATACACGCAGATAGCGCAGGTAGGGTTCGAACGCGGAATAGCCGAAGGCAAGCAGTTCCCCGGTGATGGGGCAAATCTTCGGATGCGCGGTAAATGAGCCCTTCAGGACGCCGTCGAAATCCGTCGCGCCGATAGTGTTCAGTTCACCGTCGAGCTCGTAGGGAAAATGGCCTTCCTCGAGGGCGAGAATTTTACCTGCGTGGCCGATGACGTGTGTGTTCGCCTTCGACGATTTCATATCCATCATCACCGATGGATCTAAGGCGTCTGCTGAAGGATTGGTTATAAATGGCGTCTGCACATAGCGATTGCGGTACCACTCGGCTTTGCCGTCGCGCAATCGCACGCCGTGCACCATACCGTCGCCGAAAAACGGGTGCGCGCTGGTTCCGCTCAGCGGGTTGGCGCCTGTGCGCACGTAACGTCCGTTAAGATCGCTAGGAATCGTGCCGGTGACTTTCAACTGGGTAAGTGTTTGCTCTTCTGTTACGGGCCGGCCGTTGCCGAGCAAGTGTGACGGGGTATCATCCAGGACAGCTGCCATTGTTTAATCTCCTTGTGTTGCTCGATTGAAGCGCTTTTAGGGTATGTGAGTCTATGTTAGGTCGCCCCATATGGCCAATGTTGCGGCGCGCGCGCGGGCGCTCGTCGCAGCGAGGTACTCATGGCTGATCCAGCCGGTAAAGGCCGAGTACTGGTGTTGGGCAACTACCGGCAGACCTTGACGGTTATCCGCTCGCTGGGTGCGAGTGGCTACGCGGTCATCGTCGGGCGTACCGGACGGCATGCATTCACGGACTATTCGCATCATACGTCTGAGATCTGGGAGCATCCCGACGTGCGAGACCGCGAATCGGACTTTGTTGCAGCGCTGCTGGCTTTCCTCTCCAGGCGCGAAGACATAGCGCTGATTTTCCCGGTTGGTGACACGCAAATTTCCTGTCTGGCGCGACACCTCGATCAGATTGCGCCTCATGCGGCGGTCGCCATGCCGGATCCACAAACGATTGCTGCCTGTCAGGACAAATCCAGACTTTACGAAATCAATGCCGAGATAAGCACCACAGGCACAGACTTTCGCGTGGTGCACGATTTAGTGGGAATGATAGCCGCCGCAGCGAACGTCGGCTTTCCCTGTGTGGTCAAACCCAGGGATTCTTCCGCACTTCTCTTTGCCGAAAAAGCGGTCATTGTCCACGACGAGTCCGAACTAACACATGCGATTCCCTGCTGGCCCGATGAGCATCGCAGCCTCATTGTGCAAAAGTTTGCATCGGGATATAGGCACACCTGTCACTTCCTGGCGGACGATGGCGAAGTTGTCTGCTTTTTCGACTACAAAGTCCTGCGGACCGATAGAGCAAATGACACCGGCTACGCGGTTGACACCGTAGCCGTGGAACCCACCCGGGGCCTGCGTGAATATTGTACGGCGCTCACGCAGAAGCTTGGCTACTGTGGCGTGGGATCCGCTCAATTCCTTGTGGACGACGACACCGCGTCGGTAAGTTTTCTTGAGATCAACCCGAGGCTGGGCGCCGCGACGGCGGTGCCCTATTGCTGCGGCTTCGATTTTCCGCGCATGGCCGCAGAGTACGCCGTAAATGGCGGCGCTGCCGTGGCGCGGTGGGGTACCCTCACGCCAACGTACCCGTTGCGACGGGCCGCCTGGCTGATGGGTGACCTGGAAGCGATCATCCGCGAGATCAAACGTGGCGGTTTGGCATCACCGGCGGTACGCCAGCGCCTCGCCGGTATATTGAGAACACTCCTTGCAGCGGATTTCCACTTGACGTGGAGTTGGAGAGACCCGCTGCCGACATGTTTCGTCTATGCCCAGCGTTTAACCCGGCCGCTGCGACCCGGCGGCAGATTTCGGAATACCTCTCGTGCGCGATGATGCGCGGCGATTCGGGTGGCCTAAGGTGCTGTATCGCGCTGTTATGGGAAAATGCGAGAGATTTCTCCAGCTCTACAGGATCAGCAGCCGAGCTCTCGCCGTCGATGCCACTTTCGAGCCTACAGTTGCTGATGTTCGCATTGCCACTGAACAGGAGTTACGCGTCGCGGTACAGGAAATGCCCAAGCAACTCACCATGGAATTCGTCGACGGCGCCATGGCGCGGGGCGATGCGTGTCTGGCTGCGTTCCTGGACGGCCGAATGGTCGCGTTCTCGTGGCGATCTTATTCTCTCGCCCCACACACGCACGGTATCTGGGTGCGGTTCAATCCGTCGTATCGATACGGCTACAAAAGTTTCACCTTGCCCGAATACCGTGGCAGACACTTGCTGGACCTGCGCCGCGGTGATCCCTACTGCCGCTCGCGTGGCGCGGAGCGAACCATTGGTTTTATCGCCTCACACAACCTGGAATCGCTGCAACGCTCAGCGAGGATCTCCAACGTGTTCATTGGCTACGCGGGTTACCTGCGGCTGTTTGGCAGGTTCTGGTTTTTCCGAACGCGCCGCGTGAGGCAGACGGGATTCGAGTTCTTCGTGAGGTAACAACGGTTTGTCGGTGACGAAATTTGATCCAGGTCTCATCCGAGATGGGCCTATGTGACTAAACTGCACGCTATCAGGTCACACGAATTACATGGAGGTATTCAAATGAATCGAATCGTTGTTTCCGCAATTGTCGCGCTGGCGCTTTCCGGCTGTACTGGCGTTTCCCTCAAATCTGAGGGCGAGACCGTAAGTATCGGGTACTCAGGTAATATCCAGCACTGCCTGTTTCTGGGCACCGTGCAGACGAATACCCTTGCCAAAGTTGTGGTCGAGCGAAGTGCCGCTTCCGTGCAGGAAGAACTGTATACGCTGGCGCGCAATCAGGCTGGATCTATGGGAGCCACCAATCTGGTCCAACACGGCCGTCCTGAAAGTGGCTCACAGACGTTTTCCGCCTACGATTGTCCGCAGATCTCCTGATCTGCTCAACTGCCTGCTAGCTGCCGCGATAGCCGCATGTTGCGGTGCCGCGGTCTGCTGGGTTCGAGATAGGGTTGCTCTCCCTTGATGGTCACGCGATGGCCTTTGCGTTCATCAGGCCAGTAGTCCCACAGGGCGAAATGCTGGGTGCAACGGTTGTCCCACAGGGCGATCGTGTTGTCTCGCCAATGCAGGCGCATCTGGAATTCCGGCCGCTGTTGATGGCTGTAAAGCGTATCCAGCAGCATGGTGCTTTCAGCCTTGGTCAGGCCTTCGATGCGTGTAGTAAAACTTGGATTAACGTACAGCGCCTTGCGCCCTGATTTGGGGTGAGTGCGAACCACTGGATGTACTGCGCTTGGATAGGTGCGCCCGGCATCGTCAACGCCACGATCAGCGTACCGCCCCCGGTAAATGTGCTCAGACTCATGATGTGCCTGCAGGGTCATCAGCAGAGATTGCATAGGTTCAGACAGCGTCTCGAATGCCGCGTACATGCTGGCGAACAACGTGTCGCCACCAGTAGGTGGCAGTAGATGTAACTGCAGCAGGGTGCCCAACGGTGGTTCGACGTCGCATGACACGTCGGTATGCCAGCCATTGCCGTTGGCTACCTTGGATTCCGCGTGCGCGTGAATGACGAACACTTCAGGGTTTTCCTCCAGGGTCGGCGCCGCGGGGTGGGTGTGCAAGGGGCCGAACCGCTTGGCGAAGGCAACCTGCTCGTGGGGTTGCAGCGCTGCCTGATCGCGGAACACCAGCACGCTGTGTTCGGTAAAGGCGGCGTCTATGTGGGCAAATTCGTTATCAGAGATGTGGGTCAGATCGACGCCAGTCACTTCGGCGCCGATTGTTGGGCTTAGCGGGACGATGTGCATTACAACAGCAGCCGATAGGGCGCTTCCAATAGACCTTTGATTTCCGCCAGAAAGGACGCCGCGGGTCCGCCGTCCAGAACGCGATGGTCCCAGGTGAGGCTCAGGCGCATTACCTGGGTCTTTACTGGCTTGTCGCCGTCCCAGGCTACGTCGTCGCGAATACGATTCACGCCGAGAATACCTGCTTGGGGTGCGTTGATGATCGGCGTGAAGGCGTCAACACCGAACATGCCCAATGCGGACACGGTAAAGGTACCTCCTTGCATATCGTCCAGAGCAACATTGCCGTCGCGCACCGCGGCGGCCAGGCGCGTACTTTCTTCGGCGAGCTGTTTGATCGAGATATCGGCAGCATTCTTAACTACGGGAACGATTAAGCCTTCCTCGAGAGCAACCGCCATGCCGACGTTTATATCGCTGTGTAGGGTGATCTCTTTATCGCCCCAGGAAGCGTTGATAAGCGGATGCTTCGCAAGCGCGCGGGCTGTGGCGCGGATCACGAGATCGGTATAAGTGGGCTTGATGCCTTCCTCGGACCATTCCTCCACCAGCTGGTTGCGTAGCTTGACCGCGTCGTCCATGTTCACGTCCATGTCCATGGTGAGCTGGGCCATGGATTGCAGGCTTTCATGCATACGCTCGGCAATGGTTTTGCGCATACCTCGCACTGGAACCGTGCCAGCCGGCAACGAGGGGGCCGCGGCAGGTGCTGCTGCGGCAGGCGCAGCTGCAGCGGCCTTTTCCACATCGTCTTTGGTGATGCGTCCGCCTGGGCCGGTACCGGTCACCTGGCTCAGCTCAACGCCCAATTCTCTAGCCAGTTTGCGTGCCATGGGTGAGCTGGGTCCGCCGCCAGGCGCCTGGGCGCTGGCTGCGGCTTGCACGTCTGCTTCTACCACGCGTCCACCCGGACCACTGCCTTGCAGTTGCACGTAGTCCACACCCAGCTCCGTCGCCAGACGTCGCGCTGCTGGTGAGGATAAAACTCGCCCGCCTACTGCGGGCTTTGGTGCTTCAGGCTGTGCTACGGCGGGCGCCGCCGCGGTGGCGGTGGTTGCACTCGCTGGTGATGCATCGCCTGCAGGCGTGAGGTCATCGGGAATCGCTTCGCCTTCGGCAAAGATGTAGCCGACCACATCGCCTGGCTCCATGGTGATGCCTTCGCCGACCAGGTGCTTAACCGTACCGCTGGCCTCCGCATCCACGTCGAGATTTACCTTTTCGGTTTCCAGGCGATACAGCAGTTCTCCGGTCTCCACCTTGTCGCCGTCGGCTATGTACCACTCTTCCACGACCCCCTCGGTCATGCTCATGCCTACTTTGACGAGATATATTTCGGTTGCCATGTTGGCCTCTTATTTAAACAGAAGTGAATGCTAACGTTTGAAACTGCCAATTTCAGCAGCTCGATACAGGGCGGCGCTTACGTCCATCACCATTGGGCCGCTGCGTGATAGGGTGAGTTTCGCTTCCTGTCCGTCGGTCAGGGTGCGTTCCCGTTCGCCGTCGAAGGCAAGTGTACCCGGGCCGACGCAGCGCACCGTTTTCTCCAACTTCAGTGGCTGGCAGGCGCGCACACCTATGTCCTGATACAGGCCGGGCGCTATGGGTGCGTTGACAACGTCGCCGCCGTCACCGAATTCCAGCCATAGGCCTTCGTCTGCGAAACTGTCAACCGGATGCAACAACCCGCCGATGGAGGTAATGCCAACGGCGTCGGGTTCGGCTCGGGTCAGCAGTGCGGAGCGAAACTGATTGGGCTTCAACAATGCGCGTGCGCCGACAAAGCGCTCGCTGGTCAGCAGGACGTCGATCAGCGCCAGGTCGTCGCGTTCGCCTTCGATGGCCACGGATATGCATTTCTGCTGGGACAGCATGTCCCGTCCGATCTGGCCGCTGGCGAGCAAACCCGCGGCGGCGCCAGCAACGGTGGCTTCGCGCAGCGTCGGAAACACGTTGTTTGTGCCGGTGCTTATGGGCAACAGCGGCGCGTCCGGCCAGCCCAGGCAGAATGCCCGATTGGTGCCGTCGCCACCCAGGGTAATGACCACATCGCACTGTGCTTCGCGCATGGCGCGAGCAGCCGAAATAGTGTCCAGCGCCGAGCCCATCTGGGTCGAGTCGACGGTGGTAGCGCGCACATCGGTGGCGAATTCCTCCAACGCTCCTCTGGTGATGCCGTGGGCGTCGTTGTGGTAGACGAATTCGTTGCCGCCGGTGGACAGGGCGCCGACGATGGCGCGGCGCACGATGGCGCGCTTTTCCTGATTGTCGAATACTGATGCCCGCGCCACTAAGCGGCGCACGTCCTTACCGGACGCTGGATTGGCCAGCACCCCTATTTTTCCCATGCGGATATCTGCGCGTTACAGACCGAGCTGCTTTTTCGCCTCAGCCACGATCTTGTCCGCGTTGGGAATGTAGTGCTTTTCCAAGGCGGGGCTAAAGGGTACCGGTGAGAACGGCGCGCCGACACGTGCCACAGGTGCATCCAGATAGTCGAACGCATCTTCGCCGATCTGTGCTGCGATCTCGCCGCCAATGCCACCAAAGCGTACCGCTTCGTGAACCACCATGGCGCGGTGGGTCTTCTTCACCGAATTCACTACCGTCTGAGAATCGAAAGGTTGCAGGCTTCGTGGATCAATGATTTCTGCGTCCACGCCCAGCTCAGCGAGCTGATCCGCGGCTTTCAAGGCTTCGTGCACCATGCGGCCAATGGCAACAATGGTGTAGTTCGTTCCTGTGCGCACAATGTTGGCTTTGCCGAGGGGGATCTCATAGGACTCTTCGGGCACCTCGCCGGTGATCGCCAGCGACATCTTGTTCAGCACCACGATGACCGGATTGTCGTCCCGGGCCGCGGCGATGATGAGACCCTTGGCGTCGTAGGGTGTGGTGGGCATGACGACTTTCAGGCCAGGCAGATGGCATATCCATGCCTCAAGACTCTGGCTGTGCTGGGCCGCGAGGCTCATGCCTGCGCCTGCCATAGTCAACATGGTCACCGGCAGGGTGGCCGCGCCACCAAACATGTAGCGCATCTTGGCGAGCTGGTTGGCCACTTCGTCCATACATTCGCCGAGGAAGTCCATGAACATCAGGTCGATAATCGGGCGGCAGCCGGTTGCTGCTGCGCCTACACCCAGACCGACGATGCCCTCTTCAGAGATGGGGGTGTCGTAGACCCGCTCTTCGCCGAACTCCTTGAGCATGCCATTGTAATACCCGTACACACCACCGGCGCCCGCGACGTCTTCACCGGCGATGAAGGCGTTGGGTTGCTCCAGCATGACAGCGCGTACGCCGTCGGTAATGGCGGCCACGTAGGGAAGGACGCGAGGTTCTACTTGTTTTGCTTCAGCCATGATGATTCCTTAAGCGTAAACGTCTTCGAGGATGGCACTGGGCTCCGGATACGGACTGTCCTCTGCAAATTTTATGGCGGCCTCTATCTCGGCCCTGACTTCGTCGTGCACTGCCAGCGCAGCGTCGGCGCTCAAAACGTTCTGTTCCGCGAGGCGAGACTCAAACAGATCGATGGGGTCTTTCTTCTTCCATTCTTCGACCTCTTCGTCGGTTCGGTAGGTCAGGCCCATGCCGCGCACGCCTACGTGATCGTAGTAGCGATAGGTTTTGCACTCTAACAGCGTCGGACCATCACCCGCTCGGGCGCGGGCGATGGCTTCGCCTGCCGCTTCGTACACCGCGATCACGTCCATGCCGTCGACGATGACGCCAGGCATGCCATAGCCTGGCGCGCGGTCAGCCACATCGACAATGGCCTGGTGGTTTGCCTGGGGCGTGTATTCACCGTAGCCGTTGTTTTCGCATACGAAAATCGCAGGGAGTTTATACAGTGAGGCCATATTGGCAGCCTCGTGGAATGAGCCTTCGTTGCTGGCGCCATCGCCGAAGAAGCAACACGCGACGTTGTCGGTTTTACGGAATTTGTTGGAAAATGCCGCTCCCATGGCGATGGGTGGGCCGCCGCCAACGATGCCATTGGCGCCCAACATGCCGACCTCCATATTCGAGATGTGCATGCTGCCGCCTTTGCCCTTGCAATAGCCGGTGGCGCGGCCAAACAGTTCAGCGAACATCTTGTCGAATTCGCCTCCCTTGGCAATCAAGTGCCCGTGGCCGCGGTGGGTGCTGGTAATCTGGTCCTGGTTCGAAAGGTGCGCCATGATGCCACTGGCTACGGCTTCTTCGCCGACATACAGGTGGAGCGCGCCGGGAATCTTGCCGTCTTCCATCATCTTGCCGGCGGTCTCTTCGAAGCGGCGGATGCGCACCATGCGTCGATGCAAATCGAGCAAAGTGTCGTTTGAAATTTCGTCACTCACCTTAAGTGTCCCCTTTATTTTGAGCGTGCCTTTATAGCCTAGAATGGCTTCATATATAAGACTTGATTATGATAACGCGTTTCAAATTTTCTGTGGAGACGAGAGTATGCCGACCTTTGCCGCGGCCCTAGCTGAACTGCGTCCGGACGAAGTGGCGATCCGCGACGAATCACGTGCCATGAGCTGGGCCGACGTGGACGAAACGCTCAATCGGGTGGCCAATGGCCTCAATGAATTCGACCTTGGCGAAAACCGTAGAGTCGCAGTGTTTGCCGAGAATTCGGTGGAAACTGCCATGGCCAACCTGGGTGGTCTGCTGGCTGGTGCGTCGGTGGTTCCAGTGAACTTTCATCTCACCGCGGAGGAGGTGGCCTACATCCTCGAAGACGCAGGCGTACGCGTACTGTTTGCCGATGAGCGGACCCTGGAACGAGCGGAAGAAGCTGCGCAACTCGCCAATGTGCCCAGGGTCATAGCCTGGCATGCCGAATCCGCGGGTAGCGAAGCGTGGGAAAGCTGGTTGGCGGCGCAATCTGCGCAGCCCGCGGACGAGAGCCTGCCGCCGCGGCCGAACCTGTTGTATACGTCCGGAACCACCGGACGCCCCAAGGGCACGGAGCTACCGCCCACCATGTTTGCCGGCGGCGATACCGTTGGCGAGCATCTGGCTAATCTCGGCATGGATCCGCGCGCACAGACCGGGGTACATATGGTCGTTGGGCCGATGTACCACACCGGACCGTTATCCGGTGCGAGATTGCTGGCGGCGGGTGTGTCCAGCATCATCCTGGGGCGTTTCGATGCTGAGAAAACCCTCGCCGCGATTGATGAGCATAAGGTCGGCAACAGCGTCATGGTGCCCACACATTTTGTACGCCTGTTAGCTTTGCCCGACGACGTAAAACAGAAGTATGACGTTAGTTCACTTGTCAGCATCAGCCACACCGGGGCGAAATGTCCGGTGGACGTTAAGAGGGCAATGATCGAGTGGTGGGGCCCGGTGTTTCTGGATGCCTATGGCGCCAGCGAAGTGGGGACCACTTGCATGATCACATCACAAGAGTGGCTGCAGAACCCTGGATCAGTGGGCAAGGCCATCCCGCCGTTTACAGCGCGCATTCTCGATGACGACGGCAACGAACTGGGACCGAATCAGGAAGGACGACTGTACTTCGAAGATGCAACCGGCCGCGGTGTGATCTATCACAACGACGCGGAAAAATCGGCTGCGGCCCATATAGCGCCGGGCGTGTTCACCCTTGGCGAGATCGCCTACATGAACGAAGACGGGTATGTGTTCATCACGGATCGATTCAGCGATCTGGTGCTGTCGGGAGGCGTAAACATTTACCCCGCCGAGGCGGAACAGGTCTTGATCGATCATCCCGCGATTCTGGATGTCGCCTGCATCGGCGTGCCGCACCCCGAAATGGGCGAAGAGCTGAAAGCTTTAGCAATCCCCAAAGCAGAGCCCGCGGCCGCTGAAGACGTGCTCAATTGGTGTCGCGACCGCCTGTCGCATTATAAGTGTCCGCGCTCGCTGGACTGGGTGGATGATCTGGGCCGCAACACCATGGGCAAAATCAACAAGCGCAAGTTGCGTGCGCCTTTCTGGGAAGGCCATTCTGGCTGATGCGAGAGCGCGGTAAAGTAGTAAACCGGATACAGCCAGGAGTGTTGCGATGATCTGCCACGAGGTGGACTACGAGATTTTCGGTGACGACATGCAGATCGTCGAAGTAGAGCTAGACCCCAACGAAGTCGTTATTGCCGAAGCCGGCGCCATGAACTACATGGAGGATGGCATCTCCTTCGAAACCAAGATGGGCGATGGTTCTAATCCGTCGGGTGGCATGCTTGATTCGCTGATCAACGTGGGCAAGCGTGTGCTTACCGGTGAATCCATATTCATGACCCATTTTACCAATAACAGCAGCGCCAAGAAACGGGTCGCTTTCGCGGCACCGTACCCGGGCAAGATCCTGGCCATCGATATGGCCGAGCAGGGTCAGGAGCTCATTTGCCAGAAAGACGCCTTTTTGTGCGCTGCGTTTGGCACCAATCTCGACATCGCCTTCCACAAACGCCTCGGCGCCGGATTCTTCGGCGGTGAAGGGTTCATTCTGCAGCGCTTGCAAGGTGATGGTAAGGCGTTCATCCACATCGGTGGAACCGTGGTCAAGCGCGAGCTCAACAACGAAATTCTGCGTGTCGATACGGGTTGTATCGCTGCGTTCACGCCGGGCATCGACTACGACATCGAGCGTGCCGGTGGCTTGAAATCAATGATCTTTGGCGGCGAAGGGTTATTTCTGGCTACGCTGGAGGGGACTGGAACCGTCTACCTCCAGAGCCTGCCATTCTCGCGTTTAGCTGAACGGGTGTTAAAGGCCGCGAGGCCCACAGGATCTAAAGGTGAAGGCTCGGCCCTGGGCGGCTTAGGCGATATGTTTGGCGATAAGTGAGCTGACTATCTTGGCGTGAAGGTCACGTGCAGCGCGCCCAGGCCGCGCAGCACCATCGACGGGTGATGGGTAAAGTCGTTGCCGCCGGGTTTGAAAGCGAGGTTGTCCAGGCGCTTCAGCAGCACGGTAAACGCCTGCAGCATTTCCTCCCGCGCGAGGTTAGCGCCCAGGCAGTGATGGATACCCGCGCCGAAGCCGACGTGGGTTCCCGCGTTCTTGCGACAGACGTCCAGATCATCCGGGTGATCGTACTTCTCGGCGTCACGATTAGCAGCCGCAAAACGCACCATGATCCGCGCGCCCTTGGCGACCTTGATTCCCTCGATTTCGGTATCTTCCATCACCACCCTGAACAAACCCTGCACGGGTGATTCCAGGCGCAAGACTTCGTTCACGAAGGTGAGGATGCGGCTGGGATCGTCACGCAGCTGCCGCTGCTGTTCGGGATTTTCGATGAGCATCTGGATGCCCGCGGCAATGCCGTTAGTAGTGGTCTCGTTGCCCGCCACCAGAATCTGTGAGGTTATGCCGAGCATCTCCGGTAACGTCAGGGCGTTGCCGTGCTCGTCGCGGGCCTGCACCAGGTGGGTTAAGAGGTCGTCCCGGGGGTTGGTCTTGCGCTCCTCGAGTTCCACGCTAATGAAGTCCTGGAACGCCTTGATCTGCTTGGTGCATGCGATCCAGCGCTCGTCGGTAATCATCATACCGAGGGGTTCTACCGATGCATCTGACCAATCCTTGATCGCGCCCGCCATGCTGCGGGACAAGCCCAGGATGTCTGCAATGACGGTGACAGGAATCGGAATCGCGAAGTCTTCCACCGCTTCGAAGGCGCCCTGATCAACGAACCGGTCTATGGTGTGGCCGATGATCTCGATTATTTTGGGACGTAACTTCTCGATCTCGCGGCGCCGGAATGGTGCATCCAACATTTCTCGTATGCGGCCGTGGTCGGGCGGATCGGAGGATACGAGAATATTCACGGTGCGCTGCATCTGCCCCTGCAGATCCCGCACCTCTTGAGGTGGCGTGCGCATATGCGAGATATTCTGGCTGTTCACGCTGGAGAAAAGCTGGGTGTTGCGCAGAATCTCCCGCATCAGCGGATAGCTCGCGCACATGTACATGCCCAGTTGCTCGTCGAAATAGAAGCCCTTGTCGTGCATGGCCTGGTAATAGGCCCAGGGGCATTCCTGTATGTCCTGGTCGGCCAGGCTCTTGTCGTCGATAAGAGAGTTCATCTAGTCCTCCTTGGAGCGTCTGACAGAGCCCAACACGTCGCTGAAACTGCTGCGCAGTTCTCGCTTGAGCCAGTCCAGGATCATGTCTTCGGGAACCTGTTCTTTGCCGGCAAAGCGCGCTACGGCCATGCCTTCCAGCAGGTACTTTGTAAGGTAGTTGGCGCGGGTAAACGCATCTGACAAGGCCAGATCCGGAAAAATGTCCTTGACCGCTTCATACCAGGCAGACTCAAACGAGCGCAACGCCGGATTTATCACCTGGGCCAACTCCTCGTCAGTGCGCGCGGCGATAGTGAGCTCCAAGAATACGATGAACACCGGCGTGTTGAGTTGTCGCCAATACGCATCGATGCCTTCTTCGACCCGGGTGTATTCAGCGCCGCGTTGGGCAGCGTTCTCTTCCTGGGCGAACATTTCCAGGCGCTGTTGATTCAGATGCGACACTGTCGCGCTGATCAGCTCGAAGCGTGAAGGGAAATGGTGCAGCATCGCGCCGCGGCTGACACCTGCGCGCTTGCTGATGTGCTCCGTGGTGGTGCTGGCGTAACCGCGCTCGAAAAAACAGTCCACCGCCGCTTGCAGAATTGCGGTCTGCGTGAGCTGGCTTTTGGTCTGCTGCCAGGTGAGTTGTGCGCCAGGTTGAGCCACGAATTGCACCTTGCCAAACGGCGAGGCCCGGTTTCAAATGAGACCCTATTGTAGAGGGCGCCGGAGGATACACACAATGAAAGAGATTCTGCTCGTAACCAAGGGGCACCCGTACGAACGCGAACCGTTCTATGCGGTGTTCGATCAGATGCAGGACGTAAATTGGACCCTGGCGGAACAACCCGCCGCGCAAGCGCTCTTCAATGTGACCGAGGCGCAGGACTACGATGCCTATGTCATGTACGACATGCCGGGAATCGCGTTTCGTGACGATGGCCCGCCTGACTTTCTCCCGCCGGGCGAACGCTACAAGCAGAATTTCATGGAGCTGCTGGAAGCCGGGCACGGCTTCGTGTTTCTGCATCATGCGATCGCAGGATGGCCGGCCTGGCCTGAGTACGCTGACATCATTGGCGGACGGTTCTTGTATATGCCCGCCGAACTGCGTGGCGAAGCGCGCCAGGACTCCGGATATCGCCACGGTGTGACCCATACGGTAAGCGTGGCGGGCGAACATCCCGTCACGGCTGGGTTGCCGCAGCAATTCGACATTACCGACGAACTCTATCTATACGAGGTCTATACCGACGAAGTCGAACCGCTGCTGACCAGTGGGCATGAGTTTGTGCGGGACAATTTCTATTCCGCGGCACGCGTCGTGCGCGACGGCAAGATGTTCGACAATGAAGGTTGGGAACACGCACCGGGCAGCAATCTCATCGGCTGGACCAGAACATACGGCAAAAGCCGCATCGTCTACCTGCAGTGCGGGGACGATCCTGTCGCCTACGCCAATCCGCACTTCCAGGCGTTGCTGGCGAATGCCATTAATTGGGTGAGCGAGACCTAGCAGGGGCTTGGCAGCCTGCTAAGTTACGCGCACTGGCATTTTCGCCACGCCGCGCAGTAAAACGTTAGGCGGATAGAACAGGTCCTCTTCGCTGCACATCAGCTCGAACTTGTCGATGCGGTCTAACAAGCACTGGAACGCAACCTTCATCTCTTTGCGCGCGAGACTCGCGCCAATGCACATGTGCACACCGTAGCCAAACGCGATCTGGGTCTTGGCGTTGTCGCGCGAGATGTCGAATTCGTCCGGTTGAGGAAATATCGTGTCGTCGCGGTTGGCGGATGAGAAGCGTATCTGCACCATGCTTCCTGCCGGGACCGGCGTTCCCTGTATTTCGGTGTCCTTGGTTGTTACGCGCCACATGTTAGCCGTTGGGGTGGCGAGGCGCAGCACTTCCTCCACCATGTTATCGATCAGGTCCGGATTGGCCTTGAGCTGGGCGAATTGATCCGGATGCTTTATCCAGTTCATGACGCCCTCGGCGATGGAGTGGGTGGTAGTTTCATTACCCGCTACCAGAAGCTGTTGCAAAATGGAGAGCATCTCCGGCGTGTCCAGGGGTAACTCGTCTTCGAACTTGGCATGGACGATGTCCGAGATGATGTCGTCCTTAGGGTTCTCCTTGCGCTCGGCCAGACGTGCCGCGAAGTAGTGCTGGAAATCTACGATGTGCTGGGCAGCCTGCAGTTGCTCTTCTTTGTTCGCCATGCCGGACAGCTGCGCAACGAAGGCATCTGACCAGGTCTTGAACAGATCGTAATCAGACAGCGGCACCCCCAGTTGTTCGGCGATGACGGTCAGCGGTACGGGCTCGGCGAACGCCGTGACGAAATCGCACTCACCGTCTTTCTCGCATTGGGCCAACATATTGTCGATCAGATCGTTGCAGATACGCTCGATGTTGGGTCCCAGAGTGGCTACACGGCGGGCGGTAAATGCCTGGTTGACCAGACCGCGATAGCGGCGGTGTATCGGTGGGTCTTCGGTGAGCATGGTGTCAACCGGCTTGTAGCCGGTGGCTTGAATGGCGCTGATCTCCGGATCGGTCTCACCCATGGGTCGCATGGCCTGACCGAATTTGTTGGAGAACGTGGCATGGTCTTTGGCGATGGCGCAGACGGTATCGAAGTCCGACACAAAGAATATGCCTGTGTGTGGGCACTGATACACCGGCGCTTCGGCGCGCAAGCGCTGGTTGTACTGGTGCGGGCAGGCTAGCGCCTCTGGCGACAGTGGCGAGCCCTGATCCAGAGGTTGTTCGAGAATTTTGTGGGTGGTGGACATATTGGCTCCTGGCTGGATATTCCTAGGTCGGATTGACCATCATTTTGCCGGTGTTGGCGCCTTCAAAAAGTTTTATCAAGGCTTTCGGCAGATTCTCAAACCCATCGATGACCGTCGCGTTGGTCTTGATCTGACCCTGATCGATCCAGGCCTTCATCTCGGCGATGGCTTCAGGAAATCTGCTCACGTAGTCGATGACTATGAATCCTTCCATACGCGCGCGGCGGAATACGAGGTTGAAGTAGTTTTTTGGTCCTGGGATGGGTCCGGTGGCGTTGTAGCGACTGATGCCCCCGCAAATGACCACCCGGGCATTCATCGCGATGCGCTCCAGGCAGATGTCCAGAATCTCACCGCCGACGTTGTCGAAGTAGATGTTGATGCCATCGGGGCACAATGCGTCGAGCCGGGCGGCGACATCTTCGGTTTTGTAGTTGATCGCCTCGTCGAAGCCAAGCTCTTCTGTCAACCACTTACACTTTTCGTCGGTGCCAGCCATGCCGATGACCTTGCAGCCTTTGATCTTGGCGATCTGGCCGGCGACGCTTCCCGTGGCCCCGGCGGCGCCGCTGATGACCACGGTGTCACCTGACTTGGGCTCACCCAGATCGAGCAACCCGAAGTAGGCGGTCATGCCGGTGTTGCCCAACACGCCCAGTGCCTGTTCCGGCTCGACGCTGGCGTCATAGGGGCGCACCGGTGGGTTCTTGCCGTCGCTAACCGCGTAGTCCTGCATGCCCAGGGTGCCGTACACCGTGGCGCCGACTGGAAGATCTGGATGGTTGGATTGGGTGACCGTGCCGGTACCACCGGCGCGCATCACATCGCCTATTTGTAGCGCCGCGACGTAGTCGGCTCGATTTTCCATCTGTCCGCGCATGGATGGATCCAGGGATATGCGTGTGGTGCGTATGAGCACTTCCCCGGGGCCGATCTCGGGTAGGGGCGATTCGCGGTACTCGAAATCGCTTTCTTTCACCAATCCCTTAGGGCGGGCGGCAAGGAGGAACTGGCGGTTAACTTCCGGCTCAGTTTCGCTCATGGGTCAGTGTCCTGGCTGCGTGTTGAGGGCTGGAATTATGTCGAACGGTTTCCTGGAATGAAACCGTCTTGACTGACTGTTTTCGCCCTCACATACTTCTGCCCCCGGCCGAGCTAGTCGAGAAAGAAGTAGGAAAGGGAGCATCTAGAACAAATGGCGACGCCATGTATGTCGATGGCCGATCTGAGCGAGGGTCAAACTGCCTGCGTGACGGTGGATGGCGTAGAAGTGCTGATCGCTCACGTGCAAGGACAATTCTATGCGGTGCAGGCGCATTGCAGCCACGCTCGACAGTCTCTGGCCGGTGGGCGGCTGCGCGGCTTCCAGATTTCCTGCCCGTTGCACGGGGCGCGTTTTGACGTGCGCGACGGCGCTTGTCTCGCTGCCCCGGCACAGAAACCGCTTGCCAGCTTCCCTGTGCGGTTAGAAGCTGGCAAGGTATGCGTCGAAGTATAACTACAACGGCATTATCAACTTAAGAGGACACACCATGGACTTACAACTCAAAGGATCAAAGGCGCTGATTACAGGCGCCACCAAGGGCATCGGTCGCGCGATTGCCGATACCCTTGCGGACGAAGGCTGCAACGTCGCCATATGTGCACGTAACGCCGAAGAAGTAGATGCTGCCGTTGAAGCGCTGAGCGCCAAGGGCGTGACGGCTTTCGGTCAAGCGGTAGACGTCGGCGATGGCGATGCATTCAGAGCGTGGATCGACGCCAGCGCCGAGGCTCTGGGCGGCATCGACTGCATCGTATCGAACGTGAGCGGCGGCGGTGCGCAAGGTGAAGAAGCCTGGCGGCGTCATCTCGAGTACGACATGCTCGGCGCCGTGCGCATGGTGGAAGGATCCATGGAGCATCTGGAAAAATCCGACAACGCAAGCGTAGCCCTCATCTCCACCACCGCAGCGGTGGAAAAATTCATGAACGCTGGGCCTTACAACGCATTGAAAGCAGCCCTGTTGAACTACAACGGTGCGCTGTCGCAAGAAGTTGCGCCTAAGGGTATACGCGTCAATGCGGTGAGCCCCGGTCCGATCTTCATTGAAGGTGGTGCATGGGACAACATCAAGCAGCACATGGAAGCTTTCTATGATGCCACCGTGGCGGACATTCCCATGGGACGCATGGGCACCGCCGAAGAAGTGGCAGCTCAGGTCGCGTTTCTGGCAAGCCCCCGCGCTGGGTTCACCACTGGCACCAACATTGTGATCGACGGTGGTATCACCAAGCGAATCCAGTTCTAAGCAATCGCGCTCAGGAGTAACGCAGTATGGCCCGGCCATTTCGATTTGGGGTGCAGTCTTTCAATGCCGAATCCGGGGCGGACTGGGCCAATCAGGCTCGTCAAGCTGAGGCGTTGGGCTACTCTGCGTTTCACCTGGCAGATCATATTCTGGGTCCGGGCCCTGCGTTGCAGCGCTCCAACCATCCGGAACAGAACGTGGCGGCCATACCTGCAATGGCCTACGCCGCGGCGGTCACGTCCACGATAAAGATCGGCTGCCGGGTCTTCTGCATCGATTATCACAATCCGGTGGTGCTGATTAAGTCCGCCATGACCATCGACATGCTGTCCGATGGTCGCCTGGAGTTCGGCCTGGGTGCGGGCTGGATCAAGGAGGAATACGCAGCCCTCGGCTTGCAGATGGATGAGCCTGCCGTGCGCATCGACCGGCTGGCGGACGTAGTAGAAGCGGTTAAGGCGTTTCGCGGCGAAGGGATGGCCGATCTCGAGAACGACACCGTTCATTGGAAAGATTTCCAGGGCGATCCGAAGCCGGTGGGTGAAGCGCCCATCATGATCGGCGGCGGCAGTCCGCGCATACTGCGACTCGCGGGTCGCGAGGCAGACATCGTCAGCCTCAATTTCAACAATCGCTCCGGCATGATCGGCCCGGATGGCGTGCAGCTTTCGTCTGAAGCGGAAACCCAGAAGAAGATAGGCTGGATCAAACAGGGCGCAGGCGAGCGCTTTGACGATCTGGAGATCGAAATCGGCGCCTACTTCACGTTCGTGATGGATGACGCCGCGCCGGTGTTGGGGCAGTTTGCACAGATGTTCGGGCTGTCGGAAGACGACATGGCCAGGCACCCGCATGCCCTGTTCGGCTCCGTAGATGCAATTTGCGACGAGCTTGAGCGGCGCCGGGAGCTGCATGGCATTTCCTACATTACCGTCGGCAAAGACAATATGGATAGTTTTGCGCCGGTGGTGGACCGCCTAAGCGGCAAGTAGACATGGCCACCGTCGCTGAAGCGCGCGCATCGCTGGAGGCGAAAACCCAACGCTCGCAACAGATCTCGCAAGATCGCTCGGAAGTATTGAACTCGGGCCTGGCGGCCAACCTGGAAATGCCGCACCCGGTGTTTATCGAGCGCGGCCAGGGGTGCTACGTATTTGATGCCGACGGTAACCGTTACATCGACACCTCGGTTGGCTTCGGGCTGCATATGCTGGGGCACGTGCACGCCGTCGTGGAAGCGGCCATCAACGAACGCGTACCCAAGGGATGGATGTTCGGTATCCACTCCACAAGTCAGCTCAAGCTGGCTAACCTGCTGCATGAAGGCAGCCCCTGTGCTGAACGGGTGGTGTTCTGCAATACTGGCTCGGAAGCGACCATGTATGCGTTTCGCGCCGCGCGTGGCTATTCCGGCCGCGACAAAATCGCACTGTTCGACGGTTTCTATCATGGTGCACACGACTACGGCATGTGGGCTGCGGATCCGGGCAGCCCGCAAGACGCCCCGCAAGCGGTGCCGTTGGGGCATGGCATACCGGCGGCGCTGCGTGATCTGACGCTGCTGCTGCCCTATCGTAATCCAGCTGCGTTCGATCTCATTCGTGCGCACAAAGACGAACTGGCGTTGGTGTTTGTGGAAGGCGTGCAAAGCTCCAACCCCCAGCCAGAGGTGGGCGAGTTTCTGCAGGAGCTCCGCGAGGTGTGCAGGTCCTGCGATGTGTTGTTCGGGATCGACGAAGTGATCACCGGGTTCCGTGTCGCCTATGGCGGCGCGCAGGAACGATTTGATGTGACACCCGACATTGCTACCTACGGTAAAGTGATTGGCGGCGGGCTGCCGGTCGGCGCGATTACCGGCCGTGCTGAAGTGATGGAAGTCTTCACCGGTCTGGCGGCAGATCGAGGCGTATTTTCGGGCGGTACGTTTTCCGGCAATCCGTTAACTATGGAGGCAGGTGCGGCAGCGGTGGGCCATCTGCGTGAGCATCCCGAGATCTACACGGAGTTGGAACAGCAGGGAACGCGGTTGGCCGCGGCCATCAACACGTTCTGCGCCGAGCATCAGATTCCGGCTCAGATGAAAAACGTGGGTTCCATGTTTCACATGTTCTTTCAGCGCGAAGAAATGCATTCTGCGCGATCGGAGCATTGGCGCAATGCCAGCGCGCAGAAGGGCTTTTATCTGCATTGTCTTGATCGCGGCGTGCTTGTGCCGGGCACCCAACGTGCATTTCTGAGTGCCGCGCACACGGACGCGGTGGTGGATGAATTGATCGACGTATTCTGCACGTCCCTCACGGACGTGCAGGCCGAAGGCTTGTTTGTCGACTAGCAAGCTGTTGGGTATGACTTCTTTCGCTGGCTAGCTCGCGGTGAAAAAATCGGACCGGGGCACGCCGGTTTCGTCGTATACCGGCTCTTGAATGTCCACGCGGTATTTGAAAGTTTCCGCGCCCAAAATACCAAACTTGCCTAGCGTGTCGCGCATGTCGGTGTACCAGCGGTCATCAAAGTGCGCTTGCAGGTCGGCTTCGGATTCCCAGCGCTCAAACACACGAATGCGCCCGGCGTTGAGGGGGTCTGGGCACCAGTCATAATCGAGACAACCTTTTTCCGTCAGCGCGCCTTCGATGAGGGGTTTTGCGGCCGCCATAGCGGCGTCCATCTGCTCCGGCGGGAGATCGACGGTGCCGGAAATTATAACGCGTGTCATTGTCATGATGGGTCCTTGCTAATTAGACTGTGTGGTTCTGTTCGAATTGAAATAACCTATAAGAATTTGAACGTGGTTAGCAAGGTAAAAAGTATATGAACATCGAATTCAGCGCGGAGGACGAAGCGTTTCGCGCCGAAGTACAAGCCTACCTGGCGACTGCCTTGAGCGCGGACATGCAGCGCGAGTCCGAGCGCACTACCACCGTGTTTGCCGACAAAGACCTGGCATTGCGCTGGCAGGCCATACTGGTGGAAAAAGGCTGGGCCGTCCCCGCCTGGCCGGTAGAATTTGGCGGGATAGATTGGACGCCCAACCAGAAATACATCTGGGGACAGGAGTGCGCCAAGGTTCACGCGCCGGGATTGATCGCATTGGGCTTGCGTATGTTGGCGCCGGTCATCTTCAAATACGGCACGCCGGAACAGAAGTCGGAGTACCTGCCCAAGATATTGTCCGGCGAGCACTACTGGTGCCAGGGCTACTCGGAGCCGGGATCGGGCTCCGACCTTTCCAGCCTCAAGACCACCGCGGTGAAGGACGGCGACGACTACATTGTCAACGGCACCAAGATCTGGACCACCCACGCACACTTCGCGGACCACATTTTCTGCCTGGTGCGCACGGATCCCAACGTTCGGCCCCAGGCAGGCATCACTTTCCTGCTCATACCCATGGATCTGCCTGGCATTACCGTGGAACCCATCATCACCATCGCGGATGACCACGAGGTCAATCAGGTGTTTTTCGATGATGTGCGGGTGCCGCAATCCAACCGCGTCGGGCCGGAGAACGAAGGATGGACGGCGGCCAAATATCTGTTGGAGTTTGAGCGTGGCGGTGGTGGGGCCGCCTCGGGCATACGTGAATCGCTGAACAGTCTGAAATTCATTGCTGCCCAGGAAGCAGATGGCGGTGTCGCGCTGATGCAGGACGAGGGCTTCGCCGGGCGGATCGCTGAGCTCGAGATTCGCAACGAAGCCCTGCAGCTGCAGGAACTGATGACCCTGGAGCGCGTGTCTGCCGGTGGCTCTCCTGGCCCGGCATCGTCGCTTGCGAAAAATTCCTCAGTCGAGATCAGCCAGGAAATCAACGAGCTCAAGCGTGAGGCCATTGCTTACTATGGTCTGCCCAACGCTAATAAGATCTCCCTGAACGGGCACAGCGAAGAGTGGATTGCCGAAGACTATGCAGAAACGGTGATGGCCCGGTTCATCAATGGACGGGCAGCGTCTGTGTTCGGCGGCAGTCGCGAGGTGCAGAAAAACATCATCGCCAAGGTGGTGTTGGGGCTGTAACCTTTAATGTTTTTAGGGCAGACGTATGCATAGGTTGACTCTCGCGTTGGTTGGATTGTTAGCCACCGGCACGGTGCTGGCGAGCGACATGGTGATCCACGCCGGGACGCTGTTGACTGTTGCTGGCGAAGACCCGCTGTCAGAGCAAACCATAGTGGTTAAGGACGGGCGGATCGTCGAGGTCGTTGGAGGATATCAAGATCCTGACAGTGGGGCCTCCGATGCAGTTCTGGTCGACCTGAAGGATCAATTTGTACTGCCAGGTCTGATGGACATGCATGTGCACCTGATGGTCGAGGTTGGACCGAACACGCGCGCTCGGCAGATGACAGATTCAAATACCCTGGCCGCGCTTCGCGGCGCAAGCCACGCCCGTGCCACACTGCGCGCAGGTTTCACTACCGTGCGCGACCTGGGTGCTCGACCGGAGTCGATATATGCCCTACGCGATGCCATCGCGCGCGGCTATGTGGAGGGGCCACGGATTTTCGCTGCGGGATCGGCATTAGCGGCCACCGGCGGCCACGGCGACGTTGACGGGCTGCGTCCGGAATTGCTTGAACTGTGGACGCCGCAAACAATCTGCGACGGACCCTTCGAATGCCGCAAGGCGGTGCGTCACGCGGTTAAGTATGGCGCCGATTGGATAAAGGTGACCGCTACGGGCGGTGTGTTGTCGGACACGGGTACGGGCCTCAACCAGCAGATGACCGACGACGAGCTCGTTGAAATTATGGACACGGCCCACAGCCTGGGCGTCAAAGTGGCAGCGCATGCGCATGGCACAACGGGTGTGAATGCAGCCCTGCGCGCCGGGGTGGACACCATTGATCACGGCAGCTTTCTCGACAAAGAATCCATGAAGCTGTTCAAAGCCAATGGCGCGCACTTGGTACCGACTTTGATGCCGGGCCACTTCATACCGGCGCAAATGGCGGGCAATCCCTTCTTCACGCCGGATATTATCGAGAAAGCCCTGCAAGCGTCCGCGGCGGCCAAGGGCAGCTTTCGCCTCGCGCTGAACAACGGCGTGCAGATCGCGTTCGGTACCGACACAGGCGTGACCCCACATGGCATGAATGCCAAGGAATTCGAGCTGATGGTGCAGGAGGGCATGTCGCCCGGGTTGGCCATCCGGTCCGCGACCGTAGTGACGGCCGAGCTGCTCGGGATAGCGGACGACGTGGGCACCATTGAGGTGGGCAAGTTCGCAGATATGATCGCGGTGGCAAACAGCCCATTACAGGACATTACCGAGCTGCAGCGGGTTCGAGCGGTGATCAAAGATGGCGAGCTTTTTGTTCAACACTGAAGGATTGCGCTAAGTGGCCGAAGCCTCGATCACGTTTCATGCGAAGCATCGACTGTCGGCGTTCGCAATTTTTTCCCTGGTGTTGTTCTCCGCCTATGCCGCGATAGACCTGCAGGCGGCCAGCGCCGTCACCGTCGCGTTGCGGGACATGGTTACCGGCCACTTCGACTGGCTGCTGACCGGGACGGTGAGCGGTGTCCTGCTGCTCGCGCTCGGGTTGCTATTGCTTCCAAACGCGTCCCGGCGGATTGGCTACGAGCATGACCGCCCGGAGTTTTCCCGTTGGTCCTGGTTCTCCATGCTGTTCAGCGCCGGGCTTGCCTCTGGTCTCGTGTATTGGGGTACGGCGGAGCCGATTACGCATTTTGGCGGCAACCCCTTCGTTGCCGCTGATGCGACGGGCATGCAAGCGGCAACAACTGCGGTCACCATAACGGTGTTTCATTGGGGGTTGCATGGTTGGGGGCTGTACGCCATCACCGGTCTGTGTATCGGCCTGGCGGCCTATCGGCGCGGGCGACCCATTACCTTCAGCGCGGCGCTGTTGCCGCTGGTGGGCGAGCGACACGTTGATGGCCTGCTCGGACGGATTGTGGATCTGCTTGCGCTGTACGGAACCGTGTTTGGCGTAGCGACGTCCATTGGCCTGGCCGTTGGCAGTATGAATGCGACCCTCGAGCCCCTGAGCGGTCTGCCGTTCAATATGTTCTCGCAGCTCGGGATCGTCATGGTCGTGTCTACGTTGGGGGTGCTGTCGGTGTTATCGGGTATAGCGAGTGGTATCCGGCGCTTGAGCGAACTGAATGTGTGGCTGAGCCTTGGCCTGCTGATCGCCATCGTGGTTGCAGGCCCGACCTCGTGGTTGCTGATGGCGGCGCCCGCAAACCTCATCGACTATGCCGCTAACGTCGTTCCCATGGGTTTCTGGCTGGCGGACAGTGCGGCTGATCACGCCTGGCAAAGCGCCTGGACGGTTTTTTACTGGGGCTGGTGGTTGGCGTGGACGCCCTTTGTGGGAATGTTCATCGCGCGTATTTCTCGCGGTCGCACCATACGCGAATTCATCCTCGGCGTGCTGATCGTGCCGGTTCTGGTGGTCGTGACCTGGATGACTGTGTTTGGTGGAACTGCCTTGCACCAGGAGCTTGCATCTGCCGGAGCGGTCAGCGAGGCGGTCACAGCAGACTACAGTCTGGGGCTGGTGGCGACGATAGAAAATCTGCCCGTACCGGAGCTGCGAACTCTGTTGCTGGTGGTTGTTTCCTTTCTGCTGTTTACCTGGCTCATCACGTCGTTAGATTCGGCGACCCTGGTGATCTGCCACATCCTGCATTTTGATCACATGGGCAGCATGAAGATTCTGTGGGGGTTCTTGCTTGGCGGTGTCACCTGCACGCTGATGCTCATTGGCGGCATGCAGGCGCTGCAGGCGGCATCGATAATCATCGGGCTGCCCATGGCTATCCTGATGCTGTTGATTTCGATTTCCGCGGCGAAAGAGGTGATCGCGCCGCCCCTCGAGCAATCCGCGGCTGGCGCGTTGCCATAAATCGAACCAGCGACATATTGATCCTGGGTGCCGGCTCCGCCGGCTGCGTGCTGGCCAACCGGCTGAGCGCGGATCCCGCGTGCCGCGTCACACTGCTCGAAGCCGGCGGTTTCGATCGCCACCCCATGCTGCGTATGCCGTCGGCCTTCTACATGCCGGTACGCCACCCGCGTTTCAACTGGGGCTATACCAGCGAACCAGAGCCGCAACTGAATGGGCGTCGGCTGTTGTGTCCGCGGGGGCGGGTGTTGGGCGGTTCTTCCACGATCAATGGCATGGTGTATGTACGCGGCAACTCGGCGGACTTCGATCAATGGCACGCGCTTGGCGCGCGAGGGTGGCATTTCAAATCTGTGTTGCCGTATTTCAAGAAGGCCCAGCGCTTTCGTGGGCTTGCAGCGGAAGATGCCTACCGGGGGCATGAAGGCCCCCTTGCGGTCACCGACGGTGAGCTCGCCAACCCTCTATACGACATGTTTCTGCAAGCCGCCGAGCAAGCTGGGCACACCTTACGGGCCGATCTGAATGGTCCCGAGCAGGAAGGCTTTGGCGCTCTGCCCATGACCGTCGACGCAGGCGTACGCGCGTCTGCCGCGCACGCCTATCTGCATCCTGCGCGCAAGCGCAGCAACCTGACGGTCGTGCCAGACGCTCTGGCTACGCGTGTGCTGATCGAGGGCAACACCGCCACCGGCGCGCAAGCCCGGGTGCGCGGACGCCTCGCGACGTTTCATGCCGCTGAAGTCATTCTGTGCGGCGGTGCGATCAACTCGCCGCAACTGCTGATGCTGTCTGGCGTCGGCCCGGGTGATGAACTGTCCGCACATGGTATTGCTGTGGTGAACGATCTACCGGGTGTGGGTAAGAATCTGATGGACCACCTCGAAGTATACGTACAGAACCGTTGCACCGCGCCGCTATCACTGTACAAGGACCTGGGTTTGTGGGGGCGAGGCAAGATCGGCCTGCAATGGCTTGCCAGCCGCAAGGGCTTAGGCGCGACCAACCATTTTGAAGCCGGCGGTTTCATCAAAAGCTCGCCCCAGCAGAACCAACCCGATATCCAGTTCCACTTCCTGCCGGCGGCGATGCAATACGATGGCAGTGCCAGGGCCGACGGTCATGGTTTTCAAGCCCACGTGGGCCCGATGCTCTCAGACAGTCGAGGCGAGGTGGTGCTGGCTGATGCAGATCCGACGACGCCGCCGCGCATGCACTTCAACTATATGTCCCAGCCGGATGACTGGCGTGTGATTCGCAGCGCCATACGTGCGGCCAGGGAAATATTCGCACAGCCCGCGTTTGACGCGGTGCGCGGTGAGGAATTACGTCCCGGTGGCGGTGCCCAGAGTGATGCAGACCTGGATGCGTTTGTGCGTCAGCATGCCGAGAGCGCGTACCATCCGTGTGGCACGTGCCGCATGGGTGAAGATGCGCTGAGCGTCGTGGACAATGAAGGTCGTGTGCGTGGCATGGAACGCCTGCGCGTTGCGGATGCATCAGTATTCCCGCGCATCACAAATGGTAATCTCAACGCGCCGACGATCATGGTTGCGGAACGCATCGCTGATCTCATCAAAGGTGAGACCGCAATCGGTTGATCAGGCGCGTCACATATCGACAGCGGGAGGAACCATGGCGGACTTGTTGAGTGAGCAGAGCACGAACGCGCGCGTCGAGGCGAACGACCTGCGTGGAGGCATCAATATCACCGTTGATTTTAATGGCATCTGCGTTTCGCCCGTGTGGCGCTTGGGAGGCTTCCACATACAATTTGTCGCGCTTGCGGTTGGGCAAGCCATCGATGTGGATCTGCACAACGGGCCGGTTTATCTGAAGGTTGTAGTCGGCGAAGTGAACCGCGGTCCGCGCAAGGCGTTTCCCACAGCCGGCCAGGTAGCGAGCACTAAGCTCGAGGAACCTCGTGTGCTAGCCGAGCGTGATGCGCTGCTGTGTGTGATCACCGATACTGCAGAAGCCGTGGACGAAATAACCGATATGGCTCAGTTGCCCTTCAGCGGTCCACTCGCCGAGCGAGTCACGTGGCAATCGTTTGAAGAGAAGTTCAGCTCCTTCACCGACGTGTTTAATGGGCTGCACGCGCACATGCTGCCGGGCATCCATGTGCTGGATGCGGCAGGTGCAGAAATCACCAACCTGCTGTTGTGGACCACCGGCAAGGGGGCTGATGCATCGACCCACAACCATGGCCAGACCCCATCGCCGGGCTCGCCCGCCTTTGCGGAAATCCATCTGGTGCTGCGCAATGGCACCGGCACTGGCGGTATGTATCTGTGTGAGGCGCCGGACTCGACCGAGCGCGAAACCATGCCGGTACAGGTGGGCGAAGAACATGGGCCGTTCTTCTACGTCGACGAATCCAGTGGCGCTCCGCTGCTCAAGGAAAACGGCGCCGTGCACTACCCATGGCATGGTTGGCAGGGCGGCGAGGACGGGATAGAAGGCGAGGCCTACGACCTGGTCGCGGCGTTCGAGATCAGCCCGGCGTACGCGCGAATTTAAACGGCTGCGCTTGGCCTGTGTGATTGGCCGCCTTTTTCGTATAATGCCTGGCTTTTCTTTGCAGAGCCTTGCTATGACCGATACAAGAATTCAGCGTGGCAGCCTTCAGGTCGCGGAACAGCTCGACATGTTGATTGCCGAACAGATCCTGCCCGGAACCGGCGTCGCGCTGAACGATTTCTGGCGTGGATTCGAATCCTGCTTGAACGAGCTGGGGCCCGTGAATGAAGCGCTGCTCGCCTGGCGCGACGAGCTGCAGGCACAGATTGACGCTTACCACCTGGAGCGCAAAGGCCAGGCCCTGGATCCGGTAGCGTACAAACAATTTCTGCAGGACATTGGCTATCTACTGCCGGACCCCGGCGACGTCCGTATTGAAACAGAGAACGTCGATGCTGAGATCGCATCTATGGCCGGGCCACAACTGGTGGTGCCCGTGATGAACGCGCGCTACGCACTCAATGCGGCCAATGCCCGTTGGGGCAGCCTGTACGACGCGTTCTACGGAACTGACATCATTCCGGAAGAGCCGGGCCGTGAAAAAGGCGCCAGCTACAACCCCGCGCGTGGTGAACTGGTGGTGGCGCGAGCCGCGCAGTATCTGGATGACGCGACCCCGCTTGCGGGCGCCAGTCACCGCGATGTGACCACCTACGGCATTGGCGCGAGCGCCGATGGTACGCGTGAGCTGCGCGCTATCTTGAGTGACGGGGGCAATACTGGGCTGGCCGATCCGAGCCAGTTTGCCGGCTTCGTTAATGAAGCAGATCCAAGAATTATATTGTTGAAAAACAATGGCTTGCACATTGAAATTCAAATTGATCGAGATCATCCCGTTGGCGCCGTTAACCCTGCCGGAGTGAAAGACGTGGTGCTGGAGTCCGCCATCACCACCATTCAGGATTGTGAGGACTCGGTGGCGGCGGTGGACGCGGCGGACAAATGCGTGGTGTATGGCAATTGGCTGGGGCTCATGAAGGCGGACCTCACCGAAGTGCTGCATAAAGACGGCCGCGAGATAGTGCGTCGCCTGAACCCGGATCGTGAATACACGGACGCTGCCGGAAATCCGTTGAGCTTGCACGGTCGCAGTGTGATGTTGGTGCGCAATGTCGGGCACCTCATGACCACGGACGCCGTGCTGGACGGTGATGGCAATGAGGTGCCGGAAGGCTTCCTCGACGGGTTTGTGACTTCCCTGGCGGCGATGCACGACGTGCAGGGCAATGGCGTAGTGAAAAACTCACGGGCCGGCAGTGTGTACATCGTGAAGCCCAAGATGCACGGGCCGGAGGAAGTGGCGCTGGCGGTACAGCTGTTCGACCGTATTGAAGACACGCTGGGATTGCCCAGTAACACCCTGAAGATCGGTGTTATGGATGAAGAGCGTCGCACCTCGGTGAATCTCAAAGCCTGCGTAGCGGTGGCGAAGCAGCGCATCGTGTTTATCAACACAGGCTTTCTCGACCGTACCGGCGATGAGATACACACCAGCATGGAAGCTGGCGCGGTGCTGCGTAAGGAAGTTATCAAGGCGCAGCCGTGGATACTGGCGTATGAAGATTCCAACGTAGACGTGGGGCTCGCCACGGGCTTCCGCGGGCGCGCGCAGATCGGCAAGGGCATGTGGCCCAAACCAGATGAGATGGCGGAAATGCTCGAGGCCAAGATCGGCCATCCTAAGGCAGGCGCGAACACGGCGTGGGTGCCGTCGCCTACCGCGGCCACCTTACATGCGCTGCATTATCACGATGTGAGTGTTGACTCGATGCAGGCCGAGCTGGAAAAACGTCCTCCGGCCAGCGTCGACGAGATTCTACGCATACCCCTGCTAGCGGGAGAAAACCTTTCATCCCAGGAGGTTCAGGCCGAGCTCGATAACAATGCCCAGGGCATTCTCGGCTATGTGGTGCGCTGGATCGATCAAGGCGTGGGTTGCTCCAAGGTGCCGGACATTAATGACGTCGGCCTGATGGAAGATAGAGCTACCTTGCGAATTTCCAGCCAGCACATCGCCAATTGGCTTCACCATGGCATCTGCTCTCAAGACCAGGTCATGGAAACCATGCAGCGTATGGCGGCCGTGGTTGATGGGCAGAACGCGGGTGATGCGGCGTACCGCAACATGGCGCCGGACTTCGACGACAGTGTTGCGTTCCAGGCGGCGTGTGACTTAGTGTTCAAGGGAACGCAACAGCCCAATGGATACACCGAACCGGTCTTGCATGCCCGGCGGCGCGAGGCCAAGGTCAAGTACGGGGGCTGACCGGCCAACTAGGAAAGCATCTGATGAACGATTCCAGGTACGCGTATACCGCCCAGCCGACGAAAAACCCGTTTCGCCTGGCGCTCGCGCTGTGGCGATTCATGAAGAGTGATGTAACTGACGAGAACGTGGGCGAAGTGGCAATAATTGAAATCAGCTTCGCCAGATCCCGCATTGGCCGCCGGCTTGCCCAGTGGGAACACACCATTGAGCAACTGCCGGGCCCGGGGCAAACCGTTGAAGACGTGCGCCGCCGCACGGTAAGCGAGCCGATCTCGCTCGACGACCTGCAGCAGTGCGCCCAGGGCAGCCTGGGCAGGGCGTTTGCCGATCACTGCGAGGCACGAGGGCTGAATCCCAACCTGGTACATATACCGCTCCAGCACGAAACCGATTGGTTGTTGAAGCATCTTTTTCAAACCCACGACATCTGGCATGTGGTCACTGGCTGGGGAAACGACCAGCCGGGCGAGGTGGGATTAGGCGGTTTCTATTGCGGGCAGCTGCGCAGCCCTGGTTTTTTCGTGTTCCTGCTATCGCTGATCTGGCTGAAAGCCGTGTTGCGCCGCGAAGGCAATCTCGACCGGCTGGTGCACGCCTTCGTGACCGGCTATCAGATGGGCCGGCAGGCGCAACCGCTATTCGGATACAACTGGTACCGCAACTGGGATGTGCCGCTTGCCGAGGTGCGTAAACAACTGCAGTTAGACACCCACAGCATTCTGGGCCTAAGCGAATCCATAATGTCGGAAGCCGCCTGAACCCTGCCGCTAGTGCTCGTGGGGGCGCTCCACCCCTTTGGGAATGCGAATGTGCTCGACCAGATCGAGAACGTGATCCGGGACCTTGCCCGTACTGCGTGACACTGCATACGCCACGACGAAATTAAGCGCTGCGCCCAGCATGCCGATCCCTTCTGGCGAGATTCCGAACCACCAATGCTCCGCGCTGTTCAGTTGCGGCGCGACGGCCTTGAAATAGGCGATGTAATACACCGTGAACGCCAACCCGGAGACCATACCGGCAATGGCTCCAGCGGTGTTCATGCGTTTGTCGAAAATGCCCAGCAGGATGGCCGGAAACAGAGAAGCCGCGGCCAGCCCGAATGCAAACGCCACCACCTGTGCGACAAAGCCAAACGGAAAGATGCCGAAGTAACCGGCAATGACGATGGCCACCGCCGCACTGATACGCGCCGCTAACAGTTCTTTTTTGTCGCTCAGGCCGCGGGCCAGAGTCATCTTGATGATGTCGTGTGACACCGACGTGGATATCACCAGCAGCAAACCCGCTGCGGTAGACAGCGCCGCCGCCAGACCACCGGCGGCGACCAGCGCGATCACCCACGCCGGCAGCGCCGCGATTTCCGGATTGGCGAGCACCATGATGTCGCGGTCTACATACACTTCATTGCGGTTATCGGTGAGCGCATTGGTAAGGCGGCGGGATCCGTCGGCGCGGCGGTCTTCGCCGAAACCGGGTTTGCCCTCGAATGCGTTGCCTGGATGGTACTGAATGCGGCCGTCGCCGTTCTTGTCCTGCCAACCGATCAGACCGATGTCTTCCCAACTCTTAAACCAAGCCGCGACCTGGGTGTAAGGCGTGTCGTGCACGGTATCCACGAAATTCAGGCGCGCAAAGGCGCCTACGGCTGGTGCGGTGGTGTACAACAAGGCGATGAACAACAGCGCGTAGCCCGCCGAGCGCCGCGCGTCGGACACCTTGGGCACTGTGAAGAAACGTACGATGACGTGAGGTAGCCCGGCCGTGCCGATCATTAACGCCATGGTGATGGCGAACACGTCGATGGTGCTCTTGGTGCCGTCGGTATATGGCGTAAACCCCAGGCTCACCAGGGTGGTGTCGAGCTTGTCCAGTACGGAAAGACCGGAGCCGTCCAGCACGTCCGCGCCGAGACCCAACTGCGGAATGGGCACGCCGGTGATCATGATGGATATAAAGATGGCGGGTACCAGGTAGGCGAATATGAGCACGCAGTACTGGGCGACCTGGGTATAAGTAATGCCCTTCATGCCGCCAAGTACGGCGTACATGAACACCACGGCCATGCCGACGATCACGCCCCAGGTAATAGGTATGTCGAGAAACTGTGAGAACACGATCCCCACGCCGCGCATCTGGCCGGCGATGTAGGTAAACGATATCGCGATCAGGCTGACCACAGCGACCAGGCGGGCGGCGGAAGAGTAGTAGCGGGTGCCGATAAAGTCCGGCACGGTAAATTCGCCAAACTTGCGCAGGTAAGGTGCGAGCAGCAGGGCGAGTATCACGTACCCACCTGTCCATCCCATGAGGTACACCGTACCGTCGTAGCCCATAAACGCGATGATGCCAGCCATAGATATGAACGAGGCTGCGCTCATCCAATCCGCCGCGGTGGCCATGCCGTTGGCGATCGGGTGTACGCCGCCGCCGGCGACGTAGAACTCGTTGGTGGAACCTGCCCGGGACCAGATAGCGATACCGATGTACAGGCTGAAGGTGAGAAATACGAAAATGTAGGTGAGGGTTTGCGCGTCCACTACGCGTCGCCCTCATCGTCTGAGACGCCATACTCGCGATCGATGCGTTTCATGCGCGCGGTGTAGACGAAGATCAGAATCACGAATACGTAGATGGAGCCTTGCTGCGCCCACCAGAAACCGAATTTGAAACCAAAGAACTGAAACTGATTGAGCCAGTCCACCAGCAGAATTCCGAATCCGAAGCTCACGGTGAACCAGATGGCCAGCAGTACCAGCATGAGACGTATGTTCGCACGCCAGTACGCGTGGTTATTGTTTTCCTCGCCAGTCATGGCCGCTATGCCAGTTCGCTGCGCAGTTTGCTATGCAGAATGCCGAGTTGATCGATCAATGCATCAACGCTGCGGTAGCCGGCTTGAAACATGGCGGTAGCGTTGAGGGCGCCCCATTGAAAACCGGCTTCTTTGACCAGCGCGGCACGGCGCAACACGTTGTCCGGGTTGGTGTAGAACTGCTTGCCGGCTTCATCTCGTGGCGGCACGTCGAGCATCATCTGCAGGCCAATGGCGCTTGGGTCGCGGCCCGCAGCTTCGGCATAGCCGTGAATTTTCTGCATACATTTTTTTGCGATGTCTACATCTTCGATGGCGGTGGCAAGCCAACCGTCGCCCAGCTCGCCAACCCGTTGCAGCGCGCGTGGCACGTTGCCGCCGATCCAGATGGGCAGATGCCCGCCCTGGGGCGACTTCGGCTCCATGGCCATGGCCTCGATCTGATAGTGGTCGCCATCGAAATCGACACGCTCGTCTTGCCAGTAGGCGCGTAAAATCGCGATGGCCTCATCCATGCGCTGGCCGCGGTTGCCGAACACTTCGCCCAGCGCTTCGTACTCTGATTCCTGCCAACCGACGCCCACACCGAGCCTCACCCGTCCGCCGGACAGCGTGTCCAGGGTGCTGATCTGCTTTGCGACGAGTGTTGGTTGGCGTTGCGGGAGCACCAGCACTTCCGTGCCCAAACCGATCCGATCGGTTACCGCGGCGGCATACGACAGCATCATGAGGGCTTCCATGATCGGCATTTGTGGTGGATACATCGGCGCCGATCGATTCTCGGTGGGATAACCCATCAACACATGATCAAACATGTCGAGCTGGTCGTAACCGATGTCTTCAATGGCGCGAGCCAGTTTAGTTATGCCTACCGGGCCCTCGCGATATGCCACGCTGGGAAACTCGACGCTCAATTTCATAACGGTGCCTTCCTCCTTCGATCGCGTACAGTACCGAACCGGCCTGGCGCGCGCTACCCGCTGATCTGGCGGGACATGCGTTAAATGGGTAGGCTTGCGCGTAATTTTTTCGCAAGGAAGAACGTGAGCGATCCTGTGCAGCCCATACGCCCGGCCGCGACCATCATTGTGGTGCGCGAGGCGAACACCAGCTATGAGATTTTCATGCTCAAGCGCACCAGCCGCGCCAGTTTCGCGTCAGGCATGTTCGTCTTTCCCGGCGGCCGAGTAGACGGCGACGATCATCTACACAAGTACGATGCCTTCCGCTTCGGGCCGACCGAAGATCAGTCAGCCCAAGTGGCGGCGCTGGGCGACGAGTGGCGCGGGTATTGGATCGCGGCAATACGTGAAACCTTCGAGGAGGCAGGCTTGCTGCTGGCTTATCGAGGGGACGAAATAATGTCCTTCGGCGATCCCGAAGTGCATGATCGGTTCGACCGGTATCGTCCTGCCCTGCATGGGGGGGATACCTCCCTGTTAGAGATTTGCGAGGCTGAAGATTTGCGTCTGGCAGTGGATCAGGTTCATTTCTATAACCGCTTTGTTACTCCGTTAGGCCGCCCGCGGCGCTTCGATACGCGTTTTTTCATTGCTGCCGCACCGGAGACACAGCGCGGGCAGCATGACGAAAAGGAAACCGTGGACAGTATCTGGATCACGCCGCAGGAAGCGCTGGAGCGCAACAAAGCCCAGGAGTTCGACCTGATGAACGTAACGCGCATGCAGCTGGAGTGGCTCGCGGAGTATCCTGACAAACATGCGGTGCTGGACATGGCCCTGCAGAAAACACGATTTTCCGTAAGCCGGCCGATATTGCCGCCTGGCGCGTGAGCTTGAGCTGCTGACAGGGAGCGGTGGACATGCAAGGAAACAACGAGACCAGCATCAGAGATTTCGACTACGCCACTGATCTGGATGCGATAAAACGCATCTGGCGCGAGGTGGGTTGGGTCGATGAGACTGAAGATAAGTATCTGGACGACTTCTTCGCCGTGGGCGATACCCTGACCGCGTGCATCGCGGGCGTGCCCGAATGTAGCGCGCATACTGTTGATGGGAGCCTGCGTCTGCAGTCAACGGATTTGCCGTTGTGCGCGGTGACCGCGGTGACCACCAGTCGCATCGCCCGCGGCCAGGCGTTCGCTAAACGTTTAACCGCTCTGCAGCTGCAACGCGGCGCGCAAGATGGAGCCGCCGTGGCGGCGTTGGGGATTTTCGACCAGGGCTACTACGACAAGCTCGGGTTTGGTACAGGGGGTTACGACCATCAGTTCATCATCGATCCGGCGAACCTGAAGGTCGACGTCGACGTGGGCATGCCTCGACGCCTGGGTGTGGAAGATTTTGCGCTGGTACACGCTGCATTAACAGGTCGAGCCAAGGTACATGGTTCGGTGGTGCTGCACCCCGCGCGTCTCATGCGCGCCGAGTTGGCCTGGGCGGAAAAGGGCTTTGGTTTGGGCTATGGGAGCGATGATGAGTTGACCCACTTTGTGTGGTTGAGTGCGGCGGAGGAGCGTGGACCTTACGATGTGAAATTCATGGCCTATCAGAATACCGACCAACTGCTGCAGTTGCTGGCCCTGCTCAAGTCGTTTGCTGATCAGGTGTATTCGCTGCGCATTATAGAACCGCCGGAGGTCCAGCTGCAGAGCCTGCTGAACCGACCGTTTCGCAATCAGGTGCTGACGCGCAAAAGCCAGCATGCGGCTGAGCACTACGCGTTCGCCTGGTGGCAGCTGCGCGTGTTGGATGTGCCCACTTGTGTGCAGGCCTATCGAGGCGTGGATACCCCGGTGCGATTCCAGCTCGAGGTAACCGATCCCGTCGAAGAATTGCTGGAGGGTGAGGGCAGCTGGCAGGGCGTCGGCGGGGAATACGTCGTGGTGTTGGGTGAAACGTCTTCGGCCGAGCCGGGCGTGGACAAGAGCCTGCCGCGGCTACGCTGCTCAGTGAATGCATTGACGCGTATGTTATGGGGGGTAGCCAAACCGGCAAGCCTCGCGGTAACCGACGATTTATCTGCGCAGCCAGAGCTTCTAGATGCCATCGGTCGGGTGTTGCAGTTGCCAACGCCCCACCCGGGCTGGGACTTTTAGCCGATCATGGAATCGTCTTCCGCAAGCCTGGAACTGAATGATGTCGGGTGGAAGCCGGTGTTCCAGCACCAGCTCGCGGAGTTTCCCGAACAGCTGCGCCCAGCCAGAATTGTGGAAGTGCAGCGCAGCGGGCTGACCATATCCCCTCCCGTCGATGGACGCAGTGAAGTCGTGATCGCCGGCAAGTTCTTCATACAGGAGGTCGAAGCCAGGCCGACGGTGGGTGATTGGGTACTGATCGATCCAGCCAGCGGCGCGATGCAAGCGGTGTTGGAGCGCATCAGCCTGATCAAACGGCTGAGTCCCAGCGGTGACGTCCAACTGATTGCCGCCAACATCGACACCGCCTTCATCGTCACGTCCTGCAACAGCGAGTTTAACCTTGCGCGGCTCGAGCGCTATTTGTCGGTAGTGCTCGATGCCGACATACAACCGGTAGTAGTGCTCACCAAGGTCGATACCGCGGATGATGCGCAATCTTATATCGATCAGGCCCGCACGCTTGGAGCGCACGTGCCTGTCGAAGCCGTCAATGCTCTTAAGGCGAATGAGCTCGACGCCCTGGCCGGCTGGTGTGGGCCGGGCCAATCCATAGCGCTGTTGGGCTCGTCCGGAGTGGGTAAATCTACGTTGGTGAACTCATTGTGCGGGGAGAGTGTGCAACACACTCAAACCGTACGCGGCGATGATGACAAAGGGCGCCACACCACGACGCACCGCTCCTTGCACATGCTTCCGCAAGGCGGCGTGATTCTGGACAGTCCCGGGATGCGGGAGTTTCAGTTAGCCGATGCTGAGGAAGGCGTGGGCGCGCTGTTTGAGGACATCGAGCAACTCGGTGAGCAATGTCGTTTCAATGATTGTGGGCATGACACCGAGCCGGGCTGTGCGGTGCGTGCGGCGATCGACAGCGGCGCGCTGGATGAGCGCCGCCTGGCCAGCTATTTCAAACTGCTGCGCGAAGAGCAATTCACTCGGGCAACCGTGGCGGAGCGCCATGCGCGCAGTCGTGAGTTCGGCAAGCGGGTCAAAGCCGCCATGGCAGGTTCGCACAAAAAGCGCGACTGAGAAGTCGGTTCATGGCTGTCGAGCTAGCTCGACAGCCTCAACGGAAACGCCTAAAGTCGCGGGTCCCAAATTACACGACGCAATTTAAGTGGCAAACCTGGATGCTCCGGACCTGCTGCTGCAGCCGGTTTCGGTGACGCGCAAGATGTCCGCTTCGCTGCCCCGCTTGCGCGAACTCGCGCAAAGTAAGGGCCTGAAAATTCATCACCTGGGTGCGGGTTATCCGCATCCGGAAGTGACGGACCCGCGTGGATTTCTGGCTCATCAGGCGGCTTACTTCGCGCACCTGGAGCAAGCCGAGGGCTTGAATGATCCGGATGCGGTGCCCGAGTATCTGCGCGAATCGTTCTCTTATACAGATACCCTCGGCCCGCTGACCACGAGACAAGCCTTCGCCAATGTCTATGGACGGGACTGGGGCGTAGCCATGGATGTGGCGAAACTCATTCCCACGGTAGGCGCCACCGGCGGCATCAACCTGATCTGCTCATTGGCAGAACGCCCCGGCAAACCGGTTGCCTACATCACGGATGCACCCACCTACGCTGGCTTCACCGCGCGTGTGGCGCTTTGTCAGCATGCGCAGATCTTCAGCGTGGAAATGGACGATGAGGGGGCGTTGCCGGATAAATTCCTCACACAGATCCAGGCGGCGCGCGACCAGGGCTTTTTCGTGCCCTTTTATTACAGCGTGCCGGATGGCCACAACCCGGCCGGGTTTTCGTTTTCCCAGGCGCGCCGCGAAGAGCTCCTGGCCATTGCCAGGGACGAGGGACTGCTCATCGTTGAAGATGCACCTTACGTGTACATCAATTTCGCGCCGGAAAACGAGCGCCCTCAGCCATTTTTTGCCATGGCGCCGGATCAGACTGTGCACCTGTTTACCGGCTCGAAGATCGGATTTCCCGGACCCCGGGTAGGCTACTTCTATTCCGAAGCCGAGCTTAAGATTGCGGATGGCGAGGTGGTGGCGTTGTCGGAACTTGCGTTGACTGAAGCCAGTTCCGATATGCTGTTCCAGAACCCCGGCGCGTTGCGCGGGTTCGAAGCTCTACTTCACGATGAGACGTTCAACGAGATCGACAGCATGTGGTCGCTGGCCAAGGCGAAGCTCACCGTGTACCGCGAAAATCGGGAAATCATGCTGGACACATTGTCTGAAATGTTGGGCGCGCATCCGCAACATTTCGCGTGGACCATGCCCCAGGCAGGCTTTTTCTCAGTGTTTACGTTTCTCGGCAGCGGCATTCGCACGGACGATGACTTCATCGAGCAGCTGGTGGCGGATCACGGCGTGGTCGCCATCCCCATGTACGATTTTTATCCGGCAGATGCCAAAGCCCGTAATCCCGAGGCTGGGTTGAATCAGTTGCGCTTGAGTTTCTGCTTCAACGAAAGCCTGGGCGAAGCGCGGCGCCGCGACCTGCGCGAGGCAGTGCGGGCGTTCTGTACCGCGGCGCTAAGCGTGAGTGGTCTGGACGCCTGATCGTTTAACGCGGCGATCGCTGGGCGCTGATCTGCTCGCTGTTGAAGCCCAGCCAATGCATGCGGCCGAGGTAGCGCGCGTGTTCGATCTTGATGCATTGGTCCACGATGCATTCCACATTACCCGCTTCAGCGATTTCCACCCCTTGCGGGCTGATCACCCCGAATTGCAGCCATAGAAAGCCCGCGCCGATGGCTACCGCCTCTTCGGCGATGGCAGGAACCGCGCCGGGGTCGCGAAACACGTCCACCACGTCTATTTTGTGTGGGATGTCTGTGAGGCTCGCATAGCATTTCAAGCCGTAAATTTCGTCTTCGCGGGGATTTACCGGGGTGACCTGGTAGCCGTTGCGCTTCAGGTAGTAACCGACGAAATTGCTTGCCCGCAGCTCGTTTGAGGACATGCCGACCACCGCGATGCTTTGTTTGTGCAACGCGCGTTGTATGGTTTCGGGGTCCTGCCATTGCGCGAGTGAGTCATTCATATGCTGCGGTCCTTATGCGATACAGGTGAGCGCGTGGTCGAGATCAGCGATCAGATCTTCGGCGTCTTCGATGCCGATGGATACGCGGATCGTGCCGGGCCCGATACCGGCTGCTGCCAGTTCGTCGTCATTCAGCTGCCGGTGGGTGGTGGTGGCCGGGTGGATGACCAAACTCTTGGCGTCACCAACGTTGGCGAGGTGGCTGAACAGCGACAGGTTCTCGATAAATTTCACCCCTGCCGCGCGCCCGCCGGGCAGGTCGAAACAGAATACCGCACCGGCGCCGCCGGGCAGGTATTTTGCGACCAGCGGTTCGTAACGGCTACCGGCAAGACCAGCATAGTGGACGGCTTCCACCTGGGGCGAAGCCTGCAGGTGCTCGGCTACGGCCACTGCGTTGCTGACGTGCTGACGCATGCGCAAGGGTAGGGTTTCGATGCCCAGCGCCAGCATGAAGGCATTGAAAGGGCTCATGCAGGCGCCCAGATCGCGCAGAGTCTCTGCCCGCAGCTTCATCAGATAGCCGAACGTTCCGAAGGTTTCGTGAAACTTGAGGCCGTGGTAGGCGGGGGAGGGTTCGGCGATGACGTCGAAGCGACCGTTGGACCAGTCGAATTTGCCGGATTCGACCACCACGCCACCGATGGAAGTACCCTGGCCGCCCATGAATTTGGTCGCCGAGTGCACCACGATATCCGCACCCCATTCCAGCGGCCGGCACAGGTAAGGCGTGGCAAACGTATTGTCGATCATGAGCGGAATACCCGCTGCGTGGGCTACCTCTGCGAGAGCTTCAATATCCATCACGCAGCCGGACGGGTTGCCGATGGTTTCACCGAAAAAGAGCTTGGTATTGTCCTTGGCTGCTGCCTGCCATTGGTCGATGTCATCGGCATCGACAAAATCCAGTTCCACGTTCATCTTGCGTAGAACGTGTTTGAATTGCGTAACCGTGCCGCCGTACAGGGCAGAAGATGCGATGACATGGTCGCCGGGTTGCAGAAGGGTAAACAGCGCTGCGTTCTGCGCCGCCAGGCCGCTGGCGAAGGCCACGCCGCCCACGGCCCCTTCGAGATTCGCGACCCGCTCTTCAAACGCGGCCACCGTTGGATTCATGATGCGCGCATAGGTGTTGCCGTATTCCTGCAGATTGAAATAGGCGGCGGCGGATTCCGCGTCCTCGAACACGTAGCTCGTGGTCTGATGTATTGGAAACGCGCGCGATCCCGTATTCGGATCGGGGCGCGCGCCGGCATGAACAGAGCGGGTATGAAACCCTCTGAATTCGGGTGGAGTGTCCATGAGCGATAGAACCGTTGCGAATAACGGGCACAAGGTAGCGTTTACATCGTAGTATTCGCAAGGGCGAAGAAGAATAAGGAAAAGCCATGAACACTCAGAGTTCGTTTCGCGAGGAGATTCGCGGCTGGTTAGAAGCCAACTGTCCGCCGTCCATGCGCACGACCATGCCGGCAGACGAAAGTCCCGGCGGCGGGCGCCGTGCGCAATACAGGAACCCGGACACCAAGGTGTGGTTGGATCGCTGCGCGGAGCACGGCTACACCGTGCCATCATGGCCCACGGAATATGGTGGCGCCGGCTTCGATAAGGACCAGAGCGTAATCTGGCAGGAAGAGATGCGCCGCATCAATGCGCGCCCGCCGCATGTTGGCATGGGCATTTCCATGATTGGTCCGGCACTTCTGGAATATGGCACCGAAACGCTGAAGCTTGAACACCTGCCCAGGATAGCGTCTGGCGAGATCTGGTGGTGCCAGGGCTATAGCGAACCCGGTTCCGGTTCTGACCTCGCCAGCCTGCGTACCGCGGCAGTGGAAGACGGTGATGAGTTTGTGGTGAACGGCCAGAAAATCTGGACTTCCGGGGCGAATCACGCGGACTGGATGTTCTGTCTTGTGCGCACGGATTTCGAGGCGCCGAAACACGAGGGCATCAGTTTCGTATTGTTTGATATGACCACGCCCGGCGTGAGCGTGAAACCCATCAAGCTCATCAGCGGGCTGTCACCGTTCTGTGAAACGTTCCTAGACGACGTGCACGTGCCCAGGGCGAACCTCGTACATGAGCTGAATAAAGGCTGGACGGTGGGCAAGCGCCTGTTGCAATACGAACGCTCGTCCATCGGCGGCATTGGTGGCGCACAAAAGTCGAGTTCCTTAGAACAGTACGCAGCCCAATATCGCGGACGTGACGCCAGCGGCAGGATTGACGACCCAGCGTTGCGCGCCGGTATTCTCGAGCACCGCATGAACGACAAAGCCTTCGGTCTGACGACCCGGCGCAGCGTGCAGGAATCCGCTTCTGGAAAGGCGCCCGGGGCGCTGTCATCGATGTTCAAGTACTACGGTACGGAACAGAACAAAGGGAAGTTCGAGCTCATGCTGTCCATTCTGGGAACGCAATCGCTGGGCTGGGAGGGAGATGCCTTCAGCGAAGATGAGCGCACCACTACCCGGGCGTGGTTGCGTTCGAAAGCCAATTCAATTGAAGGCGGCACTTCGGAAGTTCAACTCAATATCATTGCAAAACGCATCCTCGGCCTGCCTGATTGATGGTGCCTGACCAGCACTACCGCTGGCTGGTAGTACTCTTCAGTCTGGTCATACAGGCAGTCAGCCTGGGCATTCTCGCGTACTGCTTCACGCTGTTTGCGTTGCCCTGGCTGGATGAATTCGGCGGCAGCAGACGTGATGTGATGATCACCATTGCATGCCTGCAAATCGGCATGGGCGTGCTCGGCCCTATAGTCGGACGAGCGCTGGACCGCTTTCGTGTACGCAATATCGTCGTGATGGGTGCTCTGGCCATGGGCACTGGACTATGGCTGACTCAGTTTGTCACCGAGCTGTGGCAGCTATGGTTGCTGTACGCCACGGTCATGCCGCTGGGCATGGCCATGTCGGGCACCCTGGCTGCGCAGACGTTGGTGGCGAAGTGGTTCGCAGACAAGCGCGGCCTGGCGCTCGGCATATCCGCCATGGGCACCAATCTGGGCGGGGTGGTGTTTCCGTTGATCGTCGCGGGTTGGCTCATGGATGTGGGATGGCGTCAGACATTTGCGCGACTGGCCGTAGTGAGTGTGTTGCTGATTGTGCCTTTGGCCCTTTGGGTGTTGCGACGTGAGCCACCCCAGGTTGGATTATCCGCCGGTGAGGGCGCCGCGGCGGTTGGTCAGCGAAGAATGTGGAGTGCTAAAGAAATTCTCACCACCAGTCTGTTCTGGTTGCCGTTTGTATCGCTGATACCCATCAATGTGGCATTCGGCGCCTTGCAATTCAATCTCGGTAATTTCGTGCGGGATGTCGGTCTTGCCGATGACACTGCAGCGGAAATGGTCACCGTGGGATCGCTATGCATGATCGCGGGCAAGTTGTTCTTTGGTGGCCTGGGTGATCGCTGGGACCACCGCGTGCTGTTCTGGGTGGCTAACGGGCTGATGAGTTTGTCGATAGTGGGGTTCATGGTCGCCACCGGGTATTCCAGCCTGATGTTGGCGGCCGGGTGCCTGGGGTTGGCCGGCGGCGGAATCCTGCCGTTAATGGGCTTGATCTTTGGCGCACGTTTTGGAGCAGCGTCGTTCGGCCGGGTAATGGGCTTTGTCATGCTCAATGTGATGTTTGGGGCCATTGCCCCGGTTGCTGCAGGGTGGATATACGACGTGACTGGTAGCTTCGAAATCTCATTGTGGGCGATGCTGGCATTGATGCTGCCTGCGGTGATCGCCATGGTGCGTCTGCCTCGCGTAAGCTGAGTGCTTGCTACGGCGGGCCAGTGCTATGCAGGCAGCGTTAGTTTCGCTATGTTTTGTGTTCGCTGAAATTGGAGGGGGCAGGATGAGATTTTACAAACGGTTCGAATCTATACGACAGCTGGGAGCAGCGTTAGGGCTATTGGCGGCGGCGCTGATCGTGCCCGCGGGCGCGTATGCCCACGATGAACCCTTGAGTCTCGACGAACTGTTGGCCGAGTTCGAATGGGATTTCGACACGGCCGAGATTCGCACGGAAAAGGTCACTGATAGCCTGTACGTGCTGTTCGGGCTGGGTGGCAATATTGGTGTCAGCATCGGCGCCCAGGGGGTGCTCATCGTTGACGATCAGTTTCCCCAGATGATCTCGAAGATTGGTGATGCGATACGCGCCATTGGTGGGGGCGGGGTGGATTTCGCCATTAACACCCACTGGCACTTCGACCACGCCGAAGGCAACCTCGCCCTGGGGCCTGCCGGTACCTGGCTGGTGAGCCAGGCCAATTCCCGACGCATGATGCTGGACGATCACCTGATCGACCTTGTCACTTCGTCTTATGAGCAGAAAGCCTATCCGACGAGCGCACTACCGGCGATCACCTACGATGACACCATGCAGTTCCACTTCAATGATGAAACCATAGAACTGCTGCACCCCGGGCCCGCTCATACCACCGGCGATACGGCGGTGATATTTCGCGGTAGCAACGCGGTGCATCTTGGCGATGTATTCAATCGCACGGGCTATCCCTTTATCGACGCTGGCAATGGTGGCGATTTACGCGGCATGATCGACTTCTGCCAGGCGGTCCTGGACGGCATCGACGAAACTACAGTGGTCATTCCCGGTCACGGCGAAATTTCGGACTATGCAGGATTACAGTCCTACATCGCCATGCTGGAAGACATGCATCAGACCATCGGCAAAATGGTGAAGCGCGGCAAGTCGTTGGAAGAAGTTGTGGCGGCAAATCCCACCGCCAGGTACGACGCGGAAAACGGTGACTCCACCAACTTTGTAAATCGCGCCTATACCAGCCTGCAACGCGAACTGGGCAAGTAGCCGCGAGTTT